>Ga0209121_10002338_pt1 | contig 19347 bp, 13 predicted proteins | sample Cruoilmetagenom3_FD_187292 | JGI IMG/M metagenome (GOLD analysis project Ga0209121, IMG submission 187292) | Oil polluted marine microbial communities from Coal Oil Point, Santa Barbara, California, USA - Sample 3 (SPAdes) (version 2) | ecosystem: Environmental > Aquatic > Marine > Oil seeps ...
ACCATAACCTGCGCCAAAAGACTCTGTGCATCCAGAAACTATATATCCTCCATCTAAGGTTTGTTGGACTGAATACCCCTGATCCCAATCTGACCCACCATACGTCTTAGTCCAAAGAGTATCACCAATGGAATCAGTTTTTAAGAGCCAAACGTCAGACAAACCTGCACCACGGGAACGTGTGTATCCTGCAACAATATATCCTCCATTTAAGGTTTGCTGGACTGAAAAGGCTCGATCCTCACCATTTCCGCCATAGATTTTTGCCCAAAGACTATCAGGAGCTTGGGCGAAAAGATTGGGTAACCACAAAAGGCCTATACCTAAAAGATATAATATTTTAGATAATTTCTTTATTTTTCACCTCCTTTTTTATAAGTATATACTATAATTCCTATTTGTCAAGAAAAAGGGAGCTTTAGCCCCCCCTATTCTCATTCAAGTAAACTTCTTCGTTTATCTAATGACTACACTATTTTACAAATTTAGATATAATTATTCAGAAATATTTCCATTAGCATCAGTTTTTAGGAGATAAACATCTTGATCGCCTGCACCAAAGGATTCTGTATAACCTGCAATTATATATCCTCTGTCAGTTGTTTGTTGAATAGAAAGTCCACGATCTCTATCACTTCCCCCAAATGTATTTGACCATTTCTCATTTCCATCTTCATCAGTTTTTAAGAGATATACATCATAGATATGTGTACCTAAAGTATCTATAAAGCCTGTTACAATATACCCACCATCTATGGTCTGATGGACGGAATGTCCAACATAAGTATCATTAGTATCACTTCCTGCGTATATTTTAATCCAGTCCTCATTCCCGGATGCATCTAATTTTATTAGATAAATACCCACATAATCTATAGCAAATGATGCTGTAAATCCTGCAATGATATATCCACCTTCATTAGTTTGCTGGACTGAATAAGCACCATCTAAATCATTACCGCCAAATGTCTTTGACCATTCCTCATTCCCTGAACCATTTGTTTTAATAAGATATACATCAATAGCACCTTCACCAAAAGAAGATGTCTCACCAGCTATAATATACCCACCATCCTCTGTTTGTTGAACAGAATATGCTACATCATAATCAGCACCCCCGAACGTTTTATACCATTGTTCATTCCCTGCCTCATCAGTCTTAATCAGATACACATCACTTGCACCTGAACCATAAGATTCTGTATATCCTGTAATTATATATCCTCCATCTAAAGTTTGCTCTACCGAATAACCACAATCAGGAATATCAGGTGTGCTACCACCAAAGGTCTTAAACCATTCCTCATTACCTGATTCATCTGTTTTGATTAGATAAACATCACGTCCACTTACCCCTAAGGACTTAGTGATCCCTGTAATAATATATCCTCCATCAGAAGTTTGTTGGACTGAATGGCCTTCATCATCATTACTTCCACCAAATGTTTTTGTCCATTCTTTACTGCCAAATGCATCTGTTTTTATTAAATAAACATCGCTACCTCCTGCACCAAAGGATTTCGTCCAACCTACTAAGATATATCCACCATCAGTTGTTTGTTGAACTGATTTACCTCTATCCCTATCACCACCACCGAATGTTTTCTCCCACCCACCTGATAAACCAACTCCAGTTGGTGATTTGCATGAGAAAAAGAATATAAGAAAAATAGCTAAAAAGAGCTTTAATATAGTTAGATTGGATTTTAATACTTTTTGATTTTGTGTATTTTTGTAATCATCCATTCTAATTTTTACCTCCTTTTGTTTCTTTAAAGAATAAACTTAATCCCCTAATTTGTCAATAAAAAGGGGAGCTTGCTCTCCCCTATTCTTTTGAAATATTATTGATTTATTTTATAGTGTCGATCTCTAATATCACGAATTAAAGTACCGTCCCTTTTTGATCTTTGAGCACTCGCTCTAATCTCAAAGCTGCGTGTCTGTGATCAAATTTCCTTGCCAATGATAAGGCATTTATAGCGATCTGCTTTCTCAGTTCGAAATCTTTTAATAGCATAATGACATACTTCGAAAAGATATCATAGTCATCAGCTACAAACATATCTTTTCCATTCGCTGGATTTATTCCAAAAGTAGCCCGTGAAGTAGCAACGACTGGCAGCCCACAAGCCATAGCTTCCAAGAGCTTACCTCTGAACCCGGTGCCTAACTCAATTGGCGCCACAAACACGTCACTATTCCAGTAAAACCCCCGCATATTTTCATTATCGCCTCCATCCTGAACGATTATATTGTTGCTTCTTAGATCCAGGAGTTCTTGAGGTGGATTGAACCCGATTGCGTAAAACCTTGCATCAGGGACTTCTTGTAGGATTTTATTCCAACAGTGATTGATAAAGATTTTCACTGCATCTACATTGGGATAGTGTTGAAAATTTCCTACATATAGAATATTTTTACTATCTTTATTCCAGGCGCTCTCCTTTGGAGGAGTAAAAAAATCTGTATCGACTCCATGAGGTACCACACTGATTTTATCTTTCAAGTCAGGAGCGTAATTTATCAGGATATCTGCGTCCTCCCTGGTCAAAGTCAAAACTTTATCAACAGTGTTATACATCTTAAACTCATAATTGAATAACTCTTTTATTGTATCGTCACTAATATCCTCTCCTTTTTGGGTTCTCAGTTCAAACGCCTTAGTATAACATTCATGCACTGAAATTATCGTTGAAGTATCCGTGGGGATAAGGCTATGATTTGCCTCCAGGTATTGGCCCATCATCGAATATTCAGCAATAATGGCATCGAAATGGTCCTCCTTCAAGGTCAATTTCAATGCACCTTCAATACCCTGGCAAAATCCTCCATCTCCTGTTAAGAAGAATCTTGGTCTATTCAATCTTTTATATAGTGCCTCCATTTCATCGTGGGTTCTTTCGTCAACTGAATCAATAAGGATAATCCTCTGACAGAAATGCGGAAGACTCTTATCCTTTCGATCCTCCTTGCTGTAAGCCGGGGCAATTAGTGTTATTTTGTGTCCCATTAAAGACAGATTCTTAATTCTATGATAGATGAGGATGGGACCACCTATGATGTCTGCTCTGGGAAGTAGCTTCGGCAGAAACAGTAGATTCAGACTCATCTTCTTTCTCCTTTAATAATTTTCCTTATACTCAAGCGAATCTCTTTTTTGCTCGTATATTCCATTAATTCCTGCCAGCGTTTTTGAAGCTCGCATAACTTTTTAAAAGGGTCATATTTCGGCACAGCATCAGTTCTGGCAAGAACAATATTATTTAATGCCTCTTCGCTACCCTGTCTATCACCCCGGGCAAGGTATTCTTCAGACAGCAGTTTACATGACTTTTCGATCTTCTCCTCAAGGTCTCTTTTCAAAAAACAACCAGGATAGGGGTCAAAATCCTCAGGGTATACCTTGGTCATACCTTTTAAATCTTTTTGATGCTCAATTTTTGCTCGTTCATAGACAAAACGCTTGATGTCCTCCCTTAACTGCATCCAGGTGGAGTAACTTCTGGGTGGTGGGAGGTGCATAATAGACAATTGATTATCAAGGAAGAAATGAAATCCAGACATCCTTGCATTTATCAAGAAGTCTATATCCTCTCCTCTCGGGACATTGGGGTCAAAAGGAACAACAGTAAAAAGGTTTCGATGGATAACCATGTTCCCACCAAATACAAAAGGTGTCTCCTTCAGCCTTGGCTTTGTTCCAATAACCTTATCAAATGCTTCATTCATCCTTTCATATTGGTCCCAATATTTCATCCAGGGGTGGGAGGGTTTTTTTACATGGTAGTCCCCATCAACTTGGAGGTAATATCCCGCAACTGCGTTAACGATTTTTCCTTTAATATTTTTACCGATATGTTCTTTGGCTTTCGTCACGAATTCCGGGTCTTCAAATACCTCGTCATCGTCAATGAGCACCGTTAGTTCAGAACCCAGGATATGTGGGATGAACGTGCATAGATTTCGAATGTTGGAATATCCCCGGAGTTGAAGAAGGTCGATATAATCACTCCTACCCTCACTAATCAAAACATTATGTATCTGTTTTAGTTGAGAATACCCGAATAGCAATACTTCTACCCCGGTAGTAGAAGAAGCTGTTTCGATGATATTGGTAAGTTTCTTTTCAACCTCTGGTTCAATATCTTCTGCAGTGGCAACAGCAATTATTCCCAGTTGAAAATCTTTATCTTTTAGTATTTTTATACTCTGTATTGCTCTAAGTAATGTGCCTTCATTATCCAGAGGAGTGGGATGGTCATAGATAGCATCTCCTTCCCTGTAACCTACGTTACTTTCTCTTGCCCAATATGATGGAATTACCATTGTTACTTTCATCTCATTACTCCTTTTCTACTTTTCTCGATTTTTTTCTAAGATATTTCTCCCCACTGCTTTCTGTAAATTCGTTTACAACGAAAGGTGAAATTGTGTATATCTTCATCATAGTATTATATCCGAATTTAACTTCGGATATACCTTCCTCTGAGCCATTGGAGGCTGTGGGGTCGGTGCTTGACTTTTGACAGTATCATTATCTTCTCCTTATTCTTTCTTTTCCTCTTTTATACATATCTTTCCTTATAACAATCTCCTTTTAAAAAATAACTCAAACCCCTTATTTGTCAAGAAAAAGGGAAATTACTCTCCCCTTTTTTATAAATTTAGATTTTATTAAACTGTTTATAGTTTTTTTCAAAAACTATAGCCTACCTCAATATCCCATAACTTGATTGCTGAAATATCTCTTGCATAGATATCAAAGTTTAATCGTTTCCAATTAAGTCCAACCCCAATACTTATGTTATAGTAAGGTCCATTTACATATTTAGTTCTAGTGGATTCTCTATTAATTTTATCTTCTGCAAATTGATAGGAGCCATGGATGCTAAAACCAGTTCTTAGTGCAATTTCTGGGATAGGTTTGTATTCTATACCCAGAGGAAGATGTATATAGGTTCTTCTCTCAATGCTTATCTCATCTATGTCAGATTGCGAAGTTAATGTATCGTCAACCTCATATTTAGTTCCTTCAAGTCTAAGTTCGCTTCTTTCATATAAAACTTTGATCCCAACTCCTAAAGTGATTTTTGGAGAAAAATTGTATTCCTGACCTAAGGCTAGAAAACCACCTAGAATACTCGCATCACCTTCGAGTATACTCTCAACTTCCTCAGAGGTTTCAGTTGTATCACCCCGGATATATGAAGAATCAGGGTCTGTGTATCTATAATATTGATATCGATAACAATAATCTTGATTCTCTCTCCTCCTCTTTGCATCTCCAGAACCCCTATATATGGTAGCTACTGTCCGAAAAGTTGAGGTAGATGTTAATTTCCTGGAAAATCGGAACCCCAAAGTCCATATCTTAGGATTAAGAAAATCGTATTCATTGCTTATCCATTGAGATTCATTGTGGTGTATATCGACATATATAATGCTGTCGTATGTTCCTGTAGCTTCATCATAATCACTATTTGTCTCCATATCTTGGAGTGGACTAGTCACCTTTTTACTTGCGAATCCAAGAATAATTTCTAATTCTGAATCCCAGATAGAGGACATTGTGCCAATGCTGAAAGAGTATGAAGATATAGTGTCTGCTTTGGTGTATTTATCAACATCTTCTCTAATAGATAATAACTCGCGACTACCGTAATCCCTTTCGCGTGTATATCTGAATACCCTTTCTCCACTACTTTTGTAAGGCTTCAATGAATAATTTAATCTTAACCCAATACTGGTGTTGGGCGTAACCTGTTTTGCTCCCAGTAGAGCTCCCTTGTATGTGTTACGAGAATATTTACTGCTTATACTTTTCAGATAATCTGTGTAAATATAGATGTCAGATGGCTCAGTATCTCTATTCTCACTTTCTGACTTATAATAACTTCCTTCTAATAATAATCCCCATCTGCTTCCAAAGGGTCCTGGAAGGGATGTGATTAATTTATCCGGAATCTGACAAATTATGAAACTTTTTGAAGGTAGCCTTGCCGGATTCCAGAGCATATCGGTTAATGTATCGGAGACAATCCCAATAAGATTTCTGTCCATGCTTTTAATTCTCATTGAAAATTCATCCTCAGGTTTTAGAATGGAAATATAATCACGATGTTTGGTTTTGTAGTAACCATCGTAAAAGGTTACAAAGATGACATTTAACTCCGATGCATAAATATAACTACTTAATCCTAAAATGATTAAAATAGCAATTTTAAAATATATCTTCTTCATAATAACCTCCTTTTAAAGGTTTTCCCTACTCCCTAAATAAAATTATTATTCAAGCAATGTCCTTCTTTTATCCAATATCTCACCAACAGTTATAATTTTTATATCCAATTCACCTTTTCTACCTACACTTCCTACCTGAATAATATTACCTTATCAAAAGCAATTTACGTGTTCCTTTATTCCCATCTACTTTAATACTTAGGAAATATATTCCATTTGAAAGTTTATTACCTCCGTTGTCTTTGCCATCCCAGGTTATTGTATATTTCCCTGCATTCTGTCTCTCGTTTAATAAGACCCTTATCCTTGCACCAAGGGTGTTATAGATTGAAATGTTAACATTACAGCTTCTGGATAGATGATATTCAATCTGAGTCCTATCCATAAAAGGATTTGGATAACTTTTGGAAATAAAGAAAACATTTTGTTCAGGTTCTTGTTCCCCAATATTAGATACTGGAACAGAATCTGTAAGCCAGGGATCGTAATCTACATAATTGCTAACCTGGTCTCCAGAACCAGGACCTACACCTCCGGGGCCATTTGCATCTCCCCACCAATTATATTCGGCATTAACAGTAACACCTGCATCATCATTTAAAACTCCATAGCCGGTATTACCTGTAATATTACAGTAATTTATTACAGGATTTGCATTATATTCACAGTATAAACCACTACCATCATTACCTGATATAGTACAACTGTCAATAATAGGTGATGCAGATAAATCACAGTGTATACCCCCACCTTCATAATATGTGGTATTACCATTGATGATATTACCTCTGATAGTCGGTGAAGAACAGCAATATATTCCACCACCACCAAAAAAACTTATGTTTTCAGTGATGATGTTGCCCTTCATAATTGCGGAAGGAGAATCACAATATATGCCACCTCCCATACCATTAGTCGTATTATCAGTTATAGTATTGCCTTTAATGGTTGGTGATGAACCCTGGGCACAGTAGATGCCGCCACCTCCATAATAATACCCATAAGATGTGTTTGTAGAAATGGTATCTCTTGTAATAATAGGTGAAGAACCTGAAGCACAGTAGATACCACCACCATCAGTTGCTGAATTATCTTTGATGGTATTGCCAGTGATTTTGGGTGAAGAATTATATTCGCAGTATATCCCACCACCACTCGCATCAGTTAAGTTCAGAGTTATGATGTTGTTGTTTATAATTGGTGAAGCATTATAGCAATAGATACCACCACCATTAGCAAACATCCAGGTACATGTGTTCCCAGTTATAATGTTACCTGTAATGGTTGGGGAAGAGTTGATGCAGTAAAACCCACTACCATCCAGAGAAGTATAACCATTCCGGATAGTAAAGCCATTGATTATAGTTGTATAATTTACACCAGTAGTAACCTCTATCACTCTTTCAGCGTTATCTCCATCGATTATTGTCGTATCTGGGCCTAATTCACTTATTAGATGTATTCCCTGTGTATTTGGCCAAGTGATGTTCTCGTAATAAATTCCAGAACCTACAAGAATGGTGTCATTAATAGTACAAGAGTCGAGTCCTGCCTGAATAGCATTAAGCGTAGAATCTGGATGTATATACCAAACAGTTGCATTTGCTGTACTGAACAAAAATAGGAATAATAATATTATTAACCGTAAAATTCTTTTCTTCATAATGCACCTACTTTAAAATATAAGTGAGAACCCTTATTTGTCAATGAAAAAATGAAGTTGGAGTTTATACGTTCCTACAAAAATCGCGACGCGCTATGTGATATGTGGTATGTGGGAACGGGCTTCTGCCCGTGATCATCGAGGCTGGAAAGCCTCTCCCACAAGATTAGTCAGGCGTCTAGTGTCAAGAAAAATTGGAGTAGCGAAACTTGTTTCGCGCCATGGCAATGCAGAGCAAGCTCTGCCACTACAGACTGTTGATTATCAGCAAAATGAGAAAGAGTCAATAGTTCAAGGTTTCAAGTTCAAAGTTTTAAGTTTGAGCGAAGCGACATATCTGCGTGTATCTGCGGTTTCCTTTGACTTTGGACATTGGACTAACAAAAACGACTCAACTACTCAACTATTTAACTTTTTTACTCTGCGTGTATCTGCGGCGTTATTAGGTGTTTGGTCTTGGGTCTTAGGGTTTAGGGCTATGATTTAAATAAAAAAATCTTTGTGCCCTCTGTGGCTGATCTCTTTACTTTAACCGTGAGTTTGCCGTGGCATTTTTAGGTCTTAGGATTTAGGGGTTAATCAGTTGATATCAGTGAAAATCAGTGTCTATGTCTATTTTTTGGATGGTGTGTGTCTTTTATTAGTATCTATCTGCGTCCATCTGCGTGTATCTGCGGTTTCCTTTTCTTGGTGGTGTGTGTTTTTTACACAAAAAATAATTCTTGCAAGAAACTTTTAGTTAAGGAGATTGATTAACTTATCTTGAATATATATGACTTTTTTAGGGGTGTTTTGGACAAACCTCTTTATTTTTTCTTGCTTTAGGGCAAGTTCTAATGCACCTTTCTCCCCTATGCCTTTTTCCGCTTCGACCTTCCCTCTAAACTTTCCATTAACCTGGATAATAAGTGTAAATCGCTCTTCTTTTAAAGCTTCGGGGTCATATTCCGGCCACTTCTCAAGGAATATAGATTCTTTATCCCCATATTGACTATATATTTCCTCAGCAAGGTGTGGGGCAAAAGGCGCAAGAAGCTTTGTCGTTCGCCTTATTGAATATTGATATAAATCATCATTTTTACCGTAATCTGTTATACTATTTAAGAGTTCCATTAAAGCTGCTATTGCAGTATTGTAACTGAATCTCTCAATATCCTCACTAACCTTCTTTGTTGTTTTTTCCACTGCTTTATATAAAGGTTTATTTTTATTGGCCTCATCAAGTTTGGTATTTTCCCGTTTTGCTTTCTCGTAAAGATTTTCATATATCCTGTTAAGAAATCTACTTGAACCTTTTAAATGGTCTTCTTTCCAGTCTATATCACTCTCGGATGGACCAAAGAATAACATTGCAACCCTGGCTGCATCAACCCCTATTTCTTCTATAATTTCGTCAGCATTCTTCATATTACCTTTCGACTTGGACATTACTTCCCCATTTGCATCACGAACCATTCCCTGATTGAATAGTCTTACAACAGGCTCTTTAACCGGGCAATAACCAAGCCTCTGTAGGAATTTTGTAATAAAACGCATATATATCAAATGCCCTGTTGCATGTTCCGCACCACCAATATAGAGGTCTACAGGTAGCCACTTTTTTGCCTCTCCCTTATCAAAGATTTCCCCTGTATTCTCCGGGTCAAGATACCTTAAGTGATACCATGCAGAATCCACAAAGGTGTCTGCCGTATCCGGGTCCCTCTGTGCCATTCCACCGCATTTAGGGCAGGTAGTCTTCATAAAACGTGAATGCTCGGCAAGTGGTGAGCGAGCCCTGGGAATAAAATCCACTTCTTCGGGAGGCGGAAGCAGTACAGGAAGATCTTCCTCGGGAACAGGCACGATTCCACACTTTTCACAGTGAATCATGGGAATAGGCGCTCCCCAGTATCGTTGTCTTCCTATTAGCCAATCCTTCAAGCGATAGTTTATAGATTTATATCCAACTCCTTTACTTTCAAGAAGTTGAACAATCATTTTCGATGCTTCTTCCGATTCCATGCCATCGAATTCATCGGAATTTACCATGATTCCATGTCCTGTATAAGCCCCATCCCCTTCTATATTATTTTTCGGCTTGATTACCTGCTTTATTGGCAGGTTGAATTTTTTTGCAAATTCAAAGTCTCTTCGATCATGAGCTGGAACGCCCATAATAATACCTGTTCCATAGGAACCAAGGACAAAATCGGCCACAAATACGGGGAGCGCTTTTCCTGTAAGTGGATGTATTGCTTTAAGATGAGTATTTACACCAGTCTTTTCTCGATCAACTATTGTTCTCTCAATATTACTTAAAAGTAAGGCATTATTGGCGTATTTGCCTACTTCTTTATTTTCCTTTGCTATTCCTTCTACAATTCCACTTTCGGGAGACAGGCAAATAAAAGTCACTCCATAGATGGTATCTGGTCTTGTAGTAAAAACTTCGAATTCATCATTATCTTCCATTTTAAATTGAATTGTTGCTCCATCATTCTTGCCTATCCAGTTTCTCTGCATTTCTTTTATATTTTCGGGCCACTCTTCAAGGGTTTCGATATCCTTTAGTAACTCTTCGGCGTAATCAGTGGTTCTAACAAACCATTGTTCAAGTTTCCTTTTTTCAACTTTGGAATGGCATCTCCAGCACGCCCCACCTACAACCTGTTCATTAGCAAGTCCGGTTTTGCACTTTGGGCACCAGTTTACATATGCCTCTTTTCTATACAACAACCCTTCCTTGAACAATTGTATGAGTAACCATTGTGTCCACTTGTAGTATTCCGGGTCAGATGTTATTACTTCCTTCTTCCAGTCATAACTGAGTCCCAATCTTTTTATGGTCTTTCGGGCGTTCTTTATGTTGTTGTATGTCCAATCTCTGGGATTGAGTTTCTTTTTTATCGCAGCTTCTTCTGCTGGTAATCCAAAGGCATCCCACCCAAAGGGATGCAGCAAATCTTTTCCCCTCATCTTTTCCCATCTCCACCTGAGATCTCCAAATGAATAATTTCTGAAATGGCCCACATGGATGTTCCCTGACGTGTAGGGCCACATCTCCATAATATAATACTTATCTTTAGGTTCCTCGGGGGTTTTATAAAGGTTTATCTCTTCCCATTCCTCCTCCCATTTCTTCTCAATATCTTCAAATGGATACATACTGAACTATTCTATCCTTCTATTTACCCTTTTGCTTCGTCTATTTTTCTTTCAAGTTCTATCAGTTCCTTTCTCTTTGCTTCAACCCTTGCTGATAGAGCTATTTCTTCACGCCGTTTTCCTACTATCCTTTGTGTCAAGTTTAATTCTTCTTTAGCACGCTCTGATGAGGCTTCTCCTTCATTTTCTCCAAACAAATTATCAAATAGCATTTTTTCTTCTTTTTCTTCGGAAAAAGCTTCTATTTCACTTTCTTCAACAGGAGCTTCTTTTGTTTGTTTAAAGATTTTTATATCGCTTTCCAGGTCTTTTTTAACCTTTTGCTTTTCTGCAATTTCTGAAGTAAGTTCTATTCTTTTATTCTCTAACCTTTCTTGATCTTTTTTAAGTTTTTCTATTGCAGCTTCGATGCCTTCCTTCTCTTTCACCAGAGTAGTGCCTGCCCTTTCGGGTGCCTCTACCGTTGCCGTTCTTCTACTCTGAAGACCCCCAACAAGGAATAAAAGGACAAAGGACACAATTGGATATATGAGATTTTTAGTGCTGAACAATTCAAGAGGAAATATCCCTAAAAGCGGTTTCCCCGTTGCTATTTCCTCTCTTACTGGTAGAGAAACGAGAAGATGAGTTTCTCCTTTCTTTTCTCCTTGGAATTCAATAGGAACAGGAATATAGGCCTTCTCTTTACTTCCTTTGCTTGATTCCCATTCTCCAATCCAGCCATTTTTATATTTTTGACCGATTAAAGTTTCATCCATATCCCAGAGGATGGTATTGTCCTCTGCGAGAATGGTTAAATGTAATAAATCATTTTTTCTTGGAATCCTGCTCATAATTTCAGAGATTTCCGATGAATTCTTTGAGGCGACTTTTTCCCCTAAGGAGTATGAAAGAATTGCAGCAAAATTTTTCCATCCAGATAGAGAGACTCTTTCAGGGTTTGGCTTATTTTCTATTTTGATATACACATACCCTATATCCCTTCCTTCTTCCTTGATGGGTGTCTTAGACATTGATGTGGAATCAGTTGTCAGAGAACCCTTTCCCACCTCGGGTACTGTCCAGTCCTTATATTTACTATCAATGGTTCCCAATTCAGTATCCCAGAATATTGAATTATTCGGCCTTGTGATCGTAATACGTCCATAATCGGAAATACCTTTTATAAATTCTTCCATCAGTATTGAAAGAAATAAATCATCGTCAAGATATACTGGTTCCTCCACTTTAATGGACAGAATCTCTCCAAGTGATGTCCATCCATTAAGAGATTCCTTGAAACTTGGTTCAACGATTCCTTTTTCTGTGGTTGCATGTCCCACAAAAAAGAAAATACTTCCGAAAGAAATAAGAGCTCCAATTATGCCAAAAAGTAAACCTCTTTTTATCATTTGCCCTCCTAACTTAATCGGATGCGACCATATAAATACTCCAGGTAATCCCGGCCACCACTCCTAAAAACCTGGTAAAATCCCACACTCTGGATGATAATGACTGTGGAACATACACCAGGTCACCAGAATCTAATATTGGAGGATTTTCTTTACTTTCTTCCATATATGCCTTTACATCGTAACAAATTGATTGCTTACCATCTAACGCCTTAACCAGTTTTACTCTACTCAAATCGCTTCTCGAAATAGGTCCCCCTGCAAAGGAGATGGCTTCTATGAGATTGGTAGTAGGTGGAACCGCATAAATCCCTGGTGATCGAACCTCACCCCATACCTGGACACGGATAGAAATGTCTCCTTCCATATAATCTTCTAAACCAGTAATTGCAAATAGGCATATAACTATTGTAATCATTAATCTAATAATAAGGTTTTGTTAAATATTGTCAAGTATGGGTTTTCTTATTCCTCTATCTGGTATAATATTTCTATAGCACTGAACCTAACCAGAAGAAATCTTTCATCTTTTCTTGTCCCATCAGGGAACACTACTACAGTATCGGTAACTGGAAGGAATTGGGATTGTCTTGCTGCAGCGTCCAGGGCATCTGTTATCCTGGCATTTTCCACTATATAGATATTCCCGGTTATTTTATACCTGTTGTCAGTATATATCTGGACCATTGTTTTTACTTTGCTAACCTTCATTGCCATATATCCTCCTGTGTTAAGGTCTTTAATTCGGATAAAAATACATCTATTAAATTACCTTCCTTTACAGTGGCTACGATCCTACCTTTTTTGAATATTACTGCTGATTCCTTTCCTCCTGCAATACCAATGTCAGCTTCTTTTGCTTCACCAGGACCATTAACACTACATCCCATTACAGCAATAGTCAAGGGTTCTTTCAGATTTCTTGTGAGATTTTGGACCTCTCTTAGAACGCTTTCCATATCGTACTCCAGTCTCCCGCAGGTTGGGCATGAGATGATTCTTGGTCCAGTTATTCTAATGTTAAGGGCGTTGAGGATATTAAAAGCAGTTCTAACTTCCAAAACAGGGTCCCCTGTGATTGATACTCTTATTGTATCCCCGATTCCCTCATAAAGGAGCGCTCCAATACCTACAGCAGATAGCACCTCTGCCCTACCTGGTGGACCTGCTTCCGTTACACCTAAATGAAGTGGAAAATCGCGTATAGATGAAAAAAGTTGATTCGCTTCAATCATTGTCTTCACATCTGAAGATTTCAGGGAAACCACAATTGAGTCAAAATCCATAGCTTCAATAATCCGTACCTCATCCAGTACTGATTCAACAAGTGCTTCAGGGGTAGGACCGCCAAAGCGCCTAAGATAACTATCTTTAAGTGAGCCTGTATTACCACCCACTCTAATTGGTATACCTCTTTCCTTGCATATTTTAATTATCTCTTTTATCTTCCAGGGAGTATCAATATTGCCAGGATTTATTCTTATCTTTAAAGCCCCCTGTTTTACAGATTCAATGGCCAGACGAAAATCATAATGAATATCAGCAACTAAAGGAATCCTTATTTCCTTTACTATCCTTCCTAAGTTTTTTGCGGCCTCAAGGTCAGGAACTGCGACCCGTATTATATCACAACCCTCCTCTTGTAAGTTTTTTATCTGTTTTACAGTATCTAAAACATTTCTGGTATCTGTTTTTGTCATTGATTGAACTGTAATGGGATTTTCACCACCAATCTTGACATTTCCTACTTCAACAACCCGTGTATTCTTTCTAATTTTTGAGTTCTTCAATGAGGCTCCCTAACAGGATATCCGGTGTATTGTAAAAAGTCACATCCGGAAGTCCTTTAATAAAGGTGATTTGTCTGGTTGCGTATTCCTTGGTTTTCTTAACTATTTCATCCTTTATCTCCTGGATATTGCCGTTTCTTCTTTTTAATATAAATTCAGTTATTTCCCTATAACCAAGAGACGTAAATGAATACAGAGCTGGGTCATAACCCATATCCAGCAATTTCCTGACTTCGTCTACAAAACCTTGTCTGAACATCTCACCTACCCTTTTCTCAATATTTTCATAGAGTTTACCTCTTTCAGGCAGAAGGCAATGGATTTTAAGGGGTATTTTATTTCCCTTACCCCTTTTCCAATGCTCCGAGATAGGAATTCCACTCACCCTGTAAATCTCAAGTGCTCGTGCTATCCGCTGTTTATCATTCGGATGAATTCGCACCCCTGCCATAGGATCCACTTTAGTTAATTCTTTGTGCATCTTTAGCGGTTCTTCTTCCACCTGCTTTCTAATTTCTTCTCTTATCTCCCTGGGTATATTTGGCTCAGGGAAAAGACCCTCGTAGATTGCCCTGATGTAGAGTATTGTCCCTCCGCAGATGATAGGGATATGGCCCTTCCTCTGAATCTCTTTTACTTTTTTTCTGCAATCATTTGCAAACTTATAGGCAGAGTATTTCTCGTCAGGGTCTTTTAAATCTATGAGATGGTGAATAACCTTTTCCCTCTCTTTTAGCGTTGGTTTCCCTGTCCCTATATCCATATAACGATATATCTGCCTCGAATCTACGGAAATTACTTCAATTGGTAAATTATCCCCCAATTCCAAACAGACTCTTGTTTTACCTGATGCAGTTGGACCAATTATGGTAGGAACTTCTGTCATCTCTCGAACCTCTTTTCTAATTCTTTCAAGGGAATTTCATAGATTACTGGCCGTCCATGAGGGCACCGAAATGGTTTTTCTGTTGCAAACAGTAGATTCACGAGGTGCTCCATTTCCTGAGACGTGAGGGCATTCCCTGCTTTAATTGCCATATGACAACTAATCGACTTAATTACTTTATCGATGGTTGTTTCTCTATCCTCTGCAAGATCCTCAAGTATACCTATAATTTGTTCATCAGCTATTTCTTCAACTATTGCAGGGACTCCTTCCCAGATTACAGTATTCCCGCTTAAGATGTGGAAACGAAATCCTAATTGTTTTAATTTATCCTGTATTTCTTCTAACTTTGATACTTCCAGAGGCGTATGTTTTATCTGAATTGGGAAAAGTAAGGTTTGACTCGGGAAAAAAGTGTTATTTCTAAGATTGTCGTACAGAATCCTCTCATGGGCTGCGTGTTGGTCTATAACGACCATGCCATTCCTTGTCTGTGCAACTATATAGGAATCGTGTAATTGCCAGAATTTACTCTGAGTATCCCCGGTAAACAGATAATCCTTGTCAAAAGAGAACAAATCCTTTCTGTAATTGCTCTCCTCCCCAAGTGTTTCATCCAATGCTCTATGAAGATTAGCCAGGAGAACATTTTCCCTGTGGAAGCGGACCTCTTTCTTTGTTGGGTGGACATTAACATCCACCATTTCAGTTGGAAGGGTGATAAATAATATAAAAGAGGGGTTTTCATTACTGAAAGGCGTGTAGAAATCTCGAAGGAGTCTGAATATTTTGCCATCCCAAACATTTCTTCTGTTAACAAAGAGATAGTATTTCTTCTGTGATGGTATATTGGGTTTTTGAATCCACCCTTCTATTTTTATCCCATTATCTCCTTCATATTCAAGAGGTAAGAGACTATTTAGCAGGAGCTCATCCATAATCGATAGTAATCGTTCCTCCATACTCCCGGAACGAACATTAATTACCTCCCTCCCATTGTGCGTAAGAATGAATGAAATTTCCGGGAATGCAATACATTTGGGTATTACTTCCCCAAGGATTCTTCTGAATTCAGCACTTGCTGAATGAAGAAATTTCCTCCTTGGAGGATAATTATTAAAAAGGTATTTTACTATGACTGAGGTTCCCCTCTGACGTTGCTTAATTTTCTCTTCAAGAATTTCTCCATTTTCAACCCTTATATATTTACCAATCTCACTATCAATATGTTTACTGAGGATTTCTAATTGTGATACAGAAGCTATTGATGATAACGCTTCTCCTCTGAATCCCAGGGAATTGATTAACTGGAGGTCATCGGAACTTTTTATTTTACTGGTAGAATATCTTCTGATTGCAAGGGTAAGGTCATCTGGATGAATACCTAAGCCATTATCAGAAACACTTATTAACCTTTTCCCTCCGTCTTCTATATCTATAGTAATTTGTGATGCATCAGCATCTATTGAATTCTCTATCAATTCCTTAACGCAGGAAAATGGAGCTTCGATAACTTCACCTGCAGCAATCTTATTTTTTAAGCTTTCGGAGAGTTCTATAACTCTGCTTTTATCCTTATTCATCCCTTTATAACAGCAATGGGTAGGGTTTTCACCACTTTCTTGCTGAGACCAACTTCATCTACCGTTCTTACAACCTCATCAATATCTTTATATGCCATAGGAGCTTCTTCCCGAATAGTTTTAACGGATTTTGCCCTTATGAAAATACCTTTACGTGCCAGTTCATCTGTAATATTCCTTCCACCTGTGGCTTTTACTGCTTTTCGTCTGGAAAGTATGCGACCTGCACCATGACATGTAGAACCAAAGGTTTCTTCCATTGCGGACTCCCTCCCCACAAGAATATAAGAAGCTGTCCCCATATCCCCTGGTATCAAAACAGGTTGTCCAATAGTTCTATATTTTGAGGGTATATCTGGATGAAATGGTGGAAATGCTCTGGTTGCTCCTTTCCTGTGGACGCATAGTTTCTTTTTTATGCCGTTAACAGTATGTGTCTCGATTTTTGCAATATTATGGGCTACATCGTAAATGAGATTCATCTGAAGTGATTCGGCAGATTGTCCAAATACTAAAGCGAAGGCCTCCCTTACGCGTGATAGTATTATCTGTCGGTTTGTCCAGGCAAAGTTAGCTGCTGCTTTCATTGCTGAAAGGTATCTCTTACCTTCAGGAGAATTTATAGGAGCGCAAATTAATTCTTTATCGGGAAGATGAAATGTATATTTATTCTGAATCTTCATCAGGTTCTTAACCCAATCACTACAAACCTGATGCCCAAAACCACGAGACCCTGTATGTATCATTACAGTAACCTGTCCTTCTTCTAATCCCATAACCCCGGCCGCTTCTTTATTGTATATATTGACTACCTTTTGTATCTCTATGAAGTGGTTACCAGCACCTAATGTTCCAAGCTGTGGTCTACCTCTTTGTAATGCTCTATCTGATATGATATCGGGATCCGCGCCTTCCATATACCCATTCTCTTCAGTATATTCTAAATCTTCATCCCATCCATGTCCATTCTTAACTGCCCATGACGCTCCATCTTTTAAAACTCTTTTTAACTCAGTATTAGAAATCTTTACATTACTCATAGACCCAACACCGCAGGGAACCAATGAATAAATCTTATTTGTCAGATCCTCTACTTTTCCTTTGATGTCATCAAAATGTATTGAGGTCCTAACAACACGAACTCCGCAGTTTGAGACAACAAAGCCATTTGCAACGAAGTTATGGTGTTTATTCTTGATCGTAAAATCATATACTCTATCATTGTGAACAGTCTTTTGTATATCCACAACCTCATCATAAACTATTTCCCCTTCACTGAACTCATCAAAAAACTCCTCAAACTTGATGAATCCAGCTGGAAGTCTGGCTTTTTCGGTTTGCCCATATAAACTTCTTTCAATAAATCTCTTATTAATTTGGCCTTGATATTCTTTGAATATTTCCCTTCTGGGGCGTTTTCCCTGTTCATTTCGTATCTTTTTTCGTAAAAGTTCTCTTTTGTGAATGACAGCTTGTTTAAGCCTGAGGTAAACTATTGCTGCCATTGCCAGACTTCTCCTTTTTCTGTTATACTCGTACCCTATTTTTTCCCACAAAGTTAGCAGGTTTTTTGGATTTCCATGGACAAGAATCCTATAATGAATTCTATCTTTTGTCTCCTTGGCTATTGAAATATTAGAACTTATACCGAATTCTTCAAGCATCTTTTGCAAATCGCTCAAGAATTTGTATCCTTCTTTTTCATTCCCTTTCTTTCTTGAGAATTTCACTTCCGGCATATAGAAATTATAACCATTAGGAGTTTTCGGTTTAGACATCTCGGCCCCAAAATATGAAGCCAGGAATAAGCGCTTCATCCATATGGGTAATTCAACCATCCAGGAGGGAATTTGGACATCGGAGGTTGTTTTATTTCCACGTGGGTAACCAAGCGCTCGCAGAAGTTCAACAAGGCTTCTTGCTGAAACCTTTAGAGAGGTTTCTTTTCTGCTAAATTTATACCCATTTATATTATAAGTACGTTCTCTCTTGTAAATCGCGCCTTTGTATCCTAAAAGTTGTAAATCCTCTTTTATTTCTTCTAAGTCTTTTCTTTCTCCATAAAATATAGAATTCCTATCGTAGACTGTTCCATCGCCTAAAAGATAACCAAAAATCTTCAACAAATATGGTAATTTCTCATTTCGAGATGTCAACGGCAAAAGGGCTCGATTCTTTAATTCCTTTTTGATCGCTTCTCGAAATATATCTTCCGAGACTACCTCAAATTCTTCAGGTTTTTCATATTCCATCCCTTCAAACGGATGGATTGCAACCTTTTCACCTCTGGAAAGTTCTCTGGTATCTTTCATACCCTTTTTTGTAAGAATTGGGTGATCAGGAGACGAAGATAGTTCAAAACCTGTTCTCGTCTTTATCGTATAAAGGATTGGTTCCTCTCTGTTAAGGGTTAGGATAACCTCTGTAGGCCGGGCAAGGGTATCATTCAATACTGTTACTTTATCGCCAATTGATATTCTTGCAATCTTTTTCCGAAACCCCAGAGGAGTCAAAATCTCTGCATCACCCGGGAGGCAATTTATATCATACCCAACTCCTCCTGGAGAAATGACCCCCTCTTCTATATCCATTGCAGCTACTCCTCCTATCGGGAAACCATACCCCCAGTGGATTTCAGGCATTG
>Ga0209121_10002339_pt1 | contig 19344 bp, 16 predicted proteins | sample Cruoilmetagenom3_FD_187292 | JGI IMG/M metagenome (GOLD analysis project Ga0209121, IMG submission 187292) | Oil polluted marine microbial communities from Coal Oil Point, Santa Barbara, California, USA - Sample 3 (SPAdes) (version 2) | ecosystem: Environmental > Aquatic > Marine > Oil seeps ...
CACCGGCGACCGGTGTCAAACTGGGTCAGGCAATCGCGGCACAGGGCGGGCATGGCGGTGGACTATCCGTAAGGGGGCGTCGTCCCTATATATACCTGTAACAGAATCCTGCGAGCTTTCGTTTATCTTTTCCCCGATCAAAGTGAATGGCCTGATACTATGTCTTTTTCCGGTGCAAAACTGGCCCTGTTCCTGGGCCCTGATCTGTTGGTGATCCGTCGGGATGACCGGCCTGATATTCCCTATCCGGACCACTGGGATCTTCCCGGCGGCGGGCGCGAGGGTGATGAGACCCCGCAGGCCTGCGCCTTGCGCGAAACCCGGGAAGAGGTGGGGTTGATCCTGACGCCCGACAATCTTGTCTGGACGCGCAGCTATATGCGCCCGCGCGGGCGGGTCTGGTTCTTTGCGGCGCATTTACCGGCCAGTGCCGTCGACCGGATTGTGTTTGGATCCGAAGGGCAGGGGTGGCGGTTGATGGGCGCGCAGGATTACAGCGCGCATCCCTTGGCGGTGCCACATCTGGCTGAACAGCTGCGCCACTACACGGCACATAGTTCAAATTAGTTTAAATTTCAATGGATTATCAGAAAGACCCCCCGCTGATGAGGCGGGGGGAGGTAACGAACCACAGGAAGAAATGGTCCGTTGGGGGAGTATTCCAAACTTAGAATCACTCAAAAAAGCGGATCGGCATAGTCTGAAACGCCATAGCTACCAAATAGGTTTCTTAGTTGTGCCTTTACGGGCACAGGCGATTTCCAGACAATTTAGAGGTCTGAAAGCTTGCTCAGAATAGCCTGTGCGGCGCGGCGTGGGTCTGGGGCCTGCCAGATTGGGCGGCCCACCACGATGTGATCCGCGCCGTTTGCGACGGCCTGCGCCGGTGTCGCCACCCGCTTTTGATCGCCTTTTTCAGCCCCGACCGGGCGGACACCCGGCGTTACAATCAACCGCCCCGTGGATTGGGGCAGGGCACGGATGGCGGCGGCCTCTTGTGGCGACGCGATCACCCCGTCGGCCCCGGCGTCAAACGCTTTTGCGGCGCGTTCCAGTACCAGATCGGGCACATCCCCGGGTTTGATCAGCCCCTCATCCAGATCCTGCCGGTTCAGGGATGTCAGGATGGTGACCGCCAGAATTTGCAGATCACTGCCCGCCGCGCCCTCTTTGGCGGCGCGGACAACATGCGGGTCGCCCTGAACCGTCAGGAAGTCCAGATCGTATTGGGCCAGCCCGCGCACGGCGGCCTCGATCGTGGCACTGATATCGAACAGCTTCATGTCCAGAAAGACGCGTTTGCCGTATTCTTGCTTTAACTCATTGGCCAAAGCCAGCCCGCCGCCGGTCAGCATCCCCAGCCCGATTTTGTAAAACCCAACCGCGTCGCCCAGCTTTTCGGCCAGGTCCAGGCCCTGCACGGCATTCGCAACATCAAGGGCGACGATCAAGCGGTCATCGGACATGGGTGGCCTCGCTGTGTTATGGATTTGCGTCTGTTTAGAAGGCACCGTGTCTCTTTTCAAGAGTCAGGGCTTGCAGTCAGCCTGCGCCGGGTCAGGAATTAAGGGGGGCTAACATTGATGCCGTCAAATCGCGTCAATTCGCCCATATCATGGTCTTGAAGCCCGCGCAAAAAAAACCCAAATTGGATACGAGGCCCAACCACCGGCGTGCTGCAACAGCGGGCGCTGAAATTTCCGGGCGCTTTTGAAAGGAGAACCTCATGGATTTGAACAAGTTCACCGAGCGGGCACGCGGCTTTGTGCAGGCAGCCCAGACGATTGCGATGCGCGAAGGCCACCAGCGCCTGACGCCCGAGCATATTCTGAAAGCAGTGATGGATGACGATCAGGGGCTTGCCAGCAACCTGATTACCCGCGCCGGTGGTGTGCCTGCCCGTGTGGTCGAATCGCTGGATCTGGCGATGTCCAAAATCCCGCAGGTCAGCGGCGATGCCGGGCAGGTCTATATGGACAACACCACCGGCAAGGTTCTGGCCGAGGCTGAAGCCCTGGCCAAAAAAGCCGGTGACAGCTTTGTGCCAGTCGAACGGGTGTTGATGGCCCTGTGTATGGTCAAATCCAATGCCAAGGACGCGCTGGATGCGGGTGCCGTGACGGCGCAGAAACTGAATGAAGCGATCAACGATATCCGCAAGGGGCGTACCGCCGATACTGCCAGCGCCGAAGAAGGCTATGACGCGCTGAAGAAATACGCGCGCGACCTGACCGAGGCCGCCGCCGAGGGCAAGATTGACCCGATTATTGGCCGCGACGAAGAAATCCGCCGCGCCATGCAGGTGCTTAGCCGCCGGACCAAGAATAACCCGGTTCTGATTGGCGAGCCCGGCGTGGGTAAAACCGCGATTGCCGAAGGTCTGGCCCTGCGCATCATCAACGGCGATGTGCCTGAATCCCTGCGCGACAAGAAACTGTTATCGCTGGACATGGGCGCGTTGATTGCCGGTGCCAAATACCGCGGCGAATTCGAAGAGCGGCTAAAGGCCGTCCTGACCGAAGTCACCGAAGCGGCAGGCGAAATCATCCTGTTCATCGACGAAATGCACACGCTTGTGGGCGCGGGTAAGGGCGAAGGCGCAATGGATGCGGCCAACCTGATCAAACCGGCGCTGGCACGCGGTGAATTGCACTGCGTCGGGGCCACCACGCTGGATGAATACCGCAAATACGTTGAAAAAGACGCCGCCCTTGCGCGGCGGTTCCAGCCGGTGATGGTTTTGGAACCGACAGTCGAAGACACGGTTTCGATCCTGCGCGGCATCAAGGAAAAATACGAGATGCACCACGGCGTGCGGATTTCCGACAGCGCATTGGTTGCAGCGGCCACCCTTAGCCATCGTTATATCACCGACCGGTTCCTGCCGGACAAGGCGATCGACCTGATGGACGAAGCCGCCAGCCGTCTGCGGATGGAGGTTGATAGCAAACCCGAAGAACTGGACGCGCTGGACCGGGAGATCCTGCAAAAGCAGATCGAGGCCGAAGCCCTGCGGCTGGAAGATGACGCGGCCAGCGTGGATCGTCTGGAAACGCTGGAAAAGGATCTGGCTGATTTGCAGGAACGCAGCGCCGAGATGACCGCCCAATGGCAGGCCGAACGCGACCGGCGCGCTTCAACCACCGACGTCACCGAACAGTTGGATCGCGCCCGGGCCGAACTGGATATCGCCAAGCGCGAAGGTAACCTGGCCAAAGCGGGCGAGCTGTCTTATGGCGTCATTCCGGATCTGGAAAAGCGCCAGCAAGAGGCCGAGGGCAGCGAAGATGGCGCTGTCGGCGAAAAGCGGGTGCGCCCGGAACAGATCGCGTCGGTGATCGAGCGCTGGACCGGCATTCCGGTGGCCAAGATGCTGGAAGGCGAGCGGGACAAGCTGTTGCGCATGGAAGACGACCTGCACAACCGGGTGATCGGCCAGGACAGCGCCGTGCGTGCCGTGTCCAACGCGGTGCGCCGGGCGCGGGCGGGCCTGAACGACGAAGGTCGTCCCTTGGGCAGCTTCCTGTTCCTTGGGCCAACCGGCGTGGGTAAGACAGAGCTGACCAAAGCGGTGGCCGAATTCCTGTTTGACGACGAAAACGCGATGACCCGTGTTGATATGTCGGAATTCATGGAAAAGCATTCGGTCGCCCGTATGATTGGCGCGCCTCCGGGGTATGTCGGCTATGAAGAAGGCGGCGTTCTGACCGAGGCCGTGCGGCGGCGCCCGTATCAGGTGATCCTGTTTGACGAGGTCGAAAAGGCGCATCCGGATGTGTTCAACGTGTTGTTGCAGGTTCTGGATGACGGTATTCTGACCGATGGTCAGGGTCGCACCGTGGACTTTAAGCAGACGCTGATCATTCTGACGTCCAACCTTGGCAGCCAAGCGCTTAGCCAACTGCCAGAAGGCGCGGATGCGGCGGATGCGCGGCGCGACGTGATGGATGCGGTTCGGGCACATTTCCGGCCCGAATTCCTGAACCGTCTGGACGAGACGATCATTTTTGATCGGCTGGCCCGCGACGATATGGACGGTATCGTTGATATCCAGCTGGCCCGCCTGCTGAAACGGCTGGCCGCACGCAAGATCACGCTGGAGCTGGACGACGGCGCACGCAAATGGCTGGCTGACGAAGGCTATGACCCAGTGTTTGGGGCACGGCCGCTGAAGCGGGTGATCCAACGGGCCCTGCAAAACCCGCTGGCTGAAATGCTGCTGGGGGGCGAGGTGCACGATGGCGACACCATCCCGATCAGTGCGGGGGTTGATGGGTTGATCATCGGCGAACGCATCGGGGCCTCGGACCGCCCGGCTCCGGATGATGCGGTTTCGCATTAATCAGGGGTAAGAATTGGGAAAGGCCCGTCAGAGATGGCGGGCCTTTTTATGGCGGCCTCGGCCTTCTTCAACTTCGGCCCATGCTTTTCGATCTCGTTGCCGGTTGGCAATTACAACATGGAAGTGATGGCCAAGGCTGGCATTACCGAGATCGACCAGTTGCCCCAAACCAGGCGGCCAACGAAATCATCCTCAAGGGTTTTTAGGACCAGAACCCAGCCAAAGTCACCGCCGTGTGCCAGTTGCCTTTGCCGCAAAATTCGCCCCTAGCGCGCTGATGTCTTCAATGCAGATCACCTGCGTCAAACCCCGATTCGCGCAACAGCGCATCCGTCCGCCCCTCGACCGCCTGTTCCAGCCGCGCCATAAAGGCCGCCCTGTCGACGCCAACTTCGATCGGATCCAGAAATTCCACCACCGCCCGGCCTGGTTTGCGCAAGATGCCCTTGCGCGGCCAGAACACCCCGACATTGGTGGCTGCGGGCACGCATACCTCGCCCAGTGCTTGGTATAAAACCGCGCTGCCAACCTTGTAGGGCTTGTGGTGCCCTGGCGCGACGCGGGTGCCTTGCGGATAGATGATCAGCTGACCGGGTTCCTGGAACTCGGCCGCCACGTCCTTGACCATCTTGGCAATCGCCGCGCCGCGTTTGCCACGGTTAACCGGGACACAGCCCAGACGTTTGGCATAAAGGCCAATCACCGGGGTCCACAGCAATTCGCGTTTCATGATGAATTTGGCGTGCGGAAGCGCGTGGAAAATCAGCAGAATATCCAGAAAGGACTGGTGTTTTGCTGCCACCATCACCTCGCCCGTCGGGATTGGGCCGCGCACCTCGCCGTGAATGCCAACCATCCAGGGCGCTGTCCACAAAACCCAGCGGCAATAAAGCTTGCAGGCAGTCAGCGCGCCCTTGCGGGATACCAGTGCATAAGGCGCAAACACAATCCCCAGTACCGCCATCGCCACATAGATCTGGATGACAAACACCAGCGAGCGCAGCCATTGAATCGCGTGTCCCATCAGATCAGCCCTTTTAGCGTTCGGTGGGCGGCCGCCCAAGTGGCGACAAAGGCCACCAGCGCGCCCATCACCGGAATCAGCAGTGGCAACAACCAACTGCCCCCCTGAAACCCAAGCCCGGTCAGAAACCCGCCCTCGTCCGAGGCTTCGGGCAGCAGCAATACCCCCGCCAAGCCAAAGGCAACGCCAACCGACGCGCCGATCAGCGCGCGCAGGGTAAAGCGGCGTACAAAAGCCTGTGCGATATAGCGATCCCGGGCACCGACCAGCCGCAAGACCTCGATCACTTGCGCATTGGCCGACAGCGCGGCATTGGCCGCCAGGGTGATCATCGCCGCCGTCGCCCCGCCGATCAGCAGGATCGATATCCAGCCCAGCCGCCGCAGGCTGGTGGCCGCATCCACCAGTGGGCGGCGCCAGCGGGTGTGGTCATCCAACACCGCACCCGGCACCTCGGCTGCCAGCCGCAAGCGCATTCCAGCGGCGTCATAACCCGGTTCGCCCTCTATCACCTCGATCAATTGTGGCACCGGCAGATCGTCCAGCGCCAGATCGGACCCGAACCATGGGGCCAGCAGGGCCGTCTGTTCCTCGACGCTTAGCGCGCGTGCCCGGGCCACGCCGGGGGTTTGGCGCAGAATGGTCAGCGCCGCTTCGGTCTGGGCGGCGCGTTGATCGGCGGGGGCGTTGATCCGCAGCGTCGCGCTGCGCGCCAGTTCCTCGGCCCAGCGGGTCGCCAGCCGCCCCGAGGCCAGCGACAACGCCAGCGCAAACACTGCCAGAAACGCCATCGCGCCCGAGACAAACAGCGTTAGCTGCGCGGTAAACCCGCTGGGCGGCACCACGCGCGCCGCTTGCGGATCACCCAGAAACAGCGCCCGGATACGACCTTCGCTCATAGGTCTGCCCCCGCCAGATGCAACCGCCCGTCGGAAATTCGCAGCACTCGTGCCTGGACCTGGCTTTTGGCGGCACGGATCAACGCCAGATCGTGGCTGGCAATCAGCACCGTCTTGCCCATCTTGTTCAGCTCGATCAGCAATTGCAGCAGGCGTTGCGACATTTCCCAATCGACGTTGCCGGTGGGCTCATCCGCCAGAATTACATCCGGCGACATGATCACCGCGCGCGCCAGTGCCGCACGCTGGCGTTCCCCCCCCGACAATTGCGGCGGCAAGGCATGCGCCCGCGCGGACAGCCCGACCCATTGCATCAACTCTTCCAGATTGGCGTTCTCCTGGGCCATATCACGGCCCGACACGGTTAGCGGCAGGGCGATATTATCAGCCACTGGCAGGTGGTCAAGAAACCGGCAATCCTGATGTACCACCCCGATGCGGCGGCGCAACATGGCCATCTGGTCGCGATCAAGGTCGCGCAAATCGCCATCAAACGCCTTGACCCGCCCGGTTGTTGGTTGCAACGCCCCATAGCACAGCTTCATCAGCGTCGTTTTGCCGGCCCCCGAAGGCCCGGTCAGGAAATAGAAAGATCCAGCCACCAACTGCACCGACACATCGCTAAGCAGTTCGCCACCGCCATAGCTGTACCCGATATTTTCCAGCTCTATCACGGCAACCCCCTGAAACTCTGTTTGCCTTTTGCCTTAGCGCGGGCACAGTTTCAATGCCAAGTGAATGCAACGATCTGTACCGCGCTCTGTGCAACGGTCTGTGGCGAAGTTATCGCGCTTACTAATTGTCTCTATGCGGAAGGTTGTGAACCACATATGATCAGGAAAAAATGGCCAAGCAGGCAGTTTAGGGCCAGGCAGGCAGTTTCAGGTAGTAGGAGGGCGTATGCGTCTGACATGTCCAAATTGTGGCGCCCAGTATGAGGTCCCTGATGAGGTGATCCCGCACGAAGGGCGCGATGTGCAATGTTCAAATTGTGGAGATACGTGGTTTCAGGCCCATCCCGACAATCCCGAAGCTGCGCTCGCCGTAACAAAAACACCGCCTGAACCGGAACCCGCCCCAGAGGTGGAAATAACCGCGCCAGCCCCCCGGGAACCAGAGCCGCAGGCCACTGACGGCGACTATCAGGATGATTTCGGCGAGGATAACGCGCCAGATGATGCGCCAGATGACGCGCCTGTGCCAAAACAACCGGCTGCTGATCCGGGCATATCCGATATTCTGCGGCAAGAGGCCGAACGTGAGGCCCAGTTGCGCGCCGGAGACTCCCAGGCCACGCTGGAAAGCCAACCGGATCTGGGGCTGGATGATATACCCGGCGACGAATCCAGCCGCCGCGCCCGCGAGGCCCGCGACCGGATGGCACGGATGCGCGGCCAAGAGGCCGAGGTTGATCCCGGATCGCGCCGCGGCCTGCTGCCGGATATCGAAGAGATCAACTCGTCACTGCGCGCCTCGGATAGCAGTGCTTTATCCCATACGGCTGTTGGGCCTGCGCGTGCCGACGAACCGGCGCAGAAACGCGGATTTTCCCGTGGCTTTGCGCTGATCCTGATTGTTGCGGTGGTCCTGGCGCTGGTTTATGTCAACGCTGGCAAAATCTCGGATGCCGTGCCGCAAGTTGAATCGGCGCTGAACGCCTATGTCGGGACAATCGATCAGGCCCGCCTGTGGCTTGACGCCAAGCTCAGCCAGTACCTGCCGAAATCCTGACGGGTAAGAAGGCCCGGGCAGACCCAAAGGCGGATGACCTCCCGCAGGGACCCGGGCCGCCCGGGGGGCACGCCACCAAAGGATGTGTTTCCAGTGCAGCATACCTGCCCTTAAGATTGTCGCGGGCCGTTCAGGGCATTGGGCCGATTTCAGAACCGTTCCAGCAGCCGTTGCAGATAATTGCGCTCAACATCCGGGCGGTCGCCGTCGCCGGACCGGCGACGGATTTCGTCCAGCAATTCGCGCGCGCGCCGATATACATCTTCGCCCTGCAACAACCCTTCGTCGCTGCCGACAGACCCGGTGGATCCGGGCGCACGCCCCAGCGGGTCGCGGTTTTCGGCGCGCATGTCGCCCTCGGTACTGTTTTGGCCCGGCTGGCTCTGCTGCTCTTGCGCCATCGCCTCGCCCAGTGACCGCATGCCTTCGCGCAGTGCTTCCATTGCCTCTGATTGCTTGTCGATGGCATCGGCCAGATCGTCACTGCGCAACGCGTCTTCGGCCCCGTCCATCGCCCGCCCGGCACGGTCCAGCGCGTCACGCGCGGCGTCACCTTCGGGGCTGCCCTGACCGGGCAGATTGCCTTGCTGACGGCTCAGCTCATCGCGCAGTGCCTGCTGGCGGTCGGCCAGTGGTCCCTGCCCACCTTCACCCTGTTGCGAATTTTCATCGGCCTGATCCTGGCCTTCGCCGCGCCCGCCCTGACCCTGATGGCTTTCGCCCCGGCCCTGACCGCCGCTCTGGCCCTGATTGCCCTGACTTTCCCCGGCCTGGGCATCCGGGTTGAACTGTTCCTGCAAATCGCGGAATGCCTGATCCGACAGGCCCTGCTGTTCGCGCAGCGTATCGGCCAGACCTTCCATCGCCTGCTGCCCTTCGGACTGACCCTTCTGGCCCTGCCCTTGGGTGACACGCATGTTTTCCATCATCTCCTGCAATTCCTGCAAGGCCTGTTCCGCTTCGGCCATGCGGCCCTGTTCCATCAGCTCCTGAATGCGGTCCATCATCTTTTGCAGATCGTCCTGCGTCATCTGCATGGCGTTTTCACCGCTTTGCTGGTCGCCGTTCTGCCGATCGCCATCTTGCTGCGCCTGCCGCGACAATTGCCGCAAATAATCATCGCTGGCCTCACGCAGTTCCTGCATCAGCTCGGCGATTTCCTGATCGCTGGCGCCATTTTTCATCGCCTCGCTCAGCCGTTCCTGCGCCCGGCGCATCCGTTCCAGCGCGTCCCCCAGATCGCCTTCTTCCAGCAGGATCGCCAGATCCCACAGCGCTTCGGCCAGCTCATCCTGTTGTTCGGCCTTCAGCCCGTATGCGGTAAATGTCTCTAGCCGCCGCAGAATCATCCGCAGCCGCAGATACGCGGTTTCAGAGCGGAACACATCGTCCGGGCGATGCGACACGGCGCGCAATATCTGCGCCACCCGCGCGGCATTGCTGCGCGCCCACAGCAAATCACGCCGCTGTTCGGCCACGGCCGCCGCCATCGGGTCAAAGAACCGGCGGGCAGGCAGCAATGTGGCAAAGGGGTCGGCCCGGGTGATGTGCCCTGCGGCATCTTCGGCGGTCAGGGTGATGGTGACCGGCAGGTTGGCCCAGGGGTGTTTGGAAAAATCCTCGATCAAATTCTCGGTGAACATCCGCCGGTCACCGGCGATCGGCATCGGCAGTTCTACATTCACTCGCTCGCGGGGGTCTGGATCGGCGGCCAGACCATAACGCCGGTCCAGTGCCGCGTGGTCCAGTGTAATCAATGCCTGTCCGGCACTGACGCCATAATCGTCACTGGCAGTAAACGGCAGCGTCATCTCGCCCGTCGCCGTTGCCTCGGCCGCGCCCGCCACGGTGATCTGTGGCGCGGTATCAGCCACCAGATCCACCGCCCATGTGCGCCCACCCGGCCCGTCAATGCGCAGCTCGCCACTGCGCGTGGCGATGAAATCCTGTTGCGGGTCAGCGGCTGACGGCAATTCACCCACCCGTCCAGACACCGTTTCTGCCAGCGTCAGCGCGCCTACCTCGCCGTAAAATCGCAGGGTGATGCGGCTGCCATCCGTCACCTGCATCGTGGCGCCTGTCACGTCGTTCAGATAAATCGTCGGCAACCCGGTATAGCGCGGCGGTTCCACCCAGCCTTCCCAGGATGGCCCGCCCGCCGCCACAGCGCCACCCGGCGTCAGGTCCGTGACCGAAGCGACGCGCCACAGCGACCCAAACAGCAGCGCCACCGCAAAGGCCAGCAGCGCCACATAGCGCAGCGCAAACGGGTCGCGTTTGGCCAGGCGAATATCCGGTGCCACAGCGCGCGCGTCCGCAGCGCGGTGCGCCATGCGGTCCTGATGCGCGCGCCAGACGGCAACCGATGCCGCGTCGCCTGCACCAATCAGCTGATCGTCCAGCAGCGCCATGATCGGTCGCCCCGGCAGGGTTGCATCCAGCCGCACCAGCGCCTCGGCCCGGGTGGGCCATCGCATCTGACGCACACCCCGGACCAGACCGGCCAACGCGGCTAAAAGGCCAAGCACGCCCGCGCCCCAGACCAGCTCCACCGGCGCAATATCGTGCAGGCCCAGCATCAGCGCGGCCAGCATCAACAGACAGACAGAGATCAGCGGCCAGAAAGCGCGCAACAGCCGTTCGGCCACCAACCCCGCATGGGTCAGCAGCAGCGGCAGGCGCAGACGGCGCAGAACAGGATTTGGTCCCGGTTGCATGGGCCTTGGTCTCTCCGACGGGGGGGAACGCCTGATTGCGTTACAGCCACGCAGGGATGGTATCGCGATTTATCATTTCGTCAAAGGTCGGACGTGCGCGAATAACCGCAAATTGATCCCCATTCACCAGAACTTCGGGGATTAACAGGCGCGAATTGTATTCGCTGGACATGACCGCGCCATAGGCACCGGCGCTGCGGAACGCGATCAGGTCGCCTGATTCCAGCGGCGGCATGTCGCGCTGTTTGGCAAAGGTGTCGCCGCTTTCGCAGACCGGGCCGACAATATCGTAAGCGCGCTGTTCGGTGCCGGGTGCCGGTTCGATCACCGGAATGATGTCGTGGTGGGCTTCGTACATCGCCGGGCGGATCAGGTCGTTCATGGCCGCATCCAGGATCAGGAATTCGCGGTCTTCACCGGATTTTACATAGATCACCTGGGCGACCATCAGCCCCGCATTGCCCGCAATCAGCCGCCCCGGTTCAATCTCTATCTCACAGCCCAGATGGCCCAGGGTCCGTTTGATCAGCGCGCCATAGTCGGTGGGCAGCGGCGGGGCGTCATTACTGCGGGCATAGGGAATGCCCAGCCCACCGCCCAGATCCAGACGCCGGATATTGTGGCCGTCGGCGCGCAAGATCCGGGTCAGCTCGGCCACTTTGGTATAGGCCTGTTCGAACGGCTCCAGCTCGGTCAGCTGACTGCCGATATGCACGTCAATGCCGATCACCTCCAACCCCGGCAAGGCGGCGGCCATCGCATAGACCTCGCGGGCGCGGGAAATCGGGATGCCAAACTTGTTCTCGGATTTGCCGGTGGCGATCTTGGCATGGGTGCGGGCATCGACATCCGGATTCACCCGGATGGTGATCGGCGCGATTTTGCCAAGACTGACAGCAACCGCGCTGAGAACCTGCATTTCGGGTTCGGATTCGACGTTGAACTGGCGAATGCCGCCCTCTAGCGCTGTGCGAATCTCGTCCGCTGTCTTGCCGACGCCGGAAAACACGATTCGCTCGCCCGGCACTCCGGCGGCCCTGGCGCGCAGATATTCCCCGACCGAGACCACATCCATCCCCGCGCCGGCCTGTGCCAGCGTCTTCAGGATCGCCTGATTGCTGGCCGCTTTCATCGCGTAGCACACCAGATGGTCCATGCCAGCAAGCGCGTCATCAAACAGTTTGAAATGGCGCAGCAGGGTGGCGGTGGAATAGACATAAAACGGCGTGCCCACCTGGGCCGCAATTTCAGCCAGCGGGACGTCTTCGGCGTGCAGCACGCCATCGCGGTACAAGAAATGATCCATGCAGCGCGCTTAGACCAAATATGGCCACCAGATCAATGGGTCAGATGAATGGAATTCAGGCACGTCGGCCCTTGGCGCGCTGGCGGATTTTGAACATCTCGATCTTTTCGCCTATGATCGCCTGCGACTGGTCCGCTGCCGCCTGGAATACCGGCATAAAGTCACTGTTGCGGATGCCGCGCCCGTTGGGCAGCTGCCACAGTGCGTGATAGGGGTTGTCGTTGGCCTCGATAATCGCCGGGCCATCGGGGGTCACGGCCATATCCCAGCCGATCACGCCAAATTCCGGGAATAGGGCGTGGGCGTCACAGGCCACCTGCTGCACCGCGTCCCAATGGGGCACCTGCACCGTGTCGAACCGGGCGCCAGAGACCGGGTGGGTTTCGATATAGCGCCCGTCCAGCCCAGTGCCGATCCGACACTGGCCAACGTGGCCATTGGTATCGACCTGGGCGATCATGCTGCCTGATTGCCAGAAATTGTCCGACATCGCATCGGGTGACGGCACTTTCCACACCGTATACAGCACGCGCGGCTGGTCGCTGTCGCGCACCGTGACGATGCGCATGGAACCCACCGCTGGTCCGGCCACGTCACTAAGCGTCTGGTGCTGGGTCAGGGCGGTCTGGAAAATGAACCCTTCGGGGTAATCGGCGAACACCTCGGCGCAGAACCCGACCAGATCGGCGCGCCGCCCGTTGCCCATCACGATCTGCCCGTCCTCAACCCCGGCCAGCAAGGCCGACCCGACACTGCCGCGCCCCTCGCAGGGTTTGCCAAACAGCGGGAACACCGCGTCATGGGTCAGGAAATGCCGCAGCGTATCCGGGTCGCGCAGTGCGGGAATGCTGCCAAAGTTTCGGGCTTTGGCAGCAACAGCCTGGGTTTTAGTGGTCGGCAGCCCTAACTGGCGCAGCAGAGCCGTATACATCACTTTATCGGCCACAAACACCCGGGATTGCGTCAATTTCGCCGGGTTCAGCCAGTCATTGATCTGCCAGCTGCCAATCCGCCCGACATATTCGCGCTTGTCCTCCATGGTCAGGGTCGGATCAAACAAGCCGGTGGAATAGTATTCCGGCAGGGCGATTTTGCCCGGCCCATAACGCAGCGCGAACATCTGGCGCATCTGGCTGAATGGGCTGATCCCATGTTCGCGCGCCACTGCCACCATCGTCGCCGATGGCGGCGCCTTTGCATCCCTGGGGGCGGCCAGCAGCGCCTTGTTTTCCGCCGCGTTATCCATTGTGGCTGTGGTCATGTCCGGGCTCTCCTACAGGCGGATTTCGTTCTTTGAGGCAGGAGTAAACGGAAATAATGGCCAAATTTGGGCTGGATTGTTTCTGATTTGGGGTTGGAGGATTGGGGCGCGTCGCTTAGTGCGTCGCACCTGGGTGAGCCGGGGGCGGTTGTCATGGGATATGGCATCGGCGTGGGGCCGGTCTATTGGCTGGCCGAGCGGGTGGCGGCATTCTAGGCCTGTCTTAGGGTAGAATGTTCAGCCAGAACCACACGGTCAGAATGGATGTGCCCGTGGCGATCAGCACGGACGAAGCCGCCACCCGTTTGGCGCGGCCATACATATTGGCAAAGATATATGCGTTGACCCCGGGCGCCATCGCTGCCGTCAGCACGGAAGAGCGGAACGGGTCCTGTGGCAGTGCCAGGGACGTGCCAAACAGCCAGACGAGGCTGGGATGCAGCATTAGCGAGATCGCGCAGACAAACAGGATGGCGCGCAAATCGCCTTCGGGGCGGTATTGTACCAACACGCCGCCCAGAGCGAACAGTGCCGCGGGAAGGGCGGCGCGGGTGATCAGGGCCACGGCGTCATCTACCACAGTCGGCAGGGTGATTCCGGCGATGTTGACGATAAACCCAAGGCCGATGCCCGCGATCAGCGCATTCCTGAACATGGCCGACATAACCGAACCGGCAAAAGCCCGGGTGCTTTGGCCGCGATTGCGCACAAACTCCATCACCGTGATGCCCAGCCCGTAACAAATTGGCGCGTGAAAGGCGATGATGGCGTAGTTGCCGGTCAGGTTTCCTGCACCATAAGCACGCTCGGTGATCGGCAGGCCCAGCAGGAGCGAGTTGGAATACAGGCAGCAAAAGCCGATGACCACGCAATCCTCCCAGTCGCGACGGAACAGCAGGCGGGTGCCGAAGATGCCAAGGCCAAAGCACAGTGTGGCGCCGAGATAGAAGCTGATCATCAGGCGGGGATCGAAGCTGGCCGACAGATCCAGTGTGGCGATGGCTCTGAACAGCAGGCAGGGGATGGCGAATTGCTGGGTAAAGTGCATCAGCCCGTTGATATGGGTTTGGTTGAAGTATCCGGCACGGGTGGTGGCATAGCCTGCCCCGACCACCAGAAAGACTGGCAGGATGACGTCGATCAGGGTTTGCAGCATGGGATGTCTGTGGGGCGACTAGGTCTGCATCGTGTGTGTTTTGGGGCGGGTTGGGGACCCTCCGGGGGGGATATTTGAGGCCAGAAAAAGAGCCGGGCCTTAGACATCAAGCGGCAGTTCGATCGTCATGCCGTCATAGGCGGGGTGGATGTGATCCGGGGTTTCGTCGCGGACGGTGACGTAATCCAGGTCAATATGCATATTGGTCAGGATGGCGTTTTTTGGGGCCAGCTCGGCGATCCAGTCCAGGGTTTGATCCAGATGCGAATGGGTGGGATGCGGGGTGCGGCGCAGGGCGTCGACGATCCACCAGTCGAGGTTTTGGAGTTCTTTTCGCGCGGCGTCCGTCAGTTTGGCGACATCCGGCAGGTAGGCCAGATCGCCGATGCGGAAGCCCAGCGCGTCGATGCTGCCATGGCCAACGGTGAAGGGGCGCAGGTTGATCGGGCCGCCCGGGCCGGTGATGTCGAAGGGGCCGGAAATGGTTTTCATGTCCAGGATTGGCGGATAGGGCGAGCCTTCGGGTTGCACGAAAGCGTAGCCGAATTTGGACAGCAGCGCGTTTTGGGTATCGCCATCGGCCCAGATGGGCACGCGCGCGCGCATGTTGAACACGATCATCCGCAGGTCGTCGATGCCATGCACATGGTCGGCGTGGCTGTGGGTATAGACCACCCCGTCAAGCCGTCCGGTTCCGGCGTCCAGCAGTTGGCTGCGCAGGTCTGGCGAGGTGTCGATCAGCACAGATGTGGTGCCGTCTGGCCCGTCGCGTTCCACCAGCATCGAACAGCGGCGGCGGCTGTTGCGCGGGTTGGTCGGGTCGCAATCGCCCCAGTGCCCGCCCAGGCGCGGCACCCCCCCGGAAGAGCCACAGCCCAGGATGGTAAAGCGCATCGTTCCCATCAGGCAGCGGCCTTTGTGCGGGCGGCTTTTGGGAACAGCGCATCGAAATTGGCCTGGGTTTGGGCGGCGAAATCGGCGTATTCCATGCCGAACACGTCGGCGCCGATGCGGGCGGTATAGGCGGTATAGGCCGGTTCGTTGCGTTTGCCGCGATGCGGTGGCGGCGCAAGATAGGGCGCGTCGGTTTCCACCAGTATCCGGTCCACAGGGGCGGCGGCGAAGATATCGCGCAGCTCCTGGCTTTTGGGGAAGGCGGCGATGCCGGACATGGACAGGTAAAACCCAAGGTCCAGCGCGGCACGGGCCAGTTCAGCACTGGAGGAAAAGCAGTGCATCACGCAGGCATAGGCGCCGTTGCGGTATTCTTCGGTCAGGATGCGGGCCATGTCGTCGTCAGCGGCGCGGGCATGGATGATCAGTGGCAGGCCGGTTTGGCGGGCGGCGTCGATATGGATGCGCAGCGATTGTTTTTGAATTTCGGCGGTGTCGGCGGTGTAATGGTAATCAAGCCCGGTTTCGCCGATGCCGACGAATTTCGGATGCGCATTCAGCGCGATCAGTTGGTCGACGGTGGCCATCGGTTCGCTTGCCGCACTCATCGGGTGGGTGCCGGCGGCGTAGTAGACCGGCGCGTGCGCCTCGGCAATCGCGCGGACGGCGGGTTCGCTTTTCAGCTTGGTGCAGATGGTGACCATGCGGGTGACACCGGCGGCGGCGGCATTGGCAATGATTGTCTCCAGCTGGCCCTCGAAATCCGGGAAATCGAGGTGGCAGTGGCTGTCAGTTATTTGCGGTGTCTCGGTCATTGGCCCCTGCTTGCGGGGCTATCCCGCGGCGGTTTGCTGCATCTTGAAAACGGTATCTAGGACAAGTGCTGCGGGGTCAAGGTTGACGGCCTGACCATGGCGGGCGCGCGCAGTGATGGAGGCGGCGATTTCGGCCCAGGCGCGGCCCCGGTCGGGGGTGGCGGCCAGCCGGGTCAGCACGGTGGCCTCGTCCGGGGCGGCCTGTGGCGCGGGTGGGCTGCCGGTGGCACCGGTGCGGGCCAGACGGGCCAGGGCAATGTCGATCAGGGTTAGCAGCAGTTCGAACCGCTCGGCACCGCCGCGCTGGGCGGCGGCCTCGGCCAGGGCAAGGGCGCGGGGGCGGTCCAGCCGGGGCATCGAGTTCAGGATGGCGATCAGTTCGGCGTAGATTTGCAAGCCGCCAAGGTTGGTCAGGCGCAGTGCGGCGCCAACCGATCCGGCGGCCAGGGCGGCCAGAAATTCCGGGTTGCCGGACGTTGGTGTGCCGGTTTGGGCCAGCGCGGCCTGCATGTCAGCCGGATCAAGCGGGCCCAGGCGCAGGGTGCGGCAGCGCGAGCGGATGGTAGGCAACAACCCCGAGGGCTGGTGCGAGATCAGCAGCAAGGTGGTACGCGCGGGCGGTTCTTCCAGCATCTTCAGCAGGGCGTTGGCGGCGTTAATGTTCATCTCGTCTGCGGCATCGACGATCACCACCCGATGGCTGCCATCGGCAGCGGACAGGCCGAAAAACCGGCCCAGGCGGCGGATGTCATCCACCACGATCTGGTCACGCATCCGGTTGGTTTTTTCGTTGACGCTGCGGATGATAGAGACAAGGCCCGGCTCGGCCCCCGCCAGCATGCGCCGGGACACCGGGTGATCTGGGTCGATATCCAGACTGGTCGGGGGCAAAGGTGCGCCGAACAGCCCGTCATCCTGCGCAGGTGGCGTGGCCAGCAAAAAGCGCGCGATGCGCCAGGCCAGAGTGGCCTTGCCGACGCCACGCGGGCCGGTCAGCAGCCAGCCATGGTGCAAGCGGCCGGATGTGTAGGCCGACAGGAATGCGGCTTCTGCCGCGTCCTGTCCGAACAGACGCGCGGTTTCGCGCGGGTGTGGCGCACCGGGGGCCTGATCGGGGGGTGGGGGGGCGTCACTCATCTCAGGGCCTGCAATGTGGTGCGCAGGACGTCGGCGGCGACATCATCCATCGGGCGGCCACCGTCGATCACCCGGAACCGATCAGGGAATTCCGCGGCCAGCGCCAGAAACCCGGCGCGCATTTTCTGCTGCAATTCGGGGCCGAAATCTTCGAACCGTTCTTCGTGGCCTTTGCGGCCAAGGGCACGGCCCAGCCCAATGTCTGGGTCCATGTCGATCAACAGGGTCAGGTCCGGTTCGCGGCCGATCATCAGGTTGTGCAGCTGGTCCACCAGCCCGCGCAGATCACCACGCGACAGGCCCTGATACACGCGGGTGCTGTCGGCAAACCGGTCGCATATCACCACTTTACCGGCCTTTAGCGCGGGCAGAATGGTGCGTTCCAGATGATCGCGGCGGGCGGCGGTGAACAGCAAAACCTCGGTTTCTGCCGACCAACGATCCGGGTCGCCCTGCAACACCAGATTGCGGATTTCTTCGGCGCCGGGTGAGCCGCCGGGTTCGCGCGTCAGCACCACGTCGCGCCCTGCGGCGCGCAGGGCATCGGCCAGCATCCGGGCCTGGGTGGATTTGCCGGACCCGTCGATGCCCTCAAACGTGACAAAAGTACCGCTGGCAGTCACATCGCCCCCGCAGGACCGTTGGACAGCCGGGTCAGCAGAATGTTTGCCGCCGTCCTGACCCGCACGGCAAACCCGCCCGGGGCCACGTTATTTGCCGCGACCAGCGGCAGGCGTATCTCGGCCAGACCTTCGGGCCTGATCACCAGTTCGCCCAAAACCTGACCCTGACGCACCGGGGCATTGACCGGGCCGGTATAGACCACCTCGGCAGGTAGCTTGCCATCGGACAGGACCGGCAACAGAACTTTCATATCGGTGGCCGGAACCAGATCTACCGATCGTTCACTTCCCATCCAGACCTGCGCTGTGGCGACCGGCGTTCCGGCTTTGACGATGGTTTTTTCGGCAAATTGGCGAAACGACCAGTTAACGATGGCCTCGGCCTCCGCTGCGCGCCGGGCGATGCTGTTCAGCCCTGAAAGCACAAAGACCACCCGCCGCCCGTCCTGTTTAGCCGACCCGACCAGACCATAGCCTGCCTCGGTCGTGTGCCCGGTTTTCAACCCGTCGGCCCCGATGTCCAGCTTTAGCAGCGGGTTGCGGTTTTTCGTGTTGCTGGGCGCGCGCCCGTCAAAGGCAAATTCGGTTTCGGCGAATAGCGAATAGAATTCCGGGAAATCAGTGATCAGATGGTTCGCTAGAATGGCCAGATCATGCACCGACATCCGGTGCCCGGCCTGTGGCCAACCGTTGGCATTGGTAAAGGTTGACTGTGTCATCCCCAATTGCTGCGCGCGTTTGGTCATGAACCGGGCGAACCCGGCCTCGGTTCCATCCGGGCTAAGGGCTTCGGCGATCACCACACAGGCGTCATTGCCCGACAACACGATGATCCCGCGCAACAGGTCCTCGACCCGCACCCGATCCTGGGTATTCAGGAACATGGTCGAGCCCTTATAGCTCATCGCGTGTTCCGACACCGGCAACCGTTCGTCCAGCGTCAGCCGCCCGTCGCGCACCGCCTCGAACGCCACATACAGTGTCATCAGCTTGGACATTGACGCAGGTGGTAGCGGTTCGTCCGGGTTCTTGGCCAGCAACACGGTGCCTGTGCTTTGGTCAATAATATAGGCGGCGCGCGCACTGGTATCAAAGGCAGCAGCCCCAAGCGCCCAGAACGTCAGGACAAGGCTGGTTACGGCAAGACGAAAGACGGCGGTCACGGGGCAGGCTCCGATGTTAGTTGGTGACGAAATAGGCGTCCGAGAACCCGGTCTTTTTCACCTTTTTCAACAGGGTGCTACGTTCAGAACTGTTTTGCGCGGGGCCAACGACAACCCGCCAGAAAGGTTTGCCCTTGCTGGATTGCTCGAACACGGTTGGCACCATCCCGGCACGGCGCATCTGGTCGGCGGTCTGGTTGGCATTGGCCTTGACGTTGAAAATCCCGATCTGGATGTAGGGCTTGCTAAGCGGCGAGACTTTGGGCTTGGCCGGGG
>Ga0209121_10002341_pt1 | contig 19337 bp, 20 predicted proteins | sample Cruoilmetagenom3_FD_187292 | JGI IMG/M metagenome (GOLD analysis project Ga0209121, IMG submission 187292) | Oil polluted marine microbial communities from Coal Oil Point, Santa Barbara, California, USA - Sample 3 (SPAdes) (version 2) | ecosystem: Environmental > Aquatic > Marine > Oil seeps ...
ATTTTCAGGTATGTAAATAGTAAAGAAAGGATTCCGCTTTATATAAAAAAAAGAAACCCTTACAATCTAAAGATTATAAGGGTTTTGCGGAGAAAGAGGCTCCGACACCTATCTTTAAACATCACTGTTTGCTATACTTTCAAGAGCTTAACTTTTTAGGGTAACTAATAGGGTAACTCTCGTTGTTTTACTTCTAATGTATTTCAATTGATAATTGAAGTACAAATATATTAATTATATACTTAGTATTTTAAAACCCTATATCATTTCCGTTACACTCACTCCTGTAAATTATATATAATTTCTCAAATATTCATTTAACGTAAGTAAAATAAAGCATAGGCAATTTTTTACATATAGTTGAAAAACACATTTTCAGGGAATCCTTGGGAATCCCTCGTTATACTTGAGCAATTGCTTTTTCTTTGCATCATTGTTAAACGAATTAATATAACCAATTTAAATTTTTACATTATGAAAGAAAACACATTAAGTTTTAAGTTAACAGAAGAGAAACGTAATTACGGTATTATTTTTCAAGGTTCTAAACCAGTTGCATTTGCAATGTTTGAAAAAGAAGATTTATCGTTATCCGTTGCCTTTAAAAAAGGTGAAGGTGATAAATACCCAAAACGAGAAGTACTATTATCGGTTTATGATAAAACAGATAGTTTCTATGGGTTTGGAGAGAATAATTATAGAGTTATCGAAAACAATAATATATTTAGTGCTCATTATGAAAAGTACACTAAATTGAATAGGGGTATTTAATATAATGTATGGGTTAAAGAATAAGAATTAAAAAAGAGTGATTTTCAGAATCATTTTATTAATTTTATAAAACTAATTATTTTTCAGATGAATAAGGAAACAGTAATTATATTTTGTCCAAGTTGTGGATATAAATTAAAACATACAATAAAGATTGGTGGTAAGATAGTTGGTGGAACTGGTGGGATTTTATCTGGAGCGTTACTTGGCGCAAAAGTAGGAATTGCAATGGGACCTTTAGGAGCCATCGCAGGAACATTTCCAGGAGCTATTCTTGGGGCAGTATTTGGTAAAAATTTAGGTAATAAATTTGATAAACCAACCTGTCCTCAGTGTAAGACAACTTTTGACATACCAGATAACATACAAGAATCTTTTCTTAATTCATTAATAGAAAATCAAAGTGAATTAAGAAAAACAAAACTTACTAAAAAAGACCAAAAACTCAATTCTGAAAGTTTAAAGTCTTTGGATAAACTTTTTAAGAACAATCCTGACTACAAAAGGGGTAAAAAAAAGGTAAGTGAAAAACTTGATTTTGTAAAGGGTATATTAAACAGAATTAATATTGCATTAGAAAAATTCAAAATTCAACAAAATAAACTTGATACGATTATTCAGGAGCAATTTGAAATTGAATTTTTACTTATAGAAAAACAAATAAACATTTATAAACAGATTGATAATATGTTTTCTCTTGGACGCTATTCAAAACCAGAAAGTCATTTTTATGAAGCCTTAATGATAGAAATAAGGAATCTAAAGGTAGATGTACTTAACCACATGGAAATTATTGATGTAAATTTAAAAGCCCAAGAAATTATGAAGTCAACAGGAGGGAATACTATTGACCTTACAACTGGAAGAAGGTAATTTCATTCCTCACATTTTTTAAATAACCTTTGAGCTTGGATAAGGTTAAACTGTTTACCTCTTCTGGTGGTGTATTGTAGTTTGTTTAGTTTGTCTGCTATAGCTTGAAAGGTCATTCCTTCTTTACGAGCTGAACAAATTATTTTCATTGCTTTAGTTTGCTATAAGATAATACTACTTAATAATTTAGGGGAATGCTAGGGAATCCCTCGCTATACCTAGAGTTATGTTAGATATTTGCATCAGTGAAACAAATAATACTAACATTTTAAATAATTAAATTATGACTCAAAACACATTAAACTTCAAATCAACAGAAACAAAAGGTAACTACGGAATAATTTTTAATAATGGAGAAGCAATAGCTTTTGCAATGTTCAATGATGAAGACCATTCGTTATTAGTAGCATTTAAAAAGGGTAGACGTAATAATTATAGTAAAAGTGATATAATGTTGTCGGTGTTTAATGCAACAAAAAATTTCTATGGAATCCATGAATACAGAGTAACAGAAAACAATGCAATTTTCAATTCACACAACAAAAAATTCAAGGAATTAAATGATTAATTATGTTATTTAAAATAATAAAGCCTACTAGAAAGGTTCTAATAGGCTTTAATTATAATACGGTGAGGAAACATGATATTTTATAAACTCATGTAAATATCATCTAGCTCTTCTTGTCTTATACCTAAGTAACGTTTTGTTATTGCTGGAGATGAATGATTAAACAAATCTGATAGGTATAATAGTGCTTTTTCAGTTTCGTTATTATTCGAATACACTTGACGACCAAAAGTTTTTCTTAAACTATGTGTTGATACTGATAATTTCTTAGTTCCAAAAAGTTCTTTGATTTTACGATTTACATATTGAGTACTGTAAACTGTATTTTGATTTGAAGTGAAGATATAACCTTCATGTTTTTCAACTCTATTTTTTAATAAGGCAAAAGCATTTTTAATATTATCGTTAATTCTGATAATACGTTTCTTATTGGTCTTTTTTTCTAAAAGTGTAATTGAATCAGATTCCAAATCTGAATATTTTAAGGAAAGTAAATCAGAAATACGTAAACCAGAATTAATACCCAGAACAACTAAAAAACCTAATTTATAGTTTTTGTCATTTTTAATTAATTTGATTGCTTTGTTCAAAGTAGAATCAAAATTTAAATAATCACTTGTAGTAACAGAACCTTTAACACTCATATCTTTATTATTTCTGATACAAATATAATAAAAATTAGTTTCACTTTTGCTTGTATTTGATTAAAAGTGAAACTATTTTAGAGCGTATTTTACTTATTAAGGTGTAACTTGTTGGTTTTAAGTTATTTATTAAAGTGAAAAAGTTTCACTTCTAATAATAGTGAAACTTTTTGTGTAATAAGTTAAGTTTTAAATTGAACTATTCAATTGTATTACTATTCCATTTCATTAATGCTCTTTTATTTTTATCAGTAATGTATTTATTGTAATTTTTAATAAACAAATCGACTTTTAATGAATTAGTTCCTGTTTTATAATTAGACATATGCTGATTATCTACCGTTGCATGACATAATACGCAAAGTGGAATTAAATTATCTGGATGATTGTTAGATTTATTATAATCGTTATGGTGAACCTCTAAGTTTACCCTATCTGGTTTCAATTGTATATTACAATTTCTGCAAATAAAGTTTTCTTTTTCTCTTACAGCTTCAGAAATTTGCTTCCACATTTTTACATAACCACTTTCTTTGTTAACGCTCATTCCAAACTCACTATTCGAACTAGCATATTCTATTACGTAATCATACCAAGGCTTTCCTTTAGCTAAATATTTATATATTCCTTTCTGACTTTCTCTAATACAAATTTTACAAAGTTCTAAGTTTTTTAATTCTTCAAGCATTTTTCTTTGGTCACGACAATACACTTCAACAGGCATGGTAGAACTATAAGTAAATCCAGTGAAATCATTTTTTACAGAACACTCACAAATATGATATTTGGGAAGACTATTATGACCAATGGTGTAATACTTTTTTAAATATGCAAACATTAAATAGGTATCACTACCTTTTTCAAAGAAAAACCGATTATTCTTTCTAACCACTTCTTTAAAAGAAATATTAGTAATTGGCTCAAAATTAAATACACTGTTTTTTTTGATTTCAGCTTTTAGAATTTCTTCTAACCTTTTTGCTGTAGCACCATTATAAAAGTTGTAAAGTTTCATTTGTTTTCTTTAATAATATCATCAACCAAAGATTCGTTAGAGGTAACAACCTTAAATTCAACTCTACGAGATAAATCATTATTAACACTTTTGTCTTGTGATAAATAAGTAAGTTCTTTATTATTATTTAATACTCTTGAATACGATAATCCATTAGCTGTAAAAAGAAAATCTAATCTAGTTTTTATGCTATCTGGAATACTAATATAATCTTTGTGACTTCTCACATATGAAAGTACTTCTCTTGCTCTGTCTGAGGAAAGCTTTAAATTATAATCATAACTATTTAATTTAAAACTCTTTTTAGGAGGAATAGTATCTGTATGACCTTCAATCCTTATCTCTTTGATAGTATCTAAATAATCATCTGAAGTAACTATCTTTAAATATTTAGGTATGAATTCATCCAATATATTTTTAAATTCTGTGGTCATATAAGATTTTCCTACCCCAAATAATTCTTGGTTTTTACTTTTTAAATTAAACCTAACAGAACCATCTGGCGACAACTCAATAGTTCCATCTTTAATTTCTGACTTTAACTGTAATTCTAATGTATTGTATATTTCTCTTTCAACAAATTTGTATTCAATAACTTGAATAATATAATTTAATGCGATAAACATAAAAATTACCATTAGTCCAGTCATTATGTCTGAAAATGAAATCCAATATGAATCTTGTGAAGAATTTCTTGCCATAGAGTTTATTTTAATTTGCTCTCTACCAATTTAAGTTGAGTTCTCATCACATCATCTAAGCCTTTAAATGTATTGTTCAGTTTTATTTGAAATTCTTTGTCTAAATTTTCAAATTGAGTTACCTCAAATTGTTTTAACTCTGTTAATGCACTACTCAACGAAATGACCATTTCTCTAACACTCGATTCATTATTCAGCCAAGTTGATATTTCTTCCTTAGTATTGGTAAATGCTTCTGTAGTATCACTTAATTGCAAAGTATGTTTGTTTACAATTTCACTTGTACTTCTCAGATTATCAATGGATTCATTAATTTTAGATATTACATCACTAAATCTTGATTCATCATCAAAAGCAGATTGAAAATCATTTATAATATGCTGGAGCTGACTGCTACTACCAGCTATTTCATCTAACTTACTAACCCAATCTTCAGTAGTAATAACAAAATTTTTATGATTTTTAGCTAAGGCTTCATAAGCATTCTTAATTTCAATTATATCATTTCTATAATTACCTTGCCAAGTCACCAAAGTATCTACAGATTTCGACAGCTTGTCAAAATTCTTTTCAACTAATTGACCAATAAATGTTTTGAAAGTTTCGTTAAAATCTTCAATAACTTCTTTTAAAGCACTTTCTATTGCTCCCGCACTTTGTTCTGCCATGTCTTCAAAAAATTTATCTAATTTATATTGAAGTCCATTAGTTGCCTTAGCAATATTATCTAATTTATTTGTTTTAATATCCTCCAAATGTTGTGCTGTAGATATGGAGTGTTCTCGAATTGAAATTAAATTATTATTAATACTACTTAAATAATCAAACTCCTTAACATCTAAAGGATGTTCCAGCATACCAGTACTTAGTTTGTAATTGACAACTTTTTTAAAAATTAAAGACATTATAATACCAAATATCGAAGTGTAAAACGCTGTTTTAAGTCCTATTAGTAATTCTTGAATACTATCTTTTATTTTTTCTGGTGAGACATCGAAATGCACTAAGCCATACGTAATACCTAAAAAAGTACCTAATAGCCCAATGGTTACAAAAACGGAAGGGATACTCTCAAAAACATAATAGTTAGTTGCTTTTTTTAGTTGCTTAGTAAATAATGAAATTGCGATAGCATAAATAGCCCACAAGATTAACAAAATCCAAGGCAACTTTCTGCATATAAAATTTAGTGTTTCTTCTGTGATATTAAATAATCCAAGTTCATGCATATGTTTTATTTTCTGTTCTAAAATTCAATTATTATAAGTTTTAGTTCTATGTGCAATTAATTAAATACTCATAAAATGAGTTATATCATTTTTCTATTTATTCAATCGTTCATAAACCTTCTTCAACATATAATCCTTTACCAATCCACCAAAATCTTTATCATCCATCATTTTGGAAAATATATCTTGGTTCTGTTCCATTCTGCCAATTAGCTTATCCATAAAAGCATCTTCAAAACCAAACTTAAAATTGGATAGCGTATTGTTCTTTGCTTGTTCTGATAACTTATCGTCTAAAACTAATTCTTCTTCTATTTGGTCGAAAAACAATTTATCGGCATCATTAAACTCTGTTCCGAATCTATTATTTAATACGTTTATTATTTCAGATAAGGCTTCTTGTTCTTCCTTGCTTATACGAATTCCAACTCCATCCATGCCTTCTAATCCATATTCACCTTTACTATCTAAAGCAATGTTCTGTTCTGCTATACGTTGTAATCTGTAATACTCTAAAGAAACCTCGTCACCAAGCTGAAATCTGTCTTGTTGGTTTTTTCTTGGTAATTTCTTTAACAAGAATCTAGAATAAGTAAATAACTTTTCTAACTCAACATCGCTAAAAGGCATTATTTGCGTTAAAAATGAATACAATCGGGTGAAGGTTTGTAAGGCGTGTTTAAAATTATCTTGAGTAATTTCTGTTCCAATTACATCGTCTTTACTATTCTCTTCTGGTAATTGTTTAAAACGTTCAACTGCTGGGTCTATAAAGGCATTAAGTTTACCTTGTTCCTTTACATTTAAAGCTCGTGCCGATTTAAAAAACACATTACAAAAATTATCAATTTCAGATTCCCAGATAATATGCCCTTTCTCAATTTCTGCTTTTAAATCATATAACTGATTTGGGTCAGTAGTGCTTTCAACTGTAGTTAATTCGTAATACGGTTGAAATGAATTTAGAATATCTTCGGTATCATTGGCAAAATCTAAAATAAAAGTATCTTCTTTTCCAGCATGCATACGGTTTAACCTCGATAAGGTTTGTACACATTTTACACCAGATAGTTTTTTATCTACATACATAGTGTGGAGTAGAGGTTGGTCAAAACCAGTTTGGTACTTATCGGCAACTAATAGCAATTGGTATTCGTCTGAAGCAAACTTTTTGGGTAATTCCTTTTCTTTAAATCCGTTTAGCTCAACTTCGGTTACACCTTCTGGATACGCATCATAAATTACTTTACCAGAAAAAGCTACTACCGTTTTAATATCTGTATAACCTTTGTCTTTTATGTATTTGTCAAATTCTTCTTTGTAACGTACCGCATGTAATCTAGAACCCGTTACCAACATGGCTTTAGCTTTACCGCCAATTTTTTTAGATACTACTTGTCTAAAATGTTCAATGATAACTTCTGTTTTTTGAGCTAAATTATGTGGATGTAACGACATAAAACGACCTATAGCTCTAGATGCTTGTTTCTTATTGACCTTTGGGTCGTCTTCAATTTCTTTAGATAGCTTGAAGTATGTTTTATAAGTCGTATAGTTTTGTAGTACATCTAGAATAAAACCTTCTTCAATAGCTTGTTTCATGCTGTATAAATGAAACGGTTTTGGAATCCCTTCTTTGTTAGGTGTTCCAAATACTTCTATCGTTTTTGGTTTTGGTGTGGCTGTAAATGCAAAAAAGCTGAGGTTATCTTGTTTTCCTCTGGCTTCCATAGATTTTCTAATCTGGTCTTCTGCATCTTCATCTAATCCAGAATGTACATCTTCTAAAATAGCATCTTCTAAGGATTTAGCAGATAACACTTCTTTTAGTTTTTTTGTTCCTTCACCTCCTTGACTAGAATGTGCTTCATCTACAATAATAGCATATTTTTTAGCTTCCAGTTCTCCAATCTTTTCTATGATAAAAGGAAACTTTTGTAGTGTGGTAATAATGATATTAGAACCAGCAGTTATGGCATCTGCTAATTGTTGTGAGTTTTTATCTATTTTTTGAACGACTCCTTGTTTGTGTTCAAACTGGTAAATGGTATTTTGTAGCTGACTGTCTAGTACTTTTCGGTCTGTAATTACAATTACCGAATCGAAAACACGCTCGTTTTCTGCATTGTGTAAACTGGATAGTCTGTAAGATAACCAAGCAATAGAATTAGACTTACCAGAACCAGCAGAATGCTGAACCAAATAATTTTGTCCAGCTCCTTTTGATTTAGCATCTTTAGTTAGTTTACGTACTACATCCATTTGGTGAAACCTTGGGAATATCATGGTTTCCTTTTTCTTTTTTACGCCATTTAGTTCGTAAACTTCCACGCTTAAATGCAGAAACTTACCAATAATGTCCATAAAACTGTCTTTAGCTAAAACGTATTCCCATAAGTATGCTGTTCGATATCCATTTTTATTAATTGGATTACCAGCTCCGTTGTTAGCACCTAAATTAAACGGTAGGTATCTGGTGTGTTTACCAGCTAATTTAGTGGTCATTTCACATTCATCTGTATCTAATGCAAAATGAACTAAGGTTCTCTTTTTAAATTGAAATATAGGTTCGTTGGCTTCTCTATCAAATTTATATTGCTTTTTGGCATTGCTAACATCTTGACCAGAAAACTGATTTTTAAGCTCTATGGTTGCAATAGGTAAACCGTTTACACTTAAAACCATATCTAACGAATTTTTACCTTTACGCTGGTAGTATAACTGTCTGGTAACGGTTAAATGATTTTTACTATATAAAATCTCAGCTTCTGGATTTAACGTGCTTTCTGGACGAAAAAATGCCATATTGAATTTTACGCCATAATCTGTAAAACCATTACGTAAAACGTATAACGTACCATGAGAATCTAAATCTTTTAGTAAACGATTAATAACTTTAGTCTCCACTGCATCCTTATGAATGTTAGATAGCTTTTCCCATTGTTTAGGTTGTGAGTTTTTGAGGAACTCGATTATGTATTTTGGGAAAAGTCCTAAGTCTGCATCAAAGTCTGTGGAATACCCTCTTACATAACCACCATCTTCTAATAATGAGGTTTCTATTGCAGTTTCAAACGTTAATTCTGTATGTATGCCTTTTGCCATATTATTCTTTTAATAGTTCATTTAAAAAGTAATAAGATGAATAATAATCTACTTCATTATCTCTACTACCTACTAGAAAGTCTAGTTCTTTTAATACTTCTTCATCCTTGATTTGTGCTCTTAATAAGTCTTCATAAAAACTGAAATCCTGTGATTCTCGTTTTGTTAAGAGTTTACTCATCTCATAATGATGTTTGTTGCATATTATAGGGTAATTTTCAAAATCAAACTCTTCACCATTAATTATACATTCTATATCACCTTTAAGATATTTTAAATGGTATTCTACATCAAATAAATATTTATTGAGTACGACCTTATATCTAGGGTGTAATTCTTTTTTCTGATAAACTTCTAAAATTTGTTCAGTCTCATACAAGTAACTTATGTTTTTAAATACTTCATAATCATTGCCTAAACAGTTAACAAGAGAATTAAATGATTTTGTATTGAATACATTCCAAAGATTGTCAATTTTAATGAGATATTTTCTTAGTGATTTATGGGTATGAACATAGATTCTATCTAAATGAATATTTAAAAATATTAAATGCCTTTTTATAATATTGTCGACATTATGTTTTACAATTTCAAACCTATAATCATTTGAAATATGATATCTAGCGTATTCAATGTTTCTTCCTGTATTATTATAACTAAGAGAAACGGTTGATATAATTTTACCATTACCATTTTTTCTTTTAACAGGATGCCCTATAAGTTCATTTCTTATTTCCCTATTATCTTTATAATTTTTGTCTTTATATAAATCTGATTTTAAAACGTTACTCTTAAATATTTTATACATTTCTTCTATTAAATCCTGTTGAACAAAAATTGTTTGAAGCAACGCTATTTGATAGGAAAAACGGTCTTGAAATGATTCAGGTACTTCTTGGTATTCCAAAAGGTGGAGTGAATCAGAGAAATGTCCAAGAATTTCACCTAGGTAATTAGATTTAGCAGATTTATCAAATTTATAATAAATATGAAAAAACTTTAACTTGAAGAAATACTCATTCCACAAGTTTCTAATCTTTTCAAGCTTAATTTTAACATCTTCCATAGCTATATTGGTATTGAAGACTGAATAAATAAAAAATCTGATGAAGATGAATTTATAAATTCATGCGGTACTACACCCTCTAAATAATGTTTAAACTCTTTCTCCCAATGAATTTTATCAGTAAAATAATCTTTAAAATAACTGTCTCCAGTAAAACCTAAATAGAGTAATACTACGGGAATATTAAGTTGATTTAATTTCCAAGAAAAGGCAACTCTATTGCTTAACTGATAATGTTTATTAATAGAAACATTAAAACCTTTAGTGGTATGGTTTAAATAATCACAAGCTTCGTTGATTCTTTTCTCAATGTTTATGCGATTAGCTTTAGAGCCATCAGAAGGGGTATCATTTTCTTTTTTTCCATAGGTGTCAAATTCGCTTGTGTGAGCTTTTGCTTCTACTAATAAAATAGCATCTTTTCCATTTAGCTTACACAAAGAAATCATATCCCAAGTGGGAGCACTTCCTCCATAGGGATTCCACCATTTGTTGAAATTAACTCCCTCAAGGCAAGGGAAGAGGTTTGCCAATTTATGTTCATTAGCATAACGTTGTAAACGGTATTCAGAACTATCTTTAAATCCTTTTGGCTGTAATGTTTTTTTATCCTCTAAAACTATATCAAACGGAAAGAGCATTTTATTCATAATCGATATATAATTAGGATTATCAATTAAATCTAATACATGTTTTCTACTTCCTTTCATAGTTATAATTTTTCTAATTTAACACTTCTTCTCTCACATCTACCTTACCCGTAACTACCTCACTAATTAATGCGGTTTTGTATTCTTTTAGAAGATTGATTTCTTGTTCAACCTTATGAATTATAGTATCAATGCGATTAGTTTCTTTCGAAATATACTCGACTAATATATTTTGCTCTTCACGAGGTGGTTTAACAACTTTCAACTGCCTCATATTGTCTTTGTTTAATTTTGGTTGCGCAGAAGAAATAGCCATCATTTTAAGTTGTTCTGCACAAAATGATGCATTTAATTGATAAAAGAAAAAATCTGTATTTTGATTTAGTCTTAACAAAAACATATTAGGTCCAAGTGTATGTTTTCCTTCCAAGTATGGCATTATTTTTACCAATCCTGCATATGCACCAACATTGGCAATTAACATTTCACCACCAAATAATTCCGATTTTTTAAGAAAATTATGTGCATTCTCATCTACGTATAAGCCATCATTTTCTAAATTTACTCTTAAATCAGTTAATCTAACTAACCTAGAATAACCTTCATCTAAATAGTTTACATTTTTAGCTAATGAAGCAAAAGAACCATTTGAAGTATAATCGGTTAAGATATCTATACAAAACCTAAAACTTAAAACCTCCCAATGCTCTGGAATCTCACCCAGCCACTCAACACCAGAATCTTTCATAGGTACATTTGGGTCTAGACCTTTGGAAACTGCTTGGTTAATCATGGCAGTACGCTCTTCTTGTAATAGGCTAATTAACTGCTCTTTTTTAGCAATTAAACTGTCTAATTGTGCTATTTTGTGGTTGAGATAATTGGCTATTTGGGTTTGTTCTTCTATTGATTTTGGTAATACAATTTTATAATCTTTAAGTGCAACTGTAGAAAGCTCTTTAAATGTCGAACCTTTTCCAAGAGATTCTAATTCTATCCGACAATTCTTTAATGAATAATATAAAAAATCGTAATTCAAGTTTTGAGGTACAAGTGTTTTACAACCTTGATTAGTACAAGCTTCTATTTTTAAGATACCTAAATGTCCAATTGGAGCTCTACATGACATTACCACTGAATTAACTGGAGCTAAATTAGTTCCACAAGATTGTAAACCTACAGTCGTAATAGTTCTTCTAGAAGTAATAATATATTTATCGTTTAACTTTCCTAGGTCGTCCGTTGTGACCCAAGAAACGTTTCCATTCCAATATTCTTTAACACTGCTACTAGGAGTTGACCCATTTAAAATTTTAGCGGAATGCTTTAATGCTTTAAAGCTCCAATGTTTTGGAATCTCACCAATCCATTTCACTCCAGAATCTTTGTATGTTTTGTATCGCTTCATACTAATTCATTACCGTTTTAATTAAACCATCGGTTTCTTCCTCCAGAGCTTTAATATCGGCTTTAATTTCTTCTAAAGACCTTAGCGGTTTGTATTGGTAAAAGTATTTGGTAAAGTTAATTTCGTAACCAATTTTGGTTTTCTTTTCATCTACCCAAGCATCTGGTACGTGTGGTAAAACTTCACGTTTCATGTAGTCTTGTATGTCTTCTTTTAAAGGAATATTTTCGGTGTCTCGTAATTTAGCATCTGGCTTAGGGTTTCCTTTTTTGTCGGTAACTGGTTTTCCGTTTTCAACTAATGGTCGTTCTACAGTTACTTTGGCATAACCAAAATCGGTATTATCAAATATTTTACAATGCTCATTAGCTTCAAAATCGCCATATAATTTAGTGATGTCTTGTATATGCTGGTCGGATAACTCGTTACGTTTATCACCTAAAGACTTACTCATTTTTTTATAGTAATCTACAGCATTTATTAACTGAACCTTTCCTTTGCGTTCGGTGGCTTTGTTGTTGCTTATTATCCAGATATAAGTACTAATACCTGTATTGTAAAACAATTGATTAGGCAAGGCAATAACGGCTTCTAATAAGTCATTTTCAATAATCCATTGACGTATGCTACTTTCGTTTTTCTTAGAACTTGGTGAACCAGAAAACAATGGTGAACCGTTAAACACAATGGCTAAACGTGAACCACCTTGGTCTTTGGGTTTCATTTTAGACATTAAACTCATTAAGAATAAAAACGAACCATCACTTACCGAAGGTAAACCAGCACCAAAACGACCACCATGACCCAGTGATTGGTGTTCCTCAGTAACTTCTTTTTGTACTTTTCCCCATTTTACTCCAAATGGTGGATTGGTAATTAGGTAATCGAATTTATGATTTATAAACTGGTCGCCTTTTAGTTTTACATCGTCTTTACTTTTTAAACTGTTTCCTTTAGCAATGTTATCTGGTTTCTGTCCTTTAATTAACATATCGGACTTACAGATGGCATACGATTCTGGATTTAGTTCTTGTCCAAAAACTTCCAATCTCGCATCTGGATTTAATTCGTTTAAGTATTCTTCGGCTACAGAAAGCATACCTCCAGTTCCAGCACAGCAATCGAAAATAGTTTTTACGATTCCTTTTTGGGTGAGAATCTCTCTATCGTTCATAAACAATAGATTCACCATTAAGCGTATCACTTCACGTGGTGTAAAGTGTTCTCCAGCGGTTTCATTGGATATTTCAGCAAACTTTCTAATCAGTTCTTCAAACATATAGCCCATTTCCATGCTAGAAATTTGCTCTGGATGTAAGTCTATTTCCTGGAAACGTTTTAATACCATGAACAGTAAATTAGCTTCGTCTAACTTGGTAATTTGGTTATCGAATTCAAACTGCTCAATGATTTCTCTGGCTTCTTCTGAAAACCCGTTAATGTAGTTTCTTAGATTGGAAGCTATGTTATTTGGGTCTGCAATAAGCTTATCAAAATCGAATAAGCTAGAATTATGAAAATTATATCCAGCGACCTTATTTAAAATAGGGTCTAAGTTCTGGATGTTCATACTTTTTACTTGCTCGTGCTTTTTTAGAACCTCGGCTTTAGTAGCTTCTAAAACGCAATCTAAACGTCTTAAAACTGTAAATGGTAATATCACCTTACCATAGTCACTTTGCTTGTAATCACCTCTTAATAGGTCTGCTATAGACCATATAAAGTTTGCAGATTCTTTTATGTCTGTCATATATAATTGTTCGATATTTTTTTAAAACTGAAATATACTAAAACTCTCGAATTAAAATAGATAGTACTAATACTCTTTGTAAAAAAAAGTCTACTTTTTTGTGAAATAAATTATCGTTTGCATGTTTTCTTGATATTTATTAATAAACGCAATTATGAAACAAAAAACACTTTTAAAGTATGCTGATGTTATAAAAATTACTGGTATAAGTGAACGCACTTTTCGTTATAGAATTTCTGAATTAAAAGTGAAATATAAAGATTCTCCAGACTTACTTTTTAAAAAAGGACATTGCTGGAGGATACATGTTTCATTAATAGCAGAATTTAATAATAAGCACACAAACAAAAATTAAAATATGGATTTTATAATAGAAAACATTGAACTAATGTATACACCATACACTAAACAATTACTAACAACCTACGTAAATATACAATACCAAGAAAGTGCTGATTATAGCGATGAATCTTTAAAAGCTGAGTTATTTTCATTGTATAAAAATAACGATTTAGACCAATTAATCTTAGGTGAGTATTTAACATCTAAAGAAAGGCAAATAAATTATACTAATGAAAATTAGAAGAATTAACCTTTTAGAGACAAATACCAAGGCAATGATTAGAAAGCATCTAATCGATATTATTAAATCTAAACATCAAAACGTTGAAGGCATTGAGTATGATTCTCAATTAAAAACCTATCATTTAATAAAGAATGACAGTGGGTTATTTAGTATTGAAATACCAAGAACATAAACACTTTCGAGTATATGTAGTTTTATATTGCCTACCTATGTGTTAGCGGAGGGGTGACCCTTCTTATAGTACCTCCCTCCGTTATCGCTAAGGTGTCATTTGATACTTTAAACGTACTTTTTGTACTCTAGCACTCACGTATTTGCTAACATGCAATTTTATAATAAACCTCTAAAACACTAAAAAGAAGCTGTTTTTAAATAAGTGACACTATGATAAAAAAACTTTGGATACAAAAAGAGTATAAAATTAATATAGACATGCAATTTACTTTATAGACTTATGCTAAGTGCTAAAATGTTTTTCAAACTGAATGTTTATATTTTCTTCTGAACTCGTATAATGATACTTCTTTACATCATTAATAGATATTACAGGAACACTACCAAGATGCTTGTTTAGTATATTAGACATAATATCAAAAGTTTTATTTTCATGTTTCTTAGGAACTAATACGCCATCATGTATGGAATAAGGAATAATATCATTTTCTACTAAAGACTTACAGATTTCATTGATAAAGATTTCGCTTTCTATACGCTGTAATTTTATTGCAAATTTCGCATGCGGTTTTTTAATTCTTGGATTGTATTGAGCTTTAGTTTGGAATTTAGTTTTTTCAATAAGCTGAATGATTTTCGGGTAATATCTTCCAACTTTATTTTTTAAAGTTTCGTACTTGCTATTTTTAGAGTATGCAATTTTCATCCAGTTTTTCTTTGCTATTTCTCTATCCTCATTACAATTACGGTCAAGTTTGAAAATATCACATAATTCTTCATACCAATTCCCCGAAATAGTTGTTAAATAATATTTTTTAATTTCTTCTTTAAATTGATTATTAGCAGTTTTATAATGGTTTTTCAATATGATATTAAATAGTACTGGTTGGGAGTTTGAAAGGTCTAGATAAGACATGTTTTCGATACCCACAATGAACTTTCTAATATCTTTAGCCATCATAGTAAGGTTTGTGTCTACTCGTTTATTAGAGCTATTTCTATTAAACTTTAAAGACTTATTCTGTTTCCCAAAATGTAAATTTTTAACAGAAGTAATTCGCTGGCTATATCGATTAGGTAGTTTCTTTATTTCTTTGGCAAACTCCCTTTTGCTAATTTTACCATTATTAAGTTTTATTTCTAGCTTTTTAGTTTCATTATCAATATAATTATTACAGTATTCAATAGCTTCATTGTAGTTTATCTTTAAGTTTCTTCTAAAGTATTGAGACATGGTTTTAAGGAATGGAGAATACTTCCTATTTCTGCCTAATTCTAATTCATAATTTTCAATCTTTTTCTTAAATATTTTAGAGTTTTGTTTGAAATCTATCTCAACAATTTCGTTTTTTTTCCTGTTTTCAATAATGTTGTTAATGTCTTTATTGACAGTGTTTTGTGTTTGTTTTTTGTTATAGTCTGGAATAGATAGGACAGTGGTGTTGTACTTTATAAAATCTATTGAATTATCTATATCTATTTTATATTTTAAACATTTAGAATCTTTATATCTATTATTACATTTTAGAAAGCCATTATTAATTAAGTAACTTATGTATATTTTGTAATCCTTTCCTAAGTTATCTATTAATATTTTAGAACATAATGAAATAAAATCATCTTCTTTTGTATTCAAAGCATTTTGCTTTGGATTAGTTAATAAATCTAATGTCCAATAAAACTTATTGATATCATATTTAAATAAACTGCCTTTATTCAAATCCATAATATCTAAACCTTTATATGGAGGGATTGTTTCAAGTTTATAATTTAAAAACTCAACAATGTCTTTGCGTAAATATATTTGTACCGACATAATTTTAGTAGTTAGAGTTTTTAGTCAGTATTTCATCTATTTTGGAAATAGGGTAGAGGTAGATATCACCCATCATTGTGAATGGTATGCTACCTTCTTTTCTGTATTTGATTACTGTGTTAGGAGATAAACCAAATAACTCTTTAAGCTCCTTATTTCTGTAATACCCTTTTGGAGCTTGTTGTTTTTTAAGAAGTTTAGTTTCTATTGATTCCAGTTTACTAATGACTGGATTTAATAGTGTTTGTAATTTGTCTAATTGGATTAGAACTAGTGGTGATTCATTTTGCATCATAATATATCTTGTTTAATTATTATGATGCAAATATCTTACATGTTTACAGCTATAGCGAGGGATTCCCTAGCATTCCCTAGAAATAATTAAGCAAGTCCTTCTTCATGGTTAGCTTTGATGTATTCTATTCTGGAATTGAATTTTTCAATGATAAGATTAAGCAGTTTTAATTCGTGTTTTTCGTATTTATTATCATTTAGAAATCTAGTAAATTGCCTTGTAATATGAGTTACCTTAGTCACTTCTGTTTTATCCAAATAATAAATATTGGAATTATTAATATAAGATTTTAAGTTTGTATACTGGTGTTTTTGACCTTGATTATTAACATGAATTATTCCTGTATCGTGTAAGGCTCTATAAAATAAAGCAACTTCCATTTTGCTAAATCTATACTCAAGTTTAATATCGGTAGGGTCATTAACTAAAATGTCGTCTAGAGTAAGTTTATCATCTTCAAAGTTTTCTAGTTTTCTAATTAGATTAACTACATTATCTAGATGTTTAACTATGTTTTTTAATAGGGTTCTAGTGTTCTCTAGACAGTAAGAAAGAAACCCATAAGAGTAATATCTATCTATTTCCTCTAAATCTTTCTCTTTATATGAATATACAGTTTCTTCTATTTCATCATTTATAATAACGCTTTTTTTTCCGTCATGTAACTTATACATAATTTTGTCTTCAAGAATATCTTTTGCTGTTTCTGGGTCATATTCACCATCATAAAAAGTATAATCTTCAATTTTAAATATTCTTGACATTTTTTCTAAGAAATCACCATATTTAAAATCATCTAGACTTGAATAAAATTCACTACACAAGCTTTCTGATTTTTTTAAATTTGAAAAGGATAGTTTAAACGTTTTTAGGTATTCTAATTTTTCGTAATCAATTGTAATTATCTCATTATATTTTTCTAAAACATCTTGGTAGAATACTTTTATAAATTTTATTTTTAAAGGATTGTCTAGGTCTATTGTATTGTTTATTTTGTTTACAACTCTTTGTTCCCAGTCGTTAAAATAACTTTTGTTATCAAAAACTTCATTAACCCAACCCTCATTGAACATAATGTTTTTATACTCATTGAATACATAGATTTCTGGTTTAAATATTGCTTCAATTTCCTTATTAAGTTCAATTAAGTTTTTCATAAAATTTTAAATAAAAAAAAGCCCTCGTTATTGAGGGCTTCTAAACTAAAAAATAATATTGGGCTAAGCGAATTTTTGAGATAATTTATCCATGTCATTCTTAACATTACTATCTAGTACTTTAGCATAATGCTGAGTCATAGTTATTCTCGTATGTCCCATCATAGAGGAAACATTTTCTATCGCAACTCCATTTCCAAGGGTCACCGTAGTGGCAAAGGTATGTCTAGCCACATAATGAGTTAGTTTTTTATTTATTCGACACAAGTCGGCAATTTCTTTTAAATATTCATTAATTTTTTGGTTACTGATTCTAGGGAGTAGCTTATCACCATCTAAATAAGAATACTTATCTATTATTCTTTTTACTGGAGGTAAAACAGGAACATTAGATTTTATATTTGTTTTTGCTCGGTTTGTTATAATCCATAATGAGTTATCACCGTCTTCAATTAAATTGTTTCGAGTTAGTTTTGCTACATCTACAGGAGCGTAACTAGTATAGCAAGAAAATAAAAAAATGTCTTTTACTTTATTAAGCCTTTCTGTGCTGAATTCTTTTACTTCGATTCTTTCAAGTTCATCTTTTGTAAGGAATACAGCATTTTTAATCACTAGCTTTCCATCATAGCATAAGAAAGGATTTTTAGTGATTAAGCCTCTTTTTATACCATAATTACAAACCGTTTTAAAACATTGAAAATATTTCACTACAGAATTATGACTAATACCAATTGTACTTTTAAAAGTAGATTCGTACTTAAGATAGGATTCTAAATTGTAAATAAATTGATTATTAATTTCAAGTATGTTGAATGATGTTTTACCATGCTTTATCTTGATATAATTAGATAGTAAGTCTTTTGCTCTATTATATTTTTGTAAAGAAGCTTTAGAACGTTCTCCAGCTTGAAACTTTTTATCAAAGTAGTCATTATGTTTTTTGAATAGTTTTAAAATATCTATATCTCCCGCTTTAGTTGTTTTACCATTAAGTTTGTTTTTAATATCTATTAAAGTAGTGTTTGGATTAGTTCGAGATAGTTCCAAAAAAGCATCTTCAATTTTGCTTTCAAGTAAATCAATAGCTGATTTACAATTTTTTTCAGTGTTTAGACGAAGCTTTTTTCTTAGTTTATTCGTGAAATCCCATCTTTCTTTACTAATAAATTTACCAGTACTTAAAGTTGTTTTCTTGCCTTGGAGTTCAATTTTTGCATAAATAGGAGATTCTCCTTCACTGTTTTGTTTGTCTGATTTTAAATAGAAAAATGTTTTAATCATAGCTTTACGTTTTTAATTTTTTTGTAAAATTATCAGTAAAACAGGAGGTTAGCGAGGGATTCCCTAGGATTCCCTAAGAAAGTTAGTTACCCTAGTTTTGACAAAATCCGAGGGTAACCTATAGGGTAACCTAACTTTGATATATAATGTGTATTTTGATTATATACCAAAAAACAAAAAACCCTCTAAACGTAATGTTTAAAGGGTTTTGACTTTTAAAGTGTCATTTGACAACTTCATCAGCC
>Ga0209121_10002342_pt1 | contig 19331 bp, 22 predicted proteins | sample Cruoilmetagenom3_FD_187292 | JGI IMG/M metagenome (GOLD analysis project Ga0209121, IMG submission 187292) | Oil polluted marine microbial communities from Coal Oil Point, Santa Barbara, California, USA - Sample 3 (SPAdes) (version 2) | ecosystem: Environmental > Aquatic > Marine > Oil seeps ...
CTGTTCACCGCCCATGGCGCGGGCTCGATGATCCGGGCGGACTGACCCCTGGTGGCCCGATGACCTATGAGCCCGCCGCGGAGATCTACGGCCTCGAAACCGTTGCCGCGCTGCATAAGAGCGCATCCACGCTCTACCTGCTCGCCCCGCATGAACCCGACGTCTGGCCCGCATTCCCGGCGTCGGCCGAATACGTTGACCGCGAACGCCCGGATGATCCCGGCTTTTGGGCAACCTTCACGGCTTCGCCTGAATATGCGGACGGCGCACCCGACCCCCTCGACCGCTGGTCGAAACGGGTGATCGGCGCGCTTGCCGATGCCTGGGGCGGGGTTGCGATGTTTCCGTCAGACGGGCCGCCCTATCCGCCGTTCATCGCCTGGGCTTTGGCCTCGGGCGACGTTTGGACCTCGCCGGTCGGGTTGCTCGTGCATCACAGGCAGGGGCTTTGGCTCTCGTTCCGCGGCGCGGTGCGGGTGCCCGTCCGGCTACCGCTGCCGCTTGGCCCGGCCCAGAGTCCGTGCGAAAGCTGTGCCGACCAGCCGTGCCGAACGGCCTGTCCCGCCGGCGCACTCACCCCGGGTGGTTACGACACCGCCGCCTGCCACGCCTGGCTCGACACAGCCGAGGGTCGCGATTGTTTGACAAGAGGGTGCGTCGTCAGGCGTGCTTGCCCGGTCAGCGCAGGGTTTGGTAGAAGCGAGGACCAATCCGGTTTTCATATGCGAGCCTTTCACCCCAGATGACCCTTCGCCTCATCCTGACCCGCCACGCCAAGTCGTCTTGGGCTGCCGCGATGGAGGACCATGAGCGGCCGCTCAATCTGCGGGGCGAAAAGTCGGCGCTCGCCGTGGGCAAGTGGTTGGGGAAGCGCGGCTATGTGCCGGAGCTGGCCCTGGTCTCGTCATCCAAGCGCACGCGGCAGACCTGGGCGTTTGTTTCGAAATCCTTTGACCCGACGCCGAAGGCCATTTTTTGTGACGCCCTCTACCACGCGGAACCCTCCGGGCTGATGGAAGAGCTGCAAAAAACGCGTGCGAACAGTGTGATGATGATTGCGCACAACCCCGGCATCGCGTTTTTCGCGCAGGGTCTGGTCGCGTCTCTGCCCGGCGACGCGCGGTTCGAACGCTTTCCGACGGCCGCGACCGCAGTGGTCGATTTCGATGCGCCCGACTGGGGTGCGGTCACTTGGAACACCGGCAGGGTTACCGACCTCGTCTTCGCCCGCGACCTGATCTGACCCGAACGGAAAAGGCCGGGCGCGCTTGGCACCCGGCCAGTCCGGCGTCTCCTGCTCCACCTCGTCACGGCAGGAGAGAATGCGGCAGACGGAACCGTGGAGAGGTCAGTGGTAAACCACGTGCCAGAGACCGCCCATGCCGTCGCCGTAGGTGTCGCCGGGGGTCTTGTCGCCTTTCCAGTAGTAGAGCGGCTTGCCTTGCCAGGCCCACTGGTAGCTGTTGTCGGCCCGCTTCATCACGGTGAAGTGGCCGTAGGCGACCGCGTCCTTCTTGGCATGAAACGGCGGCCAGTCGGCGGCGCAGCCGTCATAGCAGCTCGACTTCTCCCAGGCGTCGTTGTCGAAAATGTAGACCGTCATGCCCTTTGCATCGGCCACGTAATCGTAGCTCACATCGGTGTGGGCCGGCTTGTCGTCATTGCCGTAGCTGTCGGCCAAGGCGGCGCCCGAAGTCATGCAAAGCGCGGCGGCGGCGAGGAGCGTTGAGAGTTTCATACTGATAGCCTTTTCGTTTTCCTGGGCCGTCGGCCCGGCAGGTTGAAGTCACCACGACACCCGACGCGCAAACGCGGTGCCAATGGTCGCTAGGTGCAGGGGAAACGTTGGCCGTTCGTCGGATCGAGAGATGTCGACACGGCGTTGCCCGCCCCAAGACTATGTCTAGGGCGGGCTGGAGCTTTGGTCTGTGAACGGGGTCACAAAATCTGGCTGAGGAACAGTTTTGTCCGGTCGGACTTCGGGTTGTTGAAGAACTCGGTGGGTTCGTTCTGCTCGACGATCTGGCCAGCGTCCATGAAGATCACCCGGTTGGCGACCTTTTCGGCAAAGCCCATCTCGTGGGTCACCACCAGCATGGTCATGCCTTCCTCGGCGAGCTCGATCATGGTGTCGAGCACTTCCTTGATCATCTCCGGGTCGAGCGCCGACGTCGGCTCGTCGAACAGCATGATCTTGGGCTTCATGCAGAGCGACCGGGCGATGGCCACCCGCTGTTGCTGGCCCCCGGAGAGCTGGCCCGGGAACTTGAGCGCCTGTTCCGGGATCTTGACCTTCTCGAGGTATTGCATCGCCACCTCTTCGGCCTCCTTGCGGGGCGTCTTGCGCACCCAGATCGGCGCGAGCGTGAGGTTGTCGAGCACGCTGAGGTGCGGGAACAGATTGAAGTGCTGAAACACCATACCCACCTCGGAGCGCACCTTGTCGACGTTCTTGAGGTCCGACGAAAGCTCGGTCCCGTCTACGACGATGCTGCCCGCCTGGTGCTCTTCCAGCCGGTTGATACAGCGGATGAGGGTCGACTTGCCGGACCCGGACGGACCGCATATGACGATCCGCTCGCCTTCATAAACGGTGAGATTGATGTCGCGCAGCACGTGGAACTGGCCGAACCACTTGTTCATGTCCCGGATCTCGATGGCCATCTTGTCCGAGACATGCATGTGCGAGTGATCGACCTCGCGTACGATTTCCTGAGCAGACATGGCGGATCCTTTCTAGCCGTGATCCGTGCGCAGGCGGCGCTCGAGATACATGGAGTAGCGTGACATCGAGAAGGTGAAGACGAAGAACAGGAAGGCGATGAAGCCGTAGAGCTCCCAGACGATCCCGGTCCAGGCAGCGTTGGAACGGATTGCATTGCCAATACCCAACGGATCGAGCAGGCCGATGATCGAGACAAGGGTGGTGTCCTTGAACAACCCGATGAAGGTGGAGACGATCCCGGGGATCGAGATTTTCAGCGCCTGCGGCATGATGATGAGCCGCTGCGCCTTCCAGTAGTCGAGCCCGAGCGCATCCGCGGCCTCGTACTGGCCGCGCGGCAGCGCCGCGAGCCCGCCCCGGATCACCTCGGCCATATAGGCGGAAGCGAACAGCGTGGCCATGATGATGACGCGCAGGATGATGTCGAAGTTCGTGCCGGGCGGCATGAAGATGTTGAGCAGCACCGAGGCGACGAACAAGAGCGTGATCAGCGGCACGCCGCGGATGAATTCGATGAACATCACCGAGAGCGACTTGACGATCATCAGGTCGGACTGGCGGCCGAGCGCCAGAACGATGCCAAGCGGCAGCGAGATGGCGATGGCAGTCACGCCGATGGTGACCGAAAGCAGCAGCCCGCCAAACAGGCGGCTATCGACCGGTTCAAGGCCGATCGGAAGCACGGAGGACAAGGCGGAGACGAAGTATCCGATTAGGAACAGCCACCAGACCACGGGCACGAGGAAAGCCGCGATAATTGCGCCGAGGTTGCCGATGACCGCGGCGAGCATCCGATATGCGGCCCAGCCAAGCACGAAGCCCATCGCGGCTCCGATCGGCGACCAGATCGGGCCGCCCCAGAGCAGCCAAGGCATGAGGAACACGTAGAGCGCGGAGAAGATCAGCGGGTTCGGCAAGCGGCTGGCGCCGGCGGCAATCGCTTCGGCGCGGTCGCCCGCCTTGGTGGTGACGACTGTGTAGGCGAGCCAGGCCAGCGCGGCGCCGAGCACCACCTGGACGGCAACCATCAGGACCGACGCGGCGGCGAAGAAGGTAGCCCCGAACAGGACCAGCACCAGCAAAAGCCAGTTCATCCGCCGCGAGATCATGTTGAACAGAACCGGGATCAGCGCGACGAAGAGCAGAAAGAAAGCCAGCGTGGGCCGGATCCGAAGCTCTTCGGGGTAGAAGCCGTACAGCATCTGCGGCCAGCGTTCGTTGATGACGCCCCAACAGGCGCCCTCCGGCTTGCCCGCGGCCTCGATCAACGCCCAGCATTCTTGCAGCGAGGTCGCGTTCCAGGTTGGCGAAATGAGCCATGGCACGGCACTCAGAAGAACCCAGACGACGAAGGCAAGCGAAATCACCGTCAGGATCGAGTTCATCCAACCGTCGAACAGGTTGGTCCGCATCCAGCCGATCACGCCGGCGGTCGAGGGTGGCGGCGCCCTCTCCGGCACCATTTCAGTGCGGACATAGGAGGTCTGGGGCATCTCAGCGCTCCTTCAGCTTCACGGAGTTGTTGTAGATGTTCATTACCGACGAGATCGTCAGCGAGATCGCCAGGTAGATCGCCATGCCGATCAGGATGGTCTCGAGCTCGCGGCCGGTCTGGTTGAGGGTGATCCCCATCAGCGTGCCGGTGATATCCATGTAGCCCACGGCGATGGCGAGCGAGGAGTTCTTCGTGAGGTTCAGGTATTGTGAGATCAGCGGCGGGATGATGACCCGCAGCGCCTGCGGCAGGATCACCAGGGACATGATCCGACGCTGTCTCAAGCCCAGCGCGGCGGCGGCTTCGGTCTGGCCTTTTGAGATCGCGAGGATGCCGGCACGGACAATCTCGGCGATGAAGGCGGCTGTGTAGAGCGACAGCGCAAGCCACAGGGCGATCAGCGAGTTTCGCAGATAAGTGCCGCCCTTGAAATTGAAGCCCTTGAGCTCCGGGTAGCCAAGAAAGAAGCCGAGGATCGTGAGAATGAGGACCATCGGCACCGCGATCACCCCGATCTGGTACCACAGCGTATGCGGACGGTCGCCGCTCGCGGCCTGGATCCGGTCGGCCCGGCGCCCGATCAGGCGCGCGGTGAGGATCCCGGCGATCAGCACCGCGAGGATGACGACGAGATCGAGGCTCACGTCGAAGCGTAGCGGGTGGTTGCCGAACAGGTGAACATCGCCGAGGCTGCGTGAGAACAGGGGCTCGGGCACGTAGAATCCACGGTTGGTGATGGCGACGCTTTCGCCCAGCGCCATGCTGGCTTCGGGGGTTTCACCGCGGAAATCGCGTGGGGACGGCAGGGTCTCAATCAGGATCGCCATCGCGAAGACGATCCAGAGCAGCACCGGCACGTTGCGGAACACCTCGACATAGATCGTCATCAGACGGGCGACGATCCAGTTATGCGAAAGGCGCAGGACACCGACGAAGACACCCACGATCGTCGCCGCGATACAGCCGAGAAAGGCGATCAGCAGCGTGTTGAGCACACCGAGCAAGGCTGCCCGCAGGTGGCTGTCCTGGTTGTTGTAGTCGAGCAGGCGCTGGTTGATGTCGTAGCCCGCGGGCTCACCGAGGAAGCCAAAGCTGAATCCGCGGCCAAGCTCGGAAAGGTTCTGCGCAGCGTTGGAGGTCAGCCAGCCGATCAAGGTGAGAAAGCCGATCAGGGCGACGATCTGGATCGTCATCGACCGATAGCGACTGTCATTTATCAGCATCGACAGGCGGAACGTACCCTTCGGAGGGTCGGTCAGTGTCGTCATGGGCTATCCCCGTCGCCCAGATGTGTTCACGCGAGCCCCCGCTCCCCGTGCACCCTAGGTCTGTTATTCGTTTCGGAAACATGAAGCGGGCGTGGGAATCGCTCCCCACGCCCGTGTCGTATCGCCTTACCGGAAGGGCGGCGCGTAGAGCAGACCACCGTCCTGCCACTGGGCGTTCAGACCGCGGGCGAGGCCGACCGGGGTGCTTTCGCCGAGGTAGCGGGCGAAGATCTCGCCGTAGTTGCCACCGGCCTTGATCGCATTGACGGCCCAGTCGGCTTCGAGGCCGAGCATCTCGCCGAGATTGCCCTCAGTGCCGAGCAGCCGGTTGATTTCCGGGCTCTCGGTGCCGTTCAGCAGCTCGTCGATATTGGCCGAGGTGATGCCAAGCTCTTCAGCCGCGACAAGCGCGTTGAGGGTCCAGCGGGCGATGTCGCCCCACTCCGGATCGCCGTGGCGCACCAGCGGACCGAGCGGCTCTTTCGAGATGATTTCCGGCAGGATCACGTGATCGTCCGGGGTCTCGAACGCCGCACGCTGGGCGGCGAGGCCCGAAGCGTCGGTCGTGTAGGTGTCGCAAGCGCCGGCAAGGTATTGCTGGCGGGCTTCGGCGGCGGTTTCGATCGGCACCGGCTCGTAGCTCATGTTGTTGGCGCGGAAGAAGTCCGCGAGGTTGAGCTCCGTGGTGGTGCCGGTCTGGATGCAGACGGTGGCGCCGTCGAGATCCTTGGCCGAACTCACGCCCAGCTCTTTCGGAACGATGAAGCCCTGGCCGTCGTAGTAGTTCACGCCGACGAATTCGAACTTGAGGTCGACATCGCGCGAGAAGGTCCAGGTGGTGTTACGCGACAGAAGGTCGATCTCGCCGGAAGCCAGCGCCGTGAAGCGGGTCTTGCCGGTGAGGTTGACGAAATCGACCGCTTCCTGGTCGCCGAGCACGGCACCGGCGACGGCACGGCAGACGGCGACGTCGAAGCCTTCCCAGCGACCGTTGGCGTCCGGCGACGCGAATCCGACGAGGCCAGTGTTGATGCCACAGTTCAGCTTGCCACGGGCTTTCACGTCGTCGAGCGTTGCCGCCGACGCAGCGCCGGCCGCAAAAGCGGCGGCGGTCAGGGCACCGAGAAGTACGGTTTTTTTCATGTTATCCTCTTCCTGATTTCAGCCCACACATGGACCTATTTTTGCCCGGCCGAGAGCCCGGGGATGTGTCCGAAGCGGTTTGATCCCTTCGTGCCTGCAGTTTGGTCGGATTCTTTTGGCGCGGTCAAGCCTGCGTTCCGCTAATCACTTCAGCTAAACCATTGAACGGTATCAAGTTTTTTCAAGGCCTCAAAAAACATTGACGTTCAGTCACGCGCAAGGAGTGAAAAAATGCGCGCCGCTTTGAGAAAAGACCGCTTTCTGAGCGCCGTCTGCTCGGCGGCCTCTTCGTCGACACCCCATTGTTCAGCCTGCCAGTCCTCGTCGATTCTGGAGGCGGTCCAAAGCGCATCGGCCGGCTGCGCACGCCGTGCAGTCGCGAAGCCGATGATCAGTGATCCGGAAATCGCCACGATGTCGTGAAACGCTGCCAGTTCGAAAGGGTCGAGGGCGCGGGTGGTCTCGGCAAGCCGCGCGAGCGCTTGCGGGTCCTGAGGGCGGTGGATGATCCCGGTGGTCGGGATGAGACGGGCGCCCAGTGCGTCCGCCGCCCAGGCGAGGAGCGGATCCCAGGCCTCGGCCTGGCGCCGGACAAGGCTGTCGGGGCCCTCGGCCCTGTAGCACAAGAGATCGGTCTCACCGTAGGCGGCGATGAGTTCGGCAACCTCGTCGGACTGGGCGGACACCTTGTCGATCGCCGCGTTGGCGGAGCGCGTCAACGGCATCTGGTCGGGCTGCACGCCGTCCACCTGCGCCTCCCACTCGGCCGCGCATTCCTCGGCATAGGCCCGGGTGGGCAAGGTGAGCGGCGCCTTGGCCGGGGTCCGCAGCGGTTTGCCGTCAAGCGTCACCGTCCAGCCGCCGTCGACCTCCACGACGCCGGTCTGCTTCCAGAAACGCTTCATCTCCCAATCGCTCATGCCCGTCCCTCCCGGAACGCATCAATGGCCTGCGCGAGCGCCGCGAAGTCGGTCACCACGGTCTGCGCTCCGGCGTTCAACAACGCCGCGCGGGCGTGATGCCCCCAACTCACCCCGATCCCCGTGACCCCGGCGGAAACCGCCATCTCGATGTCGTAGGTGGTGTCGCCCACCATGACCGTGCTTTCCCGCGCCACGCCCGTCTCGGCGACGGCCGCCTCGAGCATCGCGGGATGTGGTTTCGACGGGTGGCCATCCGCCGTCTGCCGGGTGACGAAATGCCGCCCCAGGCCGTGGGTGTCGAGCACGAAATCCAGCCCGCGGCGCGCCATTCCGGTGGCGGCGCCGATCAGCACATCGGGTTTCGCCGCGAGCCGTTCGATCTCGGCCCGCGCGCCATCGAACAGCGGAACCGAGGCCGGGCCACGCTCGGCGCGCAGCGAAAAGAAGTGGTCGCGGTGCGCGCCGACCGCTGCCTCTACCGTCGCATCGTCGGCGTCCGGCATCAGCCGCGCCATCACCACTGGCAACGAAAGCCCGACCATCGACAACACCTGCGCAGATGGCGCCGGCGGCCGACCGACGGCGGCCAATGCATGAGCGAAGCCGTCCAGGATGAGCGCCGCGCTGTCGACCAGCGTGCCGTCGATGTCGAAAACGACCAGGGTCAGCTCCATCGCCTCAGCTCCACGCATCATCCTCGAACGGGTCATCCGGGGCTTCGCGCTCGTCGAAGCCCAGGGTTTTCCAGGTCCGCGCCATGTGGTCGGGCAACGGCGCGGTGATCGTCAGCCGCTTGCCGGTGACCGGATGATCGAGACTGATCGAGCGGGCATGCAGATGCAGTTTGCGGCTGATTTCGCCGCCAAGGCTCGCGCCCCAGCCATCGCCGAGGTTTTCCTGGCCCGAGCCACCGTATTTGCCATCCCCCACGATCGGATGGCCCATCTCCGCCATATGGGCGCGCAACTGGTGGGTGCGCCCCGTGACCGGCACCAGCGCCAGCCAGGCCGCCCGCTGTCCGAGGTTCTGGATCACCGCGTAGTCGGTAACCGCCCGCTTCGCCCCCGGGGTTGCGTCGACCTCATCGGGAAGGATGCAGCGCATCTTCTCTGCCTCGCCCGCGCGCCCATGACCCGCGGCTTTGACCAGACCCCATTTCACCGTGCCCATCCGCGGCGTGGGCACGCCGGCGACGACCGCCCAGTAGATCTTGCGGGTGTCGCGCGCGCGGAAGGCATCGGTCAGCATCTTCGCCGCGGCCCGCGTGCGCGCCAGCAGGAGGACGCCGGAGGTGTCCTTGTCGAGCCGGTGGACGAGGCGTGGCTTTTCTTCCAGCCCGAACCGCAGGGCTTGCGCCAATCCGTCGACATGACGGCCGCCCTGACCGGATCCGCCCTGGCTCGGCAGGCCAGGCGGCTTGTTCAATGCGATGACGTGGTCGTCTTTCCACAGGACCGCGTCCTGGATCATTCGCGCATCCGCTTCGGAAACGCGGGGCGCAACCGGTCGCGCAGGCGCGGCACCGGGGTCTGGCAGCGGCGGGATCCGCACTTTCTGCCCCTCGGCCAGTCGGGTCGCCGGCTTCACCCGTCCGCCATCGACCCGGATCTCGCCCTTGCGGCACATTTTCTCGATCCGCCCCTGGGGCACATGGGCGAAATGCCGGCGAAACCAACGGTCGAGCCTCTGGTCGCCGTCGCCAGCGGCGACGGTGAGGGTTTGCACGCCGCTCATGCCGGCACCACCATGCGCGCGACCAGCACGCCGATCGCGATCGCCGCGAGCGAGAGCAAAACCGAGGCCCCCACATAGAGCCCTGCGAGGTTGATCTCGCCGCGCTCGAACAGGGTCAGCGTGTCGAGCGAAAAAGCTGAAAACGTGGTGAAGCCCCCGAGCACACCGGTCATCAGGAACGGCGCCAGATCGTTTCCGCCGCGACGGGCCAGCACGACCACGAGCACGCCCATGAGCAACGAGCCCAACACGTTGGCCACCATCGTGCCATAGGGGAAGCCAGGACCCATGACGCGCATTACGCTCATGTTGGTGAGGTAGCGCAGAGAGGCGCCGATTGCGCCCCCGAGGGCGACGGAGAAAAGCGTTCCGGACATGGCGGTTTCGTGCGGCGTCGCGGGCGGGATGTCAACCGTCGCGCTTGGCACGCAGGCCCGCGAACCAATCGACCCGCTTCTTCAGCTCGCGCTCGAACCCGCGTTCGACCGGCAGGTAGAAGACACCGCGCTTCATGCCATCGGGGAAATAGTTCTGGCCGGAGAATCCGTCCTCGGCATCGTGGTCATACTGGTAGCCGTCGCCGTATCCCTGTTCTTCCATGAGTTTCGTGGGGGCGTTCAGGATATGTTTGGGCGGCGGCTCGGAACCGGTCTTTCTTGCCGCCGCCGCCGACTGCTTGAAGGCGGCATAGCCTGCGTTCGATTTCGGGGCGAGAGCGAGGTAGATCACCGCCTGCGCCAGCGCCAGCTCGCCCTCGGGGCTCCCCAACCGCTCATAAGTCTGCCAGGCATCCAGACAGAGGCCATTGGCCTGCGGATCGGCAAGGCCGATATCCTCCACCGCCATCCGGGTGAGACGGCGGGCGAGAAAGCGCGGGTCCTCGCCCCCCAGCAGCATCCTGTTGAACCAGTAGAGTGCGGCGTCCGGGTCGGAGCCGCGGATGGATTTGTGCAGCGCCGAGATCAGGTTATAATGCTCGTCGCCCGATTTGTCGTAGCGCGCGGCACGGCGCATCAGCCGGGTCGACAGCTGGTCGCGGTCGAGCTTGCCCTCGACCTTCCAGGCCATCACCTGTTCGATCAGGTTCAGGATCGCGCGCCCGTCGCCGTCCGCCATCTCGATCAATGCATCACGCGCGGGACCGTCAAGCGGTAAGGCGCGACCAAGATCCTGCTCGGCGCGTTGGGCGAGACGCTCCAGATCGGCCGGCTCGAACCGTTTCAGTACCAGCACCTGGGCGCGCGAGAGCAGGGCCGCGTTCAGTTCGAACGACGGGTTCTCGGTGGTGGCACCGACGAGCAGGATCGTGCCGTCTTCCATGTGCGGCAGGAACCCATCCTGCTGGGCCTTGTTGAACCGGTGGATCTCGTCGACGAACAGCAACGTCCCCTCGCCGTTGGCGCGACGGTGCTTCGCCGCCTCGAACACCTTGCGAAGCTCCGGAACCCCGGAAAAGATCGCGCTGATCTGCACAAAGTGCAGTTGCGTCTCGCTGGCGAGCAGGCGGGCGATGGTGGTCTTGCCGACACCGGGCGGCCCCCAGAGGATGAGCGAGCCGAACGAGCCCGCCGCCAGCATCGTGCCGAGCGGTCCTTCGGGACCGAGTACCTCGTCCTGCCCGATCACATCGGCCAGCGTCTTCGGCCTCAGCCGGTCGGCCAGAGGACGTGGCGCATTGGCGGGCTCGGGGGCGTCGTTGGGGAGGTTGTCGAACAGATCGGCCATGGTCTCAATCTAGTCCCGCGGGGCCGACGCCACCAGCGCCCTCCCCTTCATCTTAGCCAGAATGCCTCCGGCGGTCACGCCGGAGGCGAACCGGTGGCGCTACGGGGCGGAGCCCCAGCCAGAGTCCGACCACGCCAGCGGTTCGAAGGCCCTCAAAGCAGATTGTATTCCTGCGCCCGCTGCACGGCCTCTGCCGTGGTGCGCACGAACAGGCGTTCGCGCGCCGAGCGTAGCCGTGCCTTCAGCGCGCTCTCGGAGATGCCGAGAAGCGCAGCGGCTTCCGCGTAGCGATTGCCGCGGGCGACGAGGCGTAGCGCCATCCGTTGCGCTGGTGTCAGCTGTTCGGGCGGAGTCGAGGCTTCGTGGAGCGAATTCACGATCCCGGCGATCGCGGCGATCTCGGTGTCGCTGAATTCCCGATCTTCGCGGGCGAAACCACCGATGGTGCGCGACGAGGTGGGCCCGAGCGCGACAGCCACGCCGTATTTCAAACCAAACTCGGCCGCCTGCCCGAGAATACCGTGCGGGTCCGGCAGGTCGATGTCCGACCAGCGGATCGTCCCGTCATTGCCAAAGCCCCAGAACACCATTGGATCGGCCAGCATGTAGCCTTTCTCGGTGTAGATTTCCGTCCAGCGCGGATCGTAGGTCTGGATCATCAGGTGTGCGGCCGCAAAACGGATATGGAGCGCGAGGGCATAGCCACGCGGCGCAAGGTCCGACAGCTTGGCCAGCCCCTGGTCCATTCCGAGCGTGTCCGTCATCCAATTCCCTCACGGCCCGCGATGCCCCGGGTGGCGGCGTTTGAGCCTTTGTCCGCCGACCACATCAACCCTAAATTGTGCCGCCAACCCCAGCAAGTCTTATTGCCGCTGGCGCAAAGAAACTATCATCCTGTCCGTTCCCCGGTCACCCGGTTTCCCTTCAGGGCAATGGTTCCGGAACAAGAAAAGGCCCCGCTCCGGAGATCCAGGAGGCGGGGCCGCTTCGGTCCGGCATGCGCCGAATGGCCTATTCTTCGGCGAAATCCGCTTCTTCCTCCGCCTCGAGGCGGGCCTTGTCGCCCGCGCCCTTGGCGCTTTCGTCGCGGTCGACGAATTCGATGAAGGCCATCGGAGCCATATCGCCGTAGCGGAAACCAGCCTTCAGCACGCGGGTGTAGCCGCCCTTGCGCTCGGCGTAGCGGGGCCCGAGCACGTCGAAGAGTTTGGCGACGTAGGCATCCTGCTTGAGATGGGCCGCGGCCTGGCGGCGCGCGTGCAGATCGCCGCGCTTTCCGAGGGTGATGAGCTTGTCCATCACCCGCTTGAGTTCTTTGGCCTTCGGCAGGGTCGTCTTGATCTGTTCGTGCTCGATCAGCGAGCCGGCCATATTGGCGAAGAGCGCCTTGCGGTGCTCATGGGTGCGGTTGAGGCGACGATAGCCTTTCGCGTGACGCATGTTTCTTCTCCTAAGTCTTTATGCTTTGTCCGACCGGCGATGCGTGTCACCGGCTCTCCTTGGGGCGGGATGCCCGGGGCGTGTCCGGGGCCAGGTGACCGGCCCCGGGGTGAAGATCAGAACTGATCTTCGAATTTCTTCGCCAGCTCTTCGATGTTTTCCGGCGGCCATTCCTCGACGTCCATGCCGAGGTGCAGCTGCATGCCCGAAAGCACTTCCTTGATCTCGTTGAGCGACTTGCGGCCGAAGTTCGGGGTGCGCAGCATCTCGGCTTCGGTCTTCTGGATCAAATCGCCGATGTAGACGATGTTGTCGTTCTTGAGGCAGTTGGCAGACCGCACCGAAAGCTCAAGCTCGTCGACCTTCTTGAGCAGCAGCGGGTTGAACTCCAGCCCGTCGTCCTCGGCCTCGCGGCCCGCGGCTTCCGGCTCTTCGAAGTTCACGAAGATCGACAGCTGGTCCTGGATGATGCGCGCGGCATAGGCCACGGCGTCGTCCGGGGTGACCGAGCCATCGGTTTCGACCTTCAACGTCAGCTTGTCGTAGTCGAGCACCTGGCCCTCGCGGGTCGGCTGCACGTCGTAGGAGACCTTCTTGACCGGCGAATAGATCGCATCGACCGGGATCAGGCCGATCGGCGCATCTTCCGGACGGTTGCGGTCGGCGGCGACATAGCCCTTGCCGGTGTTCACGGTCAGCTCGACGAACAGGTCGGCGCCGTCGTCGAGGTGGCAGATCACGTGATCCTTGTTGAGGATCTCGATGCCCGCCGATTCAGAGATGTCGCCGGCGGTGACCACCATCGGCCCCTTGGCCGAGATCGACAGCCGCTTCGGCCCCTCGACGTCCATGCGGATCGCCACGCCCTTGATGTTGAGCACGATGTCGGTCACGTCCTCGCGGACACCGGCAACGGAGGAGAACTCGTGCAGCACGTTGTCGATCTGGATCGACGTGATGGCGCCCCCTTGCAGCGAGCTCATCAGCACCCGGCGCAGCGCATTGCCCAGGGTCAGGCCGAAGCCGCGTTCGAGCGGTTCGGCGATGACGGTGGCCTGGCGCGAGGGGTCCGCCCCCGGCTTGACCTCCAGCTGCGTCGGTTTGATCAGTTCGGCCCAGTTCTTGTGGATCATGCGTCCCTCCATTCCAGTTCTGCTCCCATGTCCAAACAGCAGAACGCCCGAGGTAAAATGACGAACTCAGGCCGGGGGAATCCCACGGCCCGAGCTTAAAAATCGTGTCAGACCCGGCGGCGCTTCGGCGGACGGCAGCCGTTGTGGGCGATCGGGGTCACATCACGGATCGAGGTGATGTTGAAACCGACCGCGGCCAGCGCACGCAGGGCCGACTCACGGCCCGAACCGGGGCCCTGGACCTCGACTTCAAGGGTCTTCACGCCGTGTTCCTGGGCTTTCTTGCCGGCATCTTCGGCAGCCATCTGAGCGGCGTAGGGGGTCGATTTCCGCGACCCCTTGAACCCCATGGTGCCGGCGGACGACCAGGCGATCGCGTTGCCCTGCACGTCGGAGATCAGGATCTTGGTGTTGTTGAACGACGAGTTCACATGCGCCACACCGGCGGCGATGTTCTTGCGTTCCTTGCGCTTGGGAGCGCGCTTATCACGAGCCATCTGTCGTCCCCTCCCTTATTTCTTCTTGCCGGCGATCGGCTTCGCCGGGCCCTTGCGGGTGCGGGCGTTGGTGTGGGTGCGCTGACCGCGCACGGGGAGCGACCGGCGATGGCGCAGGCCACGGTAGCAACCAAGGTCCATCAGGCGCTTGATGTTCATCTGCGTCTCGCGGCGCAGGTCGCCTTCGACCATATAGTTGGCGTCAATCTGTTCGCGGATGGCGAGCACTTCGGCGTCCGAAAGCTCGTTGACGCGGCGGCTCGCGTCGATGTTCACGGCCTCGCAGATGGCTTTCGCCGATGTGTGGCCAATTCCAGTGATGTAGGTGAGGGCGATCGGGACGCGCTTGTGCGTCGGGATGTTCACGCCGGCAATACGTGCCAAGTCGATTTTCCTTTCGTTGCGGACCCGTAGCGCCAGGTCCTTTTTTCACAACGTAAGCCCGCCGGGATCGTCCCCCGCGGGCCGCAGCTGAATTCTGGTCTGGTGTAGAGGGGTATTCGGGACCCCGGCCGCACCGATTCCCATGACGGGATGCGGTGCTTTACGAGGGATTTACGCTCGCGTCAAGGCCTCCGCAGCCGACATTCCCGCCCCACGGAGCCGAAGTGCGCCGACGGCCCGTGACGCGTTCCAACCGCACCGACTTTAACGCCGAAAATCTGCCCGTCACATGCGGCAGATCATGGCCGGTTCCCGTCTTTCCCGCAAATCTGTGATCACGTAATCGGCGCGATTCGGCCCTTCCCGAAAGGCCGGATCCGGATTGAAGGGGAGGTTCCGATGCTCCACACCCTGCTCTACCGCAGCACGGCCGTTCATCCGTTTCCGCACCCCAGCGACCTTGAGATCCTGCGCTCCGCCTGGGAGAACAACCGCAGAAACGGGATCACCGGTTTTCTCGTGCGCACCCAAAACCACTTCGTGCAGTTCATCGAAGGGCCGCGGGACGCGGTCCACACGCTTCAGGACCAACTCATCGTAGACCCGCGCCATACCGCGTTCGAGGTGCTGACCGAAGGCCCGGCCGAGGTCCGGCATTTCCCCGACTGGTCGATGGGCTACGCCGAGTTCGAGGCAGACGACGTGCTCAAGCTCGCCTTCCTGACCGCCGTCACCCCCGCCACCGAAAGCCGCGGCGCGATTCCGCCGCTTCTGGCTTGCATGAAGGACATCGCGGCCCGGCGCGGGGAGCGCTCCGGGCGGGCCGTCGCGCTCTGAAGGGCCATCGGAACGAGTCTAGCCGGTCGCCTTGGCGGGCCGCAGCACCTCGATTGCTTCGCCGTAATCAGAGAATGAATCGAGCGGATAGAAGATCCGCGCGCCGTTTTCCCGTTCGATCATCAACCCGTTGTCCTCGTCCCGGCTATTCTCGGCCTGCGGGTAGGCGTCCGAGTATTGACCCGTAATGGCGTTGAATACGACCTCGCCCTCGACCGCCCGTTCGACAAGGACCCAATCGCCGACCCTGACGCGGGCAAGGGTTGCGAGGGAACGAGCAGGAGAAAGCAGTACTTCGACGTCACGGGTTTCAATCCCGGACCGCGGGCAGAACGTGAGCCCCGCGTCGCCGGTCATGACCAATATCCCGGCTTCGTCCAGGTCGTCCCACTCGGCTCTGGGGTAGCCGTCCGAATACTCCCCGGGGATCGAATTAGAGACAACGCAGCCCTGTGCCCCGTCTTCAAGTCGAACCGGGTCGCCCACGCGTATGTCCGCGAGGGCACTCTTGGTCAGGCGTCGAGCGCGCCCGCGATCGCCGCCGCAACTTCGTCGATCTCGCCGAGCCCGTTCACCGGTTTCAGATCGCCCTTGGCCCAGTAATAGCCGATCAGCGGCGAGGTCTTCTTGTAGTATTCCATGAGCCGCGTGCGCAGCGAGTCTTCGTTGTCGTCGGCGCGGCGCTTGAACTCGGTGCCGCCGCAGTTGGAGCACTTGCCGTCGGCCGGGATCGGCTTCGAGATGTCGTTGTAGCCTTCGCCGCACTTGGCGCAGGTCGAGCGGGCGGTGATCCGGGCGACGAGCGCTTCGTCGTCCACCTGCATCGCGACCACGGCGTCGAGCTTCATGCCGTGCTTGTCGAGCAGCGCGCCCAGAGCGTCGGCCTGCGGCAGTGTCCGCGGGAAGCCGTCGAAGATGAAGCCACCCTCGGGATGCGCGTCGAGCTGTTCTTCGATCAACCCGATGACGATCTCGTCGGTGACCAGCTGGCCCGCGTCCATGATCGCGGCGACCTTGTTGCCCATCTCGGTGCCGGAGCTTTTCGCCGCGCGCAGCATGTCGCCGGTCGAGAGCTGGATCATGCCCCGCTCATCGGTGAGTTTGCGAGCCTGGGTGCCTTTTCCCGCCCCCGGGGGGCCAAGCAGAATAATGTTCATCGACGCGCCGGTCCCTTCTTCTTCGTCGTTTTCGACGTTGCGCCACGCTTGCCGCGCAGCTGCGATTTCTCGATCAACCCTTCATACTGGTACGCGAGCAGGTGCGATTGCACCTGGTTGATCGTGTCCATCGTCACCGAGACGACGATCAGCACCGAGGTGCCGCCGAAGTAGAACGGAATCGCCAGTTGCGAGCGCAGGATCTCGGGCATCAGGCAGACCGCAGCGAGGTAGCTCGCGCCCAGGGTCAGGATGCGGGTGACCACGTAGTCGAGATATTCGGCCGTTTTCTTGCCCGGACGGATGCCGGGAACGAAACCGTTCTGGTTCTTCAGGTTGTCGGCCACCTCGTCGACCTTGAAGCTCACCTCCTTGGTGTAGAAGAAGGTGAAGAAGATGATCATGCCGGCGTAGAACAACAGATACAGTGGTTGACCGGGGCCAAAATAGGCCAGAAGGGTCGACATCACCGGGCCGGTCGAGCCGGCGGTGTTGAACGTCGAGATCGTGGTCGGCAGCAGCAGGAGCGCCGAGGCGAAGATCGCCGGGATGACGCCTGCGGGGTTGACCTTGATGGGCAGGTGCGAAGAGCCGCCGTCATAGACCTTCATGCCGACCTGTCGGCGCGGATACTGGATGTGGATCTTCCTCAGCGCACGTTCCATGAACACGACGAAGCCAATCACCACGACCACCATCACCAGCACGCCAATGATGACGGCGGGGCTGACCGCACCGGAGCGGCCCTGGCTGAGGAATTGTACGAGCGCGGCGGGAATTTCCGCCACGATGCCCACGAAGATGATGAGCGAGATGCCGTTGCCGATGCCACGCGCGGTGATCTGTTCACCCAGCCACATCAGGAACATGGTGCCGCCGACCAAGGTGATGACGGCTGAGATCACGAAGAAGATGCCGGGGCTGTGGACGAGGTTACCTGCCTGCAGCGAGTTCGCCAGCGCGAAAGCCTGGCCGGTGGCCAGCGCCACGGTGCCGTAGCGGGTATACTGGTTGATCTTGCGCCGACCCGCCTCGCCCTCTTTCTTGAGCTGCTTCAGAGGCTCGAGCATGGTCGCGAGCAGCTGAACGATGATCGAGGCCGAGATGTAGGGCATGATTCCGAGAGCAAAGACCCCCATCCGGCCCAGAGCACCGCCGGTGAACATCGACAGGATGCCGCCGATGCCGGCCGAAGCCTGCTCCATGAAGTCGCGGAGCGCGCCCGCGTCGATCCCGGGAACCGGGATATAGGTGCCCACCCGGTAGATGATCAGTAGGCCGACCGTAAAGAAAATGCGCTGGCGCAGTTCCGTCGCCTTGCCGAGCGTCCCCCAGGAGAGGTTCGCCGCCATTTGTTCCGCTGCAGATGCCATGAGGCCCCCTGTTCAAGCGAGCGCCGCCTAGGTCGATTTCCGACCCGGCGGCGCTTGGGAAATCTTCCCGTGTCATGTAAGGGACCGAGAGGCCCCGGACAAGCGCCTACTCGGCCGCCGGGGTCGCCACGACCAGCGAACCGCCCGCTTTCTCCACCGCTTCGACAGCCGATTTCGACGCGCCGGTGACAGTCAGCGCCACTTTGGCGGTGATCTCGCCCTTGCCGAGCACGCGCACGCCGTCGAGCTTGCGGCGGATCACGCCGGCTTCGAGCAGGGTGTCTTCGGTGATCTCACCGGCAGGCAATTTTCCGGCATCGACGAATTTCTGGATGATCCCGAGGTTGACCACCGCGAATTTCTTGCGGTTGGGCTTGTTGAAGCCACGCTTGGGCAGCCGCATGTAGAGCGGCATCTGGCCGCCCTCGTAGCCGGCAATGGCCACACCCGAACGGGATTTCTGGCCCTTGATGCCACGGCCGGCGGTCTTGCCCGTGCCCGAACCCGGGCCGCGACCGATCCGCTTTGCCTTCTTGGTGGCGCCAGCGTTGTCACTGAGTTCATTGAGTTTCATATCGCTTCTCCTTTGCCGGATGTGATCCGCGAAGCGAACTGGACCAACCACGGCGTTTCTTGTTGTAACCGGCCCCACGCGGGGCCACCGGGGGCGTATAGCGCCAGCCCTGCGCCAAGGCAAGGGCCGCGGTCACCTTCCGGGTGCAACACCGGTGCGATCAGTCACGGTCGGCTGTCTCGTGCAGGTAGTCGGTCCAGCAGGGGATGCGTTCTGCATTCCAGGCTTTGAGAAGGTGCGCGCTCAACGCGGCCAGGCCGGCTTTCATAGATTGAAGCATCTCTGGGCGCCCTTTTTTTTGGTTCCGTTGAACCACATTAATAACATCGCATGGGGTCAAGGACCATTGCAGATTCCGCATAGCGACCGGACGTATACTACTTGGCTTGTTGCGCCGGGTCCGGATGCGCGGGGTGAGTCCGCGGGTTGATCTCATCCTGCCAGGTTTGGATCGCTTCGACCGGATGAAACGTGTTGATCGTGGTCAGCGTCAGGTTATCGCGGGCAATCAGCCCCGAGCCCAGCTCCATCACAACGATCAGCGCGCCGGTCCAGAGCGGCCGCGCCCAGCTGGCGACATAGAACCCGCCCATCATGAACACGTAGTCCATGGCTGCGTTGAGGACCGTATCGCCGAGATAGCCTTGGTAAAGGGTCACGGACCGGAACCGGTCGAGCACCCAGTCGGTATGCTCGACGATCTCCCAGCCGACCCCGGTGACGATCGCGACGAGGTAGAACGGCGCGAACCCGATCCAGCGGATCAGCGCTTTACCGATGAGCGCGATCAGCATGCCGTGGATAATGTGGCTGAGCGTGTACCAATCCGCGACCTGCTGCGAGGTCTCGCTCGACCAGATCGAGTTGACCCAGAGGCTGAGCTCGCCGGATTGGCTGGTGAGCGGCTGCCCCCAGGCCCAGAG
>Ga0209121_10002343_pt1 | contig 19327 bp, 19 predicted proteins | sample Cruoilmetagenom3_FD_187292 | JGI IMG/M metagenome (GOLD analysis project Ga0209121, IMG submission 187292) | Oil polluted marine microbial communities from Coal Oil Point, Santa Barbara, California, USA - Sample 3 (SPAdes) (version 2) | ecosystem: Environmental > Aquatic > Marine > Oil seeps ...
ACAAATGGCCGCAAATTAGGGATTCGATGCCCCAAAGTGGGGTAAATGGCCGCTTTTTCCCCACTGGTCAGGGCGACTGTGCGGCTTTTACCGCAATGCGTCTCTGAGAGAGTTGTTAATGTGCCCGGTGCCTGCGGTGCCAGGATAGGCACCGCCTAGCACCATCCTATAGACCCGCTGACTCACGCGCTCAGAACTCGCGTTTCTTGCAGCATGGAGGACAACGGCATTCTGAGTCAGTTTGAACAGTGTTTCGGATGCTCTGTGGGGCGTCCAGTTGGCTCTTTCGCCACTTATCTCAACTATTGAGGAACACCACTGGCTTGACGACCACGGAATCGCCTATCGTGAACCCAGTGCCCGCCGGTCGCGTTTTCGCTCTCTTACGACGGCGCTTTCGCCGCTTGACGGTGTCGCCCTTGATCAGCGCATCCACATAGGCCTTGCAATCTCCTAGGCCCCAGCCAGTCCGATCCCGCATGTGTTTGACGGCTTCAGCGTACCTATCTTGCTGCATCAGCGCCTTGACTTTTTGTTCTATCGCAGCCTCGTCCACCGGGCTGAGGGTGGGCAGTGCAGCGCGAACGAGGGCATCCACGTAATCTTTGGATTCCCTCAATCCCCAGCCTGTGGTCCGGCGCACCAGTTTGATTGCTTCGATCTTGAGGTTCTGGTCAATCGGAGCACGTACCTGGTTTTCAAGTTTGTCAAGACTCATCGGTATATCTCCAAACAAGTAGCCACTACAGATTGTTTCGGTTTCGAGCTCCTTCTAACGCCTTTGTCTTTTACGCCTGCGCTTCGAAGCCTGCTTGGGTTTTGACGCCGGGCTGACTGGTTCAGCGGCGTCAGAAACTTGCTTTTCTGGCTGGTCCCATTCCTCGTGCAGACTCGCCAGCCGCTCCAGCACATTGTCACGATCACGCAAGTTGGGGCGCGCCAGGGCGCGTTGCAGGATCGCTTCGGCCCTCTCGTACTCTTTCGGCTCGGGAGATCTCCAAAGCCAGTAGTGATCTGACCAGCCAATGTATTCCCACCCCTCGTCTGGGAGACGCTCGACCAGTTCCTCGTAGACTGCCTCAGCCTCGGCTCGTCGTCCCAGGTTCCACAGCGCCTCACCTTGCGCCCGCAGAAAATTGACGTAGCGATTGGCATCCTCGTCGGGGAACTGGACCAGGAATTCGCGGGCGTAGCGCAGCCGATGTTCGTGGTAGATGGGGTCATCGAGACCAGCGTTGTGCAGTTCCATCTCCAAATCGGAGCACCAGTTGCTCACAAATTGCGTCAGGCCGGGGTAGGCATCGTCAAAGGCAATAACGGTGCGCATCTGGGGTGTGGCCATCTGCTTAACCATCTCCCACGCCTCGATCCACAGGTCACAGTCCAATGACTTGTACCCCTCCTGCATCAGGTCATTGAGCTGCTCCTCCGGTGTCAACTCGACGGGCGGCACGACACCCGCTTTCACCTGCTTCCAGTGTCCATTTTCTTTCAAGTGAAAGGCGTCTATGGCACGCAGGGTGGCCCTGGCCCGATGCTTGCCGACCTGGTGCTTGACACCCTCCCGCAGTGCTTCCAGCAGCAGGACATTGACTTGCGGGTTATCGCCACCGTCCTCAATCTGCATTTCGAGGGCATTGAGGATGCCGCTGAGCTTGCGAAAACGAATGAGGGGTAACCCCAACTTGACGAGTTCGGTCTTAATTGGTTCTAATTGCGCCACCCGCGCCTCGTCGTAGCGGGTGGGTTCGTTCGATGGTCTCCACTTTTTGAGCATTGGTGATTCACTTCTCCCAAATCACAATTTCTGTAGACCCTATCGCACTAGTTCCAGCCAGTACCGATATATCTCTAGCCACTCTGCGCTGTCGGGGTCTGGCTCCACGAACTCGAGGTCAGCCAAACCCACCGGGTATTCCTGGTCCCCTTTGCGCACGCGGGCTACGATGCCACGCCGGAGGCTGCTGTTCGCTCCGTCCAAGTCCACGACCTCGACCAGGTCTCCCAACACCCTGGCCTCAAGCGGGAAGGTCAAGCCCCCCTCGGCCAGGGCGTAGAAAATACCCGTGAACTCTTCGTCTTCATCGTGGCAGTCTACTGTCGCTTCTTCGAGCAGTGGTTACTACTCAGGTGCAACGCACTTTTGCTACAAGAGACAAGTGCGTTGCACCTTATGGCTGAGTAGTAACGCAGAATGGAGATACTGGCTCACCCGGAGCACCCTCCAGGTAGGCCCAGGCCAATGTCCGCGCCCGGTGCGCTAGCGGCGAGGCGCCGGCCGGGCACGGTGGAACGTCGTTTTCCAATCCGTGGGCGTTTGTCTCTCTCACAACAGTGTAGGGCACAGGCTCTCCCGTCAGGTTCAGCAAGTGCTGGCGCAATGCCTCCAACGTCGTGATCGATTCCTCCGGCACGGGGATGGCGAGGAGAGGCGCGAAGCGCAGGGCGAGTTTGTCCTGGTTGTCTGTGTCGAGCCGGTAGAGGTGCAAAGCCCGATTGTTGGCCGAGCACGCAGCCTGGTGCCGCGCGAGAGCGGCGGCCAGTGCCAGGCTCCGAGCGGCCAGGGGAGGCGCCACAGGGAAGATGCGTTCCAACAGAAAGCCAGCAGGCAGGGTGAGCGATTCGTCGTCCCACCAGGCCAAGCTGTCCTTGTTGGCAGCCCGGGCCACCAGGAGACGCAGGCCAAGAATCGTGTGAGCCTCTTCAGGTGTGAGGTTGCCGGTAGACGTGTGCCTGGCCATAACGGGAATCAGTGGCAAGAAACGAAACGCCCGTCCTTGCGCGGGACGGGCTCCTATTGGTACACTATTGACGCTTTGGCGCCCGCATTGCATGCCTCCGGCTCCAGACCAGCCGCGAGGCTTTTCTCTGTCAGAAGCAATTGTAGCATAGCAGGTCAGGCAGGGCAAATTGACAGACGGGGAACGTTGCTGTCCGGTGCAGTCGGAAACCTCGCAGGTCACCGTCAGCCGCCGCCCGGCCACTACAGTGCCTGGTCTGGCCCGGCCCACCCAAAGCAAAAGGCCCGGCCTCCTGTGCCGAGCCTCCTCCAGAGCGCTCTCTGCTAGCAGTCTGTCGGAGAGACCCCCCGAGGGACTGGAGTCGAGGCTTTAGCCGGAGAAAAGGCAGCAATTTCCGGCCAAAACCGGCTGAAGCCTGGACTCCGGAACGCCTCTCCGACAAACTGCTAGGGGCGATATCGTCGTGGGCACTCCTCTCCAACTCCTGTCTTGTGCCGGTAGAAGAAAGTCACTTGACCATCCATCCTCCGTCGCTTGCGCTTCTTGACCGCTCCACCGCAGGATGGGCAGACGGCTTCCTCCGGTGAGTCCGGCCCAGCCAGCACCAAACGTCCATTGACTATCGCTTCTCGCATAGATTGGCCCCCCGTGCCAAGTGTGGCCATGATTATACCCCAGGGGCAAGTCACTTGTCAACCTCGGCCAAGCGGGGTACAATTACGCACCGCTGGGCAGCGGGAATTTGTCCAGTGGTGATTTGCACCACCAGCCAGAAGGGAGGAAGAATGAGAATTGTCCTCGACGCAATGGGTTCTGATGACTACCCGACCCCCGATGTCGCGGGGGCGGTGCTGGCGGCACGTGAGTGGGGCGACGAGATCATCCTTGTCGGGCGCGAGGAACCGATCCGACAGGAATTGACCCGCCACGACACCGCCGGCCTCAAATTGGAGATCGTCCACGCACCAGAGGTCATCGAGATGGATGACGAACCAGCCCGGGTCGCGCGGGCGAAGCGGAACTCCTCGATGCACGTGGGGATGAGCCTCGTGCGCGATGGCCAGGCCGATGGTTACGTGACTGCTGGCAACACGGGCGGCGTGCTGGCGGTGGCCACGCTGCATACCCTGCGGCGCATCCGGGGTGTGAAGCGCCCGGCACTGGCCGCGATCCTGCCCCTGCCCGCCGGCCGCGTCGTCGCGCTCGACATCGGTGCCAACGCCGACTGCCGGCCCGAATACCTGCTCCAGTTCGCGTTGATGGGCGACATCTATGCGCGGGCTGTGTTGGACTGCGCCAAGCCCTGCGTGGCACTCCTCTCCAACGGCGAAGAGCCGGGCAAGGGGAACACACTGGTCAAGAAGGCCTACGAGCTGCTGATCGGCTCTAGCCTGAACTTCATCGGCAACGTAGAACCCAAAGAGGCGGCCACCTGCCATGCCGACGTCATCGTCACCGACGGCTTCACCGGCAACATCTTCATCAAGACAATCGAGGGCACAGCCAAGATGCTGACCGACCTCATCCGCGAAGAGATCAAGGCCGGTGCGCTGACGGCGGTGGGTGGCCTGCTGGCGAAACCGGCCTTCAATCGCATGGCACGGCGGGTTGACCCCTTCGAAGTTGGCGGGGGGCCGCTGCTGGGTGTCAATGGAGTAGTGATCGTGGCCCACGGGCGCTCCAACGCCCGCGCAATCAAGAACGCCATCGGGCAGGCGCGCAGGGCGGTACAAGGCGGAGTAGTGGAAGCGATCCGCGACGGACTGACAAAGGAACAAGAATGAGCAAACGCAAGCGTGTCGTCGTCACCGGCGTGGGGACTATGACCCCGCTGGGGCTGACACTGGGGGAGACCTGGGAGGGACTGCTGGCCGGGCGCTCCGGCGTTGGCCCCATCACCCAGTTTGACGCCTCGGAGTTGCCCGTGCGCATCGCCGGTGAACTGAAGGGCTTCGATCCCACGCGCTACATCAACTCCAAGGCAGCGCGGCGCATGGCGCGCTGCTCGCAGGTGGCCATCGCGACAGCCCAGGCGTCGCTGGCGGACGCGGGACTGAGTCTGCCGCTGGCCGACGAGGAGCGCATAGGCGTGCTGATCGGGAGCGCAGTCGGGGGCCTCGATCGCGCCATCGCAGGAGTAGACACATTCCGTGCCAAGGGGCTGGCGCGGGTCAACCCGTTCGTCATCACCTCGTCCCTGGCCAACATGCCCTCCCATCACGTGAGCCACTGGGCTGGGGCCAGGGGACCCATCAGCACGGTAATCGCCGCCTGCGCGACGGGCACGCAAGCCGTGGGGGAGGCGGCCGAGGTCATCCGCCGTGGCGCGGCCGACGCAGTGATCTGCGGTGGCGTGGAGGCACTGATCCACTTCGCTCCCATCGCCGGTTTCTGCGCCATGCGGGCGCTCTCCACCCGCAACGACGAGCCGGAACGGGCCAGCCGCCCTTTCGATGCCGAGCGGGACGGCTTCGTCTACAGCGAAGGATGTGCGATCCTCACGCTGGAGGCACTGGAGCACGCCCAGGCACGGGGAGCACGCATCCGCGCCGAGGTGTTGGGCTATGCCTCCTCGTCCGACGCCTTCCACGTGGCACAGCCAGACCCGGAAGGTATGGGGGCCAGCCGGGCCATGCAGTGGGCGCTGAAGAACGCTGGTCTGACACCAGCCGGCGTAGATTACATCAACGCCCACGGCAGCAGCACGCCGATCAGCGATCCGATCGAGACCCGGGCGATCAAGCGCGCCTTCGGCAAGCACGCTTACGAGATTCCCATCAGTTCGACCAAGTCTATGATCGGCCACGCGATGGGGGGAGCCGGAGCCATCGAGGCCGCCGTGTGCGTACTAACAGTCGAGCATGGAATCATCCATCCAACGCTCAACCTGGAGACGCCCGACCCGGAGTGCGACCTGGACTACGTACCGGAGGGGCCGCGCAAAGCCGACGTGCGCGTCGCGCTCTCCAATTCCTTTGGCCTGGGCGGACAGAACGCCTGTCTGGTGGTGGGCCGCTACGAAGCGGCTGGCGGTCTCCGGCTATCGGCCAACAACTAATAAGGGAGCGAAATGCGCATTATTCGCAATGAACGCCGTATCCGTGTGCTGAGTTTCATCGGCCAGTACGCGACACTGGCTGGACTGCTGGCATTGCTGGCCAGCCTGATTCTCTCGTGGGCCAGGCCCGAGTGGCTCGTGCTGATGCTGCTGAGCATGACGCTGGGCATCATCCTCTCGGTGGTGGGGGGCTTCTTCGCCGACCGCTACGCAAGCCCCCTCGCTCACCACGACGCGCTGACCAGAGCTCTCAAGGGTCTGGACGACCAGTACATACTCCTGCAGTACGTCCTACCTGCCTCTCACGTTTTGCTGGAACCTGGGAGCTGCACCGTCTTCGTAGTCAAGGCGCAGGGCGGGCAGGTGACCTGCGAGGACGGCCGGTGGAAACACCGCCAACGGGGAAAGTTCTTCCGGCAGTTCGCGGGCCAGGAGGCGGTGGGGGCTCCCGACCTAGAGGCCGGGCGACAGGTGCATAAACTGGAGCGCTATCTGGCCAGTCACCTGCCCGGCGTCGAGGTGCCTGTGCAAGCGGCCATCGTCTTCGTCAACCCCGACGTCACGCTGGATGCCGCCGCCTCGCCCGTGCCGGCCTTCTACGGCAAGAAGGTGAAAGCCTGGCTGCGGGGGCCGGGGAAGCGCAAGCCACTGCCGGCCGATACGCACCGCCGGCTGGCTGAGGCCCTGGGTGTTGATCAATCCAGAGACGCGTAGGGACAAGAAACCATGTTTTCATCGCCAATGCAGAGGACAAGCCTGCCGGCGACCACGCGCTGGTGACGACAGTACAAGTCGTCGCTCTATAAACAGAGCCCCGGCACCTCCGCGCCAGGGCTCTGTTGCGTTATCCGCCCAACTCTTTCAGCCGGGCTTCCCACTTGGCGTACAGCTTGTTGTAGGTCGCCTCGCTGATCTCCCCCGCGGCCAGTCGCATGTCCAGGTTGTCCAGCGTGGTCTGAATATCCGCAGCCGTCTTGGGAATAGCAGGGGCCGCTGGGGCTGCCGGCGCCGGTTGCTGGGCTGGTTGCTGCGTACTCTGTGTCATCATCTGCGCCATCGCTGCGCCCATACCCATACCCGCACCCAGGCCCACGCCCGCACCGGCGAGGCCACCACCGCCGGGTTGCTGAGCCGCGTCGCGCATCGCCCGCGCTGCCTGGAACTGCATGTAGGCGCCCATGTCGCCCAGCGCACCCATCGAAGCCCGCTCATCAATCGCCTTGGCCGTCTCCTCGGTCGGCCCGAGGTACTCGACGTAGACCGACGTCAGGTTCACCCCACGGGCGGCGAACTCCTCGGCCGCCTTAGCCCGCACCCCCATCGTCAGTTCTTCCGCCATTCCCGCCAATTCGATCACCGACTTGCCCATCTCGCCCACCAGGTCGGTCAGTTTGGTCAGGATCATGGAGCGGAAGAAACCCTGAATCTCGGACGTGCGATAGATGCCCCGCGTGCCGACGATCTTGTTGACGAAGAGTTGCGGCTCTATGATCTGCAACGCGTAAGAGCCACGTGCCTGCACGCGAGCCATACCCAACTCCGGGTCCTTGATCGTGATAGGTGTTGGGGTGCCCCACTTCAGATCCGTGAACTCCCGCAGGCTGACGAAGTAAACCTCGGCCTTGAAGGGCGTCTCGCCAGAGAACGCCTTGCCGACCAGGTCCACCAGCAGCGGGATGTTGGCAGTCGTGATCGTATGAGGGCCTGGGCCAAAGGTGTCCAACGCCCGACCGTTGCGGAAGAAGACCGCCGCCTGGCTGTCGCGGACGATCACCTGCGAGCCGATACGGAAGTCACCGGACCCCCGTTCGGGGATGCGGTGCACCATCTCCGTGCCGGCTTCATCCACAAACTGCACAATATCAAAGATTCGTGCCATTGTATCAACCTCCTCAATCTGTTATCGGATGTCTAGAAACCAGGTTTTTTCCGAAAAACCTGGTTTCTCATACACATCGCCCCTACACACTTCCCAGGATCACATGCTCGCGCTGGTCAAACGTACTATTGGCCTCGCGGCAGATGTCTTGGACGATGCGGGTCGTCTCCACCAGCCCCTCGCCGCTGGGGATAGCCTGCCGCAGACGGTCGTTCGCCGCGTCCAGCCGCTCCACGTACTCGAACAACGCCGCGTCGAAATTGTACATCTGCTCCAGTTCGGCCCGGTTGATCTTCGCGGCGTCGAACAGCCCCGAGTAGCCGTAACTGGCGAGGCGGACGCGGTCAATGAAGGTCTGAAGTTGCGTCACGGCGCTGCCGACGTCGTCCAGCAGATCTATCTTGCCGTGACTGATCAATTCCTTCTGCGCCACGTCAAGCCGCCGGCGCTGATCGGCCAACTTCTCGGCCAGCGTCTGGCGCAGGAGTTGATCGGCCTTGCGCCGTGTCTGGCGCTCCTGATACCCACTCCAGCCGGGGATGAAATCGGTCAATTTCTCCAGCGCTGTGCGGCTATCCTTTACCTTCTCGTAGATGTCTCCCATTTACACTCCTCCTTATCTCTTGGGTCGACCAGCCTCCTGGTCGCTCTCAATTATTACGCAACTTCCTTGTGTTCGGTTTCATTTCCTCAGTCCGTCAAGAATATCTCCGTTCCACAGAATAAACATTCCTTGCGCTGTTGTTGTGATGCAGCTACTGATGCAGCCATTATAGTGTAATTCCTACGAAAAGGGAAGCGCAGCCCGACAAAGACGTGAGGCGCGAAGCGAAAAAAGTGAAAATGCCTCCAATGCCGGCGTCCGATCACGTTTCATGCACCACGTTCCACATTGAGCCAGGCAATCAGCCAGTGTGTGGCGGTGGTGCTTCCTGCCGGTTTTCATACGCGCCTGGTATACGTCAAGGCGCAGAGCGGAGCGCCACCGGCAAGTACACGCGGTACACCTCCGGCACCACAAACAGCGTCACCGGCACCACCCGTGGCGCATCCAGCACGTCGGTCGTCGTGGCCGTCACCGTGATGCTCCCTATGTAAGTGCCCGTCGTGTAACCTGTACTGTCCACCGTCACCGTCAGCGGCGTCCCCTGGAGGCCGGTGGTGATCGCCAGCGTGGGCGTCACCTGAACCCCCACCGTCCCCGTCCCCGTCACCTGCAGCCCCACCGCCACCGATGCCGTCCAGGTGAACACACGGTATCCGGCGTTCCACGGACGCAGCGTGGCCGTGATGACGCCCGGCTCGTCCACATCGGCCAGGAAGGTGAGGGCCGCCGGCTTAACCGACAGACGCGGGCCGAAGTAACCGGGGCGCTTGGTCATCGAGATGAGGGCAGAGTAGGCCAGGGCCGGAGCCCCCGGGTCTGTGCCATCGTCTTTGCGCACCGAAAAATAGCGCGAGGGCTCACATAGCCAGCCATAGTCGTGCCAGTCGAGATTCCAGACAAACATGGCGCCCATCCAGGGCCAGTTCTCGTCGGCATACTGGAAGGCCCGCGTGATGTAGTTGGCCTGCTGCACCTCGGGCACGTCCATCCAGTCAAAAACATCCCTGTACTCCGGCCTGCTATGGCACCCGCCGGGGACGACGCCATCATAGCCGTCGTCATAACTGGGGTCGCGCAGCCAACTGAATTCCGTGGCCCATACGGGCTTGTGGCCCAGGTTGTGCTCTTCCAACAGGTCGTGCATCACCTCAACACTGCGGAAGGCAAAGCCATTGGAGACACTGTCAGGATCAGTCTCCGGCGCGTAGGCAAAGCCGTAGGGATGGTAGCCGAAAGCGTCGAAGTAGTCACCCGCGCCCAGGAGGAACATCTGGCGGGCGTACTCCTGTTCATCCATCGCCTCGCAATTGTTGCCGCTCCAACCATCGCAGGTGCCCTTGATGCGGCCCACCGGCGCCAATCCCGCGCTGACGATAATGGCGGCCGGGTCCACTGCCTTGATGCGCTCGTAGGCCATCTGGAGCATCTGGACGTAGAGGCCAGGATCAGGATCAGGCGAAAAAGGAGAGACGTCCCTATTCAGCCACCTGGCGCGGTTGGGCTCATTGCATATCTCGTAGGCCTCGACCAACCCCCGGCCAGCCTCGGCAATCGCCTCGACGGCCTCCCCCCACTCTTCCAAATCGCCGGACCTCTGGGTGCAGTCTATCAGAAAAAGCACCTGGTAGGGATAGCGCGTGGTAGGGATGGGGTCGTACTCCTCCCACAACTTGAGCCACTCGAAGCCCAGCGGCGCGAAGAGGGGATCAACGTGGCTCTGGAAGCGCACATTGATGCCGTAGCCCAGGTGGGGAGGAATCTCGGCGCGCGCAGGCAGCAGCGCCGTCCCCAGACCGCCGGTCACGGCGACCAGCGCGGCAATCACTCCTATGCGCATCCAGGTTCGCCAATCTTTCATCGTTATCTTACTAGCGCTGGCTGTAGATGCGAATGAAATGGGCAATGGAGCGATCGTAGGTGCGCTCCGCCTCCGGTGGGAACAGGCAGGCCGGTAACTCGCCCATCCGCCAGTGATAACGGATACATTCGCAGCACTTGCCCTTCCTGGAACAGGGCTCGTAGGTGCAGTTGCACTGCGCCAGGTTCTCTTCGATTTTGCACTCCATACCCTTCACCTCCAACGTTGGCCGTTGGGGCGAAGTATAGCATGGACTGCCCCAAAGCAAAAGGCCACCGGCGTTCGCCGGTAGCCCTGTGCCCTTGCGTCAGCCGGCGTGGAATCTACGCATCAGCGGCCATGTGCTGCTTGATGTAGTCCACCACCTGGCCAACCGTCCTGATCTGCTGAGCGTCCTCGTCAGAGATCGTCCCGCCGAACTGCTCCTCGAACTCCATAATCAGTTCGACGAGGTCGAGGGAATCCGCCTCCAGATCTTCGCGGAAGCGCGCCTCCCGCGTGACCTTGTCCGGTTCCACCCCTAACAGATCAACGACGATTTTCTTGACCCGTTCAAACGTATCTGCCATTGACTTTGCCTCCCTTCGATTTTCCAGGCTACTGGTGGTGATATTCTACCCGCAGGGAGAGGTTTGTCAAGCCGCGCGGTTTGACAATCACCGCCACTGCCAGTATCATAGGTGTCTGCCATAAAGAACACTGATGAATGTCTCAGGTTACGAAGGAGCGCATGTACCAACAGCGCAAATCCGATCACATCCGCATCAACCTGCAAGAGGATGTTGACTTCAAGCACGTCTCCACCGGCTTCGAGCGCTACCGCTTCGTCCACTGCGCGCTGCCAGGCTTCGACCTCGAAGACGTGGACACTTCTACAACACTGCTGGACAAGCGGTTGGCGGCCCCGCTCCTCATCTCTTCAATGACCGGTGGCACACCGGAAGCCAGCGCGATCAACCAACGGTTGGCAGAAGCGGCCCAGGCCGCCGGGATCGGGATGGGCCTGGGCTCGCAGCGCGCCGCTATCGAAGACCCTGCCCTGGCAGATACCTACCGCGTGCGCCACGTCGCCCCCGACATCCTCCTGCTGGCCAACCTGGGCGCGGTACAACTGAACTACGGCTACGGTCCCGACGAATGTCGCCGCGCCGTCGAGATGGTAGAAGCAGACGCCCTTATCCTACACCTCAACCCGCTGCAGGAGGCGCTCCAGCCTGAAGGAGAGACCGATTTCGCCGGGCTGCTGTCCAAAATCGAACCGGTCTGCCAGGCATTGGGAGTACCGGTGATTGTCAAGGAGGTAGGCTGGGGCATCTCGGAGCAGGTGGCCCGCCAATTGGCGGACGCTGGCGTGGCGGCAATTGACGTCGCCGGGGCCGGAGGCGTTTCTTGGAGCCAGGTGGAGATGCACCGCGCCACGACCGAGCGCCAGCGCCAGGTGGCGGCGGCCTTCGCAGGCTGGGGCATTCCCACCGCCGAAAGCCTGCTGCTGGCCCGTCGAGGTGCGCCCGGCCTGCCCCTCATCGCCAGTGGCGGCATCCGCGATGGCATCCAGATAGCCACGGCCGTCGCTCTCGGCGCAGCCGCGTGTGGCATTGCCGGGCCGTTCCTACGCGCCGCTAGCCGGTCAACCGCTGCCGTGGCCGAACTCATCGCCACTCTTGTGGCCCAGTTACGCGTCGCTATGTTCGCCGCCGGTGCCGCCAACATCCCGGCCCTCCAGCGCACCCTTGTACATAAGACGTAACGCCCAATCACGTTTCACGTTCACAATGTCCCTTCAAACATTCTTCGACCGCTATATACCACCTCTCGAGGCAGAAATGCGCGCCGTAGTCCAGGCCACCAACCCGCGCCACGCCGGTCTCTTCGGCATGCTGAGCTACCACCTGGGCTGGGCCAATGCTGCGTTCAACCCATGCCAGGCACGCACCGGCAAGCGGGTGCGCCCCATGCTCTGCCTGCTGGCTTGCGAGGCCTGTGACGGCGAGTGGGAGCAGGCTCTACCCGCTGCAGCCGCCATCGAACTCATGCACAACTTCTCCCTCGTCCACGACGACATCGAGGATCGGGACGAGACCCGCCGTGGCCGCCCCACCGTCTGGGCGTTGTGGGGGGATGCCCAGGCGATCAACGCCGGGGACACGCTCTTCGCGCTGGCTCAACTGGCCCTGGTGCGGCTCTCTGAGCGAGACGTGCCCGCCACGACCGTCGTGGCCGCCCTTCGCCTTTTCAACCGTACCTGTGTGGCCCTTACCGGCGGCCAGTACCTCGACATCGGCTTCGAGAGCCACGCCAGTGTCTCCATCGCAGACTACCTGGCGATGATCGAGGGAAAGACCGGGGCGCTGGTGGCATGTACCTGCGAGATAGGCGGCCTCGTCGCCGCCGCCCCCGCTACCCGGCGCGAGCATCTGCGCTCGTTCGGCCATCACCTGGGATTGGCCTTCCAGATGCGCGACGACGTCCTGGGCGTATGGGGCGACCCGACCGTCACCGGCAAGCCCGCCGGCGCCGACATCGCCAGGTGCAAGAAATCGTTGCCCATCCTCCACGGTCTGGAGCACAGCGCGGAACTGCGCGCGTTGTTGGCACAGGAGACGCTCTCAGCAACCGATGTCCACCGCGCCACGAAGTTGCTGCAAAAGACAAACAGCCGCGAATACGCTGAACAACTGGCGCGAGAGCATCATGCCCAGGCACTGGCCGCGTTGGAGCAGGCAAACCTGCATGGCCCGGCCGCCCAGGCGCTCCACGAACTGACGCAAACGCTCCTCAGCCGCGAACAGTAAATCTGAGGTACACACTGCCCATGAACCTGATGCGTAAACTCATAGCCGAGCACTTACTCGAAGGGGAGCTTTCCCCCGGCAGCGAGATCGTCCTCCGGGTTGACCAGACCCTCACCGAAGATGCCACAGGCTTAACCGCCTACCTCCAGTTCGAGGCCCTGGGACTGCCGTTGGCACCTGGCCTGCAGGCCGCGTCACTGGTGGACCACGGCGCTCTCCAGGTGCGCCCGGAGAACGCCACTGACCATCACTATCTGCGCACGATGGCAGCCCGCTACGGACTCTACTATTCCCCACCCGGCAACGGCATCTGCCACCTGCTTTTTCTGGCGCACTTCGCCCGGCCTGGCGCACTGCTGGTAGGGGCCGACAGCCATACACCGACAGCAGGAGCCGTTGGGTCAGTGGCAATCGGGGCAGGAGGGCTGGAGGTAGCCGTCGCCATGGCCACTGCCCGCTACCACGTGCGCATGCCAGCCATCGTGGGGATCGAGTTGACACACCAGCTTCGCCCCTGGGTCAGTGCCAAGGACGTGATCCTGGAACTGCTGCGCCGCCTGGGCACACGATGGGGAGTCGGCAAGGCAACCGAGTTCACAGGGCCAGGAAGCGCTACCCTCAGCGTGCCAGAACGCGCCACCATCACCTCAGTGGGTGCGGAACTGGAAGTTACGACCTCGATCTTCCCGGCCGACGAGCAGGTGCGGCGCTACCTGACCGCTCAAGGCCGTGAGGCCGATTTCCGCCCCCTGGGCCCTGACCCCGACGCCACTTACGATGAGCAGATACAGCTCGATCTCTCCACCATTGAGCCCTTGATCGCGTTGCCGAGCAGCCCTGGTAACGTGGTGCCGGTGCAGGAGGTGGCTGGCACACCGGTGGATCAGGCCATCATAGGCAGTTGCACCAATGGCAGTTATGAGGACCTGGCGCTGGTCGCCCGTATGCTACGCGGGCGACGTGTTCCGCCCCACGTCACACTGGCCGTGACACCGGGAACCCGGCAGGTGTACCACTTGCTGGCTACATCCGGCGAACTGGACGATCTCATTGCGGCTGGAGCACGCATCCTGGAGCCTTGCTGCGGCCCATGCCTGGGGCTAGTGCTCCAGCCACCAGCGGGCGCGGTCTCCCTACGTACTTACCCCCGCAATTTCCCTGGCCGTTCGGGGGTAGTTGGCGACCAGGTCTACCTGTGTAGCCCTGCCGTTGCGGCCGCGTCGGCACTGGCCGGCGTGATTACTGACCCTCGCGATCTGGGCACCCCTCCCCGCGTCGAGCCGCCCTCTCGGTACCCTGACGTGTATGAGATTGTGCCCCCGCCCACGGACCGTGCTGCTGTCGAGATCATCCATGGGCCTCATCACACCCCGCTACCAGCGGTAACCCCACTCCCCGATAGGCTACAGGGACGCGTGTTGATCATTCTGGATGATGACATCACCACAGACCACATCATGCCTGCCAAGCCTGAGACCATCGCCGCTTGTGCCAACGTCGCAGCTATGGGCGACTTAACGTTCAGCCGGATAGACCCCGGCTTCCCTGCACGCGCCCGCGAGTGGGGCGGCGGTTTCATCGTGGCTGGCCACAACTATGGTCTCGGTTCCTCCCGGGAGCACGCCGTACAAGGGCCCTTAGTGCTGGGGTTGCGGGCCGTCGTCGCCAAGTCTTACGCCCGCATACACCAGGCCAATCTGGTCAACTTTGGCATCCTACCTCTCATCTTTGTTGACCCCACAGCCCATGATAGAATTCAAGTAGGCGACGAATGGGAGATCGTCGGACTGCATGAATGCCTCCGCACCGGCTGCCCGGTCAGCATCCACGATCGGACACAGGACATAACCTGCGACGCAACCTACGATCTCACACCTCGCCAGGTGCAAATCCTCCTCGCTGGTGGACTGCTGAACCACGCGCGCAACAGAGGTGATAAACATGAGTGATACTACACGAAGCGAGTTAATCTACGATTGGAACCCGATCCCCTGCGCCCCCCCGACCAGGACCATAGGGATCGTGGACGAGACATTGCGAGATGGACTGCAGTCACCCTCTGTGACCCACCCCTCCGTGGCAGATAAACTCGGGCTGCTGGCCCTGATGGCCAAGTTGGGCGTGGATGACGTAAACCTGGGTATTCCAGGGGCTGGATCGCGCTTCGCCGAGGAGTGTTTGATCATGGCACGCGAGATCGTGCATCAGCACTTGCCCCTGGCGTGTCACTGCGCCGCGCGCACTCTGCCTGAAGACATCGCCCCTATCGCCGAGATCTCACAACAGGCTGGCATCCGCGTCGGCGTGGGCATGTTCATCGGTTCAAGTCCCATCCGCCGCTACGCCGAGGGGTGGGACTTGGCCCTCATGCTGCGTCGCACACGCGAGGCCATAGACTTTGCTGTGAAACACGACGTGCCCGTCATGTTTGTCACCGAAGACACCACTCGCGCCGATCCGGAGACACTGCGCCAACTGTACCTGACCGCCATCGAGCACGGTGCCGAACGTATATGCCTGTGCGACACGGCTGGCCATGCCACGCCCGAGGGAACGGCACGGCTCGTGCGCTTCATCCGCGAGTTGGTCGGGCCCAAAATCAGCATTGATTGGCACGGTCACAATGATCTGGGTTTGGCGTTGGTCAATGCAATCGCGGCCCTCAAGACCAGCGCGAACCGGTTGCACGCCACCGCGCTTGGCATTGGCGAGCGCACCGGTAACACCTCGATGGAACTGCTGCTGACCACCCTTCAACTCCTGGGGTACACCCAGCGCGATTTGACCCGGCTTCCGCTATACTGCCGAACGGTCGCCAAAGTGTGTAGCGTACCAATGCCTGCCAACCACCCGGTTGTGGGTCAAGATGCCTTCCGTACCGCATCGGGCATCCATGCGGCTGCGATCTACAAAGCCCAGCAAAAGGGGGACGATTGGGTAGCCGATCGGGTATACTCGGCCGTTCCTGCTGCGCTGGTTGGACGGTACCAGAAGATCGAGATCGGGCCTATGAGCGGGGTCAGCAACGTGCGTTACCAACTCGCCGAGTACGGCCTGGAAGCCAACGACGAGATGATCAGGCGCATCCTGGAGGTAGCGAAGCAGTCAGATCGCGTGCTGACCGAGGTCGAGGTTCTGCGTCTGTTGGTGGGAGCCAAGCCTGGGCGGCGGGAGTAGTAGAGGAACGACTCACAAAGCTAGTTGCAGGCGTTCGGGGGATAGACCAGAAACCGGGTTTTTGGTGCTCCACAGGCGAAGCAGTATTGTTCACAGATGCTTTTCCGCTGCCAGGGAGGTCTTCCTGTACGAAAAACCCGGTTTCTTGGCCCCCACGTGAACGCCTACAGCTAGTTCTTCAAGATTACAGGCAAGTAGATCTGCCATCCTTCTTCCAAGCCCTTGTTGATGTTTGTGAAGATACAGCCAACGTCTTGCCCGGATTGCAGGTTGATAGTAACTGCAGGCGTATGGGGAGCGGGCAAGGAGATCCCATTGGTACAAGCTATGCTAAGCAATTCCCATCTGGAGAAAACTGCCTCGGCAACTGTGTAGCTGCCGGGCGCCAGGTCGGGAAATTGAGCCCATTCGCCATTCTTCAGATGGAAAGATTCGCTATTGCTGCCATATCTGATGGTAAACTCAAACACAGTACTGTCGTCGTTGGCTCCTTTGAGAATAGTGAGCATCGAATCCCTCACATCCACGAAGGCCGTGTCGGCGTCGGGAATCACCGGGTTACCGTCCGAGTCGGTGCCTGTGACAGTCGCCGTGTTGGTGGTGTCCTCGCTCAGGGTCATCGAACAGCGGTAGGTCCACGTCTCACCCACATCCAGTAGATCATCGCCGTCGGTGTCGCCACCCACGAAGATCACCGAGGTGCACTTGTCGTCGCTCACGCCCACGGACGATAACGGACCGTCCCTCCTGAGGTTGGTGACGATATAGGTGTAGGTAACCATATCGCCGGCGCTGATCATTGTCGGGTCAGCCGTCTTCTCAATAGCGATGTCACCGCCGCCTTTACCATGACAATCGATCCCATAACTCGTGCCGTGGATAACGTTGCTGTCGAACAAGAGGTTTCGGCTGCCTTTCTGGACAACAATTGCTCTGCCGGACCCAGGAAAGCTGTCGTAGTAGTCGTATAGCTCGTTGCCGGTCGCTACGAGGCCATCTACCCCCTTTGAGGTCAAAGCCATCCTCGGCTCTCGACAAAGTGCCTCGATACAAGATGTTATCCACGATCGGATTCACGTCAACACCGATCACATCGTGGCCGAGGGCCGCCAAGCACCCCGCCGACACGGACCCCACGTAGCCCAGTCCAAACACGCTGACTTTCACAAGATCACTCCTTCTGGTTAAGAAGAACAGGGCCTTCTCTGCGATATAAACAGACTATCAATCTGTTTTTTCCCGGAAAAACCTGGAGGTCAACTAAATGAAAACTCTCATCTTTGACATAACCAGTGCATGATGAGGCTGCATCATCTCGTTGATCTTGGGTGCTGATTTGCTTTTGCAGAGATAGCTCTTTGCTAACCTCTAGCGCACTTCTCACCTGAAGAACTACCAACCAGATACCGCCGTCACTGGTATTATTCAGATCACACATTCCCGCAGCCCTGATTTGTGGTACGCTCCAATCGAAATAGTAGTTGAAGGGTTCTACTGCTGCGTGTTTTCTCAAGTGGTATATGGCATCATTCTCCTCAAGATTAAGCTGCACATAGTTTGCTGCCGCACGGAAGTTGCCCTTACCCACCTGGTCCCACTCAAAATAGAAGGGGTAAATTGAGATGAGGCTGATTACAACCCAACTAATCACCAGGGTTGTCTTGAACACAGGTTTGGACAGGTAATCCCATCCTTTGGCAACTAGCAAATAATAGAAAGGCAAGAGAAAGATGAGATAGTTTGCCCTCTGGTAATCAAACAGTGTTATACCAAAGGAAATGAGCCAAATAATGATATAAGTTATGGCAACCGCTAGAAAGAAAGACCAACGCTGGCGTCCGCTCTTTGCTCCTTTCTCTCTCCATAGTGCCCAGATTCCCACAAGCAGCCCTACACCAAAAACAACTCCCCCAATTACAATGAAGACCAAATTCGCTTGGGTCGGCAAGAATATTCGACCCCAGGTGAAGAGATAAAAAGTTCCTACCATAGCCATTAACGGTGAAAAACCTCCCAGTTCAGTTCTTCCCGTCATAACATGATAAACTACGAGATACAACGCCGGAATGCATAGGATAACTATCATCAAATGAGATAGGAACCATTTTCGTAAGAGGCGGCGATGCTCTTTCCAACGAAATATGAAGTACAGGTTCATTATGAACAGCGGAAACAACGTGTAGGTATGCGTATACATACCCAGGACACTCGCTACGACGATCCCAATGTAGTAGATGTTTCTGTTGTCCTTCAGTGCAAGATACGAGCAAAAGAATATCAATACAGAAAGAAGTAAGAACAGAGAATAGGGTCGTAATTGTTGTGAATAGTAAATGTGGAAAGGTGAAAAAGCTAACAGCAACGCTCCAATAAGCCCTGTCTTTTTGTTAAATAATCTTGAGCCAAAACAATATACTAAAGGTATTGTTGCTATTCCCCAAATAGCCGAGGGCAAACGCATCAACCATTCGCTTTGGGAAATGTAGTAAAACGGTATAAGAGAAAAGAAATACAGAGGTGGAAGCCTGTCTCTAACAACCGCATCAAAAAGGCTCCCATCTTCGAAAGGCGGCAACTTCAATATGGCTCTAACATTACCCACGCTCGATGCTTCATCATGGCAAAGGCTACGTTCCCCCAGGTTATACAATCGAAGCGAACTCGCTAGAAGCACGAGAAGAGTCAAGGCAATGAAAATACGCACGTTTGTTTTCTGCCGACTGACATTAGACAACAGAGTTCCTGTCTTTTGCACTTGTTTCATGTTGTTTCACTCCCGCAGGATTGAGTGTGTTTCCACCCTTACAATGCAAACCAACGACCACGTCAGCTGAGGCAATATCCTTCAAAGCCAGGTTGCTCTTGGGCTGGCGGGGCTTTTCCACCATCTGAGAGATCTTCACCGCGTGAGCCAACCCCAGGGGAGCCTCCTGGGGAATACATGTGATCCTGGCTCCCCAGCGAGAGCCATCGCCCACAGCATTCTTGACCTCCTCCGCAAAGCTTATCCCCCTCTTTTTCGTCGCCAATTGGTTACTACTCACGCTCCCCGTGGTGCGTCATTCCGAGCTACGCGTGGCGCATTGCGCCACTCATTGTGCAATGACAGGATGTCATTAGGACTTGTCCAAAAACAACTTCGTACATTGACAACTGAATTCACAGGAATGCCTCACGTGGCTTGATCACGTAGTTCCAGTTGGGACACACTGAGC
>Ga0209121_10002344_pt1 | contig 19327 bp, 22 predicted proteins | sample Cruoilmetagenom3_FD_187292 | JGI IMG/M metagenome (GOLD analysis project Ga0209121, IMG submission 187292) | Oil polluted marine microbial communities from Coal Oil Point, Santa Barbara, California, USA - Sample 3 (SPAdes) (version 2) | ecosystem: Environmental > Aquatic > Marine > Oil seeps ...
CGCCGCGCCGCTCAACGCCGTCGAGGGGGTCATCCGGCAGATCATCGGCTGGCGGGAATTCGTGCGGGGCATTTGTTTTCTCGAAGGGCCGGACTACACGTCGCAAAATGCGCTCGGTCACGACCGGCCGCTGCCCGGGTTGTCCTGAGGGGGCGAGACGCGGATGCGGTGCCTGCGCGAGGTCGTCGGCCAAACCCGAGCGCATGCCTATGCCCACCACATCCAGCGCCTGATGGTGACCGGCAACTTCGCGCTTCTTGCCGGGCTCGATCCGCGCGAAGTGCACGAATGGTACCTCGCCGTCTACGCGGATGCCTTTGAATGGGTCGAAGCGCCGAACATGATCGGGATGAGCCGGTTTGTCGACGGCGGCGTGGTCGCCTCCAAAATCGTATGTTTCGGCGGGCAACTACACAGCGAAGATGTCGGACGACTGCACCAGCTGCGCCTATGACGTGACAGCGAAAACCGGCGAAAATGCCTGCCCCTTCAACCTGCTCTACTAGCACTTCGTCGACCGGCGATAGACGGGTGTGGGTTCCTCGGGTGTGTCGAGCTGGGCGAGGACATTGTCCTTCAGCCCGGCCGAAACGTCCGCCACGTCCACACCCTCGAGCACAATGCCACCGACGGCGAGGTGCCCGTGGTACGCTGCGCGGCATTCGACACAGATCGAGATATGGGTGGCGACCACGACTGCGAACGGCTGCGGCAGGCTGCCCGCCGCATAGGCCGCGATCAATGCGTTGGGGGTATGATGTCTGATCTCGTTCATTTTATCGCACTTCCTTCAACTCGTATCTCAACCTTTCCAGGCCCGGCCGGATCCGCGACTTGATGGTGCCGAGCGGCAGCCCGGTCTGGTCGCTGATCTGCTGGTGCGAAAGCTCGCCGTGATAGGCTTTTTCGATGACGTCCCTCTGGTCCGGTTTCAACTTCGACAGCGCAGCCTTGAGCAGGCCGGCCTCCTGTTCGATTGCAAGTATCTGACTGGCGTCGGGCTCGGGGTCGGGATCTTCTGCCAGTTCTTCGGGCACGGGCGTCTCTCCTTCCGGATCACATCGATCTGACGATTTCGCGTTATCTGGTAGATCCAGGCCGAAACCTGGGCGCGGTGCGGATCGAACTGATCCGCCTTGCGCCAGACCGAAAGCATCACCTCCTGTACGATCTCTTCGGCCTGGTCCGATCCAATCCCGCTGCGCATCACGAATGATTTTGGCCGCGGGGCGAAATGGTCAAACAGCGCTGCGAATGCCGTTCGGTCTTATTTGATCCCGGATAGCCAGCATCCATTGGGTCTGTTCGAAAAGGGGCGCAGGCGTCACCTTGGAAGCCCCCGTTTTCTGGCCCGGGCGAAGGCCGGGGGCAGGTCGTTCTATGTCGAGGCTTGCGTGCATCATGGTCGGTTTACGCAAGCGCAGCGCGGTCGGATCAATATTGATCCAACGTCACCTAAGGCCCGTAAAGCAAGCAACAAATCAAACGAGGCCCGAATGTCACTCGATCTGCCCATCAACCCCCGCCCCAAGCGCATTGCCATCGTCGGTGGCGGCATTTCGGGCCTCGCGGCCGCCTGCCTGCTCGCGCCGCACAACGCAGTTAGCCTGTTCGAGGCGTCGCCTCGGCTTGGCGGTCACGCGCGCACGGTGACAGCCGGGATCAACGGCGATCAGCCGGTCGACACCGGCTTCATCGTATTCACCGACGCCAACTATCCGCACCTGACGAAACTGTTCCGCGATCTCGACATCCCGGTCGCCCGAAGCGACATGAGCTTCGGCGCGTCGATCGACGGGGGCCGGATCGAATACGGACTGCGCACACTCTCTGCCCTCACTGCACAGAAACGCAATCTGCTCCGCCCCGGCTTCGCGCGGATGGTGCGCGACATTCTGCGCTTCAACGCCGAGGCCGAGACCCTGGCCGGCGATGACAGTGCCACCATCGGCGAGCTGAGGGATGCGATGCGCCTCGGATCGTGGTTCCAGGACTATTATCTCACGCCGCTCTCGGGCCCGATCTGGTCGACGCCGCCCGAACAGATCCGCGCCTTCCCGGCGCGCGCGCTCATCCAGGTCTTCCGCAACCACGCGCTTCTCAGCACCAGCGGACAGCACCAGTGGTGGACCGTGGATGGCGGCAGCGTGGAATACGTCCGCCGACTCGAGCGCGCCTTGCGCGGCCGTGCGGTGGCGATCCATGCAGGCACCCGCGTGCACAACGTGGTGCGCGACGGTGACCAGAGCATCGTGCACAGCGCCGCGGGGCCCCATGAGGCGTTCGATCATGTGATCTTCGCCTGTCATCCCGACCAGGCGCTGCGTCTCCTCGAACGCCCGACAAAGCGCGAAAGCGCGGTGCTTTCGGCGCAGCGGTTCCAGGACAACGAGATGATCCTGCATCGCGACGGGGGCCAGATGCCGAAACGGCGCGCCGTCTGGTCGAGCTGGGTCTGCACCGCCGAGACGCGCCGCCCCCAGGCCCGTTCAAATCCGGCGCGGTCGCGCCCGGGCGTATGTGCCGGCAGGAAGGCCCGGTCGTCGCTGATGAACCGTTCGATGAAGTCTAACGCCGTCGAGCGAAACACCGGACGGCGTTCGCTGTCGTAGCTGTCGAGAAGCCCCGCGCCGCCCCATCCCTCGAGCGTGCCGGCCAGCTTCCATCCAAGGTTGCGGGCGTCTTCGAACCCGTTGTTCACACTGTAGCCGCCATCGGGCGGGTGGCTGTGCGCTGCATCGCCGGCGATGAAAACGGGGCCCGCTCGGTAGCTGTCGGCCAGTGCAATGCGCAGGTCCCAAAAGCCGACATGCCGGGGCTCCAGAGAGACCGGCGCCCCGACCGCGCGGCGGATGAGGTCGGTCGGATCGACGGTCGCGCGGTCGGTGTCGTTTGGGAATAAGGCGTGACAGAAGAAGCTCTCGCCCCAGTCCACCACGCCGAAGAACATCCAGTAGCCGTCAAGGTCGGGGTGCAGCACGTTGAAGAACTGCTTGTCGGGGAAGCGGTCCGAGACCAGCGCGAACAACTCCGGCGAGCGCAACACCACCAGCGCCATCAGCCGGACGTGGTCGCGCACTGTCTCGTCGATGCCGCTCGCCTGCCTTACCCGCGAGCGGCTGCCGTCGCAGCCGACGAGGTAGGGGGCTTCCAGCCGACGGGTCTCGTCCCAGCGGGTCAGGGAAAGCGCCGCGCCGTCTTCCCCCACCTCGATCCCGTGCGTGGTCCAACCGAGCAGGAATTCAACGCTGTCGAGCGCCGCGACCCGGTCGCGCAGCACCCGTTCGGTCTCGTATTGCGGCAGGCGTTCGCTGGCGGCGGCGTAGTAGGCACGCACGTCGGCGCGGTTGTACCAGTCATAATGGTAGCCACTGGTGAGCGACCCCCAGGCGGTGACGCCGCCGAGCCCGATCCCTTTCGGCACGGTTTTCGCGTCCCGGATCGCCTCTTCGACGCCCCAGGTCCGCAAGATCTCCATGCTGCGTTGGGTCAGGTTCTGGCCCTTGGGAATGCGGCCCAACCCGGGGCTGCGTTCGACGACGGCGACGCGGTGGCCGCGCTGGCCAAGCTCGATCGCGAGGCCGAGCCCGACCGGCCCACCGCCCGACACCAGAACATCATGGGTCATTGCGATGACCTCCGGCTTGACAGTGCCCGACCGGCGGCATCCTGTTCGGCCCCATGCCCACGCTCGATCTGTCCACAACCCTCGTCATCCTCGTGGCCCTCTCGCTCGGCGGTATGGTCAAGGGCGCGACCGGGGCGGGGGCGCCGGTGGTCGCGGTGCCGGTGATCGCCGCGTTTTTCGACGTGCGCCTCGCGGTCGCGGTCATGGTCACACCGAACCTCGCCTCCAACCTCTGGCAGTTGATCGAATACAGGAACGAGTGCCTGGGCGGCGGCTTTACCTGGCGTTTCGCGCTGACCGGCGCGTTCGGCGCGCTTGTCGGAACGGTGCTGCTGGCGATCCTGCCGGAACGCGCGCTGATCCTGATCGTGGCGCTTTCGGTGAGCGCCTACATCGCGCTGCGCCTGGTGCACCCCGACTTCCGGCTGGGCGCCGCGACAGCCCGGCGGCTGGCGATGCCGGCGGGTCTGGCCGCGGGGCTCCTGCAAGGTGCTGCGGGCATATCGGCCCCGGTGGCGGTGAGTTTTCTCAATGCGATGCGCCTGCCGCGCCCCGTGTTCATCGCGACCATTTCGGCGATCTTTCTCGGCATGGCGATGGTCCAGCTCCCCGCGCTGTTCGCCGCCGGCTTCCTGACGCCAGCGCTGTTTGGTTTGAGCGTCGTGGCCCTCGCGCCGCTGCTTCTGTCCATGCGGGCCGGGGCCTGGCTGGCCCGCCGGCTGTCGCATGAAGGCTTCGACCGATTGACGCTGCTCCTGCTCACCCTGCTCGCGCTACGCCTGTTCCATTCGGTCCTGGTCTGACATTGCGTGCAACTGCTCCCTAGCCGAACATCGTGTTGGGCAACAAAAGCGCGATCCCGGGCACCAGGACCACCAGGAGCACCAGGATCATCGCCACCAGCATCGCGCACCAGAAGGGCAGGATGCCGCGGAAGATGGTGCCGAGCGGCACCCCCGGCGCGATGCCCTTGACCACGAAGACGTTGACCCCCACGGGGGGCGAGATCAGCCCCATTTCCAGAGCGATCACCATCAGCACGCCGAACCAGATCATGTCGATCCCGAGCGGTTCGATGATCGGCTGCACCAGCGGAACCGTCAGCACCAAGATGGCGAAGCCGTCCATGAACATGTCGAGCACGATGAACAGGACGAGAAAGGCGATCACCACCCGGGTGCCGCCGAGCCCCAGCCCCTCGACCCAGAACGACAGCGTGCAGGTGACGCCGGTGAACCCGATGAAGGATTTGAACACGAAGGCCCCGAACAGGATCAAAAACACCGTGCCGGAGGATTTGAGCGTGCTGGCGAAGACCTCCTCGAGGTTGGCGCGGGTGAGCTTGCGTCGGCATGCGGTGACGACCAATGCGAGCGCCACGCCGATACCCGCTGCCTCCACCGCCGAGAACACGCCGGCATAGATGCCGCCGATGGTGAGCAGGATGATCCCGGTGATCCAGCTCGCGCGTCCCGTGGCGCGCAGCCGCGCGCGCAGGGGCAGGGCGCGCGCATGTCCCGGCGCGGCGTCCGGGTTTCGCCACACCACGATCCAGATTGCGCCGATGAAGCAGAGCGTGAGCAACAGCCCCGGCAAAACGCCGGCCATGAACAGCCGCCCGATCGATTCTTCGGTGAGGATGGCGTAGAAGACAAAGCCAGCAGACGGCGGGATCAGGATCCCGAGTGTGCCGCCCGCTGCCACAGACCCGTCGGCGAGCCCGTCGGCGTAGCGGTAACGCTGCATCTCGGGCAGGGCGACCCGGCCCATGGTCAAGGCGGCGGCCAGCGAAGACCCCGACAACGCCGAGACTCCGGCGCATCCGACCACCGTCGCCGAGGCCAGTCCACCCCGGAAATGCCCGAGCCACGCATTGGCCGCGTCGTGGAGATCGCGGCTCATGCCCGAGACGCCCGCGAGGTTTCCCATCAGCACAAACAGCGGGATGAAGGTCAGTGGGTAGTTCGAGGCTTCGTTGAAGATCTCGCCGGCAAGTTTCGGCAGCGCCGCCTGGGGCCGGATCATCCAGATCCCCCAGGTCCCGACAAGCATCATCGCCCCACCCACCGGCATGCGGATGAACAGCATGAAAAACAGCGCTGCGAAGCCGATGAGGGCAATGGTTCTGCCGTCCATCAGCCGGATAGCTCGTTCGGGTCGGCGCCCCGGAAGTGCCACAGCCAGGTGAACAACTGAACCAGAACATGAAAGGTGTAGAGCCCGAGACTGAGGCCCAGAAACCAGTAGAAGGGCCAGTGTTCGATCGAGAAGTTGCTGGTGATGCAGGCTTTCTCCATCCCGCAGGCCTTGGTGAACAGGCCCCAGGTGGCAAGCCCGGTGATCGCTGCAGTGGCGAGGCGCATCACCGCGTCGCTCCAGCGCAGCAAGCGGCGATCGGCGACATGGGCGAGCAGGTTGACGCTTACATGCGCCCCGTGCCGCGCGCCGTCGGCGGCGCCGGCGACGATGGTGAGGGTCGCAACCGAGAGATCGCTGATGCCGAAAATCGGGTCGTTGAACCCATACCGCCAGAGCACGGCGACCAGGGTGATGACGACGAGCCCGGCAATGCCGAGCCCGCCGATCACGGCCAGGACCGTGGCAAGCCGGCCGATCAGCCGGTCGGCCGCCACGAGCAGTCGGGGCGTATTGCGGGCCATGCGCTCAGCTCCCGTCTCCGCGCATCAGCGCCATGACCTCACCGATGGTCATGTCACCCGCCTGTTCGGACATCGCCGCGTCGAGCGCCGGCCCGATCGTTTCCAACCAGCGGGCCTTCTCCGCGTCCGAGATGTCAATCATCTCGACGCCTTCCTCGGCGGCGAGGGCCATCCCGTCTGTTGCCGCCTTGTCGCAGAACGCGCCGCCCGAGAGCGACAGCGCCTCAACCGCGGCGGCATCGACCCAGCCCCGTACCTCCTCCGAGAGCCCGTTGTAGACATCGTTGTTCATGAGCAGAACAAAGGCCGAGCCGGACCCGGGGAACCAGGTGGTGATGTAGTTGGCGGGCTCCTGCAGATTGAACGACCGGATCGCCGAGGGGCCGACGGCGATCGCGTCGATCACGCCGTTGGTCAGGTTCTGGTTGATCACGTTCACGGGCTGCGCCACGGCGGACGCCCCGAGCGCCCCGAGCGCCCCGACGATCGGCACGTCGGCCTTGTTGGTGACCCGCACCTTGAGGCCTTTGAGGTCTTCGAGCGTGCACGCAACAGCGCCTCGGTGCAGGCCGATGCGCTGTCGCAGACCCCGGGCAGGCCGACCACCTGGGTCTTCGGGAACACGTCTCCGGTATAGCCGGGCAGAGTGAAGACGATGTCCGCCACCCCGTCGAGCAGGATCGAATACTGCTTCGGCGGCACCGAGTTCAGCACCCCGCCCGGGAATTGCCGCACGGTCAACGCACCGCCCGAAAGCTCGGCCAGCGTCTCGGCGAAGGGCGTGAAGACCGCCGCATTCATCGGGTGTTTCGGCCCCATGAATTAGGCAAGGTTCAGCTCCGCCGCCGAAGCGGCCGACCCCAGGATCACCCCGACGACGACAATTGCGCTCATCAATCTTTTGATTGTTTTCCTCCCGGTTGTCCCGGCGGCGCGCCGCAGGGCACGCCCCGTCCCGTCACCCCCTGTCCCGTCGCGGGGACCCGCGTCGAATCGTACAGGCCGCGACGGGATGTCACAATTGGACTCAGATTTCGTATTCAAAGTTGAGCCGAATTTGGGCAAGCACGCCCCTGTCTGGCTCGAGGACGCGATATATGTATCCAATACTGCCCCCCGGGGAGGGGCCATGCCATCCAGTGCTGAAAACGTGCTTGCGGCGGTCCGCAGCCAGATCCTGACCGGCGCGCGCAAACCGGGGGAGAAGATATCCGAGGTTGGCGTTGCCGCCGAATTCACGGTCTCGCGCCCGCCCGCACCGCACTGACCGCGCTCGAAGCCGAGGGGCTGATCGAAAAGCGCGAGGGCCGGGGCTACACCGTGCGGTCGATCTCGGCCGCCGACGTGGCCAAGGCGATCGAAGTGCGCGCCGTTCTCGAAGCCCTTGCCGCGCACGCTTTCCGAAATGGGTATGTCCCCGCAGGTCGAGGCGACGCTGGCGGGCGTCATCGAGGAGACCAAGGCCCTGTTGATCAGCGACGACCCGGGTGTCGACCTGATCGGCGGGTAATTCCGGGCCAACACCCGGTTTCATGAAACCATCATGACCCAGTGCGGCAACGAACTCATCGCTCATACGTTCGAACGGATCGCGATGCTGCCGCTCGTGGAGCTTGGCACCGTTGCTTTCGACCCGACAAACCTGAAGCGCGAACGGCTGTGGTTGACCGTCGGCCATTCGCAGCAGTGATCATCTTCGACGCGATCCGCAAGGGCGACAGCCAGCGGGCCGAGGCGATGATGCGCGAGCATTCGCGCGCCACGATCAACTCCACAGACCTGTTCGCGCGGGCGGACGACACCGTCGGGAGGGCGGCACAATGACGGACGCGGCGCGGCATCACGTGGACGGCGCATGGCCAGCGGATGGCGCGCTGCGCCCGACGGTCGATGTCTATTCCGGGAACGATTTCGGGCCCACCACTGCGCCGATGAAGCATTGGCCGAGGAGGCCATCCAGGCGGCGCGGCGCGCCTTCGACCGGACCAACTGGGCGCATGCGCCGCGGCTGCGGGCGGCGGTGCTCAACGAGTTGGCTGACGCGATCGCCGCCCGGCGCGACGAAATCGCACATGCCATCGCGGCGGAGAACGGCAAGGTCCTGCCGCATTGCCTGCACGAGACCGATGCGGCCATTTCAGAGGCGTGCTACTATGGCGGGCTCGCGCGCGCGATCTTCGGCCGGGTCTCTGAGATCGACGAGGGCAAGCAATCGACCGTCTCGCAGGAGGCGATCGGGACTGCCGCAATCATCGTGCCCTGGAATGCGCCCTCGACCCTGCTGCTGCGCTCGCTCGGCCCCGCGTTGGCCGCCGGTTGCACCGTTGTCGTCAAGGGCGCGCACCAGGCCCCGACGGTCAATCGGATCTTCGCCGAATGCCTCGCGGCCTGCCCGTCGTTGCCGGCGGGCGTGGTGAATGCTGTGCACGGCGAGATAGATGTAGCACGTGCCCTGTGCACGCATGTCGAGATCGACGCGGTGAGCTTCACCGGGTCCTCGGCCACCGGCAAGGCGATCATGGCCGGCGCCGCGCCGACGCTCAAACGCCTGTCGCTGGAGCTTGGCGGCAAGGCCTCGGCGCTGGTTTTCGCCGATGCCGACATCGGGGCGGTGGTGCGCGAGATCCTGAACGGCGCGATTGCGCATGCAGGGCAGATGTGCACCGCCGTCGCCCGCGTCCTGGTCGAGGCACAGGCCTGGGACAGCTTCGTGCCCGCCCTCGTCGAGGCGGCGCGAGGCGTCACGGTCGGCGATCCGATAGACAACAAGGTCCGCATGGGGCCGCTGTTCGATTTGCCGAGCGCAGAGAAATACCAGGCCAATCTCGCCGCCGCCGCCGCCGCCCAGGCCGGGCCGACCCTGCTCGCGGGCGAGATCCGGGGTGGTCATCCGCGCGGCAATGTCGTGCCCCCGGCGCTCTGCGAGACCCGGGACGTGGCCCACCGGCTGGTGCAGGAGGAGCTGTTCGCGCCGATCATCATGGTCGAACGCTTCAGCGACGACGAAGCCGCTGTCCTCAGCGCCAACGGCACGCGCTACGGCCTCGCCGCGAGCGTTTTCACCGGCGACCAGGCCCGGGCCCGGCGTGTGGCACGGGCGCTGAAATCGGGCACCGACTGGATCAACTGCCACAACCGCCTCTTCGCCGAAGCCGAAACCGGCGGTTACCGCGACAGCGGGCTTGGCCGTTTGCACGGGCTCGAGGGGCTCGCGACCTTCATGGAAACCAAACATGTCTACGCCGAATTCGGTCGGTTGCCGACGGGGTAGGATACCCCGAAGACCTGACTGGCGCGCTCGTATACCTCACCTCCGACGACAGCCGTTTCATGACCGGCCAGACGCTGGTGGTTGATGGCGGCTCCGTCAACACGTGAGGCGGCGCGCCGGGCGCGTGCCGGCCTGGATCAAAACCGTTTCAAATTGGATCAATCTGAAAAAGGGTTTTGCTCCAGATTCACCCGATTGAGCAAAACCCCGGGATCAGACTGTTTCAGTCGGATCCGTTTTTGCTCTACCGGATGACGTAGCGCTCGAACCAGAATACAGCCCCCTCGGCCGGGTCGGTCCGTCGCAGGACCCCTTTGGTAAAACCGCCGTGGATCTCTCGCAAAAGCGCGGTGTCGGGAAACGCGCCGCCGGGCGTGCAGACATATCCGACATAATGCACACCCTTGGTGTCTGCCGGCGTGATCTTGAGGCCGACCGGGGTCGAGGTATCCACCCGGTAATGCGCCCCGCCATCGGTGCGGGGTTCGACCACGAAGACGTCCAGCGGAACGACCTGTCCCTCGCCTGCCTCCGTCAGGTCGAGGAAGAACGGCTCACAGCTTTCGGCGATATCGGCAACGATGGAGACAACGTCGCCGACATCCGCGGTGCGGGGCGCAAAGCTCAGCGACCAGAAGGCGCGCGGTTCGGGCGCGGTCCTCGGTTCGGGCTCCGCGCGTCCTGTCGGTTCGGGGTCGGTGTCCGCCTCGGCGACGGGGACCGGGTCCGTATCCGGGTCCGGCGCGGGGTCGGGAACGCGCTCCACCGCAGGTTCCGGTTCCGGTTCCGGTTCAGGCGGAAAGACGTCGATCCACCCCGGGAGCCGGTCGAGCCGGACCTTGCCGCGCCAGGTCGCGGTCTGGCCGTCCGCGGTGCGAAGCTTGGCCGAAACCTCCGTGGCGGTCCCGTCGCTGCACGGCCAGTACTGGTAGGAAAGCGCGTAGACGCCCGGCTCATTGAGGGCGCTGGCTTCGGCGAGCCGGACCGACCGTCCGGTCAGCACGTCGGAGGCGTGTTCGGTAAGCGCATCGACCATCAACCGGCTGAAGTAGGCGGTGAAGCTCGGGGTCTCATCGGTGTCGGCGAACCGCCCGCCCTGGTCGACGAGCCCAGTCAAATCGGGCGCGCGTTCGAGCAGGTTGCGCGCGGCGGTGCGCACCGCGCGGTTCAGTGGAATGGCCCCCGCCGCGCAGGATGTGGCCACGAAATCGTCCGGCACATCGAAGGCCGGGGGGGCTGCAACCGTCGTTCCGTCCGCGTCGGTGAGCTTCAGATCCGCCTGGATCCGGCCGCCCCGGTCGAAAATGTCGAGGGTGACGATGAATTCGACGTCGCGAAAGGCCTCGTCGACCCGGGTCCGCGCCTCGCCCCCGGTGCCGACGGTCATGAAGTACCGGATCGCGCCGCTGCCACCGGCCCCGTCGACGAAGGAAACGCAATCGGGTTTGGTCGCGTTCAACGCCGCGTACACGGTCTCGTAGAACGCGACGGCGCTGGCATCCTCGATCGGCAGCTCGTCGCCCTGCAGCGGCCAGATCCCCACCTCGGGCGCGCGCCCCAACTGGCAGCCCGCGTAGACGAGCAACTGGGACGACACGATCCGCGCAGTCGCGTTGACTGCCGGGTAGGGGGTCTGGGCCCCGGCGGGCGCGGTTGTCGCGAAGGCGATGAGCGCCGCGATCAGCTGAAGATAGGTGCGCATGGTAGTCAAACCCTTCCGGTCCAGTTCCGCAGGCCAGGTTGGCCCATAAGGCAAGCGCGCACCGGTCGGCCGAAACCGGGCTGCTCTATTGATCTCTATTGCGCGGCCGGCGCCGCCAGCTTCGTCGCTGAAAACCCGTGCTCGTCGCCCTCGAGCCAAACCTCAGCGCCGGTTTGCTCGAACATCGCGCGCAGGTTTCGCTCAAGGCGCTCGGTGTCGGCACATGTCTCGTACCAGACCTCGCTCCGGGCGGAGCCGGTAACGAGGGGGCGGTGGTGGGCATAGCCCTGAAAGGCGGTGAGGAAGGCGTCGATCCGGGCCAAGTCTTGCGCGGTGAAGCCTTTGAAGGCGAGCGTGAAAGTGTTGGGGGTTTCCCCGCAACCGGGGTCCGCGGCGGGCACCTCGCGGCTCTCGGTACCGGGTGTGAGCTGGGTGAGTTGCGCCGCCAAAGCCGCGCCGACGTCGCTTGCGATCTGCGCGGCCTGGTCGCCGACGAAGGCGATCTGGCAGTTGCGGCGGCAGTTGAGCGGAAGGGGCGGCAGCTCGCCGGGGCGGTAGCTGACCTCATAACCGCCGAGCGATTGCCCGCTGCGGATCTCGATCACCCGCCCGGTGATGCGCAACCGCAGCTCGGTTAGCCCTTCGTAGACGCTGGGCACGGTGGCCGCGTGGATCTCGAAGGCGGTAACGGCGTCGATCGGGGCGATCTGCACGCTGCGCGCCAGGCTGATAAGCTCCGCGTCGGGGCGGCGGACCCGACCCAGGTCATAGAACTCCATCGTCACCGCGGTCTCGTCGTAGACCACCAGGCCGCGCGCCCTGAGCTCGCCGGAGATCGCCTGCACGACCCGGTCGTAGATCGCCGTATGCCGCTCGATCGTGTCGAGATCGGCATCCTCGCCCATCACCAGAAGGTTGAGCGGGTCGGCGGCGGCATGGCCTGGTGCCAAGGCGAGGGCCGCTGCGGCGAGGGTCGCGCGGGCAAGGTTGAACATCGAGGCTCCCCTTCGGTTGATCCGCCCCCTCGGGGTGGGGCTCGGTCGGGCAAGTGGCAGGCCCAGAGCGCGTTGCGCGCCGTCCCGGTGGTGCGGCCGCGCGGTCATCCGAGCGTCCCCAGCGGCATGTCGGGCGCCAGCGCGTGCCACCAGGGCACCCAGATCGAATAGGGCTCGACCGGGTCGTCGCAATCGCCAAGACCGACCCCGGTATAACCGTCCGCGAGGCACAGCCCGACCCAGGCGTCCGGCTCCGTCGGCACTTCGACCGAGCAGGCCCTGGTCGAAAGCCCATCGTCGAAGATTTCGAGGAATTCGGTGGCGCCGAACGCCATTTCCTTCCAGTCGGTCTGGAACCGCAGATAGGAGAGATCTTCCCCCGCCAGATTGGCGGCCGCGCTGTCGTAGATCCAGGCAAGTTCGTTCTCGCACAGCTGCGCGAAATCCGCCTGGGCGAACGCTGGGCGGTCGCGGACCCCGTCGAGATCGACCCCCCACCGCGCCGCCCGTTCGACGGTGTCGATCATGAACATGGCATCGGGCGGCGTCGCCAGCATTTCGGCCAACAGGCCCAGCGAGATCGACGGGCGATCCTGGAACACCGACCGGAAGGACGCGTGGCGAATGAAATCGGCGATCATGCCGGTGAGGTCGGGCACAAAGGCGTTCACCACCTCGCCCGAGAACATCTTTGTGTCGTCCATCTTTACATAGGGCGCATGCAGTCCGAGGCGGCCGTCGACATGCAGGATCCGCCGTTTGCCGTCATTCTCGGCGCCACGCACCCGGCCGGCCATGAAGACCAGCGCGCAGGCCGACAGGCACTCGGCGCCGGATGTAACCCGTGTGGCAATGGCGCGCTCGTGGATCTCCAGAGAGATCTTGTGCCCCTCCTGAAACACGCCCCCGGGGCTGTCGAGACAGAGTGCAATGTCGGCATTGTCGTCGGAGTATCCGGGTGCAAAACCCTCCCAATGCTGCTCGGCCAATCGGTGGAACGCATCCGCGTCGCCGGGCAAAATCAGCCCGTTCAATTCGAACATGCATCCCGGCCGGTCCGACAGCTTGATCTCGGCCGCTCCAGCGGGGGCGGGCAGACCGGCAACACCCGACAGCGCCCCCAGAACGGCGGCCAAGGCCCCTCCGAACGCCTTCAACCCCGCGCCCGGGGGTCCGCCCCGGGCGGCGGCGCTCACGATCCCGCGGCCCACGCCACCGTGACCCTGCGGTTGCCCGCCGCGCGCGGGTCATGCGGATATTTCAGCACCTCGTAGCCCATGCCGACCGGCAGGAAGCGGTCATAGGGGATGCCGGTGATCGCGCTCACGTGCGTGGCGACGGAAACGGCGCGTTTGCGCGAAAGCTCCTGGTTGTAGCCATAGCCTCCGGCGCTGTCGGTATGGCCGACAATCAGGATCGGATTGTCGCGCACGGTGGGATCGGCCAGCATCGCCTGAAGCGGGGAGAGGCGGGCGATCGCCTGCGGGGTGAGTTGGAAGCTGTCGTAGCCGAACTGGACCTCGATATCGATCTGCGGCAGAGCCACCGGTTGCACCGACGGCGCAGCGGCGACTTCAGCCGCCGCACGTTGGACTTCGACCGCGGCCTGCGTTGTCTGGTCGAACTTGCCGAAATTCACCACGCATTCCAGCGAAATTGTCCCGTCATCCGGGCACCCGCCGAGAATGCCGGGCGTCGCTTCTTCGGCCGCGTCAACCACGGCGGCGCCCTCGTCGGAACCGCTCAGGTTGAACGATGGAAGCTGCGTGGCCTGCTGTGCGCTCGCAGCCGTGACGAACACCAGCCCCGCGAGGGCATAAATGACTTTTCTGGACATCCCCAATCTCCTTTGTCCTTTGATGTTACCCGATTTCCGCCGTCCGGGCAGCAGGTATTTGCCGAAAAAACTGTCAGGCCGTGCGCATTCAACACCCCGATTCCGACCGTTCAGTGGAAAGCCCGGGGCGAAATTCGGGCCCCGCTTCTCCCGCACCGCCACGCGAGAGGCTCGTGCGGCGGTGCGCGTTGATCCGCGCCCGGGCGTCGCGTAGGCTTCGTGTCGAGGGGCTGGCATCTGCCACGGCCTGCGCTTGGCACAGGGAGGGCGCGTTGGGGATATTCTGGTCGACATGGGCCGCGATCTGCTGCGCCGCCCTGATAGCGATGTCCGCCCGCGCCGAGGTGGTCACCGACCTCGCGCCCTTCACCCGGGACAGCGCCCGCCCGGAGGGGCTGGTGCCGGAAGGGCCGATCGACGGGCGCGCGCCAGCCCTGCTCAAGCGAGCGCTCAGGCGGTTCCCGTCGGTCACGACCCTTTCGCTGTACAGCGAAGGCGGGTCCACATACGCAGCCCTGCCGAAGGCCTACGACGTCCGCGACGCGGGGCAAAAAACGACGATCCCGGCGGGCGGCGCCTGCGCCTCGGCCTGTTCCTCCGTCTTCTTCGCTGGTGTCGAACGTAACGCGGGGAGCCGCTCCGTCTGGGGACGCGCGCGAAGCCTTCGTCGGGGCACAGCTTGAATTGGTTGCCTCTGCCCTCGAGATATTCGAAACCAACGGCAGCCCATGCAACCATGGGCACGCCGCCCGAATGGTCGTCTCGCTCGACGACGTGTTCGACAATCCCGGCTCGCTCCCCGAAGAATTCGTCACCCGTTTCTATTAGCGGGCCGCGCAAAAAAACACTCCGGAAACAACGAAAGGACCAAGCAATGCGCCGATCCTGGACCTTCGCGCTTTTTGCGATCCTCGCCGCGCTCGCCGCTCCCGCCCTTGCCGGTCAGTGGACCCAGCTCCCGGTCGAGGACGAGTTCGGCGACGAATGCGCCTTTGCCTTCACCGGCCCGATCAACCCCGGCGATCTCACCGGGATAATCGGCCACCCGGTCTGGACCGAGAACTACCGAAAACGGGTCTGCCTCGACAGCCCGGGCGGGTCGCTGGCGGAGGTCTACGATTTCATCACAGCTGATGGCGAGGAAGGGCTCGGCTTTTCGACCATGGTGAAAAGCGGCGCGCGCTGCGAAAGCGCCTGCGCGATCCTGTTCATGTTCGGCCAGTCCTTTGGCGCCAACAGCCCGTTTCCGGACCGGGTGATGGAACCGGGTGCGCGGCTCGGGTTCCACTCGCCTTTCCTCGCGGGCACGACGGTGTCGGAAACACAGCGCGAGGACGCGTTCCGGGTCGCGCTCGACGTCGCCAAACTGCTGCTGGACACCTCCTACAAGGCCACGACCCAGGCGGGCGCGCCCTTGTCGAGCGAGCTGGTCTCGCTTGTGCTCGGCACGCTAGGCGACCAGATGCACTACGTCGAGACGGTGGGCGAAATGGCCCTCCTCGGCATCGAGCGACCATACGACAACACCGCGCGGCTCCGCGTGGCCGCAGACCGGGCGAACGTCGGCGCCGTGATCGAGCGGGTCTGCGTATCGAGCTACGCGATGACCTTCCGCAACTGGCTGGTCGACGACGGCTACGATTTTGCCGATCTCGTCAGCTTCGTGAACGACACTCTGACGTCCGGGGGGCTGACAATGGAAAACCTCGTCGAACTTCCGAAATCCGACTACCAGGACGCGAAGATCGTCGGCATCCTGTCGGGTCCGTTTCACGTGCCCGGCTGGTACAGCGCGGGTGCCGCACTCTACTGCCGGGTGGAATTGGCGGTTGAACCCGGCGGCGGGTCCTACGCTGTCAAAACGGACTACTACCCGGTCAGCTTCGGGGCGCTGTTCGACCTCGACGACATGCCGCTGCCGGAATGGAACAGCGAATACAACGTGATCCCCGCCGGGATGATTCCGATCGACACGCGGTATTGACCTTCGTGGCGGCAGGGAGACCGGCGCGACCGCCACAGGTTGGTCGCGCCGGTGCCGCTGAATGGCCCTCGTGAAGACGTTGAAATGAAGGCAATTTCGCGCTAAGGCTGGGGAGGATGGGCCGGGAAGGTATTGGGTCCTTTTCCCCAGTGTTTTTCGAGAGGAAATGATAGTGAGCATTCGGGCTAACTTTCGCGGGCTCACAGCCCTGGCCCTCCTGGGCACGGCGCTGGCCCCGGCGGCGCTGGCGGAAGTCATCACCGAATACGAGCCGTTCGTCTACGACACCGAGCGCCCGGAGGTCCTGGAACTTGTCGGCGCGATCAACCACCGCGCCGCTGTCCTGTTCAAGCTGGCGCTGAACGATTTCCCGGACGTCACCACGCTCAGCCTGTCGAGCGAGGGCGGGTCGGTCTATGCCGCGCTGCCTGCCGCCTATGACGTGCGCGTGGCCGGGCTTCGGACCAGTATTCCCGAGGGCGCCACCTGCGCCTCGGCCTGTTCCTATCTGTTCTTCGCCGGGGCGGACCGCAGTGCCGAGGGCCGGCTCGGCGTGCACCAGATCGCCACCAGTACCGACAGCCTCTCGGCCGGACAGGTGACGCTCGGCGACATTTTCAAGGCGTTCGAGGATTTCGGCGTGCCCACCTCGGTGATCTCGCGGATGATGCGCACACCGGCGGATTCGATGTACCTGTTCGATCCGGATGAGATGGAACGGCTCGGATTGCTCGGCCCGGTGCCGGGCGCGGCGCCCGAGCCTGTGACTGTGCCCGAGCCCTCTCCCGAGCCCGCCCCAGAGCCCGAGCAGGTGGCCGAACCCGCGCCCCAGCCCGTCGCGCCGGTGGCCCCGCCTCAGCCCGTGGAAGAAACCGAGATCGCCGCCGCCGACCCCACCCCGGTGGCGCCACCGGGCTCGGTCGATGCCGAGGGGCTCGGCACCGAGACCAATGCGCTTGAGCCGACTGTCGCCGCCTGTTTCGACGCCGCTCTGCCTTGGGCGAACGATTTCGGCTGGGCCGGGATCCGGTCCAAGCAGATCCAGACGGCGACGGCGATCCCAAAATGCGAAACCGCCCGCGCGAAAGCACCGGAGAACGACTGGGTGACAATTTCGCTCGCCCGGGCGCTCGGCGAGGCGGGGCAGGACGCCCGCGCGGTCTCGCTCTATGAGCCGATCGCCAATGCCGGAAACCCCTATGCCAAGGGAAGCCTCGGCGTTTTCTACCTCAATGGGCGCGGGGTGGGCAAAAATCAGTCGAAGGCCTACCGGCTGTTCATCGAGGCCGCCGCCCAGGGCAATGCCACCGCCAATTTTGCCCTCGCCGTGATCAACGCCTTCCCCAGCCACACGATCGCCAACGATCCGCAAGCCGCGATCGATCACGCCTTCGAGGCGCTTGCCGCGGGTGAAGACCAGTCGCCTCAGATCTACCGTGACATGCGCAAATTTCCCCATGCCGTGCGGGTCGGGGTGCAGCGGCGGCTGCAACGTGAAGGCTTCTATTCCGGCGGGCTCGACGGCTCCTTCGGACCTGCGTCCTGGGCGGCGGCGCGGCTTCTTGCGCTGAGCCGCCAGGCCGAGGGGTAGGGCAGGCTCGTCGGGGTCTTCGCCCCTTCGGGCGACCCCTCCTCGCCGCGCGCCCGTCACCGGGCCCGATACTTAATGCGGCGTAACCGTTGTCACTCCGGGAGATTTTCATGCCCCAGCTTTTCAGATCGTCGATCCGCGCCGCTTTCCTTTGTGTCGCGTTCTGCCTGGCCAATCCCGCCGCCGCGCAGGATGGTGAACTCTCGCCCGAGATGCGTCAGTCGCGTGCGGCGGAGCAGGCCCCGGACATCGCCCTTGGCCGTGAAGCCTACATTGCTGGCGACCACCAGGCGGCGCTCGACATTCTCGCCCCCCTTGCCGCGGCCGGCGACCCTGTCGCTCAGAACGTGCTCGGGGCGATCTACGAGGACGGTATCGCGGTCGAACGCGATCTGGCGGCCGCTCAGAGCTGGTGGGAGCAGTCCGCCGCGCAGGGCTATGACAAGGCGATCTACAACCTCGGCTGGCTGTTGCAGAACCAGGCCGATGGCTACCCGAACGACCCGGAAGCAGCGCTGCCCTGGATCGAGAAGGCGATGGAGATCGGCTATCCCCACGGTTTCGTGCTGCGCGCGGAGCTGCACGAGGCGGGCAGGGGCGGCCCACTCGATGAGGCCGAGGCCGCCGAGGCCTGGGAGACCGCTGCCGAGCTCGGCGTCGTCGACGCGATGAACCATATCGGCACGATGTATGTCGATGGCCGCGGCGTCGACGAGGACATGGCTTCGGCGCTCTACTGGTTCGGGGAGGCCGCCTGGACAGGCGACGCCTATGGCTTGTCGAACCTCGGCGCGTTGTATCTGAACGGCTACGGCCTCGGGCAGAACACGCTCGCGGCGATGGCGCTCTTCGAGGCGGCGGCGCGGCGCGGGTCGGCGCAGGCGGCGGTCAATCTCGGTCAGCTGCTGGCCGAATGGGACACGGGTTTTTCCGATCCGGTCCTCGCCTACGGCTGGTGTCGCGTCGGGCTGGAGCGGGCGAGCGATGACGAGCGCTCCGGCTTCGAATACGATTGCGCCTACGTGGCCGAACTGGTGGGTGAGACGGCGGTTTCCGAAGGGGAAGCCTTCGCGGCCGGGTTCGACGACTAGGGTGCCCGAACCGCCGCCGGACAGGGGGGTCACAAGGTACCTCCCGTGGCGAAAGGGGGCCCACCGGCGGCCAACCCTCACGGTTTCGTGAGAATGTCGGGCACGACGGGTCGCGCGTCCTTGCCTAAGCTTTCCAATTGGAGGTCGGCGAACTCATGGTTCCGTAGGCTCGGCCGTCGGCGTCGCGTTATTGCCACGAAATGCAACGAATTGGAGCACCAAGAAATGATCAGGCCGTCTTATCACATGCTATCCATTTCTGCCGTGGCGCTCGTCGTGGCTGGCGGCCTCGCCGCCCCGACGCGCGCGCAAGGGGAAGGCGACATCAACTCGATCCTTCAGGGCGGGTCGGAAGAGCCGGCCCAGCCCGCGGCCCCCGCTGACGCCGCCGCCGCGGATCCGGGCGCTTCCAACGAGGCGCCCGCAGCCGAAGCGCCCGCCGAAACGCCAACCTCGGAAGACCCCGCAGCGGAAGAACCGGCCGGCACCGACGGCACCGACGGCAGCGACACCCCCGCAGACGACGCTGCGGCGACCGCCGCGCCCGATACCACGGCCGCCCCCGCGA
>Ga0209121_10002345_pt1 | contig 19324 bp, 19 predicted proteins | sample Cruoilmetagenom3_FD_187292 | JGI IMG/M metagenome (GOLD analysis project Ga0209121, IMG submission 187292) | Oil polluted marine microbial communities from Coal Oil Point, Santa Barbara, California, USA - Sample 3 (SPAdes) (version 2) | ecosystem: Environmental > Aquatic > Marine > Oil seeps ...
GTGAAAAAGCGTTTTTACGAGAAAAACAAAGAGAACGAGATTTTAAAAGAATGGAGCTAAAACCAGATTTTATGAAAACGGGAGAAGCAATAAGTAGCACCGTGGCGGAAAAAGCGTTTAGGATGGATAAACGGCGCGAAATTTACGATAAACAAAAAGAATTAAAACCTGATTTTGAGACAACTTCGGAAATAATTAGTAAATCAATACAAGAAAAAGCCTTTTTGCGTGAAAAACAACGCGAAGACGATCTCAGAAGGATGGAACTTAAACCTGATTTGGAAAAAGTAAGTCAAGCTATAAAACCTTCAATTGATGAGAAAGCGTTTAGAATTGAAAAACAAAAAGAAATAGATCAAAAAAGAATAAATGTTAAACCTAACTTTGAGAGATCTAGCGAAGCCATCGAAAAAATCATTGAAGAAAAATCGTATTTTAGAGAAAAACAAAGAGAACGAGATTCAGAAAGAATGGAGATTAACCCCGATATAAAAGGTATTAGCTCTAAAATTGAAAGCGAAATTGAAAAAATCGAACGAAAGAAAAAGGATAAAAATCAAAATTAAAAACTAAAATCTTCTAATGAACTAATGGAAGTCATAAATGAACATTAAATTTAAATAAAGAATTAAAATTAATATTTTCTAACCTTTTTTTATATCTTAAAATTGATGGATCAATATTTCCATTAAAATGATTTATATTATATTCAAATTTATTATAGAAATCTTCCATAATGTTATGTAAAATTACTCTTTCTACTTGCAAATTTGTTTTCTTTGTAATCGCAATAACGGATAATCGACCTTTCCTTTCGTACAATATTCGGGTTTCTTTAAAGTTGATTTCTTGAATTTCGTCATCTATTGAATCGGGTTTGAGTTCAACTATAAATTGGTTTAAAGCGTTTAAAAAACCGCTAATTAAATCCCCATGAGACAAAAATTTTGTCTTATTGGTATATTTATTGCTTAATTTGCTTAATAGTAAAGAACCAGTTAAATTGTCCAAAAAGTATAAAGCATAAAACCGATTTTCAATTGAATTAAGTTTTTCTAATTTAAATCCATAGGTTGTTTCTATACTTCTATTATTCCATTTGTACGACATATTAATAAGACTAATGATCTCAAGAATTTTCTTACTAAAACATAAAGCCTATCTTGATTTAAAAGGTAAATATTATCTCAGTGTTATGATAATCTTCGCGCTTTTAAACGATTAACTTATTGTTTAAAAAATATCATATGGGTCAAACATCACATCATGAAAATAATTGGAAAAAAAATAAAAATTAAAAACAAACATAATTTATTATTAGACATACTCTTCTTAACACATTTTATTTTTGATGAAAATGGTTGTAAATGACAACGAGGGAAAGCAGAAAAATAAAATTTCTGTTGGTTTAATTATATCAAAAGATGATTTTAATTCTACGATTTTTCCCGAAGAAGTAAAAAAGGAGATTATTGATAAACCCTATTATCTTTTAATTTTTATTTCTCGCGAAGATTCTATCAAAATTAGCTGCTTTCCAACTGAAACGAAAAATATTAAGAAAATCTTAATAAAATTAATCGAATTTTCTCCAGATTTAGTTAAAGGGATATCTACAGTGTTAGGCGAGCTTAATTTAAGTCGAGACATCTTACATACCACGGGAATATGCTATGAGCTTGAAAAGTGTTTCTATGAAACCTATCTACTTGGAGATTCACTAAATACAGGGAATGTTACTAATGAAGAAATAAAGGAAAGCTTTCTAGCAATTGATAAAGTTGTTAACGTTGAAATTGAAGATATTTCAATTCACAATGAATAAAATTATTGAAACACGAATAATAAAAAAACACCCCTAATTTTTTGTGTAACCCTTTTCCTCTAAAAACTCGTTATCGTTATCCCGTTTTAATAGAACCCAAGCTACGCCATGTTTTCCAAAATATTAACCATAAAATTATGAAAATAAAAATTGTAGTAGCAAATGAATAACCACCAATAAAGAGATCAACAAAAATCAAAAATGGAATGCCTGCGCTCGCGAACCCAATTAAATAACCGTACCCCCAATATCTATTAATTAAGGCTATAATCACCCCAGGAACTATTGTCGTAATTATGATAGATAAAAATGCTAGAACTTCTATCTCCCGAGGAGCATCTAAAATAAAGCTCATATTCAACCACGATGCGAAAAAACCGATAACGGTAAACGATAACATCCAAATATCTAACTTTAGGTGAGACTCTACCTTTTCTCCCGTTTTATTTATTTCGTTGTTCTTTGCTTCCGTCAAAATTCTCTTTGTTTTTAATAAAAATTAATCTTTTTTTTGTTGTATGTGATAATTAAACCATGTTTAAAAAATTTTTAACAAACCAATTAAATACTTAAGATAAAAATATATATGTGTAAAACATATAATAATCGTAGAAGATAAGAATTAATAAACCACATAATAATATAATATAAATTAAATAAAATAGGGAATTTGTATAAAACCATGACTCCTGCCCCACCCTGGATTTTTGTCTTTTGGTAGTGTGTTTTACACACTTATTTCGCCCTCCTTCCCCTATTTTATTTCTGACCTTATCATTAGGTCGCGGTGGCAGGAGTCTCCCTTTTCTATCGATTTTATTTGATTATAACTAGTTCTCTGATGTTTTAAAAAAAATGTTGATATTAAAGAATCTTAATTTTAGTCAAAGACACGACTTGAATAAAATAAATTGTTGGATTTTAATAAGTCCATCAACTTATCTTATGAAAACACGAATTACGGTTAGAGCAATATAAGCAACCCATTTTGAACCTTACAAAAACAAGATTTAAGTCTACATAAATTCTTCTTATAAATTGCTAAAAAGAAAACCCGTTTTTCTTATTAAAATTGGAACTCTTTTTTAATAATAATATTGATAATATTACGAAAGTTCTTATAAATTTAAAATACAATAGTGTTTTTTCTAATTAAATAAATTATTATTTAATCATAATTTTGTTAAAAAAAATAAGTTAAATTGATACTTATGACAGAAGAAATTATAAGACGAACGACAAGCATATGTCCAGAATGCTTACAAACAATTCCAGCGGAAATCTATGTCGATCCTGAAACTAACTGGGTCATGATGAGAAAAGATTGCAAAGAACACGGACATTTTAAAGATAAAATCTCAATTAACCCCGACGATTATAAATGGGGACAGACTTTTACGGACGATATCGGCTCTACTATAAATAATTCTACTAAACCTGAATATACAAGCTCAGGAATAAAAAAGACTTTAAACGGATGCCCATATGATTGCGGACTTTGCGAAAACCATAAAAGTGCACCTAACATCTGCTTGATAGATGTTACCAATCGCTGTAATTTAACCTGTCCTATTTGCTTCGCAAATGCGAGCGCTCAAGGATATGTTGTTGAACCCTCTTTCGATCAAATTGTTCAAATAATGAAACACTTCAGATCAATGAAACCTGTGCCTGCAGTGTTGTTACAATTTGCAGGAGGGGAACCTACCATGAGAGACGACCTGCCAGATATTATTCGTAAGGGAAAAGAACTTGGTTTTACTGAAACAATGGTTTCTACTAATGGTATCAGATTCGCAAAATCTATGGATTATCTTCAAAGATGTAAAGATGCTGGAATGGATGCCATCTATTTACAATTTGACGCTACCGATAATCCAAAAGTCTGGAAAAAGATACGGGGAGTTAACCTATGGCCTTTAAAAAAGCGATTAATCGAAAATTGCCGAAAGATAGGATTCTTTGGGGTAATGTTAGTTCCGGTAATAGCTAAAGGTGTTAACGATAAAGAAATAGGAAACATTTTAGATTATGCTAAAGACAACACAGATGTAGTTTCTGGCGTAGTATTCCAACCTGTCTCTTTATGTGGTCGGATTAGTTTCGAGGAACTAATGGATTTGAGATATACTACTTCGGATCTAAAGGTTGCAATAAATAAACACACAAATAACGCAATTAATAAATTCTTTCCAATAGCAACTACAGCAAAAATGACTCGATTACTATCTTGGTTCGACAACATGCCAGAATTCGGTATGACAAGCCATCAAGATTGCGGCTTTGCCACTATAATCGTAATAAACGATAAAGGTGAATGGGAAGGAATAGAAAACTTTTTTGATGCCGAAGGCCTTATTGCATGGTCAAATAAAGTGTTTGACATGGTTCAAGGAAAAGAAATTCCAAAACCTACAAGCTTCTTTAAAAGTATAAACCTAGAAGATTTCGGTGGAGTTGCCAATACTGTTGGAAAATTTATTGATGATATGACTGATTTAGGGTACAGACAAATGATGAAAGCCTACTATTTTGCAGGAGCAGTTAAATATGTAAAACATCCTGAAAAGATTCTTACCAGTAAAACATACCAAAGCTTTGCCCGCCTAATCGTGTCTCCAAACTTAGCAAGTGCCGCAAACTTCCTTCATTCCAAAAATCTAATGATCAGCGCTATGCACTTCCAAGATGCATATAACTTTGATTTAGACAGAGTAAGTCGATGCTTAGTCCATTACGGCGTAATTGACCCTGATGATCGTTCTAAAGTTTTAGAAATTCCCTTTTGTGCTATGAATACTATACATAGGGAAAGAATAGAGAAAGCCCTTGCCATACCCGGCGAATCAGCTAAGGCCCCCGAAATCATCCAAACTGAAATTAAGGAATTGTTAGAAACCGTTAAAGAATAATTTTTTTTCTTTAATTTTTAGATATTTTTATATTATTATTTTTTAATTTTTTTCTAATTTTAAATGAATTAATATGATAAAAAAAGCATTAGGAAAAATATTATCGTTATATAAGATCAACAAAAGATTGACTTAAATTTTAACATTAAAATGTGTATTTCTTTTAACTTTAAACCAAATAATTTATTTATAATAATTAAGAAAGTTAATTTTGGAATAATAATTCTAAATCATAATTAAATTCTTAACTATAAGATAAAGTGAAAAAGGTTATTATGAATATTTTATTAAATCCGAAACAACATAAAAGGTATTATCCGGACGCGAAGTCAAAAGACATCATGCTTAAAACCATAGAATTTTTCGAAAACAAAGGGAAAGCAAAAATTAAGGAGGACGATCGTGAACGAGTATGGTATTCTGATTTCCTTGAATTTCAAAAAAAAAATAAGATTTTTGCCCAACTATTAACCCCGTCTCAATACGGAGAGGACGAGAATTATCGATGGGATACATGGAGAATATGCGAGTTTAATGAAATTATTGCGTTTTATGGACTGGCCTATTGGTATACTTGGCAAGTTACAATTTTAGGACTCGGACCTATTTGGATGAGTAAAAACGAAAAAGCAAAGGAGAAAGCAGCGAAATTAATTGAGGAAGGCGCTATATTTGCGTTCGGACTATCTGAAAAAGCACATGGAGCAGATATTTACGGAACGGAAATGGCATTAACACCTCAAGAAGATGGTTCGTATAAAGCTAATGGAGAAAAGTATTATATTGGCAATGGTAACGAAGCAGCAATGGTTTCAAACTTCGGTAAATTTGCTGATAAAGATGGCAATATCCCTCCCTATGACATGAAAAATAAGGAACAATATGTTTTCTTTGCAGCAAATTATAAACACAAAAACTATGAACTAATAAAAAATATCTGCGACAGTCAAAATTACGTTTCAAACTTTGCACTTCACGATTATCCCATAACCGAAGAGGATATTCTTTCCAAAGGAGAAGAGGCATGGAATTCATCTCTTAATACGGTTAACGTGGGGAAATATAACTTGGGATGGGCTTCTATAGGAATTAGCACACACGCATTTTATGAAGCAATTCATCACGCATCTTATCGAAGGCTCTATAATATGTATGTGACTGATTTTCAACACGTTAAACAAAATTTTGTTGATGCTTATACTCGTTTAGTCGCTATGAAATTATTTGGACTAAGAACGGCTGATTATATGAGAATAGCATCTAATAAAGACCGTCGATATCTACTTTATGCTCCCGTTATGAAAATGAAAACAACTACTCAAGGAGAGGAAGTTATCAATCTTTTATGGGATGTGATTGCGGCAAAAGGTTTTGAAAAAGATATGTATTTTGAAAATGCTGCAAGGGACATTCGTGCTTTACCGAAACTCGAAGGCACCGTTCACGTAAATATCGCCTTAATTTTGAAATTTATGTTGAACTTCTTTATGAATCATAAGAAATATGAGGAAATTCCAAGACAAGATCAAGCTAAAGACGATGCATTCCTATTTAATCAAGGTCCAACTCGTGGGTTGGGAAAAGTTCGTTTTCATGATTGGAACCCAGCGTTTGAGCAATATGATTCACCCAATGTCAAAATATTTTTGGAGCAAATTAAGATATTTAACCTTATGGGTGCAAAGGCTATGCCTAGTGTCGAACAACAAAAAGATATGGACTTCATGCTTTCAGGGATTGGCGAAATCTTTTCTCTTATTGTATACTCCCATTTAATCATTGAAAACGCTAAAATATATGATATTGATGAAGCTACTATAGACCAAATATTTGATTTTTTAGTGAGAGACTTTTCCAAATACGCATTAAATCTATATAATAAATCTAGTACTACTCCTGAACAGATGGAATGGTGTTTGAAGATGATTAAGAAACCTAATGTCGATCCTGAGCGGTTTGGCAAAGTGTGGAGTATCGTTCACTCATTAAAGGACGCATATGAAATGAATGAATAAAATCAAGTATTTTTCTTTCCTTTTTTTTTATGAAATTTTAATTATTTTATGATTTTTTATTTATAAATCTACAATTTTTGGACGAAAACCTAATGGTTAGTGTAATTATTTAATTGTTTTATTACTAATTTTAAATTTTTTTCTAATTTTTAAGGGTTTATTAATTTTAATGAAATTACATCCTAATTTAGAAAGCAAAAGTGTTTTAATAAGCAATTAACATGAATTTTGCTGAAAGAGAAATAGTTCGTATTGGGGTAATAAAACTAACTTTAAAAAAAAAACCTTAAATGTTTTAAAAGTTCTAAAAATATAGAGCTAAGCAACATGTAGATTTTTAGAAATAAATTAGCTTTTTAAGTTTAATATTAATATCTAAAGTTATAACATGTATAAAAATGATTTATTAATTCAAACTCTATGGCAAATAATTCGGAAATAATAGGGGAATATCGAGGATTAGTTAAAAATAGAGTGCTAACCGCGTTATTGCAATCTTATTTAGATAACTTAGATTACGATGGGATGAAATCGATATTGAGAGAAGCCGAATTATTGGAACTAAAAGATATAAGAGAAGTAGATCCCGATGGCGTAATTGACTTTTTTTCTTTTAAAAAAATAATATCTGCTCAAAATTGTTTGTTGTACGATTCCACTAAATTACTATACGAAATTGGACGGAAGTTCTCGTTTTATTTGTTTCCTTTTGGAAAAGATTTCGAAGAAATAATTAAAGAAATAAATCAATTGATTGTTGCTGATTGGCAAGTTAAAATTGTGGAAAGCACACCTGAATTGGTGGTCATTCGAGTTGATAAATGTATGTTTTGTTCAGAAATTGGAGTTTCTTGTGATTTATTCAAAGGTTTTATAATTCATTCGTTAGAAAAAAATTTACCTTCAGGTTTTTGCGTGGTTCCATTTGGAACCATAAAAGAGAATGTTAGCGATCCAAATCACAACTCATTTATTTTGAAATTAAAAATTGAGAAAACATTTATATCCTAAAATAACAAAAGCTTATATATAACAAAAATCAAAATAAATTTTGTTGTATTTATATCTTTTATAAAAATTACAAGTCATTAATTGGTAAAATTGCCAGCAGATGGATTGTCCACAGAAACAAAGGAATATGTTTTTAAAATCACAATTCTAGGAGATTCAGCCGTTGGTAAGACTTCACTTATTAATCAATTTGTAGAAAGCTCGTTTGAAGAAGACTACAAACCTACATTAGGGGCCAATATAATCAGGAAGGATGTTAATATAGGCGATGTTAACGCAAAAGTGCGATTAATCATGTGGGATCTTGCAGGTCAAGAAAAGTATAATGTTATAAGGTCTATGTACTTCCAAGGATGTGTTGGTGCATTATTAGTTTTTGATCTTACACGACATAACACCTTTGACAATATAAAGTCAAAATGGTTAAAGGATTTTAAAAATTACGTCAAAAAAGAAGGCGCATACATATTAATCGGTAATAAAGTCGATTTAGACGATCAACGTGTAGTAAATAGCGAAGAGGGTATTAACCTCGCTAAAGAGATTAATGCTAGCGATTTTATTGAAACGAGCGCTAAATACGGCGAAAATGTAGAGAAGGCCTTTAAAAACTTAGTTTTCCAGATCTTAAGAAATTATGGAGAAAAAATCTGAGACTGATTAAGAAATCTTCAATTATATTTCTTTTAAATTAGTAATCATTCTATTTATTTACTATTCTATTTAATTACAATTCGATAAATGAAAAAAATGAAGGAGCTATCAAAAAAGGTTAATTTAGCGCCAAAGTCGGAAATTCGGGAACTTTTTAATCTTGCCGCAGGCCGCTCCGATGTTATAAGCTTGGGAATTGGACAACCAGACTTCTCAACTCCTGAACCTGCAATAAAAGGAAATGTTAAGGCGTTAAATGAGAAAATTACGCATTATGCTCCTACTAAAGGCGTTCCAGAATTATTGCAGCAACTCGAATATAAATTGAAATCAGCAAATAACATTGAAGCAAATTGGAAAGAAAACATTATCGTTACTAACGGTGGCTCACAAGCGCTTAATCTCACGTTTGCCTCGGTGTTTAATCCCGGTGATGAGCTTATTATATCGTCTCCAAATTTTATCTCATATTTCTATTTAGGTCTTTTTTTTGATGTAAAAGTAATTGAAGTTGAGAGGAAGAATGATTTTAGTCCAGATATCGAGAAAATAAAAAAATTAATCACAGATAAAACCAAAGCGATTTTGATAAATTCGCCTAACAACCCTACAGGACATTCTTTAAACAGAAATGAATTGCAAGGAATAGTTGAAATAGTTAAGAATAACGACTTGTTTTTAATCTCCGACGAAGTTTACGAGAACTACCTTTACGATGGGACGGAACATACGAGTCCAGCTTCGTTAAAAGATATGTTTGAACGGACTATTACCTTAAATGCGATGTCTAAATTGTATTCCGCCACGGGATTTAGATTGGGATATGTGGCTACTAGTAAAGAAATAATTGATTTAATGGAAAAATATCATCAATACACAGCAGCAGGCACAAATCACGCGGCCCAATATGGTTTCTTAGAGGCTTTGAAAATGGGAAACGGCTTTTTTGACGAGATTTTGGAGAGTTTTAATATAAGACGTTTACTAGCTTATAACCGGCTAAAGGAAATGGGTTTTGAAGTCGTTAAACCGAAAGGAGCGTTTTATGTTATGCCAAAAATTAACCAATTTGGTCTTACGGGGGAAGAATTTTCGAAAAAAATAATGGAAGATCAAGCAGTTGCAGTAATACCGGGTAATATATTTGGATCCTACTCAGAATACATGTTAAGAATGTCTTATGCTACAAAATTAGAAAAACTTGAAGAGGCTATGGATAGAGTCGAAAAATTTGTTAAAACTTTATAATTATTAAATTATCAATCTTTTTCTTTGCTGTAAGATTGTAGGAGAGCGTTTGTTAATAGCTCCGTTGCTTGAAATACTTGTTCTAATTCAATATATTCGTCTATTTTATGAATATTGTTTGGATCTCCGAGGCCAAATATTACAAAAGGGATTGGATTATTAATGTTAATGAGGTGAGCGGCATCAGTTGCATAGGATAAACCTAAAGCCTCGCTTTTAGAAATCTCTTTTAGATTTTGAATGAATGGATGGTTTGAGTCTGTTTGAAGCGCGTATAGCTCGTTTATGATCTCTATATCGATAGAGAAGTTGCGTTTTTGTAGATCCTTCAAATTAACAATTAAATAGTTATGGTCTTGTTCGGGGATTATCCTATAGTCAAGATCTAAGATAGCTCGATCCGGAACTACATTAATTGCGGTACCTCCACTAATTTTTCCAATATTCAAAGTTGATTTTCCTAAAATAACGTTTGTTTTTTCTTCTAAACAATCGTATAATTGAGGAATAATTTTTAATGCTCCTTCAATTGCGTTAATTCCTTCGTGTGGCGTTGACCCATGCGCAGATTTTCCAGTTATTTTCAATTTGACCCACAACAAACCTTTTTCACCGATCCCTATTTTTAAGTTTGTAGGTTCTGCTATTATTAGAAGGATTGAGTCGTTCATAACCCCTTGTTTTGAAAGAGTAATAGAACCTGCCATTCCTGCTTCTTCGTCAGCAGTTCCTACAAATACTAATTTATATTTCTCTAAAAAATCGGGAATTTTACTTAAGGTTTTTATCACGCCTATTAAGGACGCAATACCGCCTTTTATATCGGCTGAACCACGACCATATAATCTTCCATTCTTAATTTTGGCTGAATAAGGAGGGTATTCCCATTGAACAGCATCCCCAGCAGGCACTACATCAAAGTGTCCAGATAATACAATTTTTTCTTTTCCATCTCCTATAGTAGATACAAGGTTATGGAGTTCTACACCATTTTTTATATTTACAATAACCTGGTTTTGAAAACCGAGTTCTTCCTTAAAAACATCATCGATAAGAAAATTTACAATTTCTTTTGTTGTTCCAGGTGGATTTTCTGAAGGGATTTGGACCAACTTTTTCAAGATTAAAATAATTTCGTCTCTTATGAGTTTGGAAATCTTCATTTTTAGTTATTGTTATCTTTTTTCTTATCATAAAATAGTAAAAAAAGAATTAGATTAAACATAATCCACTTCAAATGGAGTTTTTGGCAGTACTTCTGCTCCTTTTTTAGTAACTAATGTTGGAGATTCTAACCTTAGTCCACCAAGTCCAGGACGATTTAATACAACTGCAGCAATTTCGACCATATTTTCTTCAAAGACCATAGAGCCCCATTCTTTGCCGGGTAGGACTAATGGCCACGATTTCTACCCAAGAACCCAAACCAAAATAAGTTAAATCTTTCTTAAATTATAAGTTAAAGGCAACGATTTTAAACCGCTTGATTTTTACATTAAAAACTTTCGAAAATTTCGTGACTCGAAAATACGCGTTCCGAGACTCGAAATACCCTCCCTCCTTTTCCGAGACTCGTAAAAACCCACCCTATGTATCTTGATATATTATACGAAAGTTAAAAAACAAACAAAAAAAAATATTTCTCTTAAGTACTGCAATCTTAGCCACTTCTTCAAATTCAATTTAAAGTTAAAAAGGTTGTAAGAATTAGATGTTTATTTGTATAAATCTGCTGAAGAGTCTTTGATATTTCTAGACGTTGTAATTACTTTTGCCATATCTTCATACTTTTCTATAATCTCAGTTGGTAAAGTAGATGTGATTTTAGAAAGCGCAAATTCAAAATGTTTGTTTTCGATTTTATCGATATCTTCCATTTTATCTCTAATTGCTTGCATTCCCGCTTCTCTACAGACATTTTCTAAGTCCGCACCGCTATAACCTTCGGTAATTTGGGCAACATGTTTCAATGAAACATCGTCGGCCAAGGGCATTTCGCGCGTATGGACTTCTAGTATCTTTATCCGTGAATCTAAATCAGGGGCTATAACGTATAATAATCTATCAAAGCGACCAGGTCTTAAGAGAGCAGAATCTACTAAATCTGGACGATTAGTACTAGCAATTACTATAACTCCTTTTCTATCTTCCATTCCGTCCATTTCTACAAGGAGTTGGTTAACAATTGAAGAAGTTACTCCTGATCCTGTTCCTTCATAAGACATTCTAACCGCTGTTATTGCATCAATTTCGTCAAAATAAATGATCGAAGGAGACGCTTGACGTCCTTTTCTAAATATTTCGCGGATTGATTTTTGACTTTCTCCAACCCATTTTGATAATATTTCGGGTCCTTTCACGGTAATAAAATTACATTTACTTTCATTAGCCACAGCTTCAGCTAAAAGAGTTTTTCCACAACCTGGGGGCCCAAAAAGTAAAATCCCATTTAAAGGTCTAATTCCAGCTTTCTCGAAAAGTTTAGGATACTTAAGAGGCCACTCAACAGCTTCTCGCAACTCTGATTTTATATCTTCTAAGCCTCCTACATCTTCCCAACTAATGTCAGGAATGTCTATCATTATTTCTCGCATTGCTGAAGGTTCAACCATATTAATTGCTTGTACAAAATCTTTATCGGAAATCCTTAATTCCTGAATAATATCGATAGGTATAGGTTCATCTAAATTAATTTTAGGCAATATTCTTCTTAAAGCGAACAGAGCTGCTTCTCTACACACTGCCATAATATCGGCCCCCGCAAATCCATGAGTTATCTCCGAATATCGATTGAGAACAACATCATCTTCAAGTGGCATTCCCCTTGTATGAATTTGAAATATTTCTTTTCGTCCTTTCACCGTAGGAACTCCAAATTCTATTTCGCGATCAAATCTTCCCGGTCTTCGTAAAGCTTCGTCTAATGCGTTTATTCTATTTGTAGCACCTACAACTATTATATGACCCCTACCTTGTAACCCATCCATCAAAGAAAGCAATTGAGATACAACTCGTCTTTCTACTTCTCCAGAAGTATCACTTCTTTTTGGAGCGATAGAATCAATTTCATCAATAAATATTATAGAGGGCGCATTTTTTTCCGCATCTTCGAATATCTCCCGAAGCCTTCCTTCACTAGCTCCATAAAATTTACTCATAATTTCTGGACCATTTATAGAAATAAAATAAGCGTTAGATTCTTGAGATACAGCTTTTGCCATTAAGGTTTTTCCCGTACCTGAAGGTCCATAGAAAAGTACGCCTTTTGGGGGGTCAATATTTAACCTATGAAAGAGTTCTGGGTGTTTTAGGGGTAATTCTACCATTTCTCGAATTCTCTGGATTTCGTCAGTTAAACCACCTACATCGTCATATGTAACAATTCCTCCAGAAATATTTAGTAAAGCAACTCGTTTATTAACTTTAATTCTAGTATCACGAGTGATTTTTACAATTTTTTTAGCCGGTAATGTATTTTCAACTACCAATCTTAATAGACCTAAGGTTGGTCGCCTCTTCTGGCTTCTCATGAACATATTCATCATCTGATTCATTGGATTATCTGGATCTGTCTTTTGATAAACAGCTCCTAAAACTTCGATAATATCCCCCGCAACAACGGGTTTATCAATTAGTTTTGCTAAAATGGATTCGGATTGCTTTTTTAAATCTATATTGGCTTTAGTTGGTGTTAATACGATCTCTTCGGCTAGAGATATTTTCGCAAGTCTAATTGAAACAAACTCACCAATCGTTGCTCCAGCATTAAGTCGTTGAAGTCCATCTAATCTTATTGTACCCCTCCCTTTATCGGCAACGCTAGCTACGATTATACCCGTAGTCTTCTTTTTACCCCTTATTTCAACTATGCTTCCCGTGCTTAAACCCATATTTGCTACAATTTCTTGGTCAAGATAACATAAAGAACGGCCGCTACGAGATTTCTCTAGCTCTTCTATTCTTACCTTAATTCCTTTTATTGAAGACATGATGAAAATTGATTAATTATTTTATAGTATTAAAAAATACAATTTTAAATTAATATAGTAAATGGCAATTTATGTTTTTTTCTATTTTTTTTTATAATTGTCTAGTAAGAATTAGTAGTTTTAATAGGAAATTTTTAAGTTTAAGTTCTTTTCTAGAAATACTATATATTCCTTTGAAATCTTTGAGTCTTTAAGAGATAAATTTAAAGATTTTTTGATAAATATTTTTCTTAATTTTAATATTCTATTTTTATAGATTTGTAACTCTGGATTCTTTAATAACTCTCCAACAATAAGCCGAGTTTGTTTATCTAATTCCTTATGATATCGATCAATAATTTGAACTTCGTTTCTCCTTGTTGTATCGCTTAATCTCGCTAATTTTAATTTCGTATTAAAAATTTTAACTAAGGTCGTTATTTCTATTTTTAGATTCTCAATTTTCGATAAATCATAGCTTTTTAGTGGTTTATCCCAATTATAATTATGAAAAGAATCAAATTTTACGTTCACATTAGAAATTACTTGTTTTGGAATCGTATAGCCCCTTTTTTCGTTCCATTTAACACATACTTCGAAGGGAGTTGCTATATAAATAAAAAAGAAGGTTTTTTTTAAATTCTCAGCGATTTCTTTTAAATCATGTCTCATGCTTGTATAATAATTTAAATCGTCACTAATAACGATAAAATTATTCTTTAAAGCAGATTCTACTCTCTCCAAATTAGTTTTTCTTACAAAGCTTTCATTTTTGGAATTAAAATTATTTGGAAAATGAATATTCCTAATTTTGTCAGGGTCTATTATTTTTACCTTATACGAAGTTATTTGTTCTAAAGTTTCTTTTAGCAAGATTGCAAATGTAGTTTTACCCGAAGCTGGTAATCCAACTAAAACTATTAAAAAGTTTTGATCAATCACTTATTTCTTCAGCTTCATCAAAGGTTTTTATTAATTCTATTTTTTGTTTCCTAGAAAAAGTTTTAATTTCTAGCTCTCGCTTCATTGCATCACCCCGTTCCATAAATAGCTCATAATATTTTAATCGAATACTCTTTTTCCCTCGACAAAATTTAGCCCCAGTTCCCTTTTTATGTTCTTGTAATCTTCTGTTAAGATTATTAGTGTATCCCGTATAGAATCTTTTTTTATTATTTTTCGCAATTGTTTCTAAGATATACACATAAAAAATACTATTATCATTTAATTTGGTCAAGTCTGCTTACCATAAGAAATATTCACTCTTTTCACTATTTATAAGATGCCTTTTTTTCTATTTATTCTTTTAGGCGTAAATTTAATCTTTTTAAGTTGTTAAAAGAAAGTAAACATTTCAGTATATATACATATTATATTTTTTTAATTAAAAATTAAAAATTAAATTTATTAATAAAAACTTTTATATTTTTTAAAGGAAGCTTTTGATTTTTTGGGTGTGATGCTATTCCTCTAGGTATTTGCTTGATTAAGTGGGATGAGATTCTTGGCGGAAATATATACATGAAATATCCCAATGATGTAGCGATTCCTGATAATGTCGTGCAACAGATCCAAATCTCACACAATTTCGTTGAATCGTACATTACCATTGAAGAGAAGAATTGGAATTCAATTTCATATTATAACGAAAACAAAGAAATCATTATCGTATTAGTTTTAGATAAATACGACGACAGTTCAGATTATACCGTTATTTTAGACGAGTTTAAAAAAGAGTTAGAATTAGAGTTAAACGAAGATAGGCTCAAAGAACATATAGAAAGAATATATAATCTTTCCTTAAAAGTTTTTAGAACGAGAGACGAAGTAATAGCGAAATTAAGCAATGAAGTAGCTCAATTGAAAACTTTAGAATACGATTTAATAAAGAAATTTGAAAGGATTTCAAAATCAGATCATCTAAAAGTAAAGAGCAAAATTCAGTTTTTATTAGCCGTTAAAGAGGAAGTAAGATACTTCGAATTAAGAAAATCAATTAATACAAGTAAGAGATGGCTTGATTCTGTCTTAGAAACTCTGAGTAAGAATAATATTGTTGGATATAACAACAAGAATGATAGTTATTATTTGAAATTTTGAGTAGGGCTGATGATTCTCGACTTGGGACTTAAATTTTTCCCATAAGATACCTATTATCTTATTGTTTGAATAATTCTAAACACTCTTTTATAAAAAAATACATTATTAAAAAAGTTCTTACTTTTATTATTATCAATTTAAAATTTGAATCTTTTAAAAAATAATTGTGTAAACCATGAACCTTTCAGATGAAGAACAAAACGAAGTCCTAAAAGTAATGAAATCTCAAATGTTGACCCTTTTACACGGCGAATATGTAAAAAAATTTGAGGAAGAATTCGCTCGTTACATCGGCGTAAAACACGCTATTGGTGTTAATACCGGAACTGCGGCGTTACATATGTCTATAGCCGCTTTGGACATAGGGCCCGGAGACGAGGTTATTATTCCTCCTTTTACATTTATAGCAACCGCAACTTCAATATTACATAATAATGCAATACCGATATTTGCAGATATTGATAATAAAACCTATACGATCGATCCCGAATCCGTAAAAAAACATATTACGGATAAAACTAAAGCAATTATTCCAGTTCATTTAGCGGGTATTTCAGCCGATATGGGGGCCCTTAAAGACATTGCAAACGATTTTAATTTATATCTGATTGAAGACGCTTGCCAAGCGCACGGAACAAAATATATGGGTAAGAAAGTTGGTTCTCTCGGAGCTATTAACGCTTTTAGTTTTTACCCTTCAAAGAATATAACTACCGGGGAAGGTGGTATGATAACGACTAACAGCGATGAATTAGCTGAACAATGTCGACTACTAAGACATCACGGTGAACCAGAATGGTATGTGTATAATCGTTTAGGTTATAATTATAGGATGACTGAAATACAAGCCGCAATAGGAAGGGTTCAATTAAAGAAAATCGATAATTTTATAAAAATAAGAAATAAAAACGCTATGTACTTAACAGAAGCAGTAAATAAAATAAACGGAATTGATCCGCCTTATATCCCTGATTATTGTGAACCTGCTTTTAATTATTGGATAGGGCGTTTTGATCCAAATAAACTCTGTTTGAATAAAACTGAATTTTTAAACAAATTTCCAAAGAGTAAAGTCCTTTACCCTAAGCCCTTATATGAAACTAAATTATTCAAGGAAAAAATTGCGTATCCAAAAGGATGTCCATGGTCGTGTCCTTTTTATGGTAAAGATATAGATTATAATAAAATAGAATTACCTATAGTCAAAAAAGTTACCAAAGAGATTTTTGCTTTAGATATCCATCCAAAAATGACTAAAGAGGGCCTAGATCACAACATTAATTCAATGCAGAACTTAATCAAGAAATAAATAGTAAGGGAATCTTCTTTTTATGAAAAGAATTATAATTAAAGTATATGGAAGCGTTCAGGGTGTTTTCTTTCGCTACACCACACGTAAAGTGGCCCGTAAAATAGGTTTAACTGGATTTGTTAAAAACCTAGCTGATGGAAGCGTTTATATCGAAGCTGAAGGACCTGAAAGCGAGTTAAAGGAATTACTTGAGTTCGCAAAAAGAGGTCCGAAATATGCTGAAGTTGAAAATATAGAATATAAATTTGAAGAAGCTCAGAATAGATATAAGGGTTTCGACTACTTTGTTTAATGATTCTTTTTCTCAAATAAGTTAAAATCTTTTTACTTTAATTTTCAATGATCATATTACGTAGATATTATTAAAGAAAATAAATAATATTTCGATATTATTACTCATGTCGTTATTATTAAAGAGAAATAAATTCCTTCAATTCTTTCGATCTATCAACCATAACAAAATCAAATATCAAGGGCCAATAATTTTAAAGATGTATGGGTTCTTAAATGAATTTGAATTGCGTAACGAAAATAGATACATTCTATGTAATTTCATAGATCAAAATAGTGATTTATTCGATTTAAAAAGGGATATATACAAAAGCAATCACGATGTATCCTTGGAACAATTATTTCTCTTTGCCTATCATAAAGCTAAGAATAATAATCTATTAAACGACTTATATGGGGAATATTTTAACTGTATTGTCGCAATATCGAAAAAAGTTGACACTCAAACTAATTTATCTTAAATCCCGTTAATCGAGTTGAAATTTTATTACACTACAATTAAATACTCCTAAATATTTTGGTGAAAATTATTAATAAGGATAAATATTATTATGAAAGTAAATAAAGTCAATAATTTATGTGAATAATTATGACCACTGAACCTGAACCAAACTATATTATAAAGATTTGCTTACTGGGGGAAGCAAATGTCGGTAAAACATCATTGGTTTATAGATTTATCGAAAATAAATTTAAAGATAATTATAAAAGCACTCTTGGCGTAAACCTTTTAAAGAAAGATATGGAGCTTAAAGGGTACGGCGATGTTTCTGCTCAGATATGGGATCTTGGTGGGCAAGAAAGCTTTAGAAGTCTCCGGAGGTTGTATTTAGAAGGAGCAAATGGCGCTTTAGTTATATACGATTGTACTAAAAGAAATACTTATGAAAAACTTGATGAGTGGATCGAAGATTTTAAAGATGCCAGAGGAGACGAGCCTTTGATTCTAATTGGAAACAAAAACGATTTAACCGATAAAATCAAAATTACTGAGAGCGAAGCTAGCGAATTTGCAAAGAGTTATAACATGGAATTTATATCCACTTCTGCTAAAACAGGATCTAATGTAGAAGACGCTTTTTTAGAAATCACAAAAAAAATTTTGGATAAAAATTTGAATAAATAGAGACATAGATTTAAGCTATAGGTTATTTTTAATTAACTTTAATTAAAAAAAATTATAAAAACAAATTCATTTATAAAGACTTTATAAACAAAAAATCATTTATAAAGAAATACCCTTTTTAAAAGAATTTAATTTTTCTTAAATTAATTCAAATCACATTTATCAATATTGATGTAAGATGGTAAAAGAAGTAAAAGAAGTAGAGGACGAAGAGGAAGTAGAGGAAGAAGTGAACTTCGACGATGAAAAAGATAAGGCCGAAGGAATCGATTACAAGATAGAGAATGTAGTTGCGACTGTAGTTGTCGAAATCACAGAAAAAATCGATTTAAATATAATTGCTCGCAAACACGCTGATGTTGAATATAATCCTGAAAGATTTCCAGGATTAGTTATGAGAATTCTAAAACCTAAAGCAACCATATTAATTTTCTCGACTGGAAAGATGGTAGTTACCGGTATGCGCAGAGCTTCGGAAGCTGATAGGGTTGTGGAGAAGGTGTTAAAGAATATAAGAAAAGCCGGAATAAAAGTATCCAATCCCGAAATTACCATTCAAAATATAGTAGCTAGTGGAGATTTGCACACAAATATAGATTTAAATATGGCTGCTATCGTTATGGAGTTCGCTATGTATGAGCCAGAAGTCTTCCCAGGGTTAATATACCGAATGCCAGATCCAAAAACTGTATTTTTAATATTCAGCACTGGAAGGATTGTTTGCACAGGAGCAAAAAAAAAAGAAATTGTTAGAGAAGCTGTAAAGGAGTTAAATAAACAAGTGCGGGAGCTTGGTGTCGCAAAAAAGGAATTAGGCGATGCCGATTATCAAGATATAACCTTCATTTAATTTATTCATTAT
>Ga0209121_10002346_pt1 | contig 19323 bp, 15 predicted proteins | sample Cruoilmetagenom3_FD_187292 | JGI IMG/M metagenome (GOLD analysis project Ga0209121, IMG submission 187292) | Oil polluted marine microbial communities from Coal Oil Point, Santa Barbara, California, USA - Sample 3 (SPAdes) (version 2) | ecosystem: Environmental > Aquatic > Marine > Oil seeps ...
TAACGCGTCACCACTTTGAAGGCGGTAAGTCTGTATTTGAACTTTCAACACAACACCACCATGATCACCTAGTGTGTCTAGACTGTGGCGAAGTTATCGAATTCTCTGATGACCTTATCGAAGAAAGACAAAAAGAAATTGCAGAGCGTTACAACGTGAAGTTGACAAACCACAGTTTGTACTTATACGGAAAGAGCATTACCGGAGATTGCAAAGGCAATCCAGACGCGCATAAAGCGAAGAAGTAACATAGAACGCTGGCTTGGGCCGGCGTTTTTTATATGGTCACTACATAAGACGATTAATCGCAACTTATTCTATAATTGACGACTTTATTCAGATACAAAAAAACCGGCTCTAAGCCGGTTTTTTATTAGGGTGCTTATCGAAAGCGAATCACTTTAGCGATTAAGCTTCAGTTTTTCCCCAAGTATCGCGTAGACCAACCGTACGGTTGAATACTAGTGCAGCTGCTTTAGAATCTTTCGAATCTACACAGAAGTAACCTGTTCGTTCAAACTGGTACGCTTGCTCTGCTACACCTTCAGCTAGGCTAGGTTCAACAAAACCGTTAAGTGTAACAAGTGATTCAGGGTTGAGCGTTGCAGCAAAGTCATCAGCAGCAGCTGGGTTTGCCACGGTGAATAGACGATCGTACAAACGAATCTCAGCAGGCAATGCTTTATCAGCCGATACCCAGTGGATAACGCCTTTCACTTTACGGCCATCTGCAGGGTTCTTACCCAAGGTTTCGTTATCGTAAGAACAGAAGATAGTCGTAATGTTGCCTTCTGCATCTTTTTCGATACGTTCAGCTTTAATCACGTAAGCACCACGTAAACGAACTTCTTTATCTAGAACCAAACGCTTATACTTTTTGTTTGCTTCTTCACGGAAGTCATCACGTTCAATCCAAATTTCACGCGTAAATGGTACTTCACGAGTGCCCATTTCTGGCTTGTTTGGATGGTTTGCAACGGTTAGCGTTTCTACTGCGTCTGCTTCGTAATTTTCGATAACGATCTTAACCGGATCCAGAACAGCCATTGCACGAGGTGCATTTTCGTTCAGATCATCACGGATACAAGATTCAAGTGAACCGAACTCAATCATGTTCTCTTGCTTAGTCACACCAATACGCTTACAGAATTCACGGATAGAGCTTGAAGTGAAACCACGACGACGTAGACCAGAGATAGTTGGCATACGAGGGTCGTCCCAACCTTCAACTAGGTTTTCAACCACAAGCTGGTTCAGCTTACGCTTCGACATTACCGTGTATTCAAGATTCAGACGGCTAAACTCGTACTGACGAGGTTGGCAATCAATCGTGATGTTGTCTAGCACCCAGTCATACAAACGACGGTTATCTTGGAATTCAAGCGTACAGATAGAGTGGGTAATGCCTTCTAGTGCATCAGAGATACAGTGTGTGAAGTCGTACATTGGGTAAATGCACCACTTGTCACCTGTCTGATGGTGGTGAGCAAAACGAACACGGTAGATAACAGGATCGCGCATCACCATAAATGAAGAGCTCATGTCGATCTTAGCACGTAGGCACGCTTTACCTTCTTCAAAGCCACCGTCACGCATTTTTTCAAACAACGCTAGGTTCTCTTCAGGGCTGCGGTCACGATATGGACTCGCTTTACCAGGCTCTTTTAACGTGCCACGGTATTCACGGATCTGCTCAGGACTTAGCTCGTCAACATACGCTAAGCCTTTATTAATTAATTCCACAGCATAAGCGTAAAGCGTATCGAAGTAGTTTGATGAATAACAAATATCACCAGACCATTCGAAGCCTAACCAGCTTACATCATTCTTAATTGACTCAACGTATTCAACGTCTTCTTTTTCAGGGTTTGTATCATCGAAACGAAGATTACATTGTCCCTGGTAGTCCTGAGCAATACCAAAGTTCAAGCAAATAGATTTAGCGTGACCAATGTGCAGGTAGCCATTTGGCTCCGGCGGGAAACGAGTATGCACGCTACTGTGTGTACCATCCGCTAAATCTTTATCAATAATTTGGCGAATGAAATTCGATGGACGAGCCTCAGCTTCACTCATCTATAGCACCTCTATGTATTTAGTATTGTCAGAGAAAGTTATCTTTCATATCCGAGACAAAGGCCGCTTTTATTGCCTGTCAAAGATAGAAAGATCATTGTTGCTAATCATCCACAATTCTGCGCCTTTGCACAATAAGAACCGTCCTTTAATTGTGATTATTTCTCCGATTCGATGAAGAATAGAACGAACATTGTTCACTGGCTCTAAACAACAGGCACAAAAAAGCCTCCCATGTGGGAGGCTTTCAATTTGACACTTACTTAAGAGTAACTTTACGTCTTAATTAAGTACTTCCCTTACTATGGAAGTTTTACATCAGATAGGTCTTCACCTGCACCGATAGCTTTCATTTCGCCAGCTACAATTTCAGCTAGTGGACCTAGGATAACCTGTAGGTTGTTTTCACCTAGTTTAACCACACCTTTAGCGCCGAGCTTCTTAAGAACAACTTCATCAGCGATAGAGCGGTCTTTTAGCGTTAGACGTAGACGAGTGATACAAGCATCGATTGAAGTCAGGTTTTCGTGACCACCTAGTGCTTTTAGGTATTGGCGTGCAACCTCACCTTTTGGTGCGTCGCCAGCAGGAGCCGCTACAGCTTCGTCATCATCTTCACGACCTGGCGATTTCAAGTTGAAAGCGCGGATTGCGAAAGAGAAAGTGAAGAAGTATAGAGCACCGAATGCTAAGCCAATCAATAGTAGAGTGAATGGTTTAGTTGCTAGACCCCAGTTCAATACGAAGTCGATAAGACCAGCAGAGAAACCGAAACCGTGCAAAGTACCAAACATGTTAGCAACAACTAGAGACAGACCAGTAAATACAGCGTGCATTGCGTATAGAGCAGGAGCTAGGAATACGAACATGAATTCTAGCGGCTCTGTGATACCTGTTAGGAATGAACAGAATGCAACAGAGAACAGTGCGCCACCAACTTGACTACGTTTTTCAGCAGGAGCAGCTAGGTACATTGCAAGTGCAGCACCTGGTAGACCAAACATCATTACAGGGAAGAAACCGTTCATGAATACGCCAGCACCTTTATCACCACCGAAGAAACGGTGTAGGTCGCCAGATTTAACTGTTTCAGTCACTTCTTTCACAACAGTTGTGATTTCTGGAGTAACAGAGTTAGCGAATGTGAACGTGTGCTCTTGACCAACAACTAGTGTTTTAGCCAGTGCAGGGTCAACACAAAGTTGAGTGATACCAGCGAATGCGCCTTGACCAGCAACGATGATTTCTTGACATGTGCCCATACCAAACCAGAAGTATGAGTTCAATACGTGGTGAAGACCAACAGGGATAAGTGCACGGTTAAGAGTACCGTAAACGAATTGACCAACAGCGCCAGACGTTGATACTGCGTGAGCTAGTGCGTCTAGACCAGATTGAACACCAGGCCAAACCACACCAGACACAGCACCTGCAACAAGTGCAAATAAGCCGGCCATGATTGGTACTAAACGTTTACCTGCGAAGAAAGCCAGCCACTCAGGAAGACGTGTTGCATGGAAGGCGTTGTAAGAGTGACCTGCGATGATACCTGCGAAGATACCGCCGAAGAACGACATGTTAACGTCGGCGTTAATTGTCGTTGCTGTAGCTGTTAGTACGAAGTAAGCAACTGCACCAGCAAGACCCGCTGCGCCGTTACCATCTTTAGAAAGACCAATCGCGATACCTAGACCAAAAAGCAATGGTAGGTTACCGAAGATAGCACCACCAGCTTGCGCCATAAATGGAATATCAAGTAGATCGCCTTGACCTAAACGTAGTAGAAGCGCCGCAATCGGAAGCGTTGCGATAGGTAGCATTAACGCTTTACCTAGCTTCTGTGCATATCCTAGAATATTCACCAGTTGTTTCCCCCTATAGGATTTTTTAGAATTCGTCTGAGAAACTTATTTTAGTCGCTCAATTTAGTCCTATTCAGTGTATTCAATTAATTTTGCTCCGCAAATTAAAACCTTACCATTTGTGATCCTAATCACCAGTTTTTACCAAATCCAGAGGTTTTTGCTAGCGAGATCATAAAACTTATTTTATCATTCAAAAAAATGAACATTTATAGATAAAATCCAAATATAAAGATTGGGTTAATGCCCGGTTATTTTAGGTAGAAAATGCCAATAAACAACCGAAAAACATTAGCTTAAAACTATAAAATTAACTAATTGTTCATTTGTTTTTCAAACACTTAAATACGTTTCTCATTTTAAAAACGTTTGCTCGTAAAAGATAAATCGTTACGTAAATGATGCTCGCAAACTAAGTCCACATTTAGGTAACGAACAAATTTAAAAGATCTCACGAAATAAGGATTAGCTGACTATGTACGCGCTAAGTAACTGTAAAATTTACACTGGTAGTGATGTTCTAACCGATCATGCTGTTGTAATTGAAAACGAACTGATCAAAAAAGTCTGTCCTATCTCTGAATTACCAGAAGGAATCGAGGTCCGTGACCTAGATGGTACAAATCTAAGCCCGGGTTTTATTGATCTACAACTGAATGGCTGTGGCGGTGTAATGCTGAATGATGAGATCACTGCTGACACCATGCAGATCATGCATAAAGCAAACCTTAAATCGGGCTGTACTAGCTTTTTACCTACGCTAATCACCTCTTCGGACGAAGATATGCGCGCGGTTATTACGGCAGCTCGTGAATACCACAACCAATACCAAAACCAGTCTTTAGGTTTGCACCTTGAAGGCCCATATCTAAACGTTGCGAAAAAAGGCATCCACAGTGTCGATCACATTCGTAAATCTGACAATGAAATGATTGAGCTTATCTGTGAAAACAGTGACCTTGTGGCCAAAGTAACACTGGCTCCTGAGCTCAACGACCCAGAACATATTGAGCGTCTACACAAAGCTGGCGTAGTGGTTTCTATCGGCCACACCAATGCCACTTACGCTGAAGCGCGTCAAGGCTTTGAATCAGGCATCACTTTCGCGACTCACCTGTTCAACGCTATGACACCTATGGTTGGTCGTGAACCTGGCGTTGTTGGCGCGATTTACGACACGCCTGAAGTTTACGCTGGCATCATCGCTGACGGTTTCCACGTTGATTACGCAAACATCCGAATTGCACATAAAATAAAAGGAGAAAAGTTGGTATTAGTGACGGATGCCACAGCTCCTGCAGGTGCTGACATGGAATACTTTATTTTTGTCGGTAAGAAAGTATATTACCGTGATGGTAAGTGTGTTGATGAAAACGGCACACTGGGCGGCTCAGCTCTGACTATGATTGAAGCAGTTCAGAATACAGTTGAGCACGCTGGTATCGCTTTAGACGAAGCTCTTCGCATGGCTACGCTATACCCAGCTCAGGCTATCGGTGTAGAAAGCAAGCTAGGTCGAATCAAAAAAGGCATGGTTGCAAACCTTGCCGTATTTGACCGAGACTTTAACGTTAAAGCGACTGTTGTTAACGGACAATACGAGCACAATTAAGTATGAATGGCGGACAAATAGGTAACGTAGACTTAGTTAAACAACTAAACAGTGCGGCGGTATACCGACTTATAGACCAACAAGGGCCTATCAGTCGTATACAAGTGGCTGATGTAAGCCAACTCGCACCGGCAAGTGTTACAAAAATTACCCGCCAACTTTTAGAACGCGGCCTAATTAAAGAGGTTGCGCAGCAAGCGTCTACTGGCGGTAGACGCGCTATTTCCCTAACCACAGAAGTAGAACCCTTTCATTCTGTTGCTGTGCGTTTGGGGCGAGACTACATTCAAATAAGCCTGCATGACCTTGGCGGTCGTGAATTGGCTTTCCAACAACAAGACCTGAATTATTCAGACCAATCAGACCTTACCCAAGGCTTGGTCAATAGCTTGAAGGCTTTCATTGCTGAACATCAACCAAAGATCGATCAGTTGATTGCCATTGGTGTCACTCTTCCTGGCTTGGTTAACCCAACAACAGGTGTTGTTGAGTACATGCCAAACACAGACATCGATAACCTAGCATTAAGCGACATTATTCGTGACACATTCCATGTTGCTTGTTTTGTGGGTAATGACGTTAGAGGAATGGCACTTGCTGAGCACTACTTCGGTGCGAGTAAAGATAGCCAAGACTCTATTTTAGTTAGTGTTCACCGCGGTACAGGTGCCGGCATTATTGTAAATGGTCAAGTTTTCCTAGGCCATAACCGCAACGTGGGTGAAATTGGTCATATCCAAATAGATCCGCTCGGCGAGCAATGCCAATGTGGTAACTTCGGCTGTCTTGAAACAGTAGCGGCAAACCCGGCCATTGTTGAGCGAGTACAGAAGCTGATTAAGCAAGGCTATGAGTCTTCTTTGACCGAGCTTGAACATATTACGATTCAAGATGTTTGTGACCACGCGATTAATGGTGATGAACTAGCGAAGCAAAGCTTAGTTCGAGTAGGAAATCAGTTAGGTAAGGCTATCGCAATGACGATTAACTTATTTAACCCTCAGAAAGTTATCATTGCTGGTGATATAACTAAGGCACAAGAGATTGTTTTCCCTGCGATTAAGCGCAATGTTGAGAATCAGTCGTTAACGGCTTTCCATAGCGGCCTGCCTATTGTAGCATCTCAGATCGATAAACATCCTACGATGGGAGCTTTTGCCATGATCAAGCGCGCCATGCTCAACGGTGTGTTACTTCAAAAGCTACTCGAAGACTAAAGAAAAACAATTCTGATTGTCCGCGGGCCGTGTTTGTATAAACACGGCCCGTTTTTTTAAGCTAGGGAACTACAACAACAAGTTATGGAACTTATATTAATATCCACTGCGTTTATTGCAGGATTTATTGCTTTAAAGTGTCACCTTCCCCCATTGGTCGGCTTTTTGGTCGCTGGTTTTGGGCTATTTGCTCTGGGTTTTGAAACCAATGACACCATCATTACCTTGGCTGACCTTGGTGTCACCCTGCTCCTATTTACTATTGGCTTAAAGCTAGACATCAAAACCCTACTCTCTAAAGAGATCTGGGCCGGTGCTACCATCCATAACCTTTTATCCACTCTGTTTTTTGCTGTAGCCCTGTTTGGTTTTAAATTCTTAGGTATTTCGTCTCTAGCAGCAATGTCGATAGAACAAATCGTTCTACTCGGTTTCGCTCTCTCATTCTCTAGTACCGTATTCGCGGTGAAGTCTCTGCAAGAAAAAGGGGAAATGAACGCGACCTATGGCACGCTAGCGATTGGTATTCTCGTCATGCAGGATATCTTTGCAGTGGTCTTTTTGACCGCATCGACAGGTAAGATTCCAGAGTGGTACGCCATCACACTCTTCGCTTTACCATTTTTACGTCCGCTGTTCTACAAAATCCTTGATTGGGTTGGGCACGGTGAAATGTTGGTGCTGTTCGGCATCTTTTTCGCATTAGTTGTTGGTGCTGGCTTGTTCCAGTTTGTAGGTGTAAAACCAGACTTGGGCGCTCTTATCTTAGGTATGTTGCTAGCAGGTCACCCAAAAGCTTCAGAGCTGTCGAAATCGCTGTTTAACCTCAAAGAGCTTTTCCTCGTTTGCTTCTTCTTGAATATTGGGTTATCCGAGCAACCTACTATCCAAGGCTTCATGCTCGCTATCTTATTCTTGCTGTTGCTGCCAGTGAAAGGCGTGCTTTACTTCTTGGTACTCAACCGCTTCAAATTCCGTGTTCGAACATCCCTACTCGCCTCTCTATCACTGTTTAACTACAGTGAATTTGGTCTTATCGTTGGCGGTTTAGCCTTTAAGATGGGTTGGATGTCTGGTGACATCTTGGTGGCTGTGGCGATTGCAGTTTCGCTATCGTTTTTGATCGCTGCGCCTCTAAACAAAGCGGGCCACAAACTTTATCAACAATCAGGCCGCTGGTTAAAAGAGCATGCAGCTGAAAAACTTAACCAACGTGATAAACGAATTGACCCGGGCCGTGCACAGGTATTGATTCTAGGTATGGGACGTATTAGTACTGGCGCCTACGATGAATTACGTTCGCGCTATGGTAAGGTTAGCTTAGGTGTCGAAGTTCGTGAAGAAGCGGCACACAACCATAGAAACCTAGGAAGAAACGTTATTTCTGGCGATGCAACTGACCCAGATTTCTGGGAGCGTATCTTAGATACAGCAAACGTGAAGTTAGTGATCTTGGCGATGCCTCATCACCAAGGAAATCAAACCGCCTTAGAGCAATTGAAGTCACGCCACTTTAAAGGTCAAATTGCGGCGATTGCTGAGTATCCCGATCAGCTCGAAACACTGAAAGAGAATGGCGTCGATGCGGCATTTAATATTTACAGCGAAGCGGGTAGTGGTTTTGCTCGACACGTCTGCGAACAACTAAACCCAAACATCGATAAAACCTAACCTTAAATGCCCTCTGCCAAACCTCTCAAATTTGCTGTTTTTTTGCACTTTTGGGAGGTTTCTGTACAAAAAACCGACCACAATTAGATAGCAAACACCAAAAACACTAAATAATTAGATATTTTCTAACAGAACACCCTTTATATTATTTTTTTGCTCACATCTGGTTGCTTTTTTTAGCCAGAATGGCAAATTGAATGCAGTTAATTTAGAAATTATTTAAAAGGAAGTTCTATGTGTTCAGTATTTGGCATTCTCGACATTAAAAGTGATGCCGCAGCACTTCGCCCTATTGCTTTAGAAATGTCAAAGAAGCTTCGTCACCGTGGTCCAGACTGGTCTGGTATCTACGCTGGTGAAAAAGCAATCCTCGCTCACGAACGTTTGGCTATCGTTGGCCTGAACAGTGGCGCACAGCCACTATACAGCCAAGATAAAAAACACATTCTTGCAGTGAACGGCGAAATTTATAACCACAAAGAACTTCGTGCACGCTATGAAGATAAGTACCAGTTTCAGACAGATTCTGACTGTGAAGTAATCCTAGCGTTATACCAAGAAATGGGCGCAGACCTTTTAGAAGAGCTTAACGGTATTTTCGCATTCGTTTTATACGACGAAGAGAAAGACGAGTACCTAGTGGGCCGCGACCATATTGGTATTATCCCGCTTTATCAAGGTTACGATGAGCACGGCAACTACTACGTTGCTTCAGAGATGAAAGCATTGGTTGAAGTATGTAAAACAATCAGTGAATTCCCTCCAGGTAGCTTCTACTCTTCAAAAGATGCAGAACCTCAACGCTATTACATCCGCGATTGGAACGAGTACGCTGCGGTACAAGGCAACAGCACAAGCAAAGAAGAACTGACTGAAGCGCTAGAAGCAGCCGTTAAACGTCAACTAATGACTGATGTTCCTTACGGTGTACTTCTATCTGGAGGCCTTGATTCATCAATTACTTCAGCAGTCGCTAAACGCTTTGCAGCAATGCGTATCGAAGATGATGAGCAATCTGAAGCTTGGTGGCCACAACTGCACTCATTCGCTGTTGGCCTTGAAGGCGCACCAGATCTTATCGCTGCTCGTGAAGTTGCAGACAAGATCGGTACAGTGCACCACGAGATGACTTACACCATTCAGGAAGGCTTAGATGCCATCCGTGATGTTATTTACCACATCGAGACTTACGATGTAACGACGATTCGTGCATCAACGCCGATGTACTTACTTGCTCGTAAGATCAAAGCAATGGGCATCAAAATGGTACTGTCTGGCGAAGGTGCTGATGAGATCTTTGGTGGTTACCTATACTTCCATAAAGCACCAAACGCAAAAGAGTTCCATGAAGAGACAGTACGTAAGCTACTTGCTCTAAGCATGTTCGACTGTGCTCGTGCAAACAAATCACTGGCGGCATGGGGCGTTGAAGGTCGTGTACCATTCTTAGATAAAGAGTTCATTGATGTAGCAATGCGTCTGAACCCTGAAGATAAAATGTGTGGTAACGGTAAGATGGAGAAACACATCCTACGTGAGTGTTTTGAAGACTACCTACCAGACTCAATCGCTTGGCGTCAAAAAGAACAGTTCTCTGACGGCGTTGGCTACGATTGGATCGATACGTTGAAAGCAACGGCTGAAGCAAAAGTAACGGATCAACAAATGGAAGCCGCTAAATTCCGTTTCCCTTACAACACGCCAACAACCAAAGAAGGTTACGCTTACCGTGAGATCTTCGAAGAGTTATTCCCTCTAGAATCAGCAGCAGAATGTGTCCCTGGCGGTCCTTCGGTTGCCTGTTCATCTGCGAAAGCCATTGAATGGGATGAGTCATTCAAAAACTGTGTAGACCCATCTGGTCGTGCGGTACAAGCCGTTCACAACGACTCTTACTAAGAGATTTCGTTTGAATAAATGCTAAACACTAAAAAGGCGCATAATGCGCCTTTTTTATTAAGCCTTGTTTTTATTCTTGCGCTTATGCTTGGGCTTGAAGTGCCTCGTTCTCAATACTGACAGGTACCACTTGACTGATCATCTTAACTAACATGATAGAACGCGCCTCACCATCTTTTTGATGATAGATAGCCTCAATACCAGCAAACTGACCACTCTTAATTTTCACGACTTGCCCTGATTCAAACTCAATACAACAGTCTTCAGTATCGTCACTAAAACATTTCTCGAACTCTTTAAGCTCAAACACTAAATCACCTTGTACTTCATGTGGCCTAGATCCGAATTTAATAAAGTCGACAACACCACGAGTAGAGCGAACCGTCGTAAAACTTGGGCCTTGCTCATAATCAAAGCGAACAAAGATGTAAGATGGAAATAACGGTTCTTTGACCTGCTTTTCTTTCCCTCGAACAACCTTTTCAACTTCTATTTGGGGATAAAAACACTCCACCCCTTGATTTTCTAAGTGCAACTGCGCGCGTTTTTGATCACCACGCTTACAGTAAAGTAAATACCAACGTTTCATTTTACTAGCCATTTTATATTTTTAGATATTTTACCACATGCCTAAAACGGTTGAATCGCCATTAATAAAATGAATCGAGCAAGCAAGAAATAATGCGTAGCAGACCAATTTATCAACAAAAAGTTATAGGTAGCAAAAGTGGTTAAGCATTGTACAGGGATCGTTTTCAGATAAAAAGGTGCATTATTGTAAGCGTGTGTACGCCACTCCTATTGTGCATAGCATACTCTTTAAAACCCTAAGCAATACACCAAACTGATACATAACAATTAAACCATTCAGGGGCGCGCTTGAATTGTTTATTACGCCACCAAACCAAATTTGAAAAATTAGTTTGCAGCACGCGTTAACTGGGTGACATTACAAAGAAAACCTCACATTATCATTCACTTATAAAAAATAAGTTGTCGTAACCATAAAACACACCTATTGCAGATGGTTATTCTACTCTGTATACATAAGTAACTATAAAATCTTTTAATACCTAAAATTAGTAAAACTTATGCCAAGCAATCACAACATTTTTGGCCACCCTAGAGGCCTATTTCTACTTTTTAGCACAGAGCTATGGGAACGTTTTTCCTACTATGCGATGCGTGCAATTCTGGTTTTATTCTTAACTGACACTACCCTCAACGGTGGACTTGGTTGGTCAACAAAAGACGCACTCGATCTCTATGGTATTTACACCGGTTTAGTCTATATCACACCATTAATTGGTGGCTGGATTGCCGATAATTACCTAGGTCAACGTAAATCGATCTTGATTGGTGGCCTATTAATGGCACTTGGTCAATTTACACTTGCTCTGCCCAATGGTTTTATTGGCTTAGACCAAGTAAACGCTCTTTACCTTGGTTTAGCGCTGCTTATCAGTGGTAACGGCATGTTTAAACCAAACATCTCGACCATGGTTGGCGATCTGTACCAAGAAGGCGATAACCGACGTGACGGTGCTTTCACCATTTTCTACATGGGCATTAACTTAGGCGCACTACTTGGTGGCTTAATTTCAGGCGCTGCAGTCGACTCTTTCGGCTGGAAGGCAGGTTTCCTTGCCGCTGGTATTGGTATGGTCATTAGCCTGATTATGCAAATGACGATGGCTCAATCTTGGTTAGGTAACATCGGTTCGGTGCCAGCAGCTGCACGAGCAAAAGCACTGAACAAGTCGAAAGAGAAAACGCCACTCACAAAAGAAGAGTTCGACAGATTAAAAGTTATTCTGGTTATGGGTCTGTTCGTGATCGTTTTCTGGGCAGGCTTTGAACAAGCCGGTGGCCTAATGAATATTTATACTCAGCAATATACTGACCGTATGATCGGCGATTTTGAAGTACCAGCTGCTTGGTTCCAGTCTCTGAACCCGTTCTTCATCATCACACTTGCGCCATTAATAGCCGCATTCTGGGTCAAACTTGGTAAGCGCGAACCAAACTCTCCAGTGAAATTTGCGATGGCTCTGTTTTTCTTAGCTCTAGGCTTCGTGTGCATGATGGGGGCAGTAATGGAACAAGGTGGCGACCTAACAGTCAAAACATCCATGCTTTGGCTAGTCGGTGCTTTCTTCTTCCATACTCTTGGTGAGCTTTGTCTATCTCCTATTGGCCTGTCGTTGGTCACTAAGTTAGCTCCACTTCGCCTAGCATCGTTAATGATGGGGGCATGGTTTGGCTTTAACGCCATTGCAAACTACGTAGCAGGCCTGGTAGGTTCACACGTAGGTGAGCTTGGTGCTATGTCTATTTTCAGTGGTATTGCGATTACTGCAACGGTGAGTGGCATATTACTGTTGCTGTGTGCTGGTAAACTCGTGTCATGGATGCATGGCGTAGAAACTAACACCTTGCTAGAAGCTGAACCAAAAACAACAGAAGCTTCAGCTGTTTAATAGCTAAGCGTCTATTACTAGACGAAACATCAAAATAAAAAAGGACTGCTCAATGAGCAGTCCTTTTTTATTTCTATTATGTGAAGTGCTGTTGCCAGTAAACAGTCGTTAGCGATGAATCGCCACTAGCTCTGCCATCATATCAATATGAGAGTCCCTGTCGTTGAGACACATAATATAGCTAAAGTCTGAACCACCAGCTTCAATGAAGGTCTCTTTGCACTGGTCCGAAATCTCTTCCAACGTTTCCAGACAGTCAACTGAGAATGCAGGTGCCATGATATCGATCTTTTTGATGCCCTTGCTCGGCAGTGATTCCAGCGTCTCGTCAGTGTAAGGCTTCAACCACTCTTCTCGACCAAACCGAGACTGGTACGTCATGGTAATATCGTCCTCTGACAACTCTAACTCTGCAGCCAGTAATTTTGTCGTCGCTTCGCAATGCTGCGGGTAAATATCACCCTCATCTGCCAATCGCTTAGGGATACCATGGAAAGAACACACTAAATGATCGGCTCTGCCATTTTTATCCCAATGGCTACGAACGCTTTCAGCCAGTGCTTTTGCGTAACTTGGATGCGCGTAGTAGTCACGAATAAAGCGGTAGCTTGGAATCACAGACATCTGTTTAAAGGCTTTAGTTAAACCATCAGAAACAGCCGCTGTCGTTGTTCCAGAGTACTGAGGGTACAGAGGTAGTACGATGATGTCTTCGACGCCCTTCTCCATCAGCTGTTCGACACCCGTCTTAAGACTTGGGTTGCCATAGGTCATACCCAACGCAACAGGCATTTGCAATTTCTTCTGCAGTTTCTCAGCTTGTCTTTGTGAGTACACAAGCAGCGGTGATCCATCGTCCATCCACACAGACTGATACAATTTAGCCACTTTTGGAGCTCGAATCGGTAAGATTACACCATGCAGGATTGGACACCAGAGCCAACGAGTTAGGTTTACCACTCGCTTGTCATGTAAGAATTCACTCAAAAATCGACGAACGCCAGCCGGGGTTGCCGAATCTGGAGTCCCTAAGTTCACCAGTAAAACGCCCTGCTTTTTATTATTTTCCATAGATACCTGAGACTAATATGTGATTTTCTGGAAAGTAATATACTAATCGGAATAAGTTCAAGATCATTGTGTATACCAAATGTTTGAATAATCATTCTGAACATGAGGTACCTCAAGCTCCACACTGCTATCTATCATCAGGACTAATAATCTTGAATCATGTGCAATCAAACTTATCGAGATTGGTATCGTACTAAAATTTGGAACAAAAAAAGCGACCCGTAAGGTCGCTTCTAATATATCAAATTCTAAAACTGGCTGTTAGCCAATTATGCTAGTGCTTTCTCAAGTTCTGCACTAACTTCAGCGACTTGCTTAGTACCGTCAAATTTAAGGTACTTAGTGTTGCCTGCTTCCGCTTCTTTACCGTAGTAAGAAATAAGCGGAGCTGTTTGATCGTGGTACACACCTAGACGAGCACGAACTGTTTCTTCTTTGTCGTCATCACGTACAACTAGTTCTTCGCCAGTGATGTCATCTTTGCCTTCTTCTTTAGGTGGGTTGTACACATTGTGGTATGTACGACCAGAAGGAAGGTGAGCACGACGACCAGCCATACGTTCAACAATCACATCATCAGCTACGTCAAATTCAACAACGTAATCTACAGCGATGCCCATTTCTTTAAGGCCATCAGCTTGTGGGATTGTGCGTGGGAAACCGTCTAGTAGGAAACCTTTCTCGCAGTCATCTTGAGCAATACGCTCTTTGATAAGACCAAGGATAATTTCATCAGAAACTAGCTGACCAGCGTCGATTACTGATTTTGCTTGCTTACCAAGCTCAGTACCCGCTTTGATAGCAGCACGTAGCATGTCACCAGTTGAAATTTGAGGGATACCAAATTTGTTCATGATGAAGTTAGCTTGAGTGCCTTTACCCGCGCCAGGAGCACCTAGAAGAATGATGCGCATGTTTAATCCTCTTATAAAATTATGATTTATACCGAAGCTCACTATTCCACTTTCGTAGTTCATTTTTAGGATAAACAGAAAGCGTTAGATAACCATTGAGGTTAAGTAAAACTGCAAATAGAAGCCAAACGGTAAGTTTCGGTATAACGTTTAAAAATCATACAACTGGGAACGATAGGTTCCTAGTCCCAGCTGATTAGGTCGAGCATTCTATCACATTAATATTCAATTTGGCTGAATTTACGACTAAAGAATGCATCGACAACATTTGTGGTAACGATAACGGTGGCGTTGGCCACATTTACCGAATTTTCAACGACGTTCATAAAAAAAGCTCGCATTTGCGAGCTTTTTATTACAATTATTGGATTAGCCCAAAGTCGAAAGACTAGCGCTTTGTTAGTAGCTCGTTGATTGCACCCAAGAATTGTGACGGATCTTCCATTGAGCCTTTTTCAGCTAGCATAGCCTGGCCAAGGAGTAACTCAACCCAACGACCGAACGCTTGCTCGTCCGCTTCATCTGCCATTTGTTTAACCAGAGCATGCTCAGGGTTAATCTCAAAAATGTACTTAACTTCAGGTGCCGCTTGGCCAGCAGCTTCAAGAAGTTTAGCCATTTGCGTACCCATTTCGAAGTCGTCAGTGACAACGACTGCTGGCGTTGTTGCTAGCTTGAAAGTAGTACGAACTTCTTTAACACGATTGCCAAGGTAAGCTTGAGTGCGTTCGACAACAGATTTGAACTCTTCTTCTGTCTCTTTTTGCTTCTCTTTCTCTTCTTCACCTTCAAACTTGCTTAGATCTAAGCCAGCTTTAGTGATTGACTGGAACTGCTTACCGTCGAAGTCCGTTAGGTAGTTCATCACGTACTCGTCAATGCGATCGTACATTAGAACCACTTCAATGCCTTTGGCTTTAAACTGCTCTAAGTGAGGGCTGTTCTTAGCGGCTGCGTAGCTATCAGCAGTTAGATAGTAAATCTTGTCTTGGCCTTCTTTCATGCGCTCAACATAAGAAGCAAGGCTGATGGTTTGCTCTGCAGAGTCTACTTCCGTAGATGAGAAACGAAGTAGACCAGCGATCTTCTCTTTGTTAGCCATGTCTTCCGCTGGGCCTTCTTTCATCACTAGGCCAAACTCTTTCCAAAACTCTAGGTACTTATCGTTATCATTCTTTGCCATACGCTCAAGCATCGTTAGAACACGTTTAGTACATGCACCACGTAGAGATTGAGTTACCTTGTTGTCTTGGAGAATTTCACGAGACACGTTGAGAGGCAGATCATTTGAGTCAATTAAACCACGAACGAAACGCATGTAAGATGGCATGAATTGTTCAGCATCATCCATAATGAATACACGCTGCACGTAGAGTTTCAAGCCACTCTTATGGTCACGGTTCATCATATCCCAAGGAGCTTTCGCTGGGATGTAAAGCAAGCTTGTGTAGTCGTTCTTACCTTCAACTTTGTTGTGGCTCCATGTTAATGGATCAGCAAAGTCGTGAGATACATGTTTGTAGAACTCTTGGTATTCTTCTTTCTCGATATCAGATTTGTTGCGGGTCCAAAGTGCTTGCGCTTTATTGATCTGTTCCCAATGCTCCTCCTCGGTATCTTTACCTTCGTCATCTTTAACGGCTGTTAAGATAGAAACCGGGATACCGATGTGGTCAGAGTATTTACCGATCACTTCACGCAAACGCCATTCATTTAAGAACTCTTTGCCGTCTTCACGCATATGAAGAATGATGTCGGTACCGCGAGACTCTTTAGTGATGTCTTCAATGGTGTAATCACCTTCACCTGCAGAGTGCCATTGAACGGCTTCATTGCTCGCTAGGCCCGCTGCACGAGTGCGAACAGTTACTGCGTCTGCCACGATAAATGCAGAATAAAAACCAACACCAAATTGACCGATCAGCTGAGAGTCTTTGCTCTGATCTTCAGACAACTTTGAGAAAAAGTCTGCAGTGCCTGACTTCGCGATCGTACCTAAATGCTCAATAACGTTGTCGCGGCTCATGCCGATACCGTTGTCAGAAATCGTTAAAGTATTTGCTTCCGCATTAAACGACAGTTTAACACCTAGATCCGCGTCACCTTGGTAGAGGTCACCATTCGATAGCGCTTGAAAACGAAGCTTGTCAGCCGCGTCAGATGCGTTAGAAATCAACTCTCGTAGGAAAATTTCTTTGTTTGAATACAGTGAGTGAATCATCAGATGAAGTAGCTGTTTTACTTCAGATTGAAAGCCACGAGTCTCTTTATTTTGCGTTGCCGTTTCGCTCATTTTTACTCCAAAACATCTATACTTTATGTTGAACAAATACAGGGGCGTTATATTGAATACCTCTCATATGTTCATTAACATGAGGATGACAATTGTAAATTCAAGGTCAAAAATCATAAAAACACTGTTTTTTTGATCTGTTTTTATTATCCTTGAGCCTGATAAATATAAAAGAACATAAAAGAAGCCATAATTTGGTGAAGAATCAGACGAACTTCACCTCTAATTTGTCTATTTCGCACCCAAAATCATCCAAAAATAGAAGAATTCAATGAGCAATATCGGCACAAAGTTTATTCTCGCACAGCGGTTCGTATTCGATCCAAATAGCAATTCACTTGTTGACCAAATGAGCGACGGCGAAGTCGTACGTCTTGGTAGCAATGAAAGCCGCATTCTCCTAATGCTGTCAGAAAGGCCCAATGAAGTTATCACTCGCAATGAATTGCACGAATATGTTTGGCGAGACCAAGGCTTTGAGGTCGATGACTCAAGCTTAACGCAAGCAGTATCGACACTGAGAAAGATGCTGAAAGACTCGACCAAATCTCCAGAGTTCGTTAAGACCGTTCCAAAACGGGGTTACCAATTTATTGCCACTGTTGAGCGTTCTGCACCACTTTCATCAAGTGACCAGTCAATGATGACTGAAATTGCAGAAAATGACGTCGAACCAATCTTGACATTTGCACATACTACGACGACCGAAGATATCGCATCTGAAACCATAGAACTAACACCAATCACGAAAATTCAAGAGACAAAAGTTGAGGTCGAGCCAACCATAACGCCCGTTTTAGCTTCGACCAACAACAATAAATGGCTAACGTTTTCGTTACTGCTTGCAGCTTTCATCATGCCTATTCTGGTTTTGACGTTTACTAATCCTGCAGAATCAGAGTTTCGCACGTTAGCTGAGGTTGACGGCGTGAAAGTACAATCACCAATCAATCACCCTGATCTATCCAGTTGGCTACCAGCCATAGAAAAATGTGTGTTGCATTACAATACCAATCACACAGGAATGCTAAAGCCAGCTGAAGTGATTGCGACAGGCGGTCAAACCAATAATCTTGCTCTTAACTATATTCACCCTCAAGAATATTCGAGTGAAAATGTAACCCTTAGAATTTACGCTAACCAGGCGGATTTAAACGACATTTGTAAAGGTAATCAGTAATATGAAATTAAAAGTATCCATTATTTTACTGGTCCTGTCTGCATTCCTAAGTGGTTGGTTGTATTGGGGAAGTGATGCAAAAGTCGAGCGACTACTTACTCAGCACGAGTGGCAGTCAAAAATGGTGACTCTGATCACTGACAACAAACAAGCTGACTCGATTGGCCCACTTCGTAAGGTTGAACTATCTTCCAACGCAAAATACTTACCTAATGGCACTTACTTAAGAATGTCGATAGTTAGGCTATATAGCACACAAACTGCACCGGCGAATGTGATCAACATTTCAGAGACGGGTCAATGGGATATCAATGACAACTACTTACTTGTCTCTCCTACTGAGTTTAAGGATGTGACTTCGGCCCAGCGCCAAGATTTCTCTGAAGAGCAGCTAAACCTAATCACTCAGGTTATCAAGATGGATGCAGAACAGAGCCGTCGAATTGATATTGTGAACACGAAAACGCTGTTACTCACTAGCTTGAATCACGGTTCTACAGTATTGTTTTCAAACTAAGGTCGAATAGCTCCTACCTCATACCCATTGCTGTGCAACCTTAAACGGTATACCAATAGAAAAAGGGGCATGATGCTCCTTTTTTTTATTACCTGTAGCATCTGTATTCTCATTGAAGTCATGATGTTGGTATCAGGATTTACTCATACTTAAAGGACGTCCAATGAATACAAGCTCAGACAAAGCATCATCAATCACTAAAGCATCTATATCCATACACTATTGTCGTCAATGTAATTGGATGCTTCGCTCTAGTTGGTTGTGCCAAGAATTACTGCATACTTTCAGTGAAGAAATAGAGCAAGTGAGTTTGAACCCAGGCACAGGAGGCAGGTTCGAAATCTTTTGTAATGGCGTGCAAATTTGGGAAAGAAAAGCAGATGGAGGCTTTCCTGAAGCTAAAGTACTGAAGCAAAGAGTTCGAAACATCATTGCTCCAGATAAAGATCTTGGCCACGTAGACTCAAAATAAGCGTTCCAGAAGGGTTTAGCTATTTAGCCTCAATTAACTGTTGTTTTTAATTAACTGAG
>Ga0209121_10002349_pt1 | contig 19317 bp, 15 predicted proteins | sample Cruoilmetagenom3_FD_187292 | JGI IMG/M metagenome (GOLD analysis project Ga0209121, IMG submission 187292) | Oil polluted marine microbial communities from Coal Oil Point, Santa Barbara, California, USA - Sample 3 (SPAdes) (version 2) | ecosystem: Environmental > Aquatic > Marine > Oil seeps ...
AGCCGAAAGCGACGCGAATTGACGCAGAGTTGTTGCAGAGCACGCCTAACGTGTTGCCCGCTCTGCTGCCAACCCATTGAAAACGTGGTGCCCCCAGAGGGCATTGCATGCCTATTCCATTCTGTTCCAAATTGTCTTTTTATTGTTATATTTCTGGTCATTAGTCTTCATCTCCTGTTCCACCCTGTTCCATTCTGCCCCATGCTATACCATATGTAGGGGTGGACTTCAGGGTGGACAGGATGACCCGTGCATTGAACAAGCTCTCGGCCGCTCAGGTGAAGAACCACGGGCCGGGTAAGTATTCAGATGGAGGAGGTCTCTGGCTGCACAAGCGGCCAGACGGCGGGGCACAGTGGTTCCTTCGGGTGGTCGTACATGCGCGTCGGCGCGAGATGGGGTTGGGGAGCCTGTCCCACGTCTCCCTCAAGGAGGCGCGCGAGGAAGCCACGAAATGGCGCGTCGTCGCGCGCAAGGGAAAGGACCCGATCAAGGAGCGCGAGCGGCTCAGACGCGAAGCCGAGAAGGCCGACCACACGCTTGAGACCATTGCGCATGAGGCTTTCGAGGCCCGCAAGGCGGAGCTCAAGGGCGACGGCAAGGCCGGGCGCTGGTTTTCGCCGCTCGAACTTCACGTGTTGCCGAAACTCGGGCGCATCCCGATCGAGGAACTCGACCAGCGCGACATCAAGAACACTCTCGGGGTGATCTGGCACGATAAGGCCGACACCGCGCGCAAGGCGATGAACCGCCTCGGCATCGTGCTGCGCCATGCGGCGGCGATGGGGCTCGACGTTGACATCCAAGCGACCGACAAGGCGAAAGCCCTGCTCGGGAAATCGCGCCACAAACCAAAGCACGTCCCGTCGATGGATTGGCGCGAGGTGCCGGAGTTCTACGCGAGCCTCGACGAGGGCTCCATCACCCACCTTGCTTTGCGGCTCCTGATCCTAACTGCAGCGCGTTCAGGCGAGATACGCTTCATCAGCATCTCCGAGATCGATGGGGACACCTGGGTCATCCCCGCGGCGCGCATGAAGGCCGCCAAGGAACACCGTATCCCGCTGTCGAAGGAAGCTCAGGGTGTCGTTGAGCAGGCGCGACCATTCGAGCGCGGTGGGTTCCTGTTTCCGAGCGTGCGCAAGGGCGTCATCTCCGACGCGACCATGTCGCGCCTGATGGAGCGCCGGGGCCTTGAGGCGCGTCCACACGGCTTCCGTTCGAGTTTCCGGACCTGGTGTGCCGAGGCCACGGACGTGCCGCGAGAGGTCGCCGAGACGGCGCTGGCGCACGTCGCGGGCGGAAGTGTCGAGCGGGCCTATCGGCGGACCGACTACCTCGACCAGCGGCGCGATTTGATGGAACGGTGGGCAGAACATGTCACTGGGCGGTGAGACCTCGGATGTCATTGGCAATTGGCAGGCGGAAGTCGGCAATCCACTGAGAACCGCCCTGCGTGAAATCCGGGCCTGGTCTCTTGAAGGTGATCGGAAGCATCCGAGATCTATCGGACGTTTGGAACTCACCGCGCGCGCTGATGGGCATCTCCAATTCGATGGAACCGGCTACAAAATTGAGCCGGGTCTCGCCAAAGTGATCGCCGATCTCGCGCGAACATTCGAGATCTCTTCATATGCCGATTTCAGTCAATCCGACCCGATGCACCGTGAAGAGACCTTTGGATCGACGGTCGCTTTTGACCTTGCTCGCCAAATCGCTGATCGGAATGCAAATGTTGGTTATCCAGTGTCCAAGGACCTACAACCCTTTATGACTACCGCCACCAACACCCTGAAGCGCCCCAAAGGACGTGGGGACGACAACGAGTCGCGGATCTTGAGAAACAGGCTCATGGCCTGGGCAATACAGCGAGGCGTCGAGTTCGATCTCAAGCCATCGAGAAACCGAGCTTCTGCTCGAAACCCACACTCGAAAAAGCTTCCCTGTGTCGCCGACCTAGTTGTAGAGATTTGCCAAAACACCGGCTGGATCAGCGTGACCTACAACACGGCTTTGTCCGCTTATACGGACCTACACTACGGCGGAAGAACGCGGGAAGATCTGCGCAAGTTCTTGAACGAAAACAAGAAGCCAAACCCACGACGTCTGCTCCAGAGAACAAACTTGGATGCCATCGGACATCATTTCGACCAACTAGACGAAATTCTCCCAAGGCTGCAAGAAAGGGTCTGCTAAGCATCAGCCCCCCTTCGAATTGTTACACACGATCTAACACGCTCTTTCGTGTTCCGCTTCGCCCCAAAGCACATATGGAGGCGAAGATGAAACGCTTGCTGAACTTCACTGAGATGCGCACGCTGCTCGGTGGTCGTGGGCGGACCACGGTCTACCGTGACATCGAACTCGGCCGATTGCCGCAGCCGATCAAGATCGGTGGGCGCCTCTACTGGCGCGAAGACCAGGTCGAAGCTTTCTTGCAGGAGATGGCCGATGCCGACTAATCCCTACGAACACCACAAATTCTACGAGCTGTACCTCGCGGCGCTCCCGCCCGAGAGCGAGGAGTTCACTTTCAATGGTATCGCCGTTGCAGACCCGGAGGCGTTCCTGGAGACGCTGCCCGATGAGGAACTCTTTCGCCTGGTTCCGCTTGAAACCGCAGCTGAAATCATCGGGATTCCCTTGGACATGTTTGCGGCATTCATCGCCGACTACACGTTCCCGAACGTCGTCCACCTAGTTGGTGACACCTACGCGACCAGCGTGTCGGAGATCGTCGGGCGCGCAAAGGTAATGCGGATGATCGCCCGGAAACACCTCGACGATTTCCTCAAGACGGGCCACTTCCCCGAAGGTGCCGCCACCGCCGCGTATGAGGAGGTGTATGGTGAAGACTAAGACCACCACCTTCCGCCTCGCGACGTTCCAGAAGCGCCTCGGCCCCCTCAGCAAAACGATCAAGCTGAATGAGGCGGGCCAGCCCGTTTCCGACGCGGACGACTGCAAAATGTCCTCCGGCGATGCCTGGAACAAGCCGATCAAAGGCGTTGCTGGACTCGCCGAACTCATCAACGAGATGACCAGCGAATGCGCATTGGCCTTGGGTACCATCGACGGGATCGAGCAAAACGAAAGCGTACGTGTCACCATGCAGTCCCGGCTCCGCGGTTTCGACGGCGTCATTGCCAGGGACAAGGACCATCTTCACTTCGATGCGGGCCAACCCGGCTTCCTCCTCGTCGACTTCGACAAGAAGGGTATGCCCGATGAGGTGCGCCGGCGCGTCGAGAATGCAGGCGGCGTCTGGCCGCTGATCTGCACCGTCCTCCCCGATCTCGTGGGCGCCGGCTACCTGAGGCGGACGTCGACCTCCGCGGGTCTGTTCATCGTCGAAACCGGTGAAGAGTTCCCCGGCTCGGGCGGGGAGCACATCTACGTTGCGGTTCTCGATGCGGCGGATATCTCCCGCGCAACCAAGGTACTGCACCAACGCCTATGGCTCACCGGGCTCGGATGGATCCGGCTCGGGAAGGTGGGCCAGATGCTGGAACGCTCAATCGTGGACCAGTCTGTCGGCTCACCGGAGCGCCTGGTCTTCGAAGGCCCGCCCATCCTTGAGAAACCGCTCGAACAGTCCGCCGATGCGCGGCGACCTGTTGCCTTTGAGGGCGACGTGATCGACACCAGGGTCGCAATCGCGGACCTGACGCCGGTGGAGGCGGCGCGCTACGCGGCCTTGGTCGCGATAGGTAAAGCCAAGTTGAAGCCGGAGGCGGATGCGCGCCGCGAGATGGAGGACGAGCGCCTCGCGACGAAGCTCGCCGAAGACACCGGGGTGGAAATCGAACGGGCCCGCCGCCAGATCCGTCGTCGGCACGAGGGGCACCTGTTGCCCCTCCACCCGCTGCACTTCGACGACGCTTCGCTCGGTGAGGTGACAGTTGGGGATGTGCTTCGGGATCCGGAGCGGTTCGAGGAGCAAAGCCTTGCGGATCCCCTGGAGGGTGTGGCCTACGGCCGCAACAAGGCGAAGGTCTATCGGCGCCACGATGGCCAGTTGTGGATCAACAGCTTCGCCCACGGCGGGGAGAAGTACGACCTTGTGTACGACGCTCAAACCCTGCGCGCGATCGTCAAAGATCTGGAAAATGGCTCTGACACCGAAGCCTTCATGTTCGCACTGGCATCGGCCGATCTGAAGCCGGGCGAACTGAAAGACCTGCTCGACGAGGCGAAACGCAGGAGCGGCGTTAGCGTCGGCGACTTGCGTACGCGCCTCAATGAAGCGAAGCGCTCGATTGCTGAACGCCCGCGCGGTGACGGCGAAGACCACCTCTCCGAAGACGGTCGCGTGTTGTTTGACGCGCCCGCTGGCGACGGTGAGCTGACGCCGACCATGACGCAGATCGACGAAGTTCTGATCCAGGTAGCCTCGCCCATTCCGCCCTTTCGGACCCTTGATCACCGGCTCGCCGTCGTGTCCAGTCGGGCCCACAGCAGGCTCCACGAGCTCGGGCACGCAGTGCGTGCCAACAAGCCCGCCCCGAACCAGGCGTTGATCAAAGCCATTTCTGATGCTGAAACGCAGATGCTAATCGAGGAGCACATTTGCTTCAGGAGCCGCCGCTATGGGCACGCTGTCCGGTTGCAGCCGTCGTTTGCGCGTGCCTACGCCGCCTGGGAGGGCTCGAACCTTCCCCGCGTTAGCAGCATCGCCACGCTCCCCTTCGTGTTGTCCAACATGGCCCTGAAGTCCGGTGACGGTCTCGTCCGTGAGATCGGTTTGATCTTTGACATCGAGCCCGAGTTGCGGACGGCGCTCGGCGACGGCAAGCTTTCGACCTTGGCGGAGGCAAAAGAAGCCTATGATTGGCTCCGCGACCACTGGCTGGTCGACGTGGAGACCGACAATGCGGGCCAGGCGATCCTCGTTGCGCTCGCGCTCACGATGATCGAGCGCCACCTTCTCGCGGAGTTCCCGGCGTTCTTCGTTACCGCCGCTCAGCGCGGCAGCGGCAAGACCACCGTATTGAACATGGTCTCGACGGCGTTGACGGGATCGATGGCCTCAGCTGCCTCCTGGTCCTTCGACGAGGAGGAGCAGCGCAAGTCGATCTTCTCGTTCTTGCGTGAAGGCGTGCCGTTCGTCGTTTTTGACAACATTCCCCGCGGGTCGGCCATGACTAGTCCCACGCTTGAGCGGGTGTTGACCATGCCTGAGCTCTCGGATCGTATTCTTGGCTTGAGTGAGTTCGAGACGGTCGCTACCTCCACGGTCATTGCCTTTACCGGGAACAATGTTCGCCCAAAGGGCGACATGGCATCACGCTCCCTGGTTGCAGACTTGGTCTCGAACCGCCCCGATCCGGAGAACCGCGACTTCGAACACGAGGACGCCATCGAGTGGACCCAGACCAACCGGATCGAGATCCTCTCGCGCCTGTTTACGATCCTCATGCTCGACCGGGATGCCCCAAACCGGTCCAAGACGAGGTTCAAACCCTGGTGGAACCTGGTCGGACATCCGCTTGAACTGGTGAGCGGCGTGGACTTCGAGGAGTTGTTCAGCCGGAACGACAAGTTCGACGAGGAGGGCCAGGGCGCGACCGAGTTCATCTCTATGATGCTACGTTATGTGGGCGCAGAGAAGGCGTTCTCGGCCAGCGAGATCAACCTTCTGCTCGATACGAAAACCGAAGCGTATGTGACATATGACACGGAGGGCAATCCCCTGGGTGAAGGACGTTTTGACAGACGCACCCTGATGTCCGCGCTCGAAGAGGCGAGTGGGCGCGCGTTCACTGGCGGCCTCGTGAACGCTCACCGTGTCGCGAAGAAACTAAAATCGATCGAGGGGCGGCCAGTGAAGGTTGATGGTTGCCTGTTCACCCTGTCGGTTGACCGGGACCACGAGGGGCATCGCTACAAAATCGTACCGCTGTAGCCATGTCTCGGGGCATTCATCCCCATCGACGATCGCGCGTCCGGCCCCGCCGGGCGCGTTCCATTCTCACACCTGGAAACGGAGCAGCAATGTCCGCTCTGGACGGGAACAGACATTGGCAAAGTGGTGCCCAGCTTCCGTTTCGCGGACTTTTCGGACCTTCGCCCAGTCACGGTCAGCGGTCGCAAACGGCCCAAAGCCGCCATCTGTCGATCAGTTTGATGCCGCGGCGCAGCTTCCCCATACCAGCCATTCGTGCATCGCGCAGCATTGTTGAGGGGTGAATGACGGATGTGCGGGACAATGCTGCCGTAGGCAAAGAACGACCAGCTAGCCACTTTGACACGATCGCAGACCAAGGCGGCGAATTAGATTACGACAAGGTCGGGCTGGCTGAAGAGCATGAACATCCAGATGAAGGTTTGGTGCGCCCATACTGAACAATCCTGGGAACGGGACTTGGCCCGATGCCCCAATTCGCTCGATATCGAGGTCCGGCCACGACGTCACGATAAAGTCGGCCCCAGATATTCGTTGTCATGATCTGCGCTCTGGAATCCAACGCAATAGTATCCGGCGTTTTTCAAGGCCCGCCCGCCGAAAGGGAAAGCTTCGATGGATCTGCATTTCTCGACCGCAAGTCACGGACCTTTTGCGACCGTGGAACCGATATCCGAGTGAGATTTTGCCGCTCGAAAACCCGAATACCCGAAGATGACAACCAGGCGAGGCCGGCCTCAAACCGCAACCCTGTGATCCACCGCCACCTCGGCCAGTTTGAGCCGCTCGGGTCTTTGCCCTTTCGGCCAGATCGGGCTACCGAGGCTTTCGACCGAGATCCGTTCGGGCCGCGACCGCGCAGGATCGGGAACCGGCACGGCCGACAGCAGACGGCGGGTATAAGCGTGGCGGGGATTTCGCAGCACCGCATCGCGCGCGCCTTCCTCAACCACTTGGCCCAGACGCATCACCATGACCCGGTCCGCGACCTGTTCGATCACCGCCATGTCATGGCTGACGAAGAGGAAGGCCAGTCCATCATCGTCTTGGATTTCCTGAAGAAGTTCAAGAACTTGCGCTTGCACCGACACGTCCAGAGCCGAGACGCTTTCGTCGGCGACGATCAGCTTTGGCGACAGCGAAAGGGCACGTGCGATGTTGATCCGCTGGCGCTGGCCGCCGGAGAACTCGTGCGGATAGCGCGAAATCATGTCGGGCGAGAGACCCACCCGGTGAAACAGATGTTCAACGCGGTCCCTGAGTTCTTGTCCCCGTGCCAGCCCATGAATGAGCAGCGGTTCGGCGACCTGGTCGCCGGCGGTCATTCGCGTGTCCAGAGAAGCGCCAGGGTCCTGGAAAACCATCTGGATGTCGCGCCGGACCGGTTTCAGCTCGTGGGCGCCCAGGCCCTGCGTTTGCTGCCCGACCACGCGGACGGAGCCCTCCCAGGGTATCAGGCCGAGCAGCGCTTTTCCGACCGTCGACTTGCCGCAGCCGGATTCGCCGACCAGCGCCAATGTTTCGCCCGCCTGGATGCGGAACGACACACCTTCGACCGCGTGCACCTGCGCCTTCACCCGATTGAGGGTGCCACCCCTGACCTCGAAGCGTACGCTCAGGTCATCGACCTCGAGCACTGGAGCGCGGCTGGGTTTGACAGGGCGGGGCGGGGCGGCGCCGAGGCGCGGCACGGCCGCAAGGAGTTCCTTCGCGTAGGCGCTCCTGGGCGCCGCGAAGAGATCAAGGACGGAGGCGCTCTCGACTTCCCTGCCGTCGCGCAGCACCACCACGCGGTCGGCCATCTCGGCCACAACGCCCATGTCGTGGGTGATCATCAGTACCGCTGCGCCGTGATCGCGCTGCAAATCCCGGATGAGATCGAGGATCTCGGCCTGAACGGTCACGTCAAGGGCGGTCGTCGGTTCGTCCGCGATCAGAACCTCGGGGTCGCAGGCCAGGGCGATGGCGATCATGACACGCTGGCGCATTCCTCCCGAAAGTTCATGCGGAAATTGTTTCAGCCGGCGTTCCGGCTCGGTCAGCTGCACATCGCGCAGCAATTGGAGCGCGTGCGCAGGCGCCTCGGCACGGGTGCTTGCGCCATGTTCCAGCAGGGTTTCGGTGAGCTGCTGCTGCACCGTCATCAGCGGATTGAGCGACGTCATCGGCTCCTGGAAGATCATCGCCACTCGCGCCGTGCGGATTTTGCGGTAGCGCGCATCCGAGAGCCCGACCAGTTCGGTCTCGCCGAGGTGCACCGATCCGCCGGTGATCCGGCACATCGGCTTCGGCAGCAGCCCCATGACCGCCAGCGCGGTCATGGATTTGCCCGATCCGCTCTCGCCGGCGAGACAGAGCGTCTCGCCGGCGCGCAGATCGAAGCTCAAACCGTCGAGCACGGTTTTCGCCCCGGAGAGTGTGGCGACCTGAACGCTCAGGTCGCGCACTGTCAGCACCGGTTCGGTCATTCGAACACAACATTCGGGAAGTAGAAACTGACCACCCAGTTAGGCATGTCGACAATCTCCGAGATTCGCAGATCGCCACAGACCGAACACAACAGGTAGGCGTCTTCGGCGGGCAAGCCCCTGGTCCGGCCGAGGAAATCGACCATCGCCGACAGCGCGTCCCTGGCCGCTTGCATCAGGTCCGTGCCGATCCCGGTGGTCACCTCGTAGCCCTTGCCGTCGAGGTGGCGGGTCACCGGCCCCGGGGTCGAGAACCGCGGGAAAGCGAGGCTTTCGCCCTTGATCACGTCAAGTGTCACCTCGACATCCATCGGGCTCTCGATCGCGGTGCCGCAGACCTCGCCGTCGCCCTGCGCGGCGTGGGTGTCTCCGACCGAGAACAACGCCCCCTCCACCTCGACCGGCAGGTAGAGCGTGGTGCCGGCGGCCAGGTCGCGGATGTCCATGTTGCCGCCCATGCGTCGTGGCGGCACCACCGAATGAAGCCCCGGATCCGCCGGCGCGAGGCCGATGGTGCCGGCAAACGGCTTCAGCGGCACCCGCGCGAGGTCGGAAAACAACGCGGGGGCGAGGGTGTCGGGGTTATAGTCCCAAATCTTGAGATGCGGTTCGCCAAACTGGTCGGCCAACAGCCCGAAACCGGGGATGTTCGCCGTCCAGCCGAAGCCGGACGGATGGAATGCCTCGATTCGGACTTTCAGAACATCGCCGGGTTTTGCCCCGTCGACAAAGACCGGCCCGGTGACCGGGTTGATCTTGCCGAAATCCAGCCCCGGCACGTCGGCGCAGGTGCTGTCCTTGGTGAACTGTCCGCCCGAACTGTCGAGACATTGAAAGTGGAGACGAGATCCTGGGGCCACCGTTTCCACGGGTGGGATCGAATTGTCCCACCCGTGATGGTGTGCACCGTGGATTGTGTAGTCACAGTGCTGGCACATGGTTATTCTGCTTCCTTCGAGTAGATGTAGTCGTAGTTCACCGGGATGTGCACCGGGTCGACGAACAGGCTCGGGTCACCCGCGACCCGGCCGGAGGTCAGGGTGAAACGCTGTTCGTTGAAAATCGGCACCCAGGGCGCATCTTCCATCACCGCGAGGTAGATCTCTTTCCAGGCCTCGATCCGGGCGTCAGCCTTGTCGGCGCCGGTCATGGCGTCGGCTTCGGCCGCCTTGGCGTCGAGATCCGCGTTGCAGTACCAGGCCCAGTTCCAGCCGCCCTGCACCGCACCGGCGCACCCGAGGATCGGCCCGTAGAAGTTGGACGGATCGGGGAAGTCGGCGATCCAGGCCATGCCGCCCGACCAGATCATCGGCGCCTGGTCGGCCTCGCCGCCGGCGGCGATGACATTGGCCTGTGCGAGGCTGCGAAGCTCGGCGGTGATGCCGATTTCCTTCAGGTCCTGCTGAATAGCCTGCGCAATGCGCGGGTTCGGGTCGACGTTCATCACGAAAAGCTCGGTAGTGAACCCATCGGGGAAGCCCGCCGCCGCCAGCATCTCCATCGCCGCGGTCGGATCGTAAGCGTAGCCCTCATAGTCGTCGGCATAGCCGGGCATGGTCGGCGGCAGTGGCTGGTTGGCGGGCACCGCGCGGCCGTTGATGATCTTCACGATGCGATCCTTGTTGATCGCCATGTTGACGGCCTTGCGCACATCGACGTTGTCGAACGGTGCCATCTGCGTGTTCAGGGTGATGTAACCGGTGTGCAGCTGACCGCCCTCGACGACGTTTGCGGCCTGGGCCGGGTCGCCCATCACCTGCAGGAACTGCGCCGGCGGAATGCCGTCGCCGGGCACGTCGGCCTGACCCTGCTGGAGACGCAGAAGCGCCACGGTCGGCTCGAGCCCGATCTCGAAGGTGACCTGGTCGAGCTTCGGCACGCCCTCGCGGTGGTAACCGTCGAAGCGTTCGAACACCACGCGCTGGCCTGGCGACCACTCCGCCAGCTTGAAGGCGCCAGAGCCCACCGGCTCGCGGCCGAAATCCTCGCCGGACGCCTCGACGGCCTCCTTGGGAACGATCGACGCGAAGTTCAGCGCCATGACGTGGCTGAAGGTCGCATCCGGGCGGTTGAGCGTGATCTGGACGGTCTTCTCGTCGATCACTGTGACGCCGGACAACCCGTCACCCTCACCGGCGTTCCAGCTGTCGAAACCGTCGATCATACCGAAGAAGCCCGCGCCGGGCGAACGGGTTGTCGGGTTGGTTACCCGGTCGATTGAATACTTCACGTCGTCGGCTACGATCGCGCGACCGTTGTGGAACGTGATCCCATCCTTCAGGGTGAAGGTGTGGGTCAGGCCATCCTCGGAGATGGTGTAGTCTGCCGCCAGTTCATTGCGCAGGATGGTGGTGCCGGGCTCGTAGCCCATCAGCCCATCGAACAGCGACTTGATCATCGACCAGTTCTGCCAGTCATAGCCGATGGCCGGGTCCAGCGTGGCCACATCGTCCTTGTAGGTGACGATCATGTCGCCGCCCACGGGGGCATTCTGGTCCACCTCCGCGGTGGCCGCGTGGGCGCTCACGGCAAGTCCAGCGACGCTGGCAAGTAGGATCCTCATCATGTCTTCACTCCTCTGTTGGTTTACTTGGTCTTGATTCGGGGATCTATGAGCGGCGCGACGAAGTCGGCCAGGAGATTGCCCAGGACGATCGCGGTCGCCGACACGATGGTCACACCCATGATGACCGGGATGTCGATGCGCTGGATCGCCTGCCAGGCCAGCTGGCCGATCCCAGGCCAGCCAAATACGCTTTCGACCACAACGATGCCGGACATGAACAGCCCGATATCGATGCCGATCATGGCAATGATCGGAAGGATGGCATTGGGGATGACGTGACGCAGGATGATGCGGGCCTTGCCCAGCCCCTTGGCTTGCGCCGTGCGCACGAAATCCTGACCGAGCACATCGATCATGCTCGACCGCATCATGCGCGAATACCAACCCGCCCCCAGGAACCCGAGAGTCACGGCCGGTAGAACAACATGCGCAAATGTGCCGTAGCCGCCGATCGGGAACCAGTTGAGTTTGACGGCGAACACGTAGAGCAGCAGGATCCCGATCACGAATTGCGGCGCCGAGATCGAGACGAAGCTGAAAATCATCAGCCCGTGGTCGGCGGGTCTGTTGCGGCGCAGGGCGGCGACGATTCCGATGGTCAGCCCGAAAGCCAACTCGGTCACGATGGCCGCAACCATCAGCAGCAGCGAGGCGGGCAGGCGCGCGGCGATGAGCTCCGAGACCTCGGCGCGCTGGAGATAGCTGCGCCCCATGTCACCCTGCAAAAGCGACGTCAGGTAGCGCCAGTATTGCACGAAGAACGGATCGTTCAGGCCGAGTTGATCGCGGATGTTCTGCACCGTCTCGGCTGTGGCCGAGCGGCCGGCGATCTGGCGGGCGGGATCGGCGGGCACGAGGTAGAGAAGGATGAAGGTAACCAACGTGATCCCGATCAGAATGAGCGCGCTCTCGAGCAGTCGGCGGACAAGATAGGCCTGCATCAATGGCGTCCTTTCAGCGTCGGGTCGAGGATGTCGCGCAGCGCGTCGCCCACCAGGTTGAACCCGAGCGCCAGGAGTACGATCGCGGCCCCGGGAAAGAACACCAGCCACGGCGCGGTCGTGAAATAGGTCTGGTTCTCGAAGATGATGTTGCCCCAGCTCGGCATCGGCGGTTGAACACCCACGCCAAGGAAGCTGAGCGTCGCCTCCAAGAGAACGGTGGTTGAGATCCCCAGCGTGCCGAAAACGACGATGGAGGAGAGCAGATGTGGCAAGAGATGCGCGAACAGGATGCGCAGATGCCCAGCGCCCAGCGCCCGCTGCACCTGGATGAAATCGTGCTGGGCCAGGCTGCGCGTTTCAGTATAGATCACGCGTGCCATCTGAACCCAGTTCACCATCGCGATCACCAGGGCCACGATCAGCAGCGAAGGTTGGAAGATCGCCGCGAGCACGATCGCCAGCAGAAGCGCCGGGAAGGCCATCATCAGATCGGTGAACCGCATCAGGATCGCGCCGATCCAGCCGCCGAAATAGCCCGCGGTGATGCCGACGCCCGCGCCCAGCAGGATCGCAATTCCATTTGCCAGAACCCCGATGATCAGCGAAGTTCGCGTGCCGAGTATGAGGCGCGAGGCCAGGTCGCGCCCCAGCAAGTCGGTCCCCAGCGGGAACTCTCCGCCCGGGGGCAGCGGTGCGCCGACCAGCGACAGCCCGTCGAAGCTTTGTTCGAACGGATCGTGCGGCATGAGCCACGGCGCAAAGACTGCCGCACCGACCATGAGAACTATGACGATAAGCCCAAAGGCCGACCGAGGCCGCATCAGCAGTTCCCGGATCACACGGGCCGTGCGGGCTCCGCGCCGGGGTTCACCCGTTGCCGAAGAGGCGAACACACTCATGCCCGACCCCGCCGACCTTTGTTTTGCGACAGATACAGAGCCGCCGCGTCCTCCAGCGCCAGTCGCTCGACCATCGCATAGGCGCGCAGGCGCTTCAGAGCGGTCGCTTCCGACACAGCTTCGTCGCGTGCGATGCTGTTGACAGCGCGGATGAGGTCCAGGCGCAGACCGTTGCGGCGGATGAATTCTGCCTGGTTCTGGTGCTGCCCCGCGCGCTCGGCGTGGCGGGCAAATGCGATGACAAGCGCTGAATACAGGTTTGCCGTGGCGCTGATCGGCAAGTAGGAATCGACCTTCTGCGCGATTGCCCATTGCAGGCGCCCGGGCGCTTCCGACCCGATGAGCCCAACCACGGGCATCGGCGCCGCGCCGGCCGGCCACGGAAACTGGCCATCTTCGCCGCGGTCGATGTCGATCACCAGCACATCTGCCGCATCGTCTCCGGGCTCTAGTGCGGGCCAACGGCCCTCGACCTCGAAGCCGAGGCTGGTGAGCCGCTTTTCGACGCGCTCGCGCACTTCCCGTCCGGGGTGAAGGACGCGGGCCTGCATGCCGGCAAAGCTGTGTGTCATTTCACAATCCTCAAAGGCGGCGCTTCTTGAGCCCGGACAGAGACCGGCGGAAGGTTGATCAGGTAGGGGTCGGCGGCGACCGGCCCGGTCGCAGAGGACCCGACCTCGAAACGACCGTCGCGCACCGTCGCTATGTGCGGGGTCAGCGCGGCGTGGCGCGTGACCGGGTCAATGGTCAGCAACCCCAGAACCGTGTCATGCGGCCCGGCGCAGGCCGCGTCGAACACCGGCTTGGGCGCGGTGGTCCCGGCCCGGCGGACCGCCTCGGCCAGTACCCGAACGCTGGCGTAAGTCGTCGCCAGAAAGCCCGAGCATCGCCCGTTCGGGGCGGCTCTGGCGGCGCGTTCGACGAAATCGGCTGGGCCGCGCGCTTCGAAGAACGTCCCGGCCGCGATCAACCCTTCACCCGCCGAACCAAGCGCATCCAGGTCGGCTTCGGTCTGATTGCACGACAAGATCACCGGTCTGGCGTCGCGGGGCAGGCCCTGCATGAACGCGACATTGGACGGGCCGATGAGAGAATTCACCACCATGTCGGCCCCCATGTCGACGATCTCGGCGAGCGCGCGGTGGCAGTCGGTGTGGCCCATTGGCAGATACCGTTCGCCAACGATCTCGACGCCGGCTGTGATCAGCCGGTCGCGGGCGATCCGTAGTGTCTCCCACCCCCAGACGTAGTTCGATCCAAGCAGATAGGCGCGCCTGATTTCGGGAGACAGGACCCGGTCCAACAGCGGAACAATATGATGATTTGGGGCGGCGCCCATGTAGACCACATGGTCGTTGCTCTCGAACCCTTCGTAGGGGCAAGGATACCAGAGCATGCCACCGAAGCGTTCCAGCACTGGGATCATGTCTTTGCGGCTCCACGAGGTGATCGCCCCCACGAGATGCGACACACCACCGCGCAGGATCTCCGCGGTCATGGCCTCGTAATCTTCAGGCCGGCCGCCCGGTTCACGATGAACTGGGAGGATCCTGGCCGCACCCTCGTGTTCGAGGTCGGCAATGGCAAGCTCAGCCCCGACGCGCGCCGCTTGGCCAAGGGCCGCGTAGGGCCCAGTGGTCGAAAAGACTAAGCCGAGTTCGAATGTCTCCATGCCATCCCCCAGAACACAAAACGCCCCAACACCCGGGTCCGGGTCGTCGGGGCGCAATTGCCCATGGCGGGCCGAGGCCGCCATGTGGGTCCAAGAGAACTTAGCCGAGCTCCATTGTCAAAAATTTTTTGGCATCTGTGCAACCCGCCACAGCCTGCTTCAAAAAACAGCCCCATCTTGGGGGCGGTGCTGGAATATGTGGCGCAAGCGGATCCGTTGGCGAACCGGAGATATCAAAACAGCGAGTAGTGGGGCCGCCCACCCGGGCCCAAGTCTGACCATCCGCCTGATGCGGGTCTCCGCCGTGGTGGCGACCGGCGATTTCCGCATGAGCGTGCCTGCTGACGAATGCCTGGGGAGGAGATTCGGCCGATGCCCGATCCAATGATGAACCTGCGCGACCTCGCAGCGAAAGCTGCTGCCGCGAACCTGCGGCGGGAGGTCACCGGCTTTGCGGCCGATTGCCTGATGCGGCCGGTTGGTGCGCGTATGTCCGTCGTCGGTTGTCCAGAACCAAATCGAGCGCGGCTCACCGGTCGTGATCAGGCGCTCATTTTCCAAACCACACAGGACGCAGAGGGCATGGACTCCACGCTCGTGACCTGGTTACCGACATCCCCAATTTCAGCGCCGCGGGCTTGTATGGCGTCTCTTGCTGCTGCGGTGCAGCGTGGGTCGTCGATTTGGCGAGAGGGGCGGCTAGTACGAGGGCTTGCAGCAAGAGGGCGTCAGGTTCGCTTCGGCCTCGAAGCGGTCAGGCTGCGACGCAGCAAATGGTCCCATTTCGAAGTCACCTGAATGTCTGCTTCCAACGCGTCGGTGTGAATGGCTCACGTACGCAGCGAAGCCACACATTCCGCCCATCGCGCCAGTTGCTGCACGCCGAACCGACGACGGCACTGGGCTCCGAGCCGTCATCTGAGTCTTTCTGTCGGATGACCAAAGAGTGGTGCTCAGCAGACCTTCACCGGTGCATTTTCTCCCTGCGGCAACACATGAAGACGGTGCTGGGGGGCGGATCAATCTCCCGGCCTTGCAGGCTTTCCCAGCGGCGCCGATGCCGCGAAGGATGGCCCCCGGGCGCTCAATGTCGTGCCGCCGATCGGGATTGTCGGGATTGATTTGGCCACCCACGGGCGCCAAAAAAAAACAGAGATATAGACATGGCTTTTTCTTTTTTTTTGACGGTTTAGGAAGGGCCAATACAATCCCGACAATCCCGACTGATGGCGCGCGCGGACATCAAGAGCCGACCGTTTGTTCGAGGTTTCAGAGCACGAAGCTAGACAGATTTGGACAATATGTTATGTTATAATATATGATTTCGAGGATCTCAGTAGATGCCACTTCGAAAACACAGCCGCTTCGCGGACGACACGATGCAGCTGTGCATCAAGCAGGTCGTCGACGCCGGCCTCGTCAACGGCAGCGGCATAGTCCACATTGCTGAGCCTCGGCCGGGCCAATACTTCCCCGCCTGGGTCGAGGGCCACGGCGACTATGTCATCATCACCGTCAAGGGCGGCTGGGGCGATACCGTGCAGGGCGTCGCGCTGACCGAGACGGACTGTCACTTCGGCGGCACGAGGAAGTGGTTCAACTGCCCCTCCTGCCGGCGCCGCTGCGGCGTACTGTACGTACACAAGCGGATCGCCTGCAGGCATTGCCTAAACCTTGCGTATGCAAGCCAGTATGAGCCCGCCGCCGACCGCATGCGCCGCCAGCTCCTAAAAATCCGAAAAGTCATCGGCGCCGGTATGGAAATTGGCGGGCCTTTCAGCCCGCCGCCACGGGGTATGTCTCTCCGCCGGTGGTACGCGCTGATCGAGGAGTACAAAGTCCTCCGCGACGATTATTACCACGAGATGGAGAAGCCGCGGCGCTGGCGCAACGACGCGCCGAAGGCCGAGCACTGGAAGGTGGGCGAGCGAGTGCCGGCATCAAGCCTGAACGGCCCGAAACTCAAGACGTCAATCCTCATGTGTCCACCGTCCGCGTTGGGTGAAGGGTTCCGTCAAACACAACCGTGAACGCGCGACAGCAGGTTGGAATTGAAACCGCGCCAGCGCCGGCCGAACGCCTTCGAAATCATCGCCTAGCCGGTTCAAAGGCCGGCCGCGTGTTAACAATCATGCTGAGCAGCCAAGGTAGGGCCGGCAAGAAACCCGAACACGTTAACCGAACGTGAATGTGAACAATTCTCCGCCCAGTCTGCCGGTGCCCGTGCCTCTAGAGCCTGTGGAAACGAACCGAAACGGACCGCTCCTACCGTCACTGCAGATGAACGTCCCTTCGCCATTTCGCGACGTAATGTAAACAAAATCACCCTCGCAGGTAGTGCCTTGAGACGTTGTAATCGTCAAAGTCCCACCACCATCAGTGTAGCCAGTCGCTTGCCCGGTGAACGTCTCGTGACCGCTCTCAAGGCGACCACTCACAGGAAGGGTTAGGCTGCAAGCCGAAAAAAGACCCAGCGACAAGGAAAGAAATAGATACCGTTGCATTTCCGCGCACTCCACTCGCATTTGTCGGTTGATCTTTTGACATGGTATCGGGAATGCCAACTTGATGCAGGTAAAATGCTCTAGTTTTTCTGTTTCGTACAGTACCAACAAGATCTGCCGGTTCATCCGCGGTGCTGACAGCCGACGACCTCAAAGGTGGGGGAAACGAATGCCGAAACAATCTGCCAGGTGCCTCCGCCTGCTTGCGCTTCTTCTAGTTGCATGCACCGTGGCTACGCGCGCACTTGCCGCAGATGTTCACATTCAAAGCAGCACCAATTGCCCTGTCACAATGTCGGGCCCTGTTGAGCCGGGTGACTTGGAAAAAGTGATGCGAGTACGAGATAGATTTCCAGGCCAAACAGACCCGACAACATCCAATCAGATCGTTTGCTTGTCCGGACCGGGCGGAAGTTACGCGGAAGCGCTAGCGCTCGCTGAATACTTCTATCGGGAGGGCATAGGCACGAGGATTGAGCCCGGAGAGCAATGCTATTCAGCGTGTGCCCTGCTCTTTTTGTTTGGCACTGTGTACTTCTACGAAGGTGTCGGTGACGGCCACAATGCCAATAGGTCGATGCACTTCACTTCGGTCCTGGGGTTTCATCGGCCGGAACTTCACTTGAACGACGACGATGCCTACGGCGCCAAGGACTTGGAACTCGCTTTTGATGCTGCATTGTCTGCGGCGTTAGGATTTTTGGAAATCTCAAATTACTCTTCGTATGGCTCACAAATGGTCCCGTCTGATTTGGTTGCTGAGATTTTTTCACACAAAGGCGATAGATTTTTCTACATTGATACGGTTGGAAAGGCCGCGCGCTGGAACATAGGAATTGACGGTCTCGATCTTCCAACCAAGATGGGCCCCGAAGAGGCCTACAACGTGTGCAACAACCTTGGGCAGTGGCCCCGTCGGTATCTATCAGATGCTCCAATTCATCCAGGATACCCAAACACAACCCGCGTTGTGGAGGTGACAGAAAACGGTCTGGTATTTCTGGTCTACGGAGCATACCAAGGCGACGCTGAGCACGTTTGCCTAGTCAAACTGAACGACAATGGCGACGGAAGCGCGGACCTTTTCGCTTGCGGCATGCTCGGAATGGAAAATCAAACAATCGGCGCAGAAATCTGTGTAGACGAAAGGGGGATTGACAAGCTAAGCCGCATTTCAAATTCCCTTTCGCTGTTCCCAGCCAATTTACCCTTGCTACAAGTAAACACAGAAGCGAGAAATATTGAGGCGGCCGCTGCACTCTATGAAGCCGCTGGTGAGTATCGCGATCGCACTCTCCGCAGTGATTGCGTACCAAAAAATTCTTGGCTGACTATCACGAATGTCCAAGAGTTCGCGACGTTAAGGAGCATGCCTGGCTTCGAGAAACCGACCGTCGCTGAGATTTCGTTCAATACAAGCCTCAGATTGGCTGATCCCGGAATAGCATTGCTCGGCACCTCCGAGACACTAGACCAATGCAGGCGCGCATGCACTTTGGCGCAATCAACTGGAAGTCTCTCAGTACACGATATTGCCGTATTGGACGCTTGTTTTGACCAAAACGTCTTTTGGTACCTACTCGAAACGTGGGACAAGGAAATCGGCTATGTCAGCGGTCGGTACCTTAGGTATTGATTTCCAGAACATATCAGTTTGTGAAGAGACTGACACCGGCCACCTCGCGATGTCCGTTCAACCCCTGGGCAGGAATGATCGTTGATGGCCGTAGAGGACCTCCCGTAGGCGTTGACGTCTTGCCGGGACTAGGGCCAGCTATCGCGCTGCCCACGATAACGCGGCGAAAATGGCGCCCATGGCGTTGGCAGAGGATGGATCAAAAGGTGGACAAAACCGTCATGATCGATACTTTGTTGTTTTATTTCCATCTTGTAAGCCATTCGATCGGTGCCGCTCTGCGGCACCACCGCCCTCACCGGCCAACGCCGCAAGCCGCGCGCGCCCCGGATCCAGCCGATCTTCGCTGGACCGTATGCGAGGAGCGGCCGGGCCGCGATCCGCACGCTGCTCGCCCGCCCGAGACCCGTGGCACCCTCGCGCTACGCGGCTGCTACGGACCGCGGGGCCACCTGACAATCGCGCCTGGCAGGGCCCGCTCACTACTCGTCGACGGTGACGCCAGTAGGGCAACGTTCAGCTGGATCGAGGAGACCGCGAACGGCGGCTGGATGGTCGCGCAATGAGCCGGCTCGAACCGCTCTGGACCTGCGCGCCCGCCACCGGCGCCATCCGCCCACTGACGACGCAGCTTCTCTCCGAGACCTACCTCGCGCCGAAGCCCGCCGCCTTCGAGGTCGCCCCGCTCGCCGCCTCTGCCGATGCGCCTTGGGCCGGGAGCTT
>Ga0209121_10002350_pt1 | contig 19315 bp, 20 predicted proteins | sample Cruoilmetagenom3_FD_187292 | JGI IMG/M metagenome (GOLD analysis project Ga0209121, IMG submission 187292) | Oil polluted marine microbial communities from Coal Oil Point, Santa Barbara, California, USA - Sample 3 (SPAdes) (version 2) | ecosystem: Environmental > Aquatic > Marine > Oil seeps ...
TAAGAAGTGAACTGGAAAGAGCTGAGCATAGATTTGTCAAATGGGTAGACCCTGGGGGGATTCACCTGACCTTAAAGTTTCTGGGAAACATTCCTTTCAAGCAAGTGACCGAGATAACCAAGGCTATAGAGGATGCCACACGGGGAATTCCTCCTTTTCGTTTAGAGGTCTCGGGTTTAGGAGCTTTCCCCAATCTAAAGCAACCTCGTGTCCTTTGGGTTGGGGTTGGCGGAGAGATGGATAAGCTATCAAGGATGCAGCAAAACATTGATTCTGCTCTTGCTCCTTTTGGTTTTGCCAAGGAGGAACGCCCGTTCACGCCTCATCTGACTTTAGCTCGCGCCAGGCAGGGAGCATCTCCCACAGAGAGGAGAAGCTTGGGCGAACTAGTGGCAGCTACTAAATTTGATGCCAAGCATTATGTCGCCGTTGAAGCTGTAAATCTCATGAGAAGCCAGCTAACGCCAGGTGGAGCTATTTATACTTGCCTATCAAGGGTGAAGCTAGAGGCCTAAATCCTCAAATTGGGCAGTCCTGACATAGTCAGGGGTGGTGGTGCAGTTAATGACCTGGCTATTGTCCGCTATCCTGGTGTTGTGGCACACGACACACTGCTGGAGCTTAGCACATGCGCCAATATTGACATCTCTCCACAGTACAGCCCCTTCCACACTGGCCCCCTCTCCTATATAGCAATCCGGCCCGATAACTGCCGGTCCCTTAATATGCACCCTTGGGCTTATCCTGCATCCGCTGCCGATTACTGCTGGCCCCACTATTTCTGCTGAAGGGTGAATAGTAGCACTCTCATCATGGTGTATCCCATCCCTGGTTAAATCTTCAATAAGGGCACTCTTTGCCTTGGACAACAAAAGGTCGCAGTTCAGGCGAAGGTATTTTTCCGGCGTTCCCATGTCAAGCCAGTAACCATTAAAGGGATAGCCGTAGACAGGTTTGTCCAGCTTGAGAAGGAGAGGAAAGAGCCCCCTCTCAAACATGTAATGGCTATTTGGGGGCACATATTCCAGAACTTCTGGCTCAAGTATATAGACGCCGGCATTTATCCAATTGCTGATTGCTTGGTTTGGGCTGGGTTTTTCAATGAAGCGCTTCACCCTCCCGTCGTTGTCGGTTTCAACTACTCCGAAAGCGGAGGGATTGTCTACCCAGGTCAAGGCTATGGTCGCCTTTGCTCCTTTACACCGATGAAAGGCAAGCATATCGGATATATCAAGATCGGTGAAGATGTCCCCGTTGAGGACGACAAAAGTGCTGTTCAAGTATTGCTCGGTATTCTTTACTGCCCCGGCGGTGCCCAGCGGATTATTCTCGACGGCATAGGTCAGTTGTACCCCCAGACTGCTGCCACCTCCAAAATAGCTCTGAATGACCTGGGGGAGATAGCTCAATGTCAGGATGATTTCTCCAATTCCATATTTCTCAAGGTAAGCGATGGTGTGTTCCAGAAAAGGTCGGTTGAGTACCGGCACCATAGATTTGGGCAGGTAATGGGTAAGCGGCTGCAGTCGTGTACCCTCCCCGCCTACCAGAATAACCGTCTTCAGCGACGCGCCTGGCTCTTCTCTCACTGTAATATTCTCCTGAGGCAAATCATAGCCCAACTCCTTCAGTTTCTCAATTGGTGACTTTCGCTTTTCCCCATAATCTGTCCTTTGCGCTTCTTTGGCAGGACTATTAATCTTGGGTAGGCTATGAGAATTTCGAGCAAATATTATTGCAAATAGTTTTCTTTCACTGTATACTACAAAGCCATATTTTTGGATGGGAGGTAGGACCTGTGGAAAACAGTTCATTTCCAAAATGTCAGCAGTGTGGTAAGGGAGATTTAGTTCCCCTCTCTGACTTCGGCAGTCAAGGAGCAGCAATCCAGTACAAAGCGTGGGTATGCACTAATCCTGATTGTGGCTACAACATTAAGATCAGGAATGGGGAAGTATACCTGAATGAGCCCATTCTCAGCGGGGCGCTCCATACTCGCTCACGCTGAAAAAATCCATCAATAGCACATTTGATTGATTCTTGCCTTATTTGGGTCAGGTAGTCGTTGATTTGTTTTTCCCGCAGCAATGCGTTGGTTGCGGGAGGAGGGGGAGTTTTCTTTGCTCTGATTGCCAGAGGAAATTGCCCAGACTGCAGCCCCCACTCTGCCCTAAATGTGGCAGGCCTCAGGTCAGTGGTATTATATGCCCAAGCTGTAGGCAAAGGCAGACTGAGATTGATGGCATCCGCTCTCCGTTCCGCTTTGATGGGACAGTGCGTCAGGCCATCTACGAGCTAAAGTACCATAACTTGAGGGCTATTTCTCCTCGCCTGGCTGAATTGTTGGCTGATTACTTGCAGGTAAATCCCTTGCCTGGCGAATTCATTGTTCCCGTACCTCTTCATTCAGGAAGATTACGAGAGCGAGGCTATAATCAATCAAGCCTTCTAGCCAGAGAGCTGGGTAAACTCATCAAGCTGCCTGTACTCGAGGATTGCCTTATTCGTGTTAAGGAGGCACAGGCTCAGGTAAAAACGACGAGCGTGGTGGAACGTCGAAACAATGTACTGGATGCCTTTGCATGCCGGGATGGGAAGATAAACGGTAGACAAATCATCCTTATCGATGATGTGTGTACCTCGGGAGCCACATTGGAGTCCTGTGCTACAGCTCTAAAAAGCAAAGGCGCCACCTCTGTGTGGGGTCTAACACTGGCCAGAGAAATCTACAAATAAGGAGGGAGATATGAAACTCCAGATTGTTCCCAAAGAAAACGTGGTGCTTTCTAAGCAAGTAGAAGAATATGCTAACAAAAGGGTGGGCAAGTTGGACCGTTACCTGCCCTCTATTAGTGAAGGTACGCTGGAGATTTCCTGGGAGGATACAAAGTTACCTGAACAGCGATTTACTGTTCAGGTAACCCTTGACAACAAGGGCGTCTTAATTAGAGCTCAGGAGAAGGCTGAGGATATTCGCATAGCTATTGATAAGGTGGTGGATGCGTTAACCAGCCGAATTGAGCGATACAAAGGCAAGCTATATGACAAAGGCAAAGGTGTCTCCTTAGCTCGTCAAGGGCTGGCAATGGAGGTGGGGGAGATAGAGCCCCCCGAAAAAGTAGTGAAAACCAAACATTATTTAATCAAGCCCATGTCTCAAGACGAGGCCATAAACCAGATGGAGCTTTTGGGGCACGACTTCTTCCTCTTTTTTAATTCTGAGACTGACAGACTCAATTTGTTGTATCGCCGCAAAACTGGCGGCTATGGCCTGATTGTGCCAGAGGTGGGGTGATTGAAGCAATTCAGCACTTGGTTGGCGTCAGGTTTTGTTTGACTTGTGAAACGGTGGAGATTGTGATGACTGAAAGGGAGTGTAAGCCTTGGCAGCAGTTTTTCGTCAGCGGAAGGTCTGCCACAGAACAAAGCTGAGTTACCTCATCTTCGACACTCCCCTGGGGTGGGTAGGAATTTTGGGCTCACAAAGAGGGCTAGTGAAGCTTGTTTTACCCCAGCCATCGTCAGAAGAGGCATTTTGTCTTTTTAATGAAGTCGCTGTGAGATGGCAGAGATTGCCACGCCGCGCTCGCAATGACGACTTCGGTGATTTGCCTAACAGGGTAAGGGATTATTTAAGTGGCGAGGCAGCTAGCTTCCCTGACAAGCTGGACTTATCTCGGGCTAGCCCTTTCCAGAGGAGCGTATGGCAGATGACTCAGTCTATTCCCTGTGGTGAGACCAGGACTTACGGTTGGGTTGCTGCTAAGGTGGGCATGCCCCAGGCAGCTAGAGCTGTAGGGCAAGCTTTGGCCAGGAATCCTTTGCCTGTAGTAATTCCCTGTCACCGTGTGATTTGTGGCGATGGGAATCTCGGCGGGTTCGGCGGCGGCAAAGGTTGGAAGCAACGCTTGCTGGAAATTGAGGGCATGGTTATATGAACTCTTGCTGAAGCCTGACATTGTCTTCCCCTAATATGCTGGTCAATTGACTTGCCAGCTCGGGGCAATAGGTTATGGTTAGTTTGGGCAGCTCTAGTTTAGTCGTTTTGCCCTCGCTGGAAACATTAAGGGAGACACGGTTCTGCCCGGGGTAGCTCTGCAAGATATCAATGACATGGCGGAGGCATTCAATATCCTTTTCCGTGTCATCCGTCTGTTTAATACCTATTATGAGGTGCCATCGAATTTCTGTACTCTGTTCCTTTTCCTCCACATCGCTCTGTTGGAAAGGCTTTGCCTCGTAGCAGCTTAACTGTATTCTATCCTCTCTTAGCTTTACCAAACCCTTGACCAGGAGGATGTTACCTTCCTGCCACAATTCTCTAGTGCGGTTATAAACCTCTGGCCAGACAATAACCTCTGTGCTGCCATCAAGGTCTTCAAGCAATGCAGTAATAAAGGGACGCTGATTTCGGGTATACAACTGACGCACAGTAGCTACCATCCCGGCAGTCACCACAGTTTCATTAGCCATATCAGCACTAATTTCACCACAGGAAGCGGTAATCAGTGAAGACAACTTGGAGTTCATAAAATCAAGAGGATACTGTGAGAAACAAACGCCTAGCAATTCCCTTTCCCAATCAAACTTTTGTTTGGGGGACACGTCCTCATCTTCTCCTGCCTCAGGGGTAAGAACGAAGGCAGGAGGACTTTGAGCCCACAGGTCAAACAAACTAGTCTGTCCTGTTTCCCTCATTCTTTGTCCCATCTGGGCTAAAGAGATGATTCTATCGATAGACTTGAGAAGCTTGCCACGGCTACCCAGTGGGTCAAAGGCACCAGCTTTAATCAGACTTTCCAAGACCTTCTTGTTGATGTTATGTAAGTTAACCCGATAGCAGAAATCCTCTATGGATTTGAAAATGCCATCCTGGCTGCGAGCAGATAGGATGGCATCGATAGGAGCGGCACCGACATTTTTGATGGTAGCTAATCCGAAGCGTATGGCCGAACCGTTCTTTTCATCTTTCTCAATGGTAAAGGCACTCTGGCTTTTGTTGATATCTGGAGGAAGCACCGCAATGCCTAAACGTTGAGATTCAGCAATTGCTAAGCGGACCCTCTCCATATTATCTGAGTAGGTATTGAGGAAGGCGGTCACGTATTCAATAGTGTAATTTGCCTTAAGATAGGCGGTGCTATAGGCGATAAGGGCGTAGCTTACGCTGTGAGCCTTATTGAAGGCATAGCCAGCAAAGGGCTCAATTAAGGAAAAGACCTCTTTCGCCAGCTCTTTTGGTATGCCTTGCTTGCTAGCCTTGGCAATAAAATTCTTTTCCTCCTTCTTCATTACCGCGGGTATCTTTTTCCCCATGGCTTTACGAAAGATATCGGCCTGGCCCAAGCTATAGCCAGCCAGGGCTTGGGCAATGAGTAATACCTGCTCTTGGTAAACAATGATTCCGTAGGTTTCCTCCAGAATTTCTTTCAAGGCTGGGTGGGGATAGCGAACAGGTATAGTTCCTTGCTTGGCCTTTATGAAAGTTGGGATTTGCTCCATAGGCCCCGGGCGGTAGAGTGCTACCATGGCGGCAACATCATTAAAATTAGTGGGAGCGAGTTCCTTCAGGTAGCGGCGCATTCCAGTGCTTTCTAGTTGGAACACACCCCTGCTTTCTCCCGAAGCAAGCAACTGGAAAGTCCTGGTATCGTCAAGAGGGATATGCTGCAAGTCTAGCGAGACACCTTGATTTTGTTTAATGAGCTCCACAGTCTTGGACAAAATTGTCAGGTTGGCCAATCCAAGTACGTCCAATTTGAGTAGCCCCAGGCGAGCAACATTTTCCATAGTGAATTGAGTCATGACGGCTTGCTGGTTGCCTCTGCTTATCGCTTGTAATGGTAGATGCTCAGTTAGAGGGTCTGGCGATATAACGACTCCAGCCGCATGAGTGCTGGCGTGGCGGGAAATCCCTTCCAGCTTTTTAGCCGTGTCAATCAAGTTACGTGCTTCCTCATCCTGATAGTAGACGTTATGAAGCTCGTTGCTCTCTTGTAGAGCTCTATCCAGTGTCATAGATGGCTCCAAAGGAAGCAGCCGAGCAATTCTATCAACTTGACTATAAGGCATTCCTAGAGCACGCCCGGTGTCTCTTAATGCCGCTCTGGCTCCCAGAGTGCCGAAAGTGATAATTTGGGCTACATGGTCGCTCCCGTATTTCTGGTTAATATAGGCAATTATCTCGTCCCGGCGGTCATCCTGAAAATCAAGGTCAATATCTGGCAGTTCCAGGCGTTCCACGTTGAGGAAGCGTTCAAAGACGAGCCTGTGGCTTAGCGGATCAATATCGGTGATGCCCAGACAATAAAGAGCCAGGCTGGCAGCAGCGCTTCCCCGAACACCAAAATATATGCCTTGCTTTTTAGCAAAAGACACGATGTCCCAGACAACAAGGAAGTAATTGGCAAAGTTTGTCTTCTTAATGACCTCAAGTTCGTAGCTAAGGCGTTCCTTGACCTCGGAACCTGGCTCCGGGTAGCGTTTTTCCAATCCCTGCCAGCAAAGCTCAGCCAGGAGGCTGTCAGCCGTCTTACCCTGAGGTAATTCTACCTGTGGAAGATGAAGCTTGGTGAAGTCTATTTCTAACTGGCACATATCAGCAATGTGCTGAGTGTTTTCTATGGCCTGAGGCAGATCGCTAAACAGCTCCTCTGCCTCCTCTGGACTCCTCAGGTAGAAGAAATCACCAGCCATTTTTAGTCTTTTTTCATCGTGTATCGAGGTGTTGGTCTGCATACACAGTAAAAGCTCGTGAACAGCGGCATCTTCTTTATTGACGTAGTGGACATCGAAGGTAGCTACCGGTGGTATACCAAGCTTGGCAGACAGGGAAATAAGCCCTTCATTAATTTTTTCCAGTTCAGGAATAGGATGCCTCTGGATCTCCAGATAATAGTCACCGAAGACTTCCTTGTACCATGAGGCTGTTTGGGTGGCTTTGTCAAGCTCATTTGCTAGAATAAGCCGAGGCAGCTCTCCATGGGCACAGCCAGAAAGAGCAATGAGCCCATCGTGATGGAGAGCTAGAAGTTCCTTGTCCACTCGGGGCTTGTAGTAGAATCCTTCCAGATGGCTTTTGCTGACTAACTGAATTAAGTTATGGTATCCTTTCTCATTCTTGGCGAGTAAAGTGATGTGAAATGGGTCTTTGTGGGCGGGCTCTCGACTATGACGACTGGTCGCAGCTACATATACTTCACAACCGATGATTGGCTTTATCCCTGCATCCTTGGCCGCCACATAGAAGTCAATAACGCCATACATTGCACCATGGTCAGTTATAGCAAGGCTGTCCATGCCCAATTCCTGGGTCCTGGCAATAAGTTGAGGAATACGACACATACCATCAAGCAGGCTATACTCGGTATGGACGTGAAGATGAGTAAACTTCCGTGGCATCTCTAGAATTATAGCATGAGGATTTTTGACTTGCCTTTCTATGGCCTAAAGAATTGAGGAGTAAAAAGTGAAGATTGCCAGAGCTATCGCTTATTGGATTTTCGTTATTTGTTGGCCTGTCTTGCTTGTTACCAGCACTATCCATTTAGGGGTCAGCAACATTCATACCTATGAATACAGCTTTGAGAAATATGAAGTAAGCCAGTCTACAGGGATAGATGAGACACAGTTAAACCAGGTAGCCAGAAGGCTCGTTGACTATTTCAATTCCAGGGTGGATACGCCTCGGATTACCGTAACTAAAAACGGAGATGAGATCGAGCTGTTTCATGACTACGAGCTTGTCCATCTTGAGGATGTGAGGGGGCTGTTTCAAATTGATTTTAGACTTCAGGTGGCAAGCCTGGGCTACATTGCTCTTTATGTCTTACTCTTCTTATGGAGAAAAGGTCGCTGGCAGGATTTAGCCAAGGGGATAACCCGGGGTTGCGCTCTCACCCTGGGCCTTATAGCCGTGTTGGGCATCGCCTCAATTTTCAACTTTGAACAGTTATTTGTTCAGTTCCACTATCTTATCTTCGGTGACCCATCGTCTTCACCTTGGATGCTAGACCCCAGTAAAGATTACTTGATAATGCTATTTCCTCCTGAATTCTGGCAGAACATTGCTTTCTTAGGTGGTGCAACTATAGCTATAGAGGCTTTGCTTCTGGGCGGCATATCCTGGATAGTTCCTTTTATCCAGAGGAGGCATAGGTATCTGGAGAAGTCATAGGGTTGTTTTGCATTACTACTACCAGAAGATAATAAGCTCTACTGTTTACCTCCTTCTAAGCTCAATTTTGAGGATGGCGATAAACTTTTGACATATTAAAACAGTTATATATAATTGAGTGTGGCTTGGATTGAGGCTGAGAATGGGAAAGCACTTTTCCACTGCTAAAAACAATTCCCCTTCGAGGGAAAGCGCCGTTGATATCAGCGCTGCAGCGCTGAGGAGATTGACTGAGAAATTAATAGAACAGAAGGCTTTGGATGTATCAAAACAGGTTGAAATCTACCTGGCAACGCATCCTCCTATAGCAGGCGAGGAAATTAACAGAGACTCAACTCTGGCACAAATTGCATTTGAACCTGTGGGCCAAACGGGTTATACCGCCCTATACGAACAAGGAACTGGAATCGCGAGATTCCATCCTAATCCCAAGCTCACTAATTTTGACATGCATAATTGGAGTGAGAAATTACCTTCCTGGTGGAAGGTATATGGAGCAAGTCTTGATGGCTCCAGTATTGGCGGATACTATGAGTGGGAGGATGCCGATGGGAAAATCAGACCCAAATATATGCACTGTGCTCCAGTGAAAGGAAGAAACCTTGTAACGGCAGCCACCATCTATTTGAACGAATTTTTAAAGCCATGCCGAGAGATACAAAGTAAGCTTATTTCTCTAGAGCGGAGGGTTGAGCAGCAAACTATGGCGGAATGGCTGCGAGCAGAGCGGCTTCAGGCTATAAATGATATAAGCCGCAAAATCTGTTCCATGCTGGATCTTGACAAGTTACTTTCATATGGGGTCAATTGTATTCAAGAGACATTACAATATCATAGCGTCAACATTTTTCTCCTTGATCCTGATTCGGATAAGCTCATTCTCAAGGCTGGAGCTGGAGGGTGGAGAGGGATGGTACCTATTGGGCTTTCACTAAAGGTGGATGATGGCGTAGCAGGTCGGGTAATTCAAACTAGGAAAGCCCTCGTGGTAAATGATGTGAACCAGGAATCTAAACATCATCTTGCGGGAGCTGACATTCAATCCAGACTCCTTGCCCCTATTAAGATAGGTAGTGAGGTTCTTGGAGTGCTGGAGATTGGGAGCGCTAAGAATGATGTCTTCGACGAAATGGAGCTATGCGCTACTCAGACTTTAGCTGACCACATAGCCATAGCTATTAATAATGCACGCTTGTATCAAGAGACATACGAAATGGCAGGATGTTTGAAAGAGAGAAGCCGCACGATCAAGGGGATTCACGATAGTGTAGCGCAAGGATTTATTAACATTCTCTCTCAACTTGAGGCAGCGGAGCTAGCACTTGGTGAAGATATTAGTAGCGCACAAAAGTATATAGACCAAGCTCGTAGTTTAGCCAGGCAAAGCCTTAATAAAGGACAGGAGTCAGATACCGAACTATCGTATGGGGGAGGGCTTTCCAACACGCTCTCGATGCAGGAGCTGAAAGTGCTTAGCTTTATGGCTAAAGGTCCTACTAACAAGCAGATCGCTGCTAAGCTCTTCATCAGCCAAAGCACAGTGAAGACCCATATCAACAGCATCTTCCACAAATTAGGGGTAGACAACCGCACTGAGGCTGTAACACAAGCCCTCAAAAAGGGAATCATTCTTCTTTAATCATACTAAAGTATATCCACCACAAAAAGACGCCCTGGGCGTCTTTTTTCTTTGGCAAAATCATACTTTTGGAGGATAGACAAACCAAGGAATTGGGGAGATAATTCCTAAATGGGGGTTTACAAAGTAAAATTAGGAAAGGGGGTGTATAGAAGGAAAGGAATTAAAGTGGTGCCAAGCTAATGTTAAAAGAAGAGGTGTAAGAAGGTGATGTTTAAAGGCAAGCCTTTATGGATTATCCCTATAATTGCGGTTGTCATTATAGGGGTTACGGGTGTCTTCGCGGCTCCCGGCTCGATGCCCGGAGCGGGTCAAAGCGATGTTGCCCTTGCTGCTGGTTCAGAGCAAGCGCCTCAAGGGGAGCATTACTTTTGGAGGATGAGCAAAGAGCAGGTTGAGATGTGGAACCAACTGTTGGGGCGAAATCCAGAGCTTACTGAGGGTGAGCTATTAAACCAAGTAGCACCAGAAGTTCTGGAGCATTTGGAAGATATGGACAGCAATTTCGTTGGCGGCTTTTTTAAAAGTCGAGCATGTCCCTGGGATCCAGAAAACCCTCCAATGTGTGGCTGCATCCGAATGGGCAAATTACCGCCAGGATGGTGTGGAGCAAAACGGGATATTTATTTTGATGAACAGGGCAATCCAATCTTCACACCTGTAACTGAGATGACCGCTGAAGAAATCGCAGAAGAACTGGGGGGGAACGCCCTCAAGGGTTGAAGAGCCACGACCACTTGGCTTGGCAACGGGGTGGGCTCAACTAGACCTCAGGTCGGATCTGGAACTTGTGTTGACTTCAGCCAGGGTTAAGGAAAATTGGGAATGGGATGGTGAAAATATTATAGACCTGTTTGGCTTAGGTTACTCGGTTTATGCTTGGCACGATAAGCATTGGTGGGAGTGGGAGCTCATAGAATTGGACGAAGATAGCAATCCCCCGCCAAAGTGGGAACACGAAGCATGGGTTAATTACAAGTTCTTCTATGATGCAGGAGCAGAACGGAAGTACATTCATAGGCTCAGTCCTCATGTGTTTCTATATGGCGATGGTGGGCTAGATGCGTATTGCTTTTGGGCGGGTTCGGTTCCACCCCTCACCCATTTCAGATGCATATATGGGAAAGATTAATGCCCTTTATTTGTTTAGCTGCTTGTTGTGTAATCATTGCCACTAAAGTGTGTAAACTTAGACAAAAGCTAAAAGGTTGGTCAGGTCGCGGTTTAATGTGCACTAATTTGAGATTGGGATGACAGATATTGGGTGTTTCAGCTTGCCTTTGTGGGACTGAAGAACTGAAATAAGGACATGGCAAACCAACGATCCAGGAGTGTGATCTATATGGGCTGGACTGCCCGGATCTTGGGGTTGGTTTACTGTGCTTGGACAGTACGCTGCATCGTTCTGCTTGCATTACTATTCGGATGGCAGATTATCTTCAACCCTTTATGGCTATTTATCCTGACATTAATATCTATCGTAAGTTTAGCTATGGCGTGGAAGTGGTCAGGCCGACGCCCCGAGGTAGTTGCTGGTGGAATATTCATAGCTTTGGGCCTATTTGCTCTTATTTGGTGTGTTTATAGCGGTGCTGAGCCGATACCGCTCGGTTTTTGTCTTTCCGATCCCTATGTAATGATTAGGATTTGTCTGCCTATTGCTAGCGGGATTTTGTTTATTTTGGCATATAAGAGAACCGCAAATGGTAAGTCTTGAGCAATCTAAAGGTGTAGTGCGTATGCGGTGGGTAGCCCGAAGCCTGGGACTCGTTTGGGGTATCTGGATACTGGCTACATTGGTGGAACGCTGCCTCCTGTTCTGGCCTTGGCCTGAGGAGGCAGCTTGGTTTGTTTTGTTTATTTTTCTCGGTTTACTACCCATTGTAATGGTGGTTATTGCCTGGCGTTGGTCAGGTCGACTTGCTGAGGCAATTAGTGGTGCTGTATTTATAATTTATGGCGGTGCTTACCCCTTCTATTCTGGTTTCCCTAGTCCTCCTTTTCCCTATGTTATCCGCATGGCATTGTTTGGAATCTGCTTGCCTGTTACTATCGGCATTCTATTCATCTTGGCCTACAGAAGGAGCTTGGCGAAGGGCTAATTTATTCAGTGTTTTTCTTTTGTATTTGCAGAGCATAGTTATTTCGTAAATTTCAGGCATGCCGGGCTAACTTCTCAAAACAGGCGACATAATAGCTGTTATCGAATACTGAGAATCGAGATAAACCCAAGCTGGTAATGGGTTTCGAGTTATAAAAGCGTGAATCTAAAAAATAATCACCCTTTAGTTATTCAAATCCTCCATTGAGTTAAGGCATTGATTATGCTAAGATGCCTCAAATGAGTGCTGAGAAGGAAAAAGCAGTAGAGCTAGCCATTGAGCAAATTGAAAGGCAGTTTGGCAAGGGTTCAGTTATGAGGCTGGGTGAGTCAGCTCAAGTAGCCGCAGATGCTATCCCCACAGGTTCGCTGTCCCTGGATTTGGCTTTAGGGATAGGTGGTGTGCCTCGAGGCAGGGTTACCGAAATTTTTGGCTCTGAGGCTTCAGGTAAGACTACGCTGGCCCAGCACATAATTGCTGAGGCACAAAAAGCTGGTGGCATTGCCGCATATATAGATGCTGAGCATGCACTTGACCCGGTATATGCATCCAATTGTGGTGTCCAGGTCGAAGATTTGCTTATCTCTCAGCCTGATACTGGCGAGCAAGGTTTGGAGATCACCGAGACTCTAGTAAGAAGCGGTGCTGTAGATGTCGTGGTCATAGATAGTGTTGCAGCATTGGTGCCCAGGGCGGAAATAGAAGGTGAGATGGGTGATGCCTATATCGGTTTGCAGGCACGGTTGATGTCCCAGGCACTGAGGAAATTGACCGCTGCTATCTCTAAATCGAAAACAGCGGTGATTTTCATTAACCAGTTGCGGGAAAAGGTGGGCATCATTTTTGGTAATCCGGAGGTAACTCCTGGTGGGAGGGCACTTAAGTTCTACAGCTCGGTGAGAATAGACCTGAGGCGGGCTGATTCCATCAAGCAGGGCTCTGAGGTGGTAGGTGCCAGGGTGAGAGCCAAGGTGGTTAAGAATAAGGTAGCGCCTCCTTTTCGCAGCGCTGAGTTCGACATAATGTTTCCCCGCGGGATAAGCAAAGAGGGAGATTTGCTTGATCTCAGTGTAGCAGCAGGGATGGTGAAGAAATCTGGCTCCTTCTTTACCTATGGTGAGGCCAAGTTAGGGCAGGGCAGAGAAAATGCCAAGGATTACTTGAAGCAGCATCCTGACCTCGCTTCGCAACTGGAACGCGAAATCAGGGCTTCATCGGCTATTCCCACTATATCCCTTAAAGAGAGTGTAGAAAGCTCTGCGCAAGAAGACTGATAGCTAACCGGGAAAGCGCAAGTTGTTAGACAAGGATGCCTTTCAGAATTGTCTCAATGCAGCTTATCGTTATCTCAGCTACCGCCCGCGTAGTGAGGGAGAACTAAGGCAGCGACTCCACCGGCATGATTTCGCTGCTGAGGTAGTGGAGAAGACACTCGTCCAGCTAAAGGAGCAAAATTTGGTTGATGATTCTGCCTTTGCCCGGTTCTGGAAGGACAACCGACTATCCTTGAAACCCAAGAGCAAAAGGCTAATAATGAGGGAGTTAAAGGATAAGAAAGTAGCCTCGGAAATTATCGAACGAGTGACCCAAGATATAGATGACGAAGATAATGCCTACAGGTTAGGCTACAGCCGGATGCATGTCCTGGCTCATTTAGATTATCCCCATTTCCAGCGACGCTTATCTAGTTACCTTAGCTATCGAGGCTTCAGCTACCAGGTTATCAACCGTACCGTAGCTCTCCTATGGCAGGAAAAAGAAGTATATTGATTAGGGCATGGCAATGATAGACTGGAATTTAACGGCTAAGATTGCTGGCGGTGGCTTTGGAGTGACTATCCTGGTCTTACTAATTTTATGTCTGGTAATCTGGCTGGTAGGGTTCATACTGCAAAGGAGAGCTGCCAGGGACAAGGAGCAGCCTCCGCAGTCCAATTCGTCTTAAGTTGAGGGATTAGCTTAGATGTTTGGTTTATACGAGATGGCCTTTGGTGGGTTCACCTGGGGCAATATCTTAATGCTCTGCATTGGAGGGGGGCTCATTTATCTTGGTGCGGCCAAGAAAATGGAGCCCGTTTTACTAATACCTATAGGTATTGGCGCCATAATGGTCAACATACCCTTTAGCGGGTTGATGGTTTATGCGCCAGCGGCGCCTGGCGCTGTGCCACTACCGGCATCAGGTGGGCTGGAAGAAATAGCCCAGGGGAAAATAGGAATATTGAACCTGGTATACCACTACGGTATAGCAAATGAGGTAATTCCCTTGCTTATCTTTCTCGGCATTGGGGCCATGTCTGATTTCTCTCCGGCTATGGCCCGTCCTATGTCTTTCATGTTCGGCGCCACAGCACAGCTCGGCGTTTTTGTCGTTTTTCTTATTGCTTACCTCTCGGGACTGTTTACCATAAGTGAAGCTGCCTGTGTTGGTATTATCGGAGGGTCCGACGGACCGCCTACAGTTTATCTTACGGTGGCCAAAGCGCCTCAGTTATTGGGGCCCATAACATTGGTGGCTTATTCCTATATGGCTTTGGTGCCCATACTTCAGCCTCCCATAATAAGGTTACTCACCTCTAAGAAAGAGCGGGCGATATACATGAAGCCGCAGGTTCGAGAGGTCTCCAAGCTGGAAAGAATTCTTTTCCCTATAGTGGTGTTTGTCATTTCTGCCTTGCTTGTCCCTAAAGCAGCGCCTCTTATCGGCATGCTTATGTTTGGCAATCTGCTTTATGTTAGCGGCGTTACTGACAGATTAGCAGCCTCAGCGGGTGGCGTATTTGTTGATGTGCTGACGTTTATGTTAGGTCTCACCGTTGGTGCTTTGATGCCAGCCGCAGTATTTCTTAATGTTAAGACTCTGGCCATCGTCGGGCTGGCTGTGGTGGCTTTTGCCTTTGGCACTGCTGGAGGAATTTGGGGGGCAAAAATAGCCAACTTGTTCCTCAAGGAGAAGATTAACCCCTTAATCGGCGCTGCTGGTGTCTCCGCTGTTCCCATGGCAGCCAGGGTAGCTCAAGTAGAGGGGCAAAAGGCAAATCCCAGGAACTTCTTACTGATGCACGCTATGGGTCCTAACATGGCGGGGGCTATCGCCACGTCAGTGGTCGCCGGGATATTTATGGCTATGGTTCCCGCTGGAATCTAATAAGGCTTGACACCTACCACCTGTAAGGCTATATAATTTCGACACTGAGGGCCATTAGCTCAGTTGGTTAGAGCACGGTCCTGATAAGACCGGGGTCAGTGGTTCGAATCCACTATGGCCCACCATATTCCCCAGGCGATTAGCAATCTATTTGACTTCCGACCAGTGCCTTTGCAAGACCACCGAAATGTCGTCTATGACTTCCTCACCGCCCTCGATAGTAAGGATCTTCATGCCTCCAGCATACCGCGGGATGCCAAACAAAAGCGAAAGACACGCTTGGGTTTTTCTAAAGATTTTTCAAACAATCGGTCCATGTTTATTAGCTGCTGGATTGTTCGAGGGAGAGGAGATTGCTTCGGGGCTTTGCTCCTCGTAAAGGCAGAGGGAGATGTCATTATGGGCCAAAGGCATGGCAATCCCCGTGACAGGGTGTTCCTGTCAGATTGTGGGGCTTGTTCCGAACATGAGCAGGGAATTATCTTCTGGGTCTTTTGCCCCTGCTGCTTATAAAGCGCTCATAAACGTCGAGGAGATCAATCTCTCCCGTCCAAACCTTCCCGATAAACCAGCCAACCAGAACGAATAAAGCTATGAGAAGGGCCTTGAGGAAACCAAAACAAACTACAATAATCCCCGCTACTAACCCGGCGATTGCACCTATTATCTTTGGGTTTAACATCTGTTACCTTTCATCAGCGCACAGCCAGCCGCTTGGCTTCCACTGGCTTGTATTTAATCTTAATATCTACCTGCGCTACAGGCAATCCGGTGAGCCGCTCTACTGCTTCCGTGATATTACTCCGCAGCTCAGCACCGACCTCAGGTATATTAGTTCCTAGAGCTACTAAAGCCCGACAGGAAATAAGTAGACCTGCTGCACTTTCCCTTATACTGGAGTTGACATCATGCACACTGTGAATGGTGACGCCGGTCTTCTCTGTTAATACACAAAGGCTCTCCACATCAATGGTGGTGACGCCCTTTTCGCTGGAGCTTATGAGTAAAGTCACTGGCTTGCGCAGGGGTATGAGTTCGAAGAGCAGTATGATGAGCATGACTAAAGCGATGACTACACTGACTGCTATAATACCAGCTGCGCTGCCCCCGGTGGCATCGGCAACCCTTTGTAGCTGCGACTCAAACCATCCATGCGGCAGGACATCTGGTGTGCTCAGCCCAGCAGCTACAAGCACGGTGATCACTGCTCCAGCTAATATGGCCACAGCAGCAATCACCACTACTACTCGATTAAAAACGGACACGAACATGCTCTACGCTGCTCCTTAATAGCTTTTTCAAGGCGAGACTTCAAGCAGCTTCAGGATATAGCTATCCCACCTTTTCCGGTTTCTTCTCCGGAAACTCAATGTTTACCACACGCACATTGATCTCCTTGGCAACGAGTCCAGTGATCTCCAGGAGGCGGGTAGCTACTTTCTTGCGAACTTCGGTGATAACGTTAGGGATGTTGTACCCATATACGATGCCCAACTGAAGGTCAACAATAGCCTCCCTTTTCCCTACCTCAACTTCCACTCCCATTCTGGCTTTCTCCTCAGTGCGTCCCAGGTGTTCAGTGAGCGCGCGGCGAACAGCGCTCTTGCCTAAACTGGCCACCCCTTCCACCTCTCTGGCAGCCATCCCTGCGATTGAGGCTACAACCTCATCTCCTATGATAGTTTCACCCGCTGCTACAGCCTCCTCAGCCCCTTTTCCTTTGAGTTCTTCCTTCATTGATACCAACCCTCCTCTCTATCAACGTTGTGATTCTTGCGAATTTGCCTTATGAGTGTCCTTCTCCTGGCCTATTGGCATCACCCCCTCGTGCAGTAATTGTTCATGGGAATAGTATAACAGCAGAAGTCCTCAGGAACTATTCTACGTTTGCTTACCTTCTTATGTAAATAGGAATATGGTACGGGTACATACACCCTACTCTTTTTGAACAGGCGGGTGTATGCTGGCGCTCTCATGATGTCCTGTGCACGCACACCTGTGATTTTGTTGTGATTACACGTATATTGATAGCTGATGTGGAATTGGCCACATAGGGGCGATTTTTGTGGGTGCAGTGCCTCTTATGGTGCATTTTGGGTATGATGCCCTGGAAACTGCCGATTTTAAGGCTCTGAGTGTGTCTGAGAGGATTTTTGATGACTTGCCTGCCCCTGATAATCCAAATTTTGCTGGGCTCTTGCTTCACCCGGTAATTTGTATAAGGTGGGAGCTTGGCAAAGTCCTTCACGGGTGCTATGATAGGAAAACAGTATCTTATAGCCATTAATACTACAGCATATAGTGATATCCTATGGGCTTTGAAACGCAAAATGTTGAAAGGAAGCTTTTCTCCATCCTGAAGATTTTGAGCGAGTCACAGGAAGCCCTGGGAGCCAGGATTATTGCTCACCGCTTGAAAGACCACGGTATCGAGCTGGGTGAGAGGACAGTAAGATACCACCTCAAGCTGATGGACGAGCGAGGTCTAACCCGGCTTGTAGGAAGGGATGGCAGGCTAATCACAGGGACAGGGCTCGAGGAGCTAAAGGGTGCTCTGGTCAGGGATAAAGTCGGGTTCGCTATCTCAAGGATTGAACTGCTTGCCTTTCGCACCAATTTTGACTGGAATAAGCGCAGCGGTTTAATTCCAGTCAACGTCTCCTTTTTCCCAAAAGGAAAATTTGCCAAGGCACTCCGAGCAATGAAGCCTGCTTTTGCGGCAGGGCTTTGCGTTAGTGACCTGGTGGGAGTGGCCCAGGAGGGCGAGATGCTTGGTGAATTGATTGTTCCGCAGGGCAAGGTGGGACTGGCTACAGTTTGCAGCATTGTGGTAAATGGCACTTTGCTTAAGGCTGGTGTCCCTATGGACTCCAGATTTGGTGGCATCCTTCAGATTCGGAATCACAAGCCTCTTCGCTTCGTGGAGCTCATCCACTATGCTGGTTCCTCCCTGGACCCTTCGGAGGTATTCATTAGAGCCAGGATGGTTTCTGTCACACAGGTGGCAGGAACAGGCGATGGGAAAATACTGGCCAACTTCCGGGAAATACCAGCTGCTTGCCGGCCCATAGCTGAGGAAGTGGTGGCTGGCTTGAAAGGGGCAGGACTAGGAGGATTGCTTTTGATGGGAAACACCAGTGAGCCGGTGTGTGAAATCCCCGTGGAACTTAATAGAATCGGCATTGTACTCATTGGAGGTTTGAATCCTGTGGCTGCTGCCGAGGAGGCTGGTATAGAGAGTGAGAGCCATGCCATGAGTGCCCTTATGGAATATCAAAATTTAGCTAAATTTGGAGGACTGTGAGATGAAAGAGGTGAAAATCATCCCCTGTCTGGATGTCAAAGAAGGGAGGGTGGTCAAGGGAGTAAACTTTGTCAATGTGAGGGACGCCCGTGACCCTGTGGAAGCGGCAGAGGCATACTGCCGAGAAGGCGCTGATGAGCTTGTCTTCCTTGATATCATGGCCACTGTTGAGAACAGGAGAACAAGACTGGAGTGGGTTAGAAAGGTAGCCGAGAAGGTTACCATCCCCTTTGCTGTAGGTGGTGGCATCGGGAATATCAAAGACATGGAGGATTTATTCCAGCTCGGTGTGGATAAAGTTTCCATAAATACGGCTGCTGTCAGGAATCCCGAGCTCGTAAGGGAGGCCTCCAAAGAGTTTGGTAAGGAGAGGCTGGTCATTGCTATTGATGGCCGCAAGAACCCACCTGGCAGCAGCCTCCCCCGACTCGAAGTAGTGGTCAAGAGCGGCACTGAGTCCACGGGCATAGATATCGTGGATTGGGCCAGGAGGGTGGAGGAACTGGGGGCTGGAGAAATCTTGCTTACCAGTAAGGATGCTGATGGGACAAAGCAGGGCTATGATTTAGAGATGACCAGAGCTGTGGCTGAAGCCGTCAGCATTCCGGTTACCGCCTCTGGAGGAGCAGGAAAACTTGAGCATCTTTACCAAGCCATAACAATTGGTAGAGCGTCAGCAGTTTTGGCTGCCTCCATTTTCCACTTCGGGGAAATATCCATGGCCGAAGCCAAAAGCTATTTGAAGGAGAGGGGAATACCTGTTAGGATTTAGCGAACACAGACAGAGGTGAAGGACTTTGGGATATTTGAAGAGTATGATATTAAGAATAAGATATAAAGGCTTGGGGGGAGACACGTCATGGGCAACAAGGAATTAAATCCGTTTGAGATCGCACAAAGCCAGCTAGACACAGCGGCTGAAATGCTACAGTTAGACCCGGGTATT
>Ga0209121_10002351_pt1 | contig 19314 bp, 14 predicted proteins | sample Cruoilmetagenom3_FD_187292 | JGI IMG/M metagenome (GOLD analysis project Ga0209121, IMG submission 187292) | Oil polluted marine microbial communities from Coal Oil Point, Santa Barbara, California, USA - Sample 3 (SPAdes) (version 2) | ecosystem: Environmental > Aquatic > Marine > Oil seeps ...
GCAAATAGTGCAAATGTGGCGCGCAACAATCATATGTCGCAGGTGCAATGAAACCCAGCCAACAATGTTTCGAAATTAGTCACGCAGAGATTGAAGCACAGCCAGCCCATAGAAATCGCTTAGCCATTGCACCGATTGCACAATGCGGCCTTGCCCATCCACACGATAGATATTGCGAAAGCTGCGATCACCGTCCTGGCAATTTTCAGTCATCTCAACGGTCAAGCGATCAATCACACCCACCTGAACACGGCTTTGCCCGCCACGGGAGATGGTGCAATTGGCGCGCATCTCCACGATCTGATTTTCACCGTCCAGATACCGCTGGATACGCGTTGCATTGCCGGACGAGCGTGAAGACACGAGCGACAGAGTTTGAGACACGTCAGACGACATCAGATCATTGCGCAACCCGCGCGTTGCAGTGATCATACCATTGCGGGTGGTCACGCTGCGCCGGTCAGTGCCCTGGCTCCAGCTAGTCCAGGTACGATAAGGGCCATTGGTGGCGATCTGGCGTAACACGACATTGTTGTTGGTCTTCTCAAATGTCACCAGGGCCAGTGGGCCTTCCAGAACATTCAGCGCTTCATTCACAGCGGCCTGCACCTGTGCGGGATCATCCACCACTTGTGATGGCTTGGACCCAACAGCGGCTTTGGCCACGGTCAGGGCATTCACATCCTTGTGCCCGTTGCTACACGCAGCCATGCCAAGGCCCGCCAAAAGGGCGGCTGTCAGGGTTAGGGATCTTTTCACGCTCATCTCCAGAACTTGCCCCAGCTTTCCGCAATTTCGGGTTGATGCGAGCCGCGGATAGAACCGTACAAACGCCCCTGAACTGAAAGGCGGGCGCCACCATCACGCGTGATCGGCTTTAGCACCATGCTGGTTTTCTTCTTTGTTGGTGTGCCCACAGCCCATGAAAGCGGGATCGTCAGGCGGATGCCCTTGTCAAAAGATCCTTCGCCAAACTGGGTTGCTGAAACATCGGTTTTGGTCATGAAGGCCCCAACCTTCCAGCCGTTTGCAAACTCGCGGTCCAGGGCAACAGTTGCGCCCCAATCGCCGGCCAGATAGCGGCCAACGAACACCTGGCTGTGAAATCCATTCCCGAAGTCATAATAGGCCGATACATGGCCACTGGCCCGGGGAATTACCCCACTAGGTGTCGTGCGAGATCGGAACCCGAACAGCTGATCAAATTCGCGTGGCTCAACATAGTTTGCCTCAACCCCAAACGCGAGGCGGCTGTTTACCGGTTTCCAAAGCATCTCGGCGGATACGCCGGCATACATGCTCTCCAGATAGCCCACGGTCACTCGGCCATAGACATCTTCCATCGGGCGGAAATATTTTGCCAGCGTTATGCTATCAATAACTGGCCCATCGTTTTTTACATATTGCGCAGTGTCTGAGCGCACACGAGGCAGCAGAGAATTGTTAATCTGATTGATCTCATCAAGGTTGCCCACCAGTTTTTGAGAGACAGACCCCTGAGCGATCCAGCCACCGCCAAATTCATACGAGCCCTTCAGGCGAGCGCCCGCATCAGCGCGGACAGGCTCGGCCGGGTCAAAGAAGCTGGTGCGCACATAAGGCCCGAACGACCAGTTAAGTTTAGGGTAAAGACCGGGAAGCGCTTTTGGGAAATCAGAATAGCTGAGCGTGTCATTGAATGTGACGGCAGCAAGTGCGGAACTGGCCGGGGCATTTTCAAGCCGCTCCAGATCAGATCGGCGGATCGTCATGGTGCTGGCCGGAATGCCGTTTGCCATGAGCGTCACATTCAGAGTTTCAACAGAGGAAGGCAAAGACCGGCTCAGGTTGCGCAATGTGCGGCCCAATGCCTGGGATTCCGCATCATAGGTAGGGTTGCGAATGCGCACATGGGCGGTGTTGCCGCTGATCTGAATGCCGTCCAGATCAATTTTATCGCGGGCCAGGCCCTTTTCCACCGATTGCGCCACAGCGTCTGTGCTTGATGGGTCGGTTGTCCATCCCAAATCGGCAGCTGACCCGGCAGAACGCACAGCCACAGGCACCGGAGCGCCTTCGGCCCCGCCAGGTGCCGGCGCGTTCTTCGGGTTCAGGGTAAAGTTGATGCGCGCGCCAAATTCTGAACCATGCAGTGAATAGGCACTCAGATGAACATCATCCGTGACTTTATATGTGGCACCAAAGTTCCAAGGCGTTTTGCGCTTGAAGATACCAACAGCAACTTCCTGATCATACGCATCTGATGAGTACTCGGCGCTAAAACTGAGCCGATCATTAAAATCATAGCTGGCCCCACCAAAGAACGAATAGTCCCCACGAAACCAATCATCCGTGGAAAACTCACCACCCGTAGACAGCGGGTTAAAGCCCGGCCGTGTACCAAACGAGCCAAAGCTGTTGTAGCTGCCAAGTCGGCCCCAGCCCATGCCGCCGGTTACACGCAACTTGTTTCCGATGGATTTTGTAGCGACGATATACTCGCCACCCAAAAGCCCGGTGCCAACAAAATCCTGCAGTCCGACAGCTACGGCGGGGGTCCATTTGGCTTCGTCCAACACCCGGTAGCGCAAATCAAAACTGCGGTCATAAAACGTTGAAAACTGTGGTGTCAGGTTCTTTGTTCCGGAATAGCGAAAGCTGCCGGTCAGGCGTGGGGTAATCTGAAACGAAAGGGTGGTTTTACTGCTGCCGTCAAAATAGGAAACATTTGTGTTCAATTGCCCATCGGGCGCCATTTCTGCCGTTGGCATGTCTATCAGGCCACTGGGCGTGCCATAGGTGTTGACAACAGTCGTTGTCAGATTTTCAGGCACCGCCGCAACGGGCCAGGCCAACGCCACTGCTGTCAGAGCTATCTTGTTGGACTTTCGGGTCAAACCAAGACCTCCCACCACGTCTTTCGATGGCGGCACTCTAACGAAATCATGTAGCTACGACAACGTCGTGATGTGACGAAGAGCGGGTTGCTACATGGTGTTACAAAATGGCGACGTTTTCTGTGCGCAGCGCTTTAGCTTAGGGATAACAGTGCCACTGTCACAGCGCCGCCCAACACTGCCCCGGCACTCAGCAGAATGATGCGGCGTGGCCAGCGGCTTCGCTTGTCGGGGCCAGGCGGCGATGAATGACGGATCAGCGCATTTTCAACCAGAATTGGCAGGCGCGGGCCATAGCGCGCCAGAACGGCCAGCGTTTTGCCCAGGTCACGCGCCATCGCCGCCGGGCCAATGCTTTGTTTGATATAGCTTTCCACCACTGGTCTGGCGACCTTCCAGATGTTGATATCCGGGCTGAGCGAGCGCGCCACGCCTTCAACCACCACCATGGTGCGCTGAAGCAAAATCAGCTCAGTTCGGGTTTCCATGCCGAACCTCTCGGTCACCTCAAACAAATAGGTTAACAGGCTGCCCATGCTGATCCGGCTGGCATCCATCCCAAAGATTGGTTCGCCCACCGCGCGCAAGGCACGCGCAAATTCATCAACATCGCGGTCGGCAGGCACATAGCCAGCTTCAAAATGCACTTCGGCAACACGGCGGTAATCGCGCTTGATAAACCCATAGAGTATCTCGGCATATACCCGGCGGGTGTATTCATCGATATGGCCCATGATGCCAAAATCATAAGCGATGATATCGCCATTGGCGGCGACTTTCAGATTGCCCTGATGCATATCCGCATGAAAATACCCATCGCGCAGCGCATGGCTGAGAAACAGTTGCAAGACGTTCTCGCCCAGTTTCACCCGGTCATGCCCGGCGTTGTCCAGGGCGGTATTGTCACCCATGGCCACGCCATCGGCCCAGCCCATGGTCATCACCCGGCGCCCCGAGGCGTTCCACTTGATATCAGGCAGCTGAAAGCCGGAGTCTTCGCTTGTATTGGCGGCAAATTCGCTGGCCGAGGAGGCCTCAAGCCGCAAATCCAATTCACCCAGCACCACACCCTCAAAATGTGTAATCACATCTGTGGGCCTCAGTCTGCGCGAGGAGGGTGACAGAAGCTCGATCACCCGCGCCGCAAAATAGAAGGCATCTATGTCCTTGCGAAATGCCTTTTCGATCCCGGGCCGCAAGACCTTTACGGCCACGTCTTCGCCAGTTTCACGCAGCTTTGCCTTGTGCACCTGCGCGATGGAGGCCGCGGCCACCGGCTCGCTGAAATCTGTGAACAGATTTTCGACCGTATCGCCCAGCTCACGCGCGATGCTGTCTTTGGCCACATTCACCGGAAAGGGCGGCAATTTATCCTGCAAAATCCGCAGTTCGGTGGCCAGGCCACCCCCCACCAGATCAGGGCGCGTGGACAGGACCTGACCGAACTTGATGTAAGCCGGGCCAAGTGCCGTCAATGCGCGCAGGGCTGGCGGTTGGCTGCGATCACCGCGATAGCCCAGCCATTGAAACGGCCAAGCCAGAAACCGCAGCGTGCCGCGCACCAATGGCGGGGCATCCATCGCATCAAGGATAAGCCCCATTGCGCCAGTGCGTTCTAAAGTGGCGCCTGTACGGATGAGGCGCAAAATATTATGTGGCCCGCGCATCGCTTAGATCTTCCAACCCGAATGCAGACAGGCAACACCCATGGTCAGGTTGCGATACTTCGCGTTCTCAAAACCGGCCCTTTTGACCATGTCCAAAAACGTCTCTTGATCTGGGAATTGTCGAATAGATTCAACAAGGTACTGATAGCTGTCACGATCACCGGCAATCGCCTGTCCCATCCGTGGAATGATGTTGAAACTATACAGGTCATAGGCTTTCTGCATCAACTCATTCGGGATTTGGGAGAACTCAAGCACCATCAGCCGTCCGCCGGGTTTCAGCACGCGAAACGCCTCATTCAGGGCCTCCTGGGGCTGCGTCACATTGCGAATGCCAAAGCTGATCGTGTAGACATCAAATGTGTTGTCCTCAAACGGCAGCGCCATTGCATCACCAACAATCCAATCGAGACTGTCGGCCATCTGATCTGCCTCGGCCCGTTTGCGGCCCTCAACCAGCATCGGTTCGGTCAGATCCAGCACCGTGGCATGGCCTGATCCAGCCCGCTTCAAAAACCGGAATGAAATGTCACCGGTCCCGCCCGCGACATCCAACAGTTTTTGCCCAGCGCGCGGCGCCAGCCAATCCATCATCGCATCTTTCCAGATACGGTGAATTCCCATCGACATGGCATCATTCATCACGTCATATTTTGACGCCACACTGCCAAACACGCCCTGTACCCGCCCGGCTTTTTCGGCCTCGGGCACGGTCTCAAATCCGAAATGGGTGGTTTTCTCGTTCATTGGTAAACCCGTGTGAATTCCGAATGTTGTTATAGACTTGTACCCGACGAATACAATGTGACCATTTTGACGTTGTGATCGCTGGGGCCATCAAATTGGTTGGAAGGCCCCCGATGGTGAGTGCTATGGTATGATCCATTCCATACCCTGCATAGAAAACATGTAAAATATGACATGTCTTCTTAGGTAGGCGGTACGGCGGTACATACGTCGGCCAATTCCGCTGACACTATGCGTCACTCCCCGGCTGGCGATTCCAAGGCGGCTCGCATATGCTCGATTGGTCTGTCGTCTCACACGGTGCTGTCCCATGCCTGAACTTCCCGAAGTTGAAACCGTCCGCCGTGGCCTGACCCCCGCGATGCAGGGTCAGGTGATTGTTCAGGCAGATATCAACCGCCCTGACCTGCGTTGGCCTTTTCCTGAGCGCATGGCCGAGCGGCTGACAGGTAAAACGGTGCTGCAATTGCGCCGCCGTTCCAAGTATATTCTGGCCGACCTCAGCTCAGATGAAACATTGCTGATCCACCTTGGCATGTCGGGCAGTATGCTTATCTCAGGGGATCCGTTGGGGGCGTTCGCGCATGATCATCCTGCACCGCAAAAACATGACCATGTTGTATTGCACATGGCCAATGGCGCGCGGATCACCTTCAATGACCCCCGCCGGTTTGGCGCGATGGACCTGATGGACACCGCCACTGCTGAGGCTCATCCCCTGCTGGCAAAACTTGGCCCCGAACCCTTGGGCAATGCCTTTAATGAGGCCTATCTGGCCGCGGCGCTGAAATCCAAAAACACTCCCATCAAATCAGCCCTCCTGGATCAACGAATCGTTGCAGGGCTGGGCAATATCTATGTGTGTGAGGCGTTGTTTCGCGCCCGCATAAGCCCAAAACGCCGTGCTGGACAGATTTCCGCGCCCCGTGTTCATGCCCTTGTTCCGATCATTCGGGAGGTGCTGGCCGAGGCCATTGAAGCCGGGGGTTCTTCCCTCAAGGATTTCCGCCAAGCTGATGGTGAGCTTGGATATTTCCAACACCGTTTTGATGTTTACGACCGTGAAGGCGAGGCCTGCCGACACGAGGGCTGCACCGGGGTTGTTGAGCGCATGGTGCAGTCGGGTCGGTCGAGTTTCTACTGTGTCAAGTGCCAAAGATAGGTTGAACAGCCCGTCCACAGTGCTATTCCTTTCCCTCGAACAGCAACAACCGAAAGCAGACCAATGGCTTTTGAGACGATCATCGTCGAAGTAGAAGACCACGTCGCCCTCATCACCCTTAACCGTCCTGATGCGATGAACGCACTCAATGACCAGCTTTTGAAAGAGCTGGCGGCGGCCATGGGTGAGGCACAAGAAAATGAAAAGGTGCGCTGCATCGTCCTGACCGGATCGGACAAGGCCTTTGCGGCCGGTGCCGACATCAAGATGATGAGCGAGAAAAATTTCGTTGAGGCATTTCTGGGTGATCTTTTTGCCGATGAACCCAATGCTATCACGCGCATTCGCAAGCCCGTCATTGCGGCCGTTTCAGGGTATGCCCTTGGGGGGGGCTGCGAATTGGCGATGATGTGTGATTTCATCATCTGCTCGGACACCGCCAAATTCGGGCAACCCGAAATCAACCTGGGTGTGATGGCTGGCATGGGCGGCTCGCAGCGGTTAACGCGCTTTGTCGGCAAATCCAAAGCTATGGATATGAACCTGACAGGCCGTTTCATGGATGCCCAAGAGGCGGAACGCTCGGGCCTCGTATCTCGCGTAGTGCCGGGCAAGAAGCTGATGGAAGAGACAATGGGCGCGGCACAAAAGATTGCCGAGAAATCCATGATCACCGCCATGGCCGTCAAGGAATCAGTGAACCGGTCCTATGAGACAACCCTTTCCGAGGGCCTGTTGTTCGAACGCCGCGTGTTTCATTCGTTGTTTGCAACGCAAGATCAAAAAGAAGGCATGGCCGCCTTCATCGAAAAACGCGAGCCGCAGTTCCGGGATAAATAATCGAAGGGTGCGCAATACATGCGCACCCCTTGCACTGATCTGGGCAATCGGGCCGCCTAACCGGCCCCGGTCTGGTTCCACGCCCAGCCCCGGTTTGATCAGGAATATGCCCCGTCCTTCATCGGCAAGCAGACGCTATAGAGGTGGTGCGTGTGATCTGCCGTGGCTGTGTTTTTCCACAAGGTTCAAAAGGCCCTTTGCAAACAACCCAAACTTGGGTATATGCGGCGGCAATACATGCGCGTGCGGCCCGCTCTGGCCAGAATCACCCCGGTTGATGCCAAGTCCGGTTTGGGTTTGCTGACGTGCATAATGAAACAGTAGAACCCGAAACAAAGGTTGATTCAAAATGGCCAATACGCCTCAGTCCAAAAAACGCGCCCGTCAGAACGAGCGTCGTCTTGCCGTGAACAAGGCGCGTCGTTCGCGCATCCGCACACACCTTCGCAAAGTGGAAGAGGCGATCGCCTCTGGCAACAAAGATGACGCAGCGTCAGCATTGCGTGCCGCTCAGCCCGAGATGATGCGCGGCGTCACCAAAGGCGTTTACCACAAAAACACGGCTTCGCGGAAAATGTCGCGCCTGTCGGCTCGGGTCAAAGCTCTGGGTTAAAGAATCCACGTTAACTCGTTGATAGAAAAAGGCGCTCTTTCGGGGCGCCTTTTTTCTTTGGATATGCTGAAAAATTGGCTCAACAGATTCTTTTTGATCAATCGATGTGTCAAGCGCGAAGATAGGTTGAAATGGCCACTGACAGCTTGTTAGTTTTGGGGTGCGATTCACGCTTGGGGGGACAGGCAGAGGCGCTTGAGATTGGCCACATCACGCTGCGTGACTGGTCTCAGGATGCATTAAATTTGCTATGTTCTACAGGTATGCACACGACAATAAGATCGACCGCGCTCGTCATTGGGAATGGCGTTGGGATGAAGATTTCGTTGCTCGTTGTGTACACTAAAGATTGAAATGAACCACCGGCTCTGCTGACGATTGGCAGGGCACCACGGTATTTTGTTCTTCCTTCCCGTGAGCGCTTGAAGGGGCGACGCCAATTGGCGTCAGACGGACAAAAAGTAGATAGAGTTGTGGAATTGGGTGTAATGACAAAAACAGATTGGGAAGAGCTTAAAGAAGAGCTTTTGAAATCCGTCGGGGCGAGTAACTTCAAAAATTGGATTGAGCCACTTGAGTATTCGGGCGTTGGTGATGGCATCGCTTTGTTTCATGTGCCGACCAGTTTCATTGGCAACTATGTATCTCAGAATTTTGGCGAACGGATCTTGTATCAAGTCAATCTGATGGCCCCTGATGTGCGTCGTGTTCAGTTCAAGGTGCCAGCCAACGCTGCACGCAAACCCGCGCAACCCAAGAACGCGACAAAGCCAACCCATTCGACTGCACAAACAACCGCACAAACCCGCGCGGATGATGAATTTCTGATTCCCACCGCCCCGCTGGACGAACGTTTCAAGTTTGAGAGCTTTGTGGTTGGCAAGCCAAACGAGCTGGCCCATGCCGCTGCCAAACGCGTGGCCGAGGGTGGCCCCGTTACGTTTAACCCGCTCTTCCTTTATGGCGGTGTTGGCCTGGGCAAGACACACCTGATGCACGCCATCGCCTGGGATCTGCAACACAACCGCCCCGAATTGAATGTGGTCTACCTGTCGGCAGAGCAATTCATGTACCGTTTCGTTCAGGCCCTGCGCGACCGTCGTATGATGGACTTCAAACAGATGTTCCGCTCGGTGGATGTGTTGATGGTGGATGATGTGCAATTCATCGCGGGCAAAGAAAGCACGCAAGAAGAGTTCTTTCACACCTTCAACGCGCTGGTCGACCAAAATAAACAGATCATTATTTCGGCTGATCGTGCGCCGGTGGACATCAAGAACCTCGAAGAGCGGATCAAATCACGCCTGCAATGTGGCCTTGTGGTGGATTTGCACCCTACCGACTATGAATTGCGCCTCGGCATCCTGCAATCCAAGGTCACCCGCCACCGCGCGCAATATCCTGAACTGGATATGGCCGAAGGTGTGCTTGAGTTCCTTGCCCACCGGATCAGCACCAATGTGCGTGTCCTTGAAGGCGCTTTGACGCGTCTGTTTGCCTTTGCATCATTGGTCAAACAAGAGGTGACGCTGGAACTGGCTCAGGATTGCCTGGCCGATGTACTGCGCGCATCCGAGCGCAAAATTTCGATCGAGGAAATTCAGCGTCGCGTGGCCGAGCATTACAATATTCGCCTGTCTGAAATGATTGGCCCTAAACGCCTGCGCAACTTTGCGCGCCCACGTCAGGTGGCGATGTATCTGTGCAAACAGATGACAAGCCGCTCCCTGCCCGAGATTGGCCGCCGTTTTGGCGGGCGTGACCACACGACCGTGATGCACGGCGTCAAACGCATCGAAGAGCTGCGCAATCAGGATGCCCAGATCGCAGAAGACCTCGAAATTCTGCGCCGAACACTGGAAAGCTGAGCACGCCAACGGGCAGGTGGCCTTGACGCCCCTGCCATTCCAGCCGACAAGTTAAAAAACGCTTGAGCCAGAGAGGGAAGGTGATACCTTGCCCCTCCCGGCATGGGCTGGGCATCTATGACGGAGCGAGGGTATGAAATTTAGTATTGAACGCGGCACGCTGTTAAAAGCCGTGTCACAGGCGCAATCGGTGGTCGAGCGGCGCAATACAATTCCGATCCTTGCCAATGTTCTGATCGAGGCCGAAGGCGATGAAGTTTCATTTCGCGCCACGGACCTTGATATCGAAGTGGTGGACAAGGGCGCGGCCAAGGTCGAGCGGGCCGGCGCCACAACCGTTTCTGCCGTCACCCTGCATGAAATCGTGCGCAAACTGCCCGATGGCGCGCTTGTGACGCTCACGGATGACAGCGCTGCCGGTCGACTAACCGTTGAAGCAGGGCGCTCCAACTTCAACCTCGCCACGCTGCCCAAAGAAGACTTCCCTGTTATGGCGTCGTCTGAATATGCCAGCAATTTTTCGGCCAAGGCAGGCGTATTGCGCCGCCTGTTCGACAAGTCCAAATTCGCCATTTCAACCGAAGAGACCCGGTATTACCTGAACGGTGTCTATATGCATGTTGCCGAAGGCGATGGCGGCAAACATCTGCGCTGTGTTGCCACCGATGGCCACCGCCTGGCCCGCGTCGACAGTGATCTGCCACCGGGTGCCGAAGAAATGCCCGGCGTGATCGTGCCGCGCAAAACCGTGGGTGAGCTGCGCAAACTGCTGGATGACGACGATATGGAAATCGCTGTGTCCGTGTCTGAAACCAAAGTGCGCTTTGCCACACCCGAAATCACCCTGACATCCAAGGTTATTGACGGCACCTTCCCCGATTACACCCGTGTCATCCCGCAGGGAAACACCCGTAAAATGGAGGTGGACGCCGCCGAGTTCGCCCAAGCCGTGGACCGGGTTGCAACTGTTTCATCAGAACGCTCACGCGCTGTGAAGCTGTCACTAGATGAGGACCGTCTTGTGCTATCCGTCAACGCCCCCGACAGCGGTGCCGCCGAAGAAGAACTGGCCGTGGCGTACAATGACGAGCGCTTGGAAATCGGCTTTAATGCCAAATACCTGCTGGAAATTGCCAGTCAGGTTGACCGCGAAAACGCTGTGTTCCTGTTCAACTCGGCCGGTGATCCGACCCTGATGCGCGAAGGCAATGACACAAGTGCCGTTTATGTGGTCATGCCGATGCGGGTGTGACGACTGTCGCAGCCTCCGGCGGGGATATTTTTAGCAAGAAGAAGGGCGGTAGATGACCGGCCTTTATCTCTCACAACTCAGCCTGTCGCATTTCCGGTCGCACCTTGGCGCGAAACTGGAGCTTGATGGCCGCCCAATCGCTATTCACGGGGCCAACGGGGCGGGCAAAACCAATATTCTGGAAGCGGTATCACTGTTTTCCCCCGGCCGCGGTTTGCGGCGCGGCGCAGCACAGGACATGGTGCGCCGCCCCGAGGCGCTGGGATGGAAGCTGAAGGGCGTGCTGCATTCATTGCATCAGGTGCATGAGGTCGAAATCTGGTCTGATGCAGGGGCCGCACGACAGCTAAAGATAGATGAGAAAGCCGCCTCTCAGGTGGCGCTGGGCCGTATTGCGCGGGTGTTGTGGCTGATCCCGGCTATGGACCGGCTGTGGATCGAAGGCGCGGATGGGCGGCGGCGGTTTCTGGACCGTATGACGCTCAGTTTTGTGCCCTCGCATGCTGAGGTATCGCTGACATATGAAAAGGCCATGCGCGAACGCAATCGATTGTTAAAGGATCAGGTGCGTGACGGCCATTGGTATGTCGCCGTTGAACGCCAGATGGCCGAAGCGGGCGCCGCCATCCACGCCAACAGGCAACTGGCGCTGGAACAGCTACAGGCGGCGCAGGCCGAGGCCGAGACAACATTTCCTGTGGCCGAACTGGAGCTGAGCATGACCGAAGGTGAAATGCCCGAAGGTGTGGCCGATTTCCGCGAGGCGCTGTCAGAAAGCCGGTTCCGGGATCTGAGCGCCGGGCGCACGTTGGTGGGCCCGCACCGCGCCGATCTATACGGGGTTTATGCGGCCAAAGGCGTGCCTGCCAGGGATTGCTCCACCGGGGAACAGAAGGCATTGCTGGTCTCGCTGATTCTGGCCAATGGGCGCGCCTTGAAGCGTGATTTTGGCGCTCCACCGATATTGCTGCTGGATGAGGTGGCCGCCCATCTGGATAGCAATCGCCGTGCGGCGCTCTATGACGAGATTTGTGCGCTTGGGTCTCAGGCGTGGATGACAGGCACCGGGGCAGAGTTGTTTTCTGAATTGGGTGACCGCGCGCAACATGTGGTGGTGACAGAAGAGGGCGGCTCGTCTGACGTGGAGTTGCAACAGTTGGACTAGGTGCCACAGCCCGACAAGGGATGCGAAAACCTTCGTGCTTTGCATTGCTTCGCTCAAACGTGGCACCCCTCGTCAAAGGTCAATCCCACACTCCGGGATCACGTCAATGTAAATGGGAGGTCCCGTTGTTGATGATGTCGTGAAACGCACGAGACCGCCTGTCACAGCCCAAGTTTCACCTCTTGTTATAAATACCACGACGCCCCACAAAATCTTGTGGTCACCGCGTGACAAACCCCCTGAAAAATCGTATAAAATCGGAAAAACGATAAGGACTTTTCGTATGGCCGAGCCCTCCGCATCACCCGAAGAATATGGTGCTGATTCTATCAAAGTTCTCAAGGGCTTGGAAGCTGTGCGCAAGCGGCCCGGCATGTATATCGGGGATACGGATGATGGCTCGGGTCTGCATCATATGGTGTATGAGGTTGTCGATAACGGCATTGACGAAGCCCTGGCTGGCCATGCTGACGTTGTGACGGTGACAATTCACGCCGATTCCTCGGTGTCTGTCAGTGACAATGGCCGTGGTATTCCGGTCGATCTGCACGAAGAAGAAGGCGTGTCAGCGGCTGAAGTCATCATGACCCAGCTGCATGCCGGCGGCAAGTTTGACAGCAATTCCTACAAGGTGTCGGGCGGGTTGCACGGTGTGGGCGTGTCTGTGGTCAACGCGTTGAGCGATTGGCTGGAGCTGCGGGTCTGGCGCAACGGCAAAGAACATTTCGCCCGGTTTGAAGGCGGCTTTACCACAGAACATCTGAAGGTTGTCGGCGATGCAAATGGCCGCAAGGGAACAGAGGTGCGTTTCCTGGCTTCAACCGATACATTCTCTAACCTCGAATACTCGTTTGAAACGCTGGAAAAGCGCCTGCGCGAACTGGCGTTCCTGAATTCGGGCGTACGGATTGTACTGACTGATGAACGCCCGGCCGAGCATCTTAAATCCGAGCTGTATTATGATGGTGGCGTCAAGGAATTCGTCAAATACCTGGACCGCAGCAAGACCCCAATGCTGGCTGAGCCGATTTTCATCATTGGCGAGCGGGACGACATCGTTGTCGAAGTGGCGATGTGGTGGAACGACAGCTATCACGAAACGGTGCTGCCCTTCACCAACAACATCCCGCAGCGCGATGGCGGGACACATATGGCGGGCTTTCGGGGGGCACTCACCCGCACCATCAACAATTATGCCCAGACCAGCGGTATCGCCAAAAAGGAAAAGGTGAGCTTTACCGGGGATGATGCGCGCGAAGGTTTGACCTGTGTTTTGTCCGTCAAAGTGCCTGACCCCAAGTTTTCAAGCCAGACCAAGGACAAGCTGGTGTCCTCTGAGGTGCGCCCGGCGGTTGAAAGCCTGATGAACGAAAAGCTGGCCGAGTGGTTTGAGGAAAACCCCAATGAGGCCAGGATGATCGTTGGCAAGATCGTCGAAGCCGCACTGGCGCGCGAAGCTGCCCGCAAGGCGCGTGATCTGACCCGGCGCAAAAATCCGATGGATATGAACTTTCTCAGCTCCAAGCTGAAGGATTGTTCTGACAAGAACCCGGCCAACACTGAAATCTTCCTGGTGGAGGGTGACAGCGCCGGTGGGTCTGCTCAGACAGGCCGTGACCGCGCCACGCAGGCAATCCTGCCGCTGAAGGGTAAAATCCTGAACGTGGAACGCGCCCGGTTTGACCGCATGTTGGGTAGCCAGGAAATTGGCAATATAGTGATGGCTCTGGGCACTGGCATTGGCCGTGATGAGTTCGACATTTCCAAACTGCGGTACCACAAGATTGTCATCATGACCGATGCTGATGTGGATGGCGCACATATTCGCACCCTGTTGCTGACGTTCTTTTACCGGCAGATGCCTGAGTTGATCGAAGGTGGATACCTCTATATTGCGCAGCCGCCACTGTACAAAGTGATGCGCGGCAAATCCGAGGTTTACCTTAAAGACGAGGCCGAGATGCAGGATTATCTGATCCAGCAGGGTACTGTTGATGCGGTGCTGCGCCTTGGAAATGGCGAAGAAATCATGGGTAAGGATCTGGTGCGTGTTGTGGACGAAGCGCGCCAGACGAGCCGGATTCTGGACGCCTTTCCAACCCATTACCCACGTCACATTCTGGAACAGGCCGTGATTGCCGAGGCCTTTGTGCCGGGCCGTGTGGATGGCGATGTGCAAGGTGTGGCCGATGCTGTTGCCGCGCGGCTCGATCAAATCGCTTTGGAATACGAACGTGGTTGGCAGGGCCGCCCGACACAGGATCATGGCATTCGCCTGACCCGTATTCTGCGCGGTGTTGAGGAAGTGCGGACATTGGATGGTGCTGTTTTGCGCGGCGGTGAAGCGCGCAAACTGTCACAGATGACCAAACCCTTGCGGGAAATCTATGCGCTGCCCGCAACATTATCGCGCAAAGACCGGGTGCAAAACATCCATGGCCCGCTTGATCTGCTGAACTCGATCTTATCGGAGGGCGAAAAGGGCCTGACCTTGCAACGCTACAAGGGCCTTGGTGAAATGAACCCCGATCAGCTGTGGGAAACCACACTTGACCCCGAGGCACGTATTTTGCTGCAGGTGAAGGTGGCTGATATGGCCGATGCTGATGATCTGTTCACCAAACTGATGGGCGATGTGGTGGAACCGCGCCGCGAATTCATCCAACAAAACGCGCTGAATGTGGAAAACCTCGACTTCTGACCTTTCTATCTGCGGCCTCTGTTAAATTGAATGCGCTTTCGCGCATGCTTTGTATGTCGTGGCCATGCCACTCCGCGCGCGGGGCGGATGTGACGCACATTTCAAAACGCTTGACAAAAATCTGGATTGGGCACAGCGTTTGGTCAGGAACCGGAGGGTTGTGGATCAATGCCACATCAGGTGCAGGACAGGCGTATTGGACGCCGCGCAGAGCGGGTTGATCTGGTTATCTAGATCAAAGTGGTAGCCGGGCATTTGCCCCGGAGCTTTCCCTATTTGTCCTGTACCGCGCGATGCGCCCCGACTTTCGGACCATTCCATGACAAACCACACTACCTTTCGGGTTGCCGTTGATATTGGAGGCACCTTTACCGATACCGTGTTGATGAACCAGTTGGGCGCTGTGCTAGCCACGGCCAAAACCCCAACAACACCCGCCAACCCCACCGATGGTGCGATGCACGGGGTGCGTGATGTACTGGCGCCCGCAGCTGCGGATTGGGCGCAGATCAATGGGTTCATCCATGGCACCACGCTGGCCACCAATGCGCTGATTGAGCGGCGCGGAGCACGCGTGGCCAGTATCACCACCAAAGGGTTCCGCGATATTCTGGAGATCGCCTACGAGCGGCGCTACAGCCAATATGATATCAACATCGAGAAACCTGATTTGCTGGTGCCCCGCGCCCGCAGCTTTACCATTGGCGGGCGCATGGATGCCAAAGGCAACCAGTTGGAGGCCTTGGATGAAGCTGGCGTTGAGGATCTGATTGATCAACTTCGCACCAGCAAAGCCGAAGCCGTGGCGATCTGCCTGATGCACAGCTATGCCGCCCCCGCCCATGAACACCGTCTGCGAGATATGTTGCAGGCGCAATTGCCGGGCCTTTCAATTTCGATCTCAAGCGATGTCAGCCCCGAAGCGCGCGAGTTTGACCGGCTGTGCACGACCATTGCCAACGCCTATATCCAACCAATGATGTCTCAGTATCTGGCGGATTTTGCGCGTCAGTTTGAGGGCGAAGGCCTGCAATGCCCGATCCTGATGATGACTGCTGGTGGCGGTATGACCACGCTGCAAACTGCCGCCGCCTTGCCCATTCGACTGGTCGAATCTGGCCCGGCTGGTGGGGCCATTCTGGCCGCACGCATTGCACAACGCGCCGGTACAAACCAGGTTCTGTCGTTCGATATGGGCGGCACCACGGCCAAGCTTTGTCTGATCGACGACTATCAGCCGCAAAGTGCACGTCGCTTTGAAATCGCCCGCGCCGCACGGTTTATCAAAGGCAGCGGCATGCCTGTGCGTATCCCCGTGTTGGAAATGATCGAGATCGGTGCCGGTGGTGGCTCCATCGCCAGCCTGGACAGGTTGGGGCGCATACAGGTCGGCCCGCAATCTGCGGGCAGCGAGCCGGGCCCCGCCGCCTTTGGCAAGGGCGGGCAGGAGGCAACGGTCACTGATGCGGATATTCAGCAGGGATTGATTGAACCCGCTAGTTTTGCCGAGGGCCGGTTGAAGATTGACACAAGTACCGCCAGCGCGGCCATTGATATCTGTTTTAAGGAGCTGCCTGATCTGAGCATCAACGAAGCTGCCAGCGGTATCAGCGAAATTGTGGATGAAAGCATGGCAGGTGCCGGGCGCATGCATGCGGTGGAATCGGGCAAGGATCTGGGTGCCCGCACGATGATTGCCTTTGGCGGCAACGGCCCGCTTCATGCCACCCGTGTGGCGCGGCGTGCCGGGGTGTCACGCATCCTGATCCCGCGTGATCCGGGCGTGGGCTCGGCTGTTGGTTTTCTCTATGCGCCCGTGTCATTTGAGATTGTACGCAGCCGTTATGCCACTCTTAAAACGCTGGATATCGACGGGTTGAACACCTTCTTTGATGGGATGATCCATGAGGCTGAAACGGTTGTAGGCGCCGGTGCAAGGGATGCGGAACTTCATACCGTCCGCACAGCTTTCATGCGCTATCACGGGCAAGGGCATGAGATTGAAATTGCCCTACCAGACCGGCATCTGACGCCCGATGACCTCGGCCATCTGAGGGGTCTATTTGAGGCGGAATACCGTGCTCAGTTTTCCCGCGCTGTGCCGGGGATGGTGATCGAAGTGCTTAACTGGTCGGTTCGGGTGGCAACACAAGCTGACAGCTCAGGGCAGGCGGCTGAAGCTCCCGATCAGGTGGCGGCCACCCCACAACGCCAGCATTCAATCCAGTGTGAGGTGACACAAACCCGACGAAATGCTGCTGTCTATGACCGTGCACTGCTAAGCCCCGGACAACACCTGAGTGGTCCCGCGCTGATTGTTGAGCCGCAAACGACAACCTATGTCAGTGCCGATTTTGATGCCCAGATTGATGGTGACGCCACCATCATCCTAACCCGCAAAGGAGGCCCATCATGACCCAGATCCCCCAAACCCGTTTGCAAGTGATGTGGAACCGGCTTCTGGCTGTGGTCGAAGAACAGGGCCAGGCGCTGATCCGTGCAGCCTTCAGCCCCATTGTGCGTGAAAGCGGCGATATTTCAGCCGGTATATTTGATCAACAAGGGCGTATGCTGGCGCAGGCTGTCACCGGCACGCCGGGGCATATCAACACCATGGCCGAAGCGGTGAAAAACCTGCTCGCGCGCTTTGAAATTCAACATATGAAACCCGGCGACATCTATATGACCAATGATCCCTGGCTGGCCTCGGGGCATCTGAATGATTTTCTGTTGATGCAACCAATATTTTACAAGGATCGGGTGGTTGGTTTTACCTCCTGCACCTCGCATTTGGCTGATTTGGGCGGGCTGGGCATGGGGCCTGATGGATCAGACGTGTTTGACGAAGGCCTGATGATCCCGCCATGCAAACTGGTGGACGCAGGCACGGTAAATGCGTTGCTGATGGACATCGTGCGCGCCAATTCGCGTGAACCTATTGCCAATGAGGGCGACATCTATGCCCTGATTGCCTGCTGTGAAACCGGTGCCGCGCGTCTGTCGGGCATGATGGCCGAATTTGATCTGGATGATCTTGACCCACTGGCGAGTTACATCATCGACACCTCGCGCCGGGGCACACTGCAAGCGATTTCTGAGGTGCCAAACGGTGTCTATCGCCATTCCATTCAGGTTGATGGCTATGATACGCCTATTACTTTGGCCGCGATTTTGACAGTGGCTGATGACCACATCCTGTTGGATTATGACGGCACTTCGCCCTGTTCCCCCAAGGGGATCAACGTGCCGCTGAATTATGCAACTGCCTATTCGGTGTTTGCACTGCGGTGCATCATTGGCGCCGATATTCCCAACAATGCCGGGTCGTTAGAGCCATTTCGTGTGGTCGGGCCACCCGGCTGTATCCTGAATGCGCAACCACCCGTTCCCGTGGCCATGCGTCATTCTCTGGGGCAGATGACGCCCGATCTGGTCTATGGCTGCCTGACCCAGGCCCTGCCAGACAAAGTGCCAGCCGAAGGTGCGTCATGTCTTTATGATGTGCCCATTCGCCATACGCCCGAAACCGCACGCGATGGCGGGCAGGCCTTTGCACTAGAGCTGGTTTTCAATGGCGGCACCGGTGCGCGCCCCGACAAAGATGGGCTTTCAGCCACCGCCTTTCCTAGTGGTGTGTGGGGCTCTCAGATTGAGCCGACCGAGGCGGTGGCCCCGATCCTGATCACACGGCGCGAATTGCGCACTGACAGTGGTGGCGTCGGTCAGCACCAAGGTGGCCATGGCCAACATATCGAAATCGCCTCGGCTGGGGATGATGATCTGCTGGTATTTTTATCGGTGGAACGCGTGCGTTTTGCCGCCGAGGGCCGACAAGGCGGCGGGCCGGGGTTGAAGGGCCGTATCCGTGTGGGCCACGACGGGCCTGACCTGCCCAGCAAAGGCACAATCCGGGTGCCTGCGGACAAACCCCTGATACTTGAGACCCCCGGCGGCGGTGGTTTTGGCCCTCCACAGATGCGGGAGCCTGCGCATGTCCAACGTGATGTGCGCGAAGGCACAATCAGCCAGGAAACCGCACAAACATGGTATCCACATGCGCCAAAGGATCCTGCAACATGATCCCTGCACTCCCTCACATTGCTGCAATGGCGGCTTACGCGTTGGCCGATCTGGCGCCACCCGTCGGCAAACGCTTGGTGTCGCTGTCGCAAAACGAATGCCTGCGCGCCCCCAGCCCTGAGGTGGCAAAGGCGCTTCACCGGGCCGCGCTCGCTGTGCAACTCTATCCCGATCCTGATTGGAGAGACCTGCGAGAGGCGATCAGCCAGGTGCACCGGGTTCCGGCAGATCAGATCATTTGTGGCAATGGCTCGCTTGACCTGATCGGTGCCCTTGCGCGAGCTTACCTGGAGCCGGGTCGCGCGGCCCTGGTGCCAGCCCATGCCTATCCGTTTTTTCGCAC
>Ga0209121_10002353_pt1 | contig 19311 bp, 20 predicted proteins | sample Cruoilmetagenom3_FD_187292 | JGI IMG/M metagenome (GOLD analysis project Ga0209121, IMG submission 187292) | Oil polluted marine microbial communities from Coal Oil Point, Santa Barbara, California, USA - Sample 3 (SPAdes) (version 2) | ecosystem: Environmental > Aquatic > Marine > Oil seeps ...
GGTTTCCAGTACATATTGTCTTTAGGCTTCCCCTCGGGGGGAAGCTGTCAGCGTCAGCTGACTGATGAGGGGGGCGACTGCAGAATAAAACCCCTCATCCGTCACGCCTACGGCGTGCCACCTTCTCCCCTACACCTAAAGGTGTGCCGCTTCGCTAAAGGGAGAAGGCTTTGACTGCAATGTTCCTAAATGAGGTTTCCAGTACATATTGTCTTTAGGCTTCCCCTCAGGGGGAAGCTGTCAGCGTCAGCTGACTGATGAGGGGGGCGACTGCAGAATAAAACCCCTCATCCGTCACGCCTGCGGCGTGCCACCTTCTCCCCTACACCTAAAGATGTGCCGCTTCGCTCAAGGGAGAAGGCTTTGACTGCAATGGTCTTAAATGAGGTTTCCAGTAAACGCTGTCCTTAAGGCTTCCCATAGGGGGAAGGTTTTAACTGTACTTGCCATAAAGAAAGCTTCTAGTAAACGCTGTTCTTAAGTGATGAGGGTGTAATCGCAGGAAAAGCATGACCTGGGGCTGTCATAATATATCATGTCAACCCCTTTTTCAGATATAAAACGAAAGTCCATGAATGGTACAATAGTTGTAACCGATTAATGCAGGTGCCAATTGATATAATTTAACCATGAAAAAATTACTCAAAGATAAACGTATCATTGTGATTGTTTTAGCCGTCATCCTGGTGTTTTTACTATTAGACTTCAACCAGCGTATGGTCCTGCTGACAAAATTGCGCGGACAGGAAAAAGAATTGCAGCAGGAATATGAACAACTGGAAGCAACCCGGAACAGTCTGAAGACAGAAATTGCATACGCCAACTCTGATGATGCTGTGGAAAAATGGGCACGTGAAGAGGCGGGAATGATCCAGGAAGGGGATGTTCCAATCGTGCTGCTGCCCCCATCGAATCCCATCCCAACTGCAACGCCTGCCGCAGAAGGTACCATCGATGAAATAGAGAAATGGGAGATCTGGCAGGAACTCTTCTTCGGTGATTGACGATCCTGATTTTCCCGATCAATTTCCATTGATATTATTTACAAACCAACCCTGCATCATTCAATTTTTAGGGTGTCAGTTTCCCATGATCAGCGCTAAGGTATTTCCAAACATCTTATGAATGACAGTATACCCATTTTTTCTCATTATCAAACGTGTCAGTTACTAGAACCTGACCTAACGGAGAAGGTCCCCCTCTCATTAGACCTGGGCCGCTCCACAGATCGGGTGCAAAAAACCTCCGAAGGGTGGCGGCTGCCTGACAGGCAGCTGCTTACCTGGCTGCACATCCAAAAGGTGAACCATGATGAAAACGGCTGTTTTCGTTTAATCAATGGCGCCCTGCAAAAAGCTGCCGTGTTCTCTAAATTCACCCAGCGATATTACAGCCTGATGCCAACCTCAAGCGCACCAACCATGCTGATTTCCGGTATCCCCATGCACCGCACAAAAGGCATCACGCCCTGGCAGGACACAAAACACAAGCTGAGCGCCTTGGGAACTCCCTACGGTATAATTTTGGATACGACCACAGGTTTAGGGTATACAGCGATTCAGGCATCAAGAACTGCAGACATGGTGATCACAATCGAACTCGATCCTGCGGTTTTGTCCATTTGCAGGATGAATCCCTGGTCGCAGGAATTGTTCAAGGATCCAAGAATTCACCATTTGATCGGTGACAGCGTCACCCTGATGCCCGTGTTCCCTGACGGCAGTTTTGATGCCATCATTCATGACCCGCCTACCTTCAACCTTGCCGGACAACTCTACTCAAAATCTATCTACCGTGAATTCCACCGCATCCTGAAGAGCAGAGGTCGTCTTTTTCACTATATCGGTGACCCAGGCAGCCGCACCGGGGCATCGGTTGGCAGGGGTGTGGTGGAGCGCCTGCAAAAAGCTGGCTTTACTGTCACACCCAGGGGAAATGCTTTTGGCGTGCTGGCGAAGAAAGCTCATGCTCGATTCTTTTGATCAATATCCATCCCATCAACTGAACTTGTAGATAATCATTTATAATTCTGACGAGATGAATATTGACGATTTAACCAGAGCCATGCATGATTTTGTTCAAGATCAGGACTGGTATCAGCCTGACAGCCCTCGTCCGCAAACGTCTAAGAACCTGGCTATCTCTCTGAGCATAGAGGCAGCCGAGGTGTTGGAGCATGTCCAGTGGACTGAAAAACCCGGAAACCTCCACAAGCTTGCAGGCGAATTAGCTGATGTGATGCTGTACCTGCTGCAGCTTGCCAGTATATCCGGGATCAACCTAGAGGAAGCTGTTCTGGAAAAACTGCGGATCAATGCCGCGCGAAAATGGGATACTGAAACGAAAGCAACAGAGGAAAACCATGAAGATTAGCGTATTTGGGGGGTCTAACCCCCAGCCTGACTCACCTGCCTACCAGGAAGCCTACCAGCTTGGAAAACACCTGGGGGGTGCCGGCCTGACTATCCTGACAGGCGGTTATTCTGGGACGATGGAAGCAGCCTCTCGCGGTGTCAAAGAAGCTGGCGGCTATGTGATTGGTGTGACCTGCGATGAAATTGAAGCCTGGCGCCCCATCGGACCCAATGCCTGGGTGGAAGAAGAATGGCGCTGTAAAACCCTGCGCGAGCGCCTCTATACCCTGGTAGAAAAGTGCGATGCCGCCTTCGCCCTGCCGGGTGGGGTTGGCACCCTGCTGGAGATCTGTCTGGCATGGAACCAGCTCGCTATTCAAGCCATCCCCTCCAAACCGATAATCCTGGTTGGGGAAAAGTGGCAAAAAGTAATGGAAACATTTTATCAGGAATTGGGTAGTTATGTTGCCATGGAAAGCCGGGAATACCTCGCCTTTGCACCGGACCCAAAGGATGCCTTTGAGCTTCTGTCACACTTTCTGAAGCTGTCCTAAACTACTGTTCACACTCAAAGAGAAATGAAATAAAAAAATATGAATGAGAAAAAAATCACACCGCAATCAGAAAACTTTTCAGAATGGTACAATCAGCTGGTTCTACGCGCGGAATTAGCCGATTATGCCCCTGTACGCGGCTGCATGGTGGTGCGACCTTATGGTTGGGCGCTGTGGGAAAATATCCGCGATGCTCTGGACAGCCGATTCAAAGCCACAGGGCATGTCAATGCTGCTTTCCCGCTGTTCATTCCGATGTCCTTCCTGGAAAAAGAAAAATCGCATGTCGAAGGCTTCTCCCCTGAATTGGCTGTGGTGACCATCGGGGGCGGCTCCGAACTGGAAGAACCACTGATCGTGCGGCCCACATCAGAGACGATTATCGGGCATATGTACGCCAAATGGATCCAATCCTACCGAGACCTGCCCATCCTGATCAACCAGTGGGGAAACGTTGTCCGCTGGGAAATGCGCACGCGGTTGTTCCTGCGTACGCTGGAATTTTACTGGCAGGAGGGTCACACCGCCCACGCCACAGCAGAAGAGGCGGAAAAGGAGACCCTGCAGATGTTAGACATTTACAAGGATTTCGCCCTTAATGAAGCTGCTGTCCCCGTAATTCCTGGACGGAAAAGCGAAACCGAAAAATTTGCAGGCGCAGTTCGATCCTACACCATTGAAGGAATGATGGGGGACGGCAAAGCCCTGCAGGCCGGCACCAGTCACAACCTCGGTCAAAACTTCGCCAGAGCTTTTGATATTCAATACCTGGATGAAAATAATACTTTGCAGTACTGTTGGACGACTTCCTGGGGGCTTTCTACTCGGTTCATCGGCGCCATCATCATGACACACGGCGACGACCAGGGTTTGGTGCTTCCGCCCCGTCTCGCACCGATCCAGGTGGTGATCGTCCCCATCTTTCGAAAGGACGAAGAACGCCAAAAAGTGATGTCGGTGGTTGATCGGATCAAACAGGAGCTGGCTGGATTCCGGCTTAAAGTGGATGATAGAACAGAGGTCACGCCCGGGTTCAAATTCAATGAATGGGAAATGCGCGGCGTTCCCCTCCGCCTGGAGATTGGCCCGAAGGATGTCGCAAAAAACAGCGTTGCCCTGGCACGGCGCGATATCCCGGGTCGGGAAGGGAAAACCTTCGTACCTCAAGAGGGAATCGCACAAACAGTGGATGACCTCCTTAAAGAGATCCAGGCGAACATGCTGGCCAAAGCCAGAGGGTTCCGAGATGACCATATCTTTCAACCGGTTGATTACGACGAATTCAAAGCAGTTATAGCAAATGATGGCTGGTGTGATGTTTGGTGGAAGCCCAACTCAGAAAACGAGGCTCGGATCAAAGAAGAAACAAAGGCTACTTTGCGCTGCTATCCTTTGAATCAACCAGATGAAAAGGGGAAATGTATCTACAGCGGTGAAGACACTAAGTTTAAGGCTTATTTTGCAAAAGGCTACTAGGATACTGTCCAGAAGGTTTCCTGATTCAGATCAGGTTTTTGGAAACCATGAGAAAGAGGCATCATGCCTGCCGTTGATCCTGCCCGTCTAAGGTTGCAGATCGACAGAGTCCTTGAGGACTTTAATACACCCGGGCTGTTTCACCGCCGCCTGCAGGACCTTTTCAGCCAGTACGCTAATCGAGCATTGCGCTTTGGTGAAGAGACGCATTCACCGTCACTAATGCCCACTTTCCATCTGCCAGATCCACTTATACTGCAGTTGAAATTGGATCTGAACCCCCTTATCAAGGCACATCCCACCCTTTCACTGGAACTGTCAGACGAGTTGTGGCAGTCAGATTATTTTGAAATTCGCATGGTTGCCAGTCATATCCTCAGCCGGGTTCCCGTCAAAGATCCCGAGCCAATTCTTACACGCCTTGAGCGTTGGCTGACTCCTGACCTGGATACCAAGCTCGCATCTGAACTCCTCTCGAAAGGGGCACAGAACCTGGCAGGCTCCCACCCGCACAGCTGGGAATTATTCCTTGAGGCTTTCTTAACGCGAAATAGCCCGAAAATGAACGCCCTTGGCGTGATGGGCTTTCGTGAAAGCCTGGATCATACTGAGTTCAGGAACCTGCCGGTGATCTTCAGGAAGATCAGTCCCTTCGTGCAGGATCCACAATTTGAATTGATGTCCCCTTTGAGAGATTTGATTGAAAACCTAGCTGAGAAATTTCCTGAAGAAACGCTTTACTTCTTGAAGCAAAGCATGGCGCTTAGCGACTCGCCTATTATGATGCGGTTGATCAAGCAGTGCCTTCCGTTTTTCGAGGGGGATGTGCAGGATCAACTCAAAGCAGCACTGCGATAGATGACAAGGTTCTAATTGGATTGAGAACGGGTGATGCTTCCATCCGGCGAAACCACGACCGGTAAACCATTATTCGGATCATTCCAAACAGAATGATTATCCTCCCATAATTCAACTAAGAGATGGGAGCCTAAGCCCGTCTTGACCATACGCCTGGCTGCCTGTAATGCCTGTTGAAAAACCTTGTCAGCAGGCAGCCTGAGCACTGAAATTTGTGCGGCAGATACGCCGATTAATTCATCAACACTTAACCCTGCGCCAAAATCAGGCATTTATCCCTCAATTGAGTTTTGTATTGCCAGAGAAATCATTGTTGGGACAAAAGGCATTGTCAAAGCAAACCTTACGAAACATTTCTTTATTCAAACGATCACAATAAGCAATTAATCATAACATGCAAAACCCTTGTATTTGATCCTGAAAAATGACCCGGTCTACACATAAAAAAACGCCCTTTGCAGGGCGTTCCTTGTTCAATTTCGTACCATTTCTAAAACAGGTGAAATGCCACGATAATTGGGGCAAATAACGAAGAAACCAGCGACATCACCGTGATCAATGTGTTGAGGGATGGTCCAGCCGTGTCCTTAAAGGGATCACCCACGGTATCACCGACCACACTCGCTTTATGGGCATCTGATCCGAGACCGCCAAATTTTCCGGTTTCAATGAATTTCTTGGCATTGTCCCATAAACCGCCAGCGTTGGCCATCAGGAGGGCAAAGATCACACCTGTGAAAATGGATCCACCCAGGAAGCCGCCCAGAGCATTCGGCCCAAGCAAAAAACCGATCAACAGGGGCAACCCAACCGCTAAAAAGGCTGGCAGGATTAGGGATGCCAGCGCGCCCTGGGCAGCCAAACCTACACATGTCTCATAGTCCGGTTTTTCAGTGCCTGCCAGGATGCCAGGGATTTCACGGAATTGCCTTCTGATTTCCTCAATCATCTTGAAGGCATTGCCTGTAACAGAGAGCATCGTCAGAGCACTGAATAAGGGCGGCGTCATCGCACCAAGAAAAACGCCAGCCACAACAATCGGATCACGCAAGCTCATGTTCATCTCAATCCCAGCCGCTGCAACCACCTCCGCATAGGCCGCAAACAGCGCCAGAACCGTTAATGCTGCTGCGCTGATGCTGAAGCCCTTGGTGATCGCCTTGGCTGTATTCCCAGCAGCATCCAGGGTGTCGGTTGTTTCAATCACCTCGGTATCCATGCCTGCCATTTCAGCAATGCCGCGCGCGTTATCAACAATCGGCCCATAGGCATCTGCAGAAACGATCATTCCGCTGATCGATAACATCCCAACAGCACTGATGCCGATGCCGTAGATGCCTGGCAGTCCTGTCATCTCTGCCAGGTAATAAGATAATAAGGTTGCTACGGCAATACCGATAACTGAGGGAACAATACTTACCAAACCGTAGCTGAAACCAGTAATGATATTTATCGCTGCCCCCGAACCGGAGACCCGTGCGGTTTCTTGAACAGGTTTACGATCTTCTGATGTGAAATAATCCGATGTGAATCCAATAATCACACCGGTGATCAGACCCGTCAAAGTCGCCCAAAGAACGCCGATATTGATATCACCTAATAAAACAAGTGCCAATACCAGGATTGCAAAGAATATTGTTGTTATGATGGTGCCAAAGTTCAAAGCTGGCCCTGGTTTTCCATTTTTTCCCACACGCACAAATTGAATGCCCAGCAAGGAGGCAAAGATCCCCAGGGTACACAGGATCAGTGGAAGAACAACATAGAAAGAAGAAAGTGATGAAGAGGACGCGCCTAGGAGCATAACAGCCACTGTTGATGCCACATAGCTGTCAAAAATATCCGCGCCCATACCAGCCACATCACCCACATTATCGCCTACATTATCTGCAACCACTGCAGGATTCCGGGGATCATCTTCCGGAATACCCACTTCAACCTTCCCTACCAGGTCAGCGGCGATATCTGCTGTCTTGGTATAAATCCCACCACCGGCTTTCGCCAACAGCGCCAGGGCAGAAGCACCGAAACTGAATCCCAAAATAATTTCAGCATCGCCAGTCACAAGGTAGATCAAGCTCATCCCTAACACAGCCAGACCAACCATAGCCAGGCCCATCACAGAACCCGCATAAAACGACAGTCGAAAGGCTTTATTGAGGGACTCATTTGCTGCTGTCGCTGTGCGCACGTTCGCTTCTACAGCAATCCCCATTCCCATGTAGCCAGCCACTGCTGAACACAGGGCGCCCAGGATAAAAGCCACTGCCACGCGTACGCCTTCACCAGGATTGATCCTGACAGCACCGGAAGATACATTAGCCATATCAAAGCTAAATACAACTGCAATCACGAAACCCAGGATCACAGCGACCAGCGCCAAAGCCAGATAAAGTCGTTTCAAATAGGTTCGGGCGCCTTCACGAATCCAGGAAGCAACTTCCTGTGCCTTTTCAGTGCCCGGATTCTGCTTTTTAACCCAATAAAATAGATATAGTGCCACACCAATTGAAAGCAGGCTTGCACCTAAACCAATATAAAGCCATAGTTGTTCCATTGTTCTTCTTTCTCCTAAAAAAATAACTTCAACTAAGTATTTTCACAAAATTATGTTTATCGATCGCCTACATGTTGGCTGAGCGCCACCAACGATAATTCGTATCTTTTAATGCTTCACGGGACGGCAGGGGATAATATGCAATCGCACCTCTATTGCCGACATAAAAACCATTCTTAATGGTCCGATAAGCAAACCCTGCTGGGCTGGTGCGATCAACCATTTTCGTTGCCACTGGTTTGGTCTTGAGATCTTTAAGAACCTCGCGGAGATGGTCCATGTTGGAGTAAGGCAGGTCACCCACCTCTCCCATTTCCGGATTCTCTGCCAGCTCGCCCAGGCGAAGTTCAGCAAAGGCTATCGCCGGCAGGGTTACCAGGGATGTCGGGTTTTTCACGATCAAATCATAGAATTCCATCGGATTCAATCGGCTGGCAACCAGCGGGGTCACCGGGACGATCTCTTTATAAAGATGGAGTCCGGTACCTAATTCGGGCTTTTCATCACTCACATCAAGACCAAGCGTGCGCCCGTCCTTGGTCACAAGATATAATTTCCCCAGGGCGGAGATATCCACATGTTCCAACACACGGTACACGCTGATGTAAATTGACGATTTTGGTGCGCCATCTTCATGGGGAACACAACGGGAGATGCCCTCTTCAATCCGGAAATACTTGCTGCGAAAATCAGGCGCTACCTCGAAAAAGATCGCCCGTCCGCTGGATTTCTTTTTTGATCCAACCGCATAATAGCTGCCAAATTCTTCCGGGCTGAGCATCGATGCGATCAGCGCTTCAGGGATAAGGGATAAATATAAATGAACAGTCACTGTTTACCTCCAGATGAACAGATTGCTCCGGATGGAAACATCCATCCCGGAAATTCACAAAAATCAACCTATTATACCACCGCTTTTTTATACGCTTTTATTTCACAAACACATTCCATCAGAAGTCCCCCCCGGATAACCCAGAGGGGACTGTATGGAGGAGAAAAGTTTGATCAGCAAAGTTATTCCGCTATTGACACCTTCGGTAAACCTGCTCGGATCTCTTCCGGTGTGATTTCCAGCGTATCATCAATCAGGTCGCCTTGGTTATAGGCATCATAAGCTGCCAGGTCCAGCAGCCCATGACCGGACAGGTTAAACAGGATCACACGCTCTTCGCCTTTATCCTTGGCATCCAGGGCTTCATCAATCGTCGTTCGAATGGCATGGGCTGATTCAGGGGCAGGAATGATCCCCTCTGCCTGTGAAAATAAAACCGCGGCTGTAAAGGTTTCGAGCTGAGGAACCGCCACTGCTTCGATATACCCTGCCTCATACAGCATACAAATTTGAGGAGCCATTCCATGGTAGCGCAGGCCGCCGGCATGGATCGGCGCTGGAATGAAATCATGTCCCAGGGTGAACATCTTCAGGATCGGTGCCATTTTTGCCGTATCGCCATAGTCGAAGGCATATAAACCCTTGGTAAGGGTTGGTGTGGCGTTCGGCTCCACGGCAACCAGGCGGGTCGTCCTGCCTTCTGTGAAATTCTTGTGCAAGAAGGGGAAAGCACAACCGCTGAAGTTCGATCCCCCACCCACACATCCGATCACCACATCCGGATATTCATCAGCCATTTCCATTTGTTTCAAGCATTCCTGCCCTATCACGGTTTGGTGCAGGAGGACATGGTTCAGCACAGACCCAAGGCTGTATTTTTTTCTTCCCTCCGATTTAACCGCTGCCTCAACAGCTTCGGAGATGGCAATCCCCAGGGAACCCGGGGTATTTGGATGATCTTCTAAATAGGTGCTGCCGTAGTTCGTATGGGGAGAAGGGCTTGGGAAAACATCAGCACCAAAAGTCTGCATAATAATTCTGCGATAAGGCTTTTGCTCATAGGAAGCTTTCACCATGTAAACTTCCAGATCCATATCAAAGAAGTTACAGGCGATTGCGAGGGCAGAGCCCCACTGTCCAGCGCCTGTTTCCGTGGTCAGTGATTTTGTCCCATCAATTTTGTTGTAATAGGCTTGGGCAACAGACGTGTTGCACTTGTGGCTGCCAGAGATGGATGCACCTTCATTTTTATAATAAATATGGGCAGGCGTATCCAGCATTTTTTCCAACCGTCGTGCTCGAATCAGGGGCGTTGGACGCCACAATTTATAAATCTCACGCACCTCCTCTGGGATGTCAATATAACGATCCTTGGACATTTCCTGTTCGATCAGCGGCATCGGGAAGATGACATTCAGGAACTCAGGCGTAATGGGTTCCTTGGTCTGTGGGTTGAGAACCGGCGTAGGTGGGACAGGCATATCCGCACTGATGTTGTACCACTGCTTTGGTAAGTCGGTTTCGTTCAACAGATATTTATATTGTTCTTCAGACATTGTGCTACCTCCAGGTTAACGATTGAGTTGATATTGTTTGCCAGAGTAATGGAGAGCAATAAAAAAGCGCTCATCCCAATTTGGGACGAACGCAAATGTCCGTGGTGCCACCCAGGTTAGGCAGCCTTATAAACAAAAATCCTGTTGATGATGCAACAGGGAAAAGCCAGCCTCACTCATTACTCGGGTACAGCAGTTTGCCTGCGGATACCCTTCACCTTGATAACGGCGGTGTGTCCGTTTGAAGCTACTCGTTGCCTTTCGCTTCAAAAACTCCGAGACCCATTCAACACCAGCGTGTGTGCAGCTTCTCACCAAGTGCTGCTCTCTGTGACACCGTGTTAGTGCCTACTCTTCCTCATCATCGTCTGTCAATATGTCAATGTTGCTCTTATTATAGGCAGGATGACCCTTTTGTCAAGGGTTGTTTTCCTTATGTTGTTCGCGAATAAAAATGTCATAGTCAATTCGCGAATAAAATTGTCAGGTTATGAAAAAGAGGATAGCACTGACAATGAAAGAGATAAAAAGGTTAAAAGTCCTGACCCTGGTAGAACATGGCAACCTCACCAGAGTAAAGGCAGCCCAAGAGCTAAACATCAGTGAGCGGCAACTCTATCGCATTCAGAAAGCGTTGCGTGAGAAAGGAGAACAAGGGCTAATACACGGGAACCGCGGGAAGCCCTCACACAGACGGATCAGCAAGGAGGTACAGGACAAGATCAAAAGCTTATTAGACGAACAATATGCTGATTACAATACATTGCACTTTCAAGAGATCCTATCCAAGACGTATGGGGTTGAGATAAGCTACAGTACCTTGCAGGGGATCAGGCGCAAGGCAAAGCATCCCACACCACGAGCAAAGAAGGCACGTAAACACAGGGGACGACGCCCTCGCCGTCCAATTTATGGCATGATGCTGCAGGCAGATGCTTCGATACATCCCTGGCTTGAAGATCGTGGCCCTAAATTGGCCTTGATTGCCCTGATTGATGATGCCACCAACAAGGTGTGGGGGACTTTCAGAGCGTATGAGGATGCAGCGGGTTACCTGGAGGTTCTCCAGACAGTCTGCTTGACCACAGGGATCCCCATGGAACTCTACACTGACAAACGCAATGTTTTTCAGGACCAACGCAAATTGAGCATTGAAGATGAGCTGGCTGGTGTAGAACGCACCAACCATTTCAAGACGATTTTAGATAAATTGGGGATCAAACTGATCCAGGCCAACAGCCCTCAAGCTAAGGGACGTGTTGAGCGGCTTTTTGGGACCCTCCAGGATCGTTTAGTCAAGGTTTTACGGGAAGCTAATGTCCAGACCCTGGAAGAAGCCAATTGGATCCTTCAAGCGTATCTGCCGAAGCATAATAGACGTTTCATGAAAAAATCGGTGCAAGAAGGATCTGCCTTTGTCCCTTGGCCACCTGAGCTTGCCCCGGATGAACTATTCTGCTTTCGTTATTTCAGAAAAGTTCGCAATGATAATACTATTTCTTTTAGCAAAGTGGTTTTGCAGATCCCGCCAGGCATATATCGGAAGCATTATGCCAAAGCTACCGTGGAACTACGTCAACATCTGGATTGTTCTCTCACAGTGCATTATCATGATCAACAAATTGCGCTTTTTAAGCAGGCTGAGGGTTTTCCTTTGCGGATCGGGACATTCGTGCCGGTGCCTGATCCTCCGGTTGTAGTCGATTTTATTCCAGACCTTTTACCTGTGGAGATGAGTGAATTATGATTTCAGATACTGACATTTTTATTTGATCAATTTCGTGACATAATTACTCGCGAATGACAGCACGCTTTTCGAGCATAAGAAACTCTACCCGGATGATTTTTTAGGAAGATAATCAGTAAAACAATGGGAGTCAGGAGATGAAAGTATGTCGTGATGTGATCAGGGCAGTGTTGAAAAGTAGGTTTGAATGGTCGGTGTTAGATCAATATCGGTATACTCTTTTAGGGTGTCCCAAAAATCCTCGCTTGTGGCAATGGTATAGCGATGTTCCTGGACATAGGCTTGGATAAAATTAAAAAACGCTTCATCCCCGATAGCATCACGCAAATCCTGAATAAAATGAGCTCCGTTGAGATATACGCTGTCACGATAGGCTTCGTATCCCCCTTCAAGATAGATCGTATTATCAACGAATCCTGTGGGCTGCTGCCCGTCCACGCGATTTTCCCACCACCAGGAGACCAGTTCCGGGTAATAGTTTTCATAGAACAGGGCTTCTGAATAAGTGGCCATGGATTCATCCAGCCAGGGCTCCATCGCCTGATTGTTGCCCACCAAACTGAAGAACCATTGATGTGAGATCTCGTGCGGGGTGATAATGGTCAGGTTGGTTTCGGGCGTACCGTTGTAGAACATATAAAATCCACGGCTCAAGAGGATCAAGCCGTCAAATTCCATCCCATGCAGGAAATCCGCCTCAACAACGCTGACCAGCTCACGTTCCATGGGTCCGTAGAGGTCGCTGTAGAGCTGGATGGCATCCACTGCAATCTCGGCAGCGGCTTCGCCGGCGCTTGACTCCTCGGGAAAGCTGTAGGAGAGAATTTTGAACCCATTGGACTCTCGTTCATGGATGACATAATTATCGCTGATGGACAGGGTGAAGGTTCGTGAAAGAGGTAACTGGTAGTGGAGAACATTATCCTCTTCAGTTGGAATTGCACCAGCGGCAATTTCCATATTCTCCCGCCGGTCGGTGAAACTAAGGGTGACATCAAAATCAGCTGCTTCGAAAACGAGGTGTTCACCCACAATCTGGCTGTTGACGAGGGAGATTTCATAAGCCATCCATCCCTCATCTGTGCGGGGTGGGATGAAGGGAAACCAGTAGGAAAGGTTGAGCTGGCGGCCGGTTTGGCCAAAGGTCCCTTCTCGATTGGGCATGTACAGCTCAAAGTCGTGAGTAAACTCAATTTTTTCACCAGGCAGGAGCGGTACCTCAAGAGGGATGATCATGCGGTGGCTTTCCCAGCGGAAATCTGAAATGGTAGATCCATCCCCTGATTTAATCGATTTGATATAGATGGCATCCTGGAAAATCGTTGGATAGACAATGAACACGATCTCATTGAGGGGCGTCTCGGTTTTATTGGTGTAGATCACCCAGCTCCTGGCGGTGACGTAGCGGTTGTAGTAGTTGACGGTCAGGTCAATGAAATATTGGGTTTGTTGACCGTTCAGGGGAAGGGGTGTGGGTGTGATGGTCGGCGTGGCTGTGGCCGTTGGGGAGGGAATTTGCGTAGCGGTCGATGTGCTTTCTAAGGTTGGGGTGTGGGTCACGGTTGTGTCGGCTGCTGGGCTGCATCCCCACAGGAAACTGATCAGCAGCAGAATGATGGCTGTTTTTGTCTGAAAATTCTTTTTCATCCACAAGTTCCTCACAATGCCTGGATTCTACCCGAATTCAATCTGAATTGTCCCTGGATTCATGATAAAGTTATAGGAATGTGCAGTACGATCAATCAGAGGATTGATATGGATGGTTAATTGTAAGGAGTATTGAAAAAATGTCCAGAAAACTAAGCGGCATTCGTGGATTTTCGGTTATTTGGGTGGGACAGGTGTTTTCGATGATCGGCTCCCAGATGACTCATTTTGCCATGGGAATTTGGGCCTGGGAAAAGACCGGCCAGGCGACACCTTTAGCCCTGGTAGGTTTCTTTTCATTCGCACCATTGGTTATTTTTTCACCGATTGCCGGCGTGCTGGTTGACCGCTGGAACCGAAAATTGGTGATGGCATTGAGCGACATCGGCGCTGGTTTGGTTACCATCACGATTTTGATTTTACTGCTTCTGGGGAAGTTGGAGATCTGGCATCTGTATATCACCGGTGCAGTTGGAGGGATATTCGGTGCATTCCAGTGGCCGGCTTATTCGGCTGCCATCTCGTTGATTGTCCCAAAGAAACATTACGCGCGCACCAGCGGGATGATATCCATGGCTGAATCGGGGACTGGCATTATTGCACCGATCCTGGCAGGTTTCCTGGTCCCACTGATCGGGGTAACCGGTATTATTGCTATTGACCTGGCAACTTTAGTGGTCGCCCTGGTCTTTTTGTTGATTGTATTTGTACCAGAACCCAAGCGGTCTGCAGCAACGGGTCAGGAGAACGCATTTTTCAGGGAATTGATCTTTGGCTTCCGCTATGTGATCGATCGAACGCCGTTGCTCCTGCTGCAGCTTGTGTTTTTCCTTGGGAACTTCTTCTCTTCGATCGCATTCACCGTAATGACGCCTATGATCCTGGCGACTACCGGGGGTGATTCCACTATTTTAGGAACTGTGCTATCAGTAGGTGCTGTGGGAGGTGTGGTGGGAGGGGTGATCATGACGGCTTGGGGCGGCCCTAAAAAGAAGATTCATGGGGTATTGATGGGTTGGATTCTCAGCGGTGCGCTAGGCTTGTGTTTAATGGGATTCGGCAGGGATTTGCCTTTTTGGCTGGCCGCTCAATTTATCATGATGGTGATCGTCCCGATAATAAATGGGTCCAATCAGGCAATCTGGCAGACAAAAATAGCGCCTGAAGTCCAGGGTCGCGTGTTCTCTGTACGGCGATTTATCGCCGGGGTAACAGCACCCATCTCCATGGCTGTTGCGGGGCCCCTGGCAGACCAGGTGTTTGAACCGGCGATGACCTCACCCGATCATTGGCTGGCACGTTTGCTGGGACCTGTGTTTGGAACAGGACCAGGGGCTGGCATGTCCATTTTGATTGTACTCGGTGGATTATTCATCGTATTTGTCGGATTGATCGCCTACCGCATCCCGAAAATTCGGCATGTTGAAAGCCTGATTCCTGATCATGATGCAGCCTGAGCGGAATTTTGGGGTGTAACTCGTTTCTAAATTTGGATCAATCTGCTTCCTGAATGATGATTTCGTGGGAAACATCTGCTGTTTTGGCAAGCATGGCTTGTGCGCCGCAATATCTTGTTTCAGAAAGTTCCACCGCGCGTTCGACAGCTTGAGGACTGATGTCCTTGCCAGTTAATGTGTAGGTGAGGAGAATCTTTGTGAAAACTTTGGGGTGCTGATCGGCGCGTTGAATGTCTGCTGTCACCGTAAACTCTGTCACCTTCTGGCGTTTTTTCTTCAGGATCGAGATGACATCCATACCGGTACACCCGACCAGGCCAATCGCCAGCAGCTGCAACGGGCGGAAGCCCATATCCTGGCCGCCAACCGATTTGTCGGCATCCATAGGAATCAGGAAGCTGTCATTGGCGGTCCCTGTGAAAGCCATTCCACCTTTCCATACTGCTTTACTCTTCATCAATAATTCCTTTCCACCTCCTCCGGAGGTTCGATTAATTTTATCAGGTACAGGCGCCTGCTTCAGTCAGACCGCAATGGGGACAGACCAGGTTCAGCAGCCCGTTGTACTCAAGTTCTGCTTCTCCGCAGCGGGGACACAGCATCCCTGCACGCAGCCTTTGGCCGGGTTGGATCAGGCACACTGCATTTTTGGTTTGGCTTGCCTGTTCAATGCCTTTAATTTGCTGTGACTCATTGATCTGGTTCGACATACGTATCCAAATCGAGCTTGGCAAATAAGCGCTGGCGAGCGTCTGTGGGGAGGTGGGTCTCCTGTCCATCCACCTGGACTAAATGGATGGTTTTTTTAAGCGTGTTAACCACAACCTGGCAGTCATGGCAGTTCTCAATATGCGCTTCAATCTCAGCGCACAATCCCTGGTCTAAGTCACCATCAATAAAATCGCTCAGGTTCTTAAGGATATCCTTACAAGCCAATGAATGTTGGTGGGTCATGGGTTTTCCTTCACGATCCGGTTGGCAAAAAAAACAGTCAGTTCTTCTCGCAGCTGCAGCCTGGCCCGCATCAGTCGAACTTTGACGGCGGACTCGCTGATATCGAGCACGTCAGCGGTTTCCCGGGTGGACAGGCCTTCCACATCCCTCAAAAGAAAGGCAGCTCGATTGGCATCTGAAAGGGTTTGAACGGCTTCCTGGATCTTCTGTCGGGATTCACTGCTCAATAATTCCTTTTCCGGCAAGCAGCACCAATCGATGATTTGATGGGGTAGGACATCACCATTCTCCATTTCGATACCAGCATCGAGATGCGTGACGCTGCCTTTGCGCTTTCGCAGCAGCATGAGCGCCTCATTGACAGCGATGCGATAGAGCCAGGTAGATAATTTTGAGCGTCCTTCAAAGCCGTCAATGTGATGATAGGCTTTGATGAAAGTTTCCTGGAGGATATCTTCTGCATCCTGTGGGTTTCCCAGCATTTTCAACCCGAGACGGTAGATATGGTCTGAGTTTTGATTGACAAGCTGGGCAAAGGCGGCTTTTTCCTTTCTCCTCAAGTCTGCGGGATCAATATCGTGTTGTTTGCTGTTTTGTATCATTGGATGAGGGTTAACTGAGTTTGGTTACATTGTTCAGGAAAGGGGCCAGGTTGGGCGCACATCAAAATCAAGCGAACTGAAATCTTCCCTGGCAAAATGGTAGTATCCAGCGCCTGCAATCATAACGGCGTTGTCAGTGCACAGGTAAAGGGGCGGGATATGTACAGGCCATTTGGATTCAGCCAGCATCTTTTCTCGCAGGCGTTTATTGGAGGAGACCCCTCCGGCAACAATGATCTCACTCACCTCATATTCCTCTGCTGCCATAAAGGTTTTTTCAACGAGCACATCCACGACTGCAGCCTGAAAGCTGGCTGCCAGGTCTGCAATTGGCAGCGGTCTGCCTTCTGCCTGGAGCCCTTCGACCGTCCTGAGGACGGCAGTTTTTACTCCGCTGAACGAAAAATTCCAGGTCCCTTCCAGCATGGCACGCGGGAAGGCAAAGGCGGATGCGCTGCCTCCCTGGCTGGCTTTCTGGATGGAGGGTCCTCCCGGGTAGGGGAGGTTCAGCAGCCGGGCAATCTTATCAAAGGCTTCTCCTGCCGCGTCATCCAGGGTGCCGCCAAGCCGTGTATAGTCCAGGTGGTCTTTGACAAGGACAAGTTCGCTATGACCGCCTGATACCAGCAGCGCCATGATTGGAAAACGCGGTGCCTGGTGCGGTGAGGCGTTTGCCGGGTAGAGCCAGGCTGAATAAATATGGCCTTCAAGGTGATTGATACCGATAATCGGCTTGCCGGTGGCGATGGAAAGCGCTTTTGCCATGTTCACCCCGACCACAAGCGACCCGGCCAATCCAGGCCCCCGGGTGACGGCGATGGCGTCAATATCTCGAATCTCGAGGTGGGCTTGCTGCAGGGCGCCTTCAACCACCGGGGAAATGGCTTTGACATGTTCCCGGGAGGCTAATTCAGGAAACACGCCGCCGTACTGCGCATGCAGCTCCATCTGGCTGGCGACCACGCTGGAATGGATCACCCTCCCGTCGCTGACCACGGCTGCCGCGGTTTCGTCACAGGAGGTTTCAATACCAAGGATTCTTGCTGATGGGAGAGACATGTTCTTATTCCTTCCCTTTTATTTCATTTCAAGGACGAGGTCCATAGGATACTCAACAATTTTCTCAAAGCTTCCGTCCGGTTTTGCTACATAGGTGTCTTCCAGCCGCACACCCATCCCTTTCCCGGGATAGTATAATCCGGGCTCAATCGTGAAGACAGAACCAGGTGCCAGGATGTTGGTCGGGTCATCTTTGCGCGAAAACCAGGGTTTCTCATGGATGTTCAGGCCAACCCCATGCCCGAGGGAATGCACATAGCCAGATTCAACAGCGGGATTTTGGCGGATGGTTTCATGCCCCATCGCTTCAAATAATTCACAGGTACGTTCCTGGTATGTAAAGGCGTTTATCCCTGTTTCTAGCTCGGATACGACCTGGTCATAGACGGTTTTTACTTGCTGATGCAACCGCAGCGCTTCATCGGGAGTGTATCCCAGGCACCATGTGCGGGTGAAGTCATAGAAGTAACCGCCGCCCGCTTCGCATGGAAAGAAATCAAATACAATGGTTTGACCCAGCTGCAGGGGATCAGACGCGCTGCCGCTGTTGTGCGGGACACCTGCATCTCGCCCAATGGCAAAAATGGTGCCTTCCGGATTTTCACCGCCTGATTCTGCCAGCCAGAGGTTGATCTTTGCCTTAACATCCTTGATCAGGAGGGGGGCGCTGTCCTGTTTAACGAGGGTGTTATTAATCACTTTGTGGCTGGTGAGGAAGTCTGCCACATGGGAGACAATTTCAACGACAATTTTTCCCATAGCTCGGATGTGGTCAATTTCAGCCGGATCTTTGGTCGCCATGGCCTGGAGCAGGACGGCATCCTCAATATCCCCTGTAAATTGCAAATCAGGGAGCAACTCCTGGAGCTTGACCAGTGTCGCATGCTGCTTGCCCACATCAGAGAGACCGTAAATCAGTACTTTGCCTTTGGTTAAGCCAATTTCTGTAAAGATTTGCTGGTAGAGCAGGGCTTGAGCCGTCAACCGGTCCCCGGCAGCCTGTTCCAATCTTTCTTTCAAAGGGTATCGGCTATAGGAGAGGGTTTGCAAACCGGTGTGCTCCGCGCCATCACGTTCCATCGGTGCATGGCAAAGAACAGGCTGTTTACCCTGCTGCTGGATGACATCAGCCCGGGTAATGTGCCCACCGCCGGTCAGGTAAACCATGGGGGGATTATGCTGGGCTGGTCCGGTGACCCACAGCGCTTCAGCCTGGTGTTCTTTGAGGAGCTGGTCAAGATCTGATTTCATGGAAGATTTCCTTTAATATTTTCAATAACTGTTTTTCATGGATTTCAACTAACGCTCAGGTGTTTTATCAGCGAGGATTTTAACAAGAGTTCTCAACAGCGGCGCTTCCTGATCGGGAAGGACCGTGCGGGGATCGAGCAATACCAGGTCATTCTCAATCCGTGCAATGACCGGAGGGCGGCACTGGCGCATTGCTCGTAACAAGTCATCTGGTCGGTCTGCGGATAGGGCAAGGAGATGGGTCGGCATTTCTTCTGTAGGGAGGCTCCCCCCGCCCACGATTGAACGTCCAGCAATGACTTCACCCCTTCCTAGATAGTTGCGCCAGTTTTCTGCTGCCTGATGGATGTCTTCGAGGGGACGTGCGATCATTTGCCAGATGGGTACACGGGTTTCGGCTTCGTCCT
>Ga0209121_10002354_pt1 | contig 19308 bp, 18 predicted proteins | sample Cruoilmetagenom3_FD_187292 | JGI IMG/M metagenome (GOLD analysis project Ga0209121, IMG submission 187292) | Oil polluted marine microbial communities from Coal Oil Point, Santa Barbara, California, USA - Sample 3 (SPAdes) (version 2) | ecosystem: Environmental > Aquatic > Marine > Oil seeps ...
CGGTCATAGATCTCAAAAATTTCGAGAAACTTTTGATAAAACGGCAGAGCACCTGCAATGTAGGGGGCTAAAGGTTTATCTGCCTTACAAATCTTATCCAGCAGCCCCTGAGGGATCATAGCAAGGTTGCACACATCCAGGGGTGCTAAATAAATCGGCCAGGGGGCGCTCATCACAATTCGCGCTGCATGCGGATCATGAAAAAAATTCGCCTCCGCAGCCGGTGTAATATTGCCGGGGCAGCGCACTGCCCCACCCATAATAACGACCTCCTTAACCTTATCAGCAATCAATGGTTCCAGTAAAAGGGCCATAGCAATATTGGTCAGGGGACCAATCGGTAGAAGGGTGATCTCTCCAGGATGAGAAAGAATGGTCTCGACAATGGCTTGCGGTGCACGTAATGAACTCTCTGGCATTGTTGGGGTAGGAAGCGGCATATCGCCCATGCCATTATTGCCGTGGACAAAGGGCGAGGTATCAAGAGGCGTCGCCAGAGGAGCATATGCCCCCCGGGCAACTGGCAAATCGCTTTTCCCCACTGCCTCACACAAGATTTTGGCATTTCTTGTAGTTTGATCAACGTCAACATTGCCGAAAACTGTTGAGATTCCCATCACTTCAATCTCTTCCGTTGCCTCAAACAGCATTGCCATTGCAAAAGTATCATCAACCCCAGGATCTGCATCCACCCAAACTTTTTTCATCCTTGTCTCCACATCGTTATGTAATTGCTTTATTAAGCTGCTCCATCAACATTGCTGGCTGCTTGGTTGAAAAAGAAAGATCCAGCACAGGCCCAACCTTTTGCTTGAATGCGATCACTAACCTTGGATGCTCCAGGAAATTGAAAGAGGCGCGATACCGTCCATTGACAAACATGAAATGGATCCCAGCGCCACCGTTGCGCATCAACCATGGTATCTGATCATCTAGCTTAATTTGGGCAATATTTGTTAAGGGTACGCGCCTTGTAAAAAGACCAAATTTCAGCCGTATCGTTTCTTCATCAAGTTGAATATCAAGCGTCCTGTAATTGAGGGTGTAAAATAGAAAAAAACAAGCCAGCACAAGCAGCAACACTGCCAGCCAATCCATCCGCACACCGAGGAGTCGCCAGGAAAAGAAAAACCCACACAGGACGGCAAGCAGTAAGAACAGTGCTGTTGTCTTTATAGATGTGACTTTCTCATGATAGAGCAGAGTCTTCTGCATATCAACCTCCTGTATTGAAGCAACTATAAGGCATCAGACGGCTGTCGCTTGAGTGAACATCACCTTTATCCCTGTTCAAGCTGTAAGAATTAACATCGGCAAATGTCATCACGATCATTACACAAAGATACAGAATCTCAATTGGCTGCGCGCGTAGTGTTATCTACTCATCACCCTGCCAGATACATCAACACTACGGACAGGGGTAGAATGTCACATCCGAGAATACTTCCGTGCGATCAGCGGCGTCGTTGGAAATGATCTGGAACTCAAACCATGATTCCCCTATTCCAAGGGGGTATGAGAAATTAGCCGTCCCGCCCCACAGATCGGCATAGAATGTGTACGTGCGCTGATCCCCTCCTGCCCGCAGCATATCAACGACCTCCCAATCCAGTTTTGTATCCGTAGCCTTTTCATGCAGGCGCCAGAACAGGTTCCCACCACGGTCAATATCGCTCATATCCACCGTAATGGTCAGAGTTGTTGGCCCAAAAAATGGTTCACAATAAAATTCCTCACGGTCCACAGTGACATTCTGAAACAGCGTTTCTTGCGTTGGTTCAAGCGTCAGGGTCGGCGTCAACGTTACTGTAGGAACCTCAGGCTGCGGCTGTTCAGGCTGCTGCGGCGCCTGCACCGTATACGTCGGATAGGGCGTATAGGTAGGCTGGACCGGCTGCTGAGGATTCGTTTCTGGCTGCACGGGCTGGCTTTCACCGGACTGGTCCAATGCCAGGCTGGTTTGCTGCACAGCGAGGGCAACCCGGGTTTGTTCCAGGGCTGGATCTCCCCCAGCAAGCATGTCACAAGCACTCAGAACTACAGCAAACAATACGATACAAATACTCAAGAGTGTCATTCTTTTCATAATTTTCTCCTTCCTATCAAATCATATTTCGCTTCCCCTTTTCATCTATTTTCTCTAATTTATCACTATTTTGGAGAATAATCAAACATTTTAAGGATTTATCATTTATTCTTGAAGTCAGGAAGGCCCTTTGTGAGATAACTCATATTGAAGGATCTTTCAAACATTATCAAAATCTTTCATGCCCATTGAATACATTCCTTTACAGGCAGCAGCTCTCTCAAGACATTCACGCCCGATTCCAGCCATCTTTACCAACCAGAGGTACAAACACCACGCCGATATCCGATTCCTTTTGAAAATCGTCCCCCACCCTCTCCCAGACTTCCAGCCGCTGCGAAAAACGGCTCCCCACCGGGATCACCAGCCGACCGCCATCCGTCAACTGGTCCAGCAAAGGCCTGGGAACAGCAGGGGCGGCAGCCGCCACCAAAATGCGGTCATAGGGCGCGCAGGGTGCATACCCCTGGGTGCCGTCCCCGGTGTGAACCCTGACATTCTCATAGCCTAATGAAGCCAGCCTTTTCTCAGCCGATTCCGCCAATTCTGGGTGGCGTTCAATGGTGTGCACCTCTGCAGCCAGCTCTGCCAAAATCACCGCCTGGTAGCCAGAGCCGGTGCCCACATCCAAAACTTTATGGTGTGATTGCACATCCAATAATTCCGTCATGAGCGCCACGATATATGGCTGTGAAATGGTTTGTCCGGAACCAATCCGGATAGGGCCATCGGTATAAGCATAATCCCGTGCGTCTGACGGTACAAACAAATGACGCGGCACAGATCGCATGACAGACAAAATCCGCTCATCCCGAATGCCCCTACGAGCAATCTGGGTCTCAACCATCCTCTCTCGCTCAGCCCGGTAATTTTCCATCGCTTTCCTCCATCACCAACCGCTCTGCAATTTGCCGATCGACCTTTCCCATCGGGAAAGAGGACAAATCTCCCAGCCTGACCCATTGTAATCTCTCGCTGGCCAGGTTTTTGGGATGGGCGTCTTCAGCCAAGCTGCACTGATAAGCATGCAGGGTGATCTTAAAATGCGTGTAGGCGTGCTGATAGATCCCTAAGGATCTCCCAATCAAGATATCCACTCCCAGTTCTTCCATGATCTCGCGCTTCAAGCATGCGCTCAGGTCAAGATCCCCTTCTTCCAGCGTCCCACCCGGAAATTCCCACATCCCTCCCAACAACCCATCAACAGGACGCTGTGCCAGCAAAACGCGGCCGTCCTGTTGAATCACCGCAGCAGTCACCGTCAGGTGAGGTGGTTTTTTCCGTGGCAGCCTGACAGGCCTTTCTTCTTGAACGCCCAAAGCCTGCGCCTGGCAGTGCTCAGCAACTGGGCAGCGTTCACAATCTGGATCCCTGGGCGTGCAAATCACTGCGCCAAGGTCCATCATCGCCTGGTTATAACTGCTAGCCTGCCCCTCTGGCAGGTGTTCAGCGGCAAGCGAGGCGATGAGCTGCTCGCCCTCCCCACTGCGAGCCGGTATATCCACATCGAACACACGGGAAATCACACGACGAACGTTGCCGTCAACTGCAGCCCTATCTTCGCCAAAAGCGATGGACGCGATCGCAGCTGCAGTATAAGGACCAATGCCAGGTAACCGCTGCAATTCTCGGGAGGTTTTTGGTAAACAGCCGCCCATTTCCTTGTCCACAATGCCGGCTGCTCGATGCAGGTTGCGCGCCCTGCTGTAGTACCCCAAGCCCTCCCAGGCTGAGAGAATATCCTGCTTTGATGCTTCAGCCAGTGAACGGATATCCGGGAATTTTTCCATCCATTTTTCAAAATATGGGATCACCGTATCCACCTGGGTTTGCTGGAGCATCACCTCGGAAACCCAGGTTCGATATGGCGTTTGTACAAAACGCCAGGGTAAATCCCTGGCGTTCTGTTGATACCATGCCAATAAAAAATTTTCAAAAGACATTAAAACTGGAAACCTCCCTGGAGGGGGGCTAATTTAAGTTCATAATTTTGCACATAATCCAGCAGACGTTCATTTAATTTCCGCCATTCCTTTGAGGTAATAATGTCGCGCGCCTTATCCTGTCCTGGAACAACCGCCCCAACCAATATCTGAGGGTGTTCACCGTAAATGGTCACCCAGGCATCACTCAATGCCATCCCCAGCTTCTGAACACCCGGCATGAAATTGCGGACAACAAACTCGAAATATTCCTGTTCACGACCTGGAACGATATCCCACGACATGATCACTTTAACATTCATACCAGACTCTTTCCACACACTTATTCATCAATAAAATTAGAGACTCAAATCCAGCACCATCACGCGCGTCTCATCCGGGAGCACGTTTCGGCTTGACAGGTTGATCGACTCCTCCGTTTCAATCTCGGTCAATCCCATCTCTTTAAGAAATTTTGGCAGCGGGTCCAACGGCATTTTAGAGCCCCTCATCCCGTAATGCATCGGGATCACAATGCTGGGCTCGAGCAGGCTGATCACCTCTGCCGCTTTAGCAGCATTCAGGCTGGACCTACCACCAATGGGAACCAGGGCCACATTCACCTCACCCAGTCCTTCTACCTCCGTCTGGTTGGGTACAGTCTTCAGCTCTCCTAGATGTGCGACTTTAAGGCCATTGTAATCAATCACATACACCGTATTCTGAACAGCCTCTTCTGTCTTGTTTGATTTCTTGCCATTTATCTTCACCCCTGTCACAAAAACGCCGCCGATTTCATATTCGCCCGGACCTATGACCTCAAATGCCGACCCACGAATTGCCTTGACGTAATTATGGGCTGGCAAGTCGCAGCTGACTGTCACAATATCTGCCCTGAATTTTCCTGGATCCAGCCCAACGACTTCCGGATCATAAGGGTCAGTAACGACTGAAGCCATGCTGCGTTCCGTTATCCGAAAACATGAATGTCCATACCAATTTATTTCCATAGAACCTCCAAATTTATGCTGTATAGAATTATACGACGTCCTGGCAATTTTCTTAACCACAATCAACCTCAGATTTTATCAGGAATCCTATCGAATAATCATGTAAAATTAAAACATCCAAACAAACTATCCTCAAAGGAGGCTGCTGTGGAATGGATGACTGGAACAACAATTGTCTTGTGCATCTCTGGTGTTGTTATTTTTATCGTGCTGATCCTGCTTCTGCGATCCGTTCGGGTGATCCTAGAGTATGAACGCGGGGTCATTTTTACATTGGGAAAATTCAGCGGCGTGCGCAATCCCGGTCTGACCTTGATAATCCCAATCGTGCAAATTATGCGCAGGGTTGACATGCGCCTGGCAACCGCTGAAGTTCCGCGCCAGGAGGTGATGACCAAGGATAATATCCCCATGCTGGTCAATGCGGTGGTGTATTTCAAGGTTGTCGATCCCGAAGCGGTGATCATTAAAATTGAAGATTATATCTTCGCCATCCGTCAATACACCCAGGCTGCTTTGCGCGACGTGATCGGGAACAACGAGATGGATACGGTGTTAATGGAACGTCTTCAAATTGCCGAAGCCATCCGGGAGATCGTGGACGCAGAAACCAGTTACTGGGGTGTGGATATTGAATCGATCAAGATACAGGAATTGGAACTGCCGGCTGAGATGAAACGCGCCATGGCTCGCCAGGCTGAAGCTGAACGTGAACGGCGTGCGACCATCATCGCCTCCCAGGGCGAATTGGAAGCCTCGAAAAACCTGCGGGCTGCCGCAGATGAACTGGCTTCCTCCCCCGGCGCGCTGCACCTGCGGACCCTGCAAACAATCCGGGATATCTCCTCGGACCCCTCGGAGAAGATCGTCTTATTCATGCCCTCTAATTTCTCCGACACGGTCAGCGGTCTCATTGTAAAGAAAGAATCCTGAACGTGGCGACACTTGACAACAACGTCAGATACCTGCAGATTGCGTTCAACTATGATATGGGTCTGATCAACCAGACCCTGGCACGCATTCCCCAGAGCGACCGCATCCTGATTGAAGCTGGAACGCCTTATATCAAACTGGCCGGGATGCATGGCGTGCGCGCCATCCGCCAACGCTGGTCAGGGCACATCGTCGCAGACCTGAAAGTGATCGATGGCGCCCTGGGTGAGGTGAACATGGCGCGCCGGGCTGGTGCAACAGCTGCCACCGTCCTGGGAAATGCCCCCACTGAAACCATTGACTTGTTCATTGAACGCTGCGCCCAGCTCAATATGCTTTCCATGATCGATCTGCTAGGTGCCGATGATCCCCTGGACATTCTACGGCCGCTAAAAAAATCCCCGGATATCATCGTGATCCATCGCGGGCGCGACGAGGAGAATACCCGCGGTAAAATGATCCGCTACCGCCAGATCAACCGTATCCGCAGCAAATATGACACCCTGATTTCTGCGGCAGGAGGCGTGGACCTCAGGGAGGCGCGCAGCGCGATCTTCAACGGCGCCAATATCGTCGTTGCCAATATCGTCCGCCCCGGGGATGGCTGGACGGGGATTAAAACAACGGAGGATATCACGGAAATCGCCAGGAAATTCCTGGAGACCATTTCCTGATCCCTGTAAAAACAAAAATTCCCGAAGGCAATTAATGCCTTCGGGAACAAAACAAACAAAGTGAAAGTCTAGAATCCTTCCAGGTAAGTCAGGTCAGCAACCCCTTTGGAAAGCTGAGCGATTCGCTGCAAAAGCCCCAGCCGATTTTCACGAAGGTCTTCATCGTCCACCATCACCAGCACCTCGTCAAAGAAACGATTGATCACCGGAACCATCGGCAGGAAGGCATTCAGCATGGCATTCACCGAATCTTTCCCTGCCAGGTCTTTTTCCGCTTGAATCAAGGCTGCATATAACAACAGCTCTGATTCAGTCTCAAGTCGGTCTTCACTCACAGTAAAAATATCTTTCTGATCTCTGGTAATGCGTACGCAGCGGCTGAAAGCAGGCAGGATCTGGGTCCAATCTTTACGAGTGACCCACGCAGATAGCTCCTTGACTCCTATTAGAGCCGCATAGGGATCATGCCCCTTTTCCGCCAGTACTGCATCCACCACGTCATAATTAAATCCAGAATCGAGCAGCATGCCTTTCGACCTGCCCAGGATAAAAGCAAAGCAGGCAGCCTGGTCGGAATCACTGACCTTTAAAGAGAATCCCCGAGCTGCTTCTGATAAACCCCAGCGCAGGTCAAAGTTGAGCTCCCACTCGATCAGAGTCTGGCAAATACCCAGCGCAGCACGCCGCTGTGCGAAGGGGTCCTTTGTCCCGGTAGGCGCCAGTCCTGCAGCAAAGAGACCCATCAACGAATCCAGCCGATCTGCCAGCCCAATCACCAGGCCGGGTTTGGTCCCTGGCAGTCGATCATTAGCAGACCTTGGTAGGTAGTGCTCAAAAATTGCCTCAGCCACGCCCTCGGGTTCCCCGCTGTGCCGGGCATAATAGCGGCCCATGATCCCCTGCAGGGAGGTCATCTCCACCACCATATTGCTGGCCAGGTCAGCTTTGCACAGTGCAGCAGCCCGTTGGGCGATCTTCATATCACCCTCAGGCAGTTCCAGGCGAGCCCCAATGCGGTCAACCAGGGCTTCAATGCGTTTGGTCTTATCCAATAATGACCCTAATTTTTCCTGGAAGGTCAGGGTGGCGAGGTCATTCACAAAATCCTCCAGGTTATGGCGCAGGTCCTTTTGAACGAAAAAATTAGCATCGTCAAAACGAGCCAGGATCACCTGTTCGTTGCCGTCAACAACAAAATCCAGGTGGTCTTCCCCGCCGTTCCGCACGCCGATAAAATACGGCAGCAGGCGACCATCAGCATCTTCAACCACAAAATAGCGCTGATGTTTTTTCATCACGGAAATTAACACTTCAGGGGGGAGAACCTCCAGGTAAGCCGGGTCGAATTCACCTCTGAACGCGGTTGGTTTTTCAACCATATTGGTAACCTCCACCAGCAAATCCGGATCGTCCGGTATTACGCCGTCCACCTCAGCTGCCAGTGCATCAGCCTGTGACTTGATGGCCACTTTCCGATCAAGAGGGTTCAAAATAATGCCCTGACCAGTCATTTTTGCTAAATAGGTATCCGGATTGGACACATCAAACCAATCCTGATCTGTAAAGCGCATGCCCCGGGATGTGCGTCCGCTGTGGCAGCCTGCATATCCAAAAGGAACCAGAGCCTCTCCATGCAGAGCGAGCAACCAGCGTATTGGGCGGGAAAAGGCGGCACCGCTCTCATTCCAGCGCATGGATTTATTGAATCGAATGGACTCAACCAACCCCGGAAGCGCATCACGGAGGACCTGCCATGCTGGTTGGCCTGCTACATCCACCCTGGCAACCACATAGTTGCCCCCATCGATTTCCTCCACCTTCAACTCAGAGACATCGATTCCCTTGCTGCGCGCAAAACCAACAGCCGCACGGGTCGGCTGGCCGTCAGCGTCAAAGGCACGTGCGGCGGGGGGGCCCTTGACGACTGATGAGAGGTCCTGCTGCCTGTGCGCCAGTTGATTGACGATCACAACAATACGCCTGTGGGTACCCCAAACCTTAATGTACGTAAAATCCATTCGCAAATCAGCCATCAAACTAGGAACGCTGTCTCTTAATTGTCTCAGGGCATTCGTCAGGTCACCGGGAGGCAGCTCTTCCGTACCAATTTCGAGCAAGAAGTCGGCAGGATGATCCGGAACGCTGACCGGTTTACCGCCCTGAACAACGGCCTTTACAGCCAGCGCTTCTTCTATCCAGGGAAACTCAGCCTGCTGCCGCTGCTCAACATAAGCTTCAGCAACGCGACGCGCCAGATCCCGCGTCCGGGCGAACAAAGCCTGGCGTTCCGTCACCCCCACTGCCCCACGTGTGTCAAGAATATTGAAGGTGTGGGAGGTTTTCAGTACATAATCATGCGCTGGGAGAACGAGGCCTGCCTCAATCGCCCGTTCAGCCTCACGCTCATACATTTCATACATCTGTCGCATTCGATCGACATCAGCCACATCAAAATAATAGGCGCTGTGTTCACGCTCACCAACCAGGTTAACATCGCCATAGGTTCGCTCAGGGCTCCACTGGATATCCTTAAAATGACGCACATTCTGCAAAGTCATGGCGACTCGTTCCAAACCATAGGTAAGTTCAACAGACACAGGATCCAAATCTAATCCTCCGCACTGCTGAAAATAAGTGAACTGGGTGATCTCCTGACCGTCCAGCCACACTTCCCAGCCCAATCCCCAGGCGCCAATAGCCGGCTGCTGCCAGTTATCCTCAACAAAACGGATATCATGCTCCGCGGGATCGATCCCCAATGCCTGTAAGGACTCCAGATAGATCTCCTGTGGATTTCCCGGGTCGGGTTTCAGGATCACCTGGAATTGATAGAACTGCTGAAGTCGGTTGGGATTATCGCCATAACGTCCATCATCGGGGCGAATGGACGGCTCCACATAGGCGACATGCCAGGGCTCCGGTCCCAGGACGCGCAGAAAGGTTGCAGGGTTCATCGTTCCCGCACCGACCTGGGAATTATACGGCTGCCAGATCAAACAATCTTTTTCAGCCCAAAATTCCTGAAGTGTCATGATGATTGATTGAAAGTCAAGCCCTGTTTTCATACTCGTTCTGCTCCAAAATAATTGTTTAATTGACCGTGTGCCCTATGGACTAACTTTTAGAATTAACCGCTTCATTATACCACCCGGCTCAGATTGAAAACCGGTACCAACCTGCATGAAAATAAATCCTCTCCGGATGAAAAAAACTACCTTTTAAACCCTGTTGCTCTCAGGACAGATCTTCTTCCTTATCAGGCAACGTTTCCCTAACATCCTTTAGAAAATCGGGCGTGTTCAATTTTCGTTCTAGAAGGTAGGTCAAATAACGCTCAACCAGGTCGGCCAGGCGCGCCTCGATCCCTTCAGGTATCCTCACCGAGGTGACTGTTTGCCAGTTAGATCGTTGAAAATGCCTCAGGTAACGTAACACATCCGGGTCCACAGCCCAGGCTTCAGGTCTGCTGGCACCGCATCTTGGACAAGCGATACCCCCGCCCAGCGGAGAGAAAAACTGCTCCTGCTGAACGATTTCCTCACCACAATCGATACATGTAAAAAGTTGGGGACGAAAACCGACCAGGTCCAGCAGCCGAAGCTCATAATAATGAATCACCGTTTCCGGATTTGTGTGTGTTTCCAATCGCTTGAGGGTTTTTGCTAATAGATTAAAGATTCCCGTATTCTGTCCCTCTTCATAGGTGAATTTATCCAGCACCTCAACGACATATGCTGCAAAAGCCACTTTTTCCAGGTCATCTCTCAAACCGAAATAAGCATCCGCTGTTTCAGCCTGGGTAATGATGTCCAGGTTGCGACCCTTTGCCAGGAACAGGTTCACCCGGGTGAAGGGTTCCAGGTGCCCTGCTTTTCTCGAGCGAATCTTGCGAACGCCTTTCGCGATTGCAGAGATTTTCCCCTTCTTGAAGGTAAATATTCTAAGAATTCGGTCTGCCTCACCAAATTCAGTGTGCCCCAATACAATTGCCTCGGTTTGGTAGGATCGGATTTCACGTGGAGACATTCTATGTTCCTTCTCAAGACAAAAAAGCGCATCGCCAATCTTCCGGCATGCGCTGGATCGTTATCGTGACCATTGCAGCTTAAGAAACCTTAAGATCAGCCTCTCCAAAGGATTCGGGCAGCAGCTCCCTGACCGTGAAGCTGTTCAGCAAAATTCCTGAGGTGTCAGCAATCAACACAATGGTATCCAATCCAAACTCAGCCAGGACCTGGCGGCACGAACCGCAAGGTGGACCGCCGTTTCTTGTGACCACCGCAATCGCCTCAAATTCCTTCTTACCTTGTGAGACCGCGTTAAAAACAGCCACGCGTTCCGCACACATGGTCAGGGGATAAACTGCGTTTTCCACGTTCGCCCCACTGAATATATTTCCATCTTTGGTTAAGAGAGCAGCACCCACCGGATAGTGGGAATACGGCGCGTAAGCCCCTTTCTGGGCTTCCGCAGCTTTTTCGATCAAAGCATCCCGCACTTCATTTGTCAGCATGTTTCTCTTTCTCTGTTTCATCTGTGTTTTTCCCGCGCCTGGCACGCACCTTGGTGATGCGCCTACCGACCACCTGGTCCACGATCAGGGTGACTTTGTCCGTTTTAAGGATCTCACCTCCGGAGGGAACATCCCCTATCTCGCCGTAGATATACCCCCCAATCGTATCCGCATTCTCCGTATCGATGTCTGAGTCCATAATTTCATTAAAAATATCAAGGTCAACCCGCCCCTGGAAGACATATTCAGACTCGTTTACCTGGGTGAAGGGCATCTCTTCACTTCCATCATATTCGTCGCGGATCTCTCCGATGATTTCCTCAACGATATCTTCCAGGGTGACCACGCCAGCAACCCCGCCGTATTCGTCAACCACAATGGCCATATGCATGCTGCGAGCCTTCATTTCCGTCAGGAGTTCATCCACCTTTTTGGCTTCTGGTACAAAATACGCCAGGCGAAGCATCTCCCGGTGATCAGCGATCAGATCCTGGTCTTGCTTCATATTTAAAAGGTCTTTGGCATATAAAAGACCCATTACATTATCCACAGTGTCCTCATAGACCGGGACGCGGGAATGCCCTGCCTGGGCAAAAGTCAATCGAGCCATACCCAGTGTGACATTAATATCCAGCGCTAAAACGTCAATCCTGGGGACCATGATTTCTTTCGCCAGCGTATCCCCAAACTGGAAAATAGAATAGATCATCTCTCGCTCGCCCTTTTCAAGGGAGCCTTCGGGTTGACCAACTTCCACCCAGTTTTTAAGGTCTTCCTCCGTCATGGAAGCCAGGGACACATGGTTGGCATTTGGACCCAAGAGAGCCATGACGGGAATAGAGAAGGGGGTAAATACAAAGTCAATCATGGCAGCATAATCACGCAATCGAATTGCATTTTCCTCGGGATCGCGCAGGATCATGGACTCAACGCCAAATTCCAGCAGGTTGAGGGCAAGGTAACCGACCAGCAGCAAGATTAAATATAGCAAGACGTTCTCAATCCCCCCGCCAGCCATCAAAAGGGTTGTGGCCAATCCCGCCAGAAAGATATGCACAAAGGTGGCGGCTAAACGGAGCCCCGTGCGAAGGCGCGGCTTCTCCAGCACAGCCACGGTTCGGTCCACCACCTCTTCACGACCCTCCCGCAGGTTTAATAAATAGGGTAAACGAGCATGGCTGTAGCTGGCTTTTACTGCACTAACCAGCACATCCAGCAGGATAGCTATCCCTGTCAATATCCAAATCAGCGTATTATCAGTCACTTTTCTCCATCTTACGTTTTTCTTTTGCCGGTACGCCAACCACCAGCGTATCCTGCGGTACATCATGCGTGACCACTGCCCCCGCCCCGGTCACACTCCGGTCTCCGATTTTGACCGGTGCAACCAGCATGGTGTCACTGCCTATGAAGACATCATCACCGACTTCGGTAAGATTCTTCTTTTCACCATCATAATTGCAGGTGATGGTCCCTGCGCCAATGTTGACATTTTTACCGATCCTGGCGTTTCCAATATAAGAAAAATGTCCCATTTTGGTGCCCGCGCCCAGGATGGAATCCTTCACTTCCCCAAAATTACCCATGTGGACGCCCTGCTTGAGAACAGCACCCTTGCGTAAATGACAAAATGGTCCCATAGTGACATCATCCGCTACTTCTGCCTCCTCCAGTACTGAAGCCAGCAGACGAACGTGATTCCCAATTTTGGAATCGATCACAGTTGTGTCCGGTCCAATTTCACAATCTTTACCAATGACTGTTTGACCGCGCAAATGCGTGTTGGGCTGGATGACCGTGTCCTGACCAATCATAACCTCAGGTTCAATATATGTGACATCCGGGTTGATTATGGTGACGCCTGCCAGCATCCACTTCTGATTGATACGCGCTCGCATCAACTTTTCGACAGTTGCCAAATGCACGCGGTTATTCAATCCTACACCCTCGGTGGGGTCTTCCAGGACCATCGATTGTACCGAATAGCCTTCTCCGACAGCCAGCCCGACAACATCCGTTAAGTAGTACTCGCCCTTGGCAGAAACCGGGATCTTCCCCAATGCCTCCCACAGCCAATCAGCCTGAAAACAATAGGCGCTGACGTTATACTCGCGAATCTCTAATTGCTCTGGGGTTGCATCAGCTTGCTCGATAATCGCAGATACATATCCCTCAGAATTACGCACCACACGGCCAAATCCACGCGGTTCATCACCTAAAAAGCTGGTCATCGTCACAGGGCTTGATCCCTCCTGATGAAGTGCAATCAACTGTGCCATAGATTCTGCACGCAGCAGCGGCATATCCGCAAAGGTCACCAGAACCGTATCTACCCTGCTTGCCAGGGTGTCTTGCACACAAGCCACAGCATGCCCGGTACCAAGCTGTTCTTCCTGCAGGACGTATTGCGCTGTGTCACCGACGGCATCCCTTACCGCATCCGCCCCGTACCCCACCACAACCACAGGGGGTTGGTCAACCAGTTCCAGGACCACATTCAGGGCATACCAGATCATGGGTTTGCCAACAATTTTATGCAATACTTTAGGTAACTTCGAACGCATGCGAGTCCCCTGACCCGCCGCTAAAATAATCGATGCTATGGTCATCTTATCCGATCCCTCCAGGTTCCTGACCGCATTCCCCCATCAGCAGCACGGAGTCTTTAACAATAAAAACACAAGCATGGCACAGGATCTCTCCAAATGCTAAACTCGTGCAAAATCTATCAGGGTTAGGCTCTTCTTTGGTAAGCAATGCTTTCTATTTTGATGGCCGGGGCACCAGGATTCGAACCTGGATCAACGGATTCAAAGTCCGCTGTGCTGCCATTGCACCATGCCCCAGAATGATAGGACTGATTCTAACACAATTTAAGTATAACAACAAACAAGCCTGGAAAATTATGAAGCCAGGCTTGTGATTTAATGTCTGTATCAAAATGGTTATTTCATCCAACCGATGTCGCTCTCTTTTTCGTCCTCTTCCCTTTGTTGACTTTCAAGCTTCATCTTATCCTTTGTACGTTTTTCGATTGACAGTCCCGCTGCAGACATGATGCCCAGGATCATCCCGACTAATTGCAGAGTGTAGATGAAAAAGGATAAAGCAAACGTATTCTCGATAAATTTCAATACAATCAAAAACGGCAGGATAAACCCCAGCAATACACACACCAATCCTGCCCAAAAAAGTTTACGAGGGGAATTCAGGAGTTTCATAACGATCATCATATAACCAGCAGGCGACCTTATGAGCTTCTTCTATCTCAAATTCTGGCGGTTCTTCAACATCACACACACCAGCAATTGCCCATTTACAGCGTGGATGGAAGCGGCAGCCTTTGGGCGGTTTCACCAGGCTGGGAGGTTCACCCGGGGGCACTTCTTTGAATCCCAGGGAGTTCTCATACTCGGGTTCAGACGTGGCGGTTAATAAAGCAAAGGTGTATGGATGTTTGGGATTGTTCAAAAGGTCATGCTGTTTTGCCTTTTCGGCAATGCGCCCAGCATACATCACAAAAATATATTCAGAAAAATAGCGAACCGTTGATAGGTCGTGTGTGATGTAAATAAATGAAATATTATGATCTTCCTGCAAATTTCGCATCAGTTTGAGCACTTCCACGCGCACGGAGGCATCCAGCATGGACACCGGTTCATCAGCCACGATGATCTCGGGTTCCTGGATCAGGGCACGGGCGATCACCACCCGCTGCTGCTGTCCACCGCTGATCTGATGCGCAAACTTATTCAGGTAATCATCGACTGGCATCAAACGCACTTCCCGCATAACTTTTTTGACGCGCGCCAAACGCTCTTCCTTATCTTTCATCCCGCCAATAATTAAAGGTTCTTCAAGGATGCGCTGAATGGTCATGAACGGCGGGAGCGCGCCGTAGGGATCCTGCTGAACATAGCCGATTTGTGTGGACCGGAACCACCGCAGGGTTTTTCGATCCATTTCATCGAGATTCATATCGTTATAGTAAATGGTCCCATCTGTGATGTCATTGAGACCGAGGATTGTCTTCATTAAGCTGGTCTTTCCACAGCCGCTTTCACCCACGATGGCAATTGCCTCGCCGCGCTCTAATTTAAAATTAACCCCGTCGACAGCGTGAACGAATCCGGCATGGGCAAAACCAAGACGGCGTAATTCAAACCATACCTTCAGGTTTTGCACTTCAAGGACGTTATCACCGGTATATTCCTTGTCCATCGATGGTACTTCTCCTAGAACTTTTGCTTCGTCAGTCATCAGATGTCATTCTCCTACGCATTCTCTTCATAAAGCCAGCAACGAACCCTGATCCCATCCCGGATAAAGAGCGGGGGTGCTTCATCGCATTTCTCAAACCGCTGCGGGCAGCGGGATTTGAACCGACAGCCGGTTGGCGGATTCAATAAACTCGGCGGCTGTCCTTTGATAAATTCAAGTTCCTCATTCCCGTGCAGTCGCGGGACGCTCGCCATTAGCTTTTGTGAATAAGGGTGCATCGGTTTATCAAAGAAGCGTTTCGCGTCGCTGATCTCGACCATCTGACCGGCGTACATGACCGCCACATTTTGCGCCAGCTCACTCGAAGTAGCGATGTCGTGGGTGATCAGGATGTAGCTGATGCCAAATTCATCCTTCAGGCGCTTGAGCACATTAAAAATATTCGCCTGAGTTAGCAAGTCCAGGGCTGAGGTGGGTTCATCCAGGATAATCAGGTTCGGCAAAGTGACCAAGGACATGGCGATCGCAGCACGCTGGCGCATACCGCCGCTGAGTTCAAAGGGATAGCGGATCAGGAAATCATCCGGCACACCCACATGGCGGAACATCTTGCGCGCCATCTCCCAGGCTTCGTCTTTCTTCAAGCCGTGATGGACGATCACCGGCTCTGCGACCTGGTCCCCAATACGCAAAACCGGGTTGAGGGAGTTCAGGGCTGCTTGGGGCACCATCGACATGCCCACCCAGCGCACATTCTTTCGGAAGGCTTCGTCATCCAACTTCATCACATCCTGGCCGCCAAACCAGACTTTGCCCTCATATTTCCCGGCGTTGCGCGGTAGCAAGCGTAAAATCGCTTTCGCCAGGGAGCTCTTGCCGCAGCCCGATTCGCCCAGGATCACCACAGATGAGTTGTCATCCAGCTCAAAGTCTACACCATCCACAGCCTTGACTTCACCCTGTGCGATATTGAAATAAAGTTTGAGGTTTTCAATCTTTAGAAGTTTATTATTACTCGATGTCGTCACAACCATTGTCTTAGAGCCCTCTCAATCTCGGGTTGAAAATGCGGTCCAATGAATAACCTAGCATGGCAAAGGCTAAACTGGTGAGAAACAAAAGCCCAGCGGGTTGAAGAATCCAGTAGTATAAACCGCGATAAAGTGCGCCTTCTTGCCGAGCATCGTTGATGATTTTTCCCCAGGTAGGGAGGGTTGGGTCACCCAAACCAAGTACAGCTAGACCTGCTTCCAGGAACACAAAACCGGGAATAGATATCACCAAACCAGGAATGATCAAAGGGATAATACGAGGGATAAGGTAACGGAAAATTATTCGTGAGGATTTAGCGCCATAAGCTTCAGCCGCTTCAATGTACATCGATTCTTTAATTTGTAAGAAATTAGCACGATAAGTCTTGATACCTCCGCCAAAAATACCCAACAGCACTGTTGCACCCAGTAGCACCCAAATACTTTTGGAATAAAAGGTGCCGATCATTACCAGGATTGAAAGGTAGGGTAATACTAAATTGACTTCGGTGAGACGTTGGATAACTTCATCCACCACCCCACCAAACCAAACACCCATGGCAGCAAAGACCATCGTAAGCACCGTTGTCCCAACTGCAGCAACCAAACCAAAAGCTAGAGCAACCGGAATACCCCACAACAAGGCAACGGAAAGATCTCTGCGAAGGTGGTCTGTTCCAGCAATACCATGCACCAGTCCATATAAAACAAATTCTGCTTGGATATCCGACTCCGGTTCAAAGCTAATACCCTCAACTCTGATTTGGTAGGTCCCTTTCATCACCTGGGGTGGATCCGAATCAGGGACAGCAAATAAACCAATATTCGGTGCAATATCTCCCAGACGTCGTTGCAGTTTTGATTCCTGTGAGAAATACAAGGCTTGAGATTTTCCAATCCCTAAACTTGCCACTCGTATCTCATTGCCGTCTGGCATGATCCAGTAGATATCGGCAAAAGGTGTTTTCTCTTGAAAGATACCATTAAAATAAAATACCATTTCTTGGGGAAAATCATCATAAGAATAATCAATGGTAAAGTTATATAATATATCCACAGTACCTGCTTCAGATTTAACCTCACGGAATTTTTCTACAGACTCATCCTCGGCAGTTAAAGCCATTGAAGGGGGTTTATCCTCTCTTGTAAAAAAATTCGTCCAGGCGGGTGGTACCGATTTTGGATTCTTATACCAGACGTCCTCTCCTCCGCGCCATAAGCGTACCGCTTCATCATACGGTAAAGCAAACACAACCACAATCGCTGCGATGATCAATAAAAGGATAATAGCTAACCCAAAGATAGCACCAGGGTAGCGTTTAATTTCTTTAAATGAATTTCTTAATGCATTCATATTTCTTTATACTTTCCTAGTTCCACCACCAACTTTTACCCTTGGATCCACCAGGGCATACACAAAATCGAGTAAGAATACGGTAATTGCTAATAGATAAGCAAAAATGATCGCAGAAGCCACAATCACCGGTGTGTCATACAAACCCACCGCCGTGTACAAAGCACGTCCCAGCCCCGGCCAGATGAATATCGTTTCAATTATCGGTGCACCGGATATTAGATAAAGCAAGTTTAATGAAAAGGCGGTGATGATAGTGGGGAGCGTCGGGCGTAGGATGTAACGTTGTTCGATTTCACGATCCGGTAAACCCTTAGCTCTAGCCATTTCCACATAATCCTCACTGGAATAGATCAGGAAGAACGTGCGCCAATTATAAATGGTAACAAAAATTGCACTGATAATTAAGGCTGAAACAGGTAAGATCAGGTGTTTGAGTACATCCAGAGCATATTCCCACGAATTTTCAGGCGGCGGCGTGCCAATCATGCCGCCAAAGGGGAGAATTTTTAACACCGCTGCAAATAACAAGATTAAAAAGATGCCATAAAACCAACCCGGCGCGGAAGAAGTTGGAGAAAGAGCGATCACTAAACGATCAACAAAACTGCCATACTTACGTGATAGGATTAACGCCAGGTAGATGCTAATAAAAAATAAAAGCAATTGCGACGTGCCCATCATCAGCAGCGTTGGACCCAAACGGTCCAAAATAATCAGGCGCACCTCCTTAGAACCGGTGTCACTGGTCATAAAGAGCGCTCGGCCCAGGTTCAAAGACAGTCCATCCCAAAGAAAACCTAAACTGCGCAGCATGAATGGGCGGTCCAAGCCTAATCGCTTTTCTTCGTTGGCGATCTCTGATTCAAAGAACGCTGTTCTCGCCTCCGGGTCCATCCGCCGATACTCTTCATCACTTGCTAAGCGCATCCCAATGGTTTCACGGATGGAGCCGCGCATGATCTCATCCACATAACCGCCCATATTTGCAATTAGGATGGTCAAGTAAACGCCGATCACGACTGTCAACAACATCGTAGCGCCACGCAGTGAAGTATATTTTAAGATCCGGGTTAGTGTACCAACCCCAGCTTTTCTTTTTGCGCTGGAAAGCGTAGATATCGTTTTTGTTTCGCTAGCCATAATTTCTTCCTATCTAACGATCATAATTATGAAAAAAATAATATAAATGATAACTTCTATTAAAAAACCTCTTATTTGCATTGATAGGGACAGGACTTGTGCCCTGCCCCTATCAAATCTAATTACAGATTAAGAATTGTAATGGTAATTTAATCTTACTCCGTTACAAATTCATAACTGGCCTGACCTGGGATGGCAACAAGAACGGAAGTAGCAACAACCTCTATGCGGTTGGAACCGCTTTCAAGGGCACCTGTCACATCAGCAGACAGGGTGACGCTGTACAATCCTTCTTCAACCATCTCAAGTGAACCGGTATCCGCTAAAGCACCTGTCGCATCAAACAGCAAGTATATCACTTCTTTGATGTCATCAGATGAATAGGGTTCCCCAGCAAATGTGACATAGGCGTCAAAAGTAG
>Ga0209121_10002356_pt1 | contig 19291 bp, 19 predicted proteins | sample Cruoilmetagenom3_FD_187292 | JGI IMG/M metagenome (GOLD analysis project Ga0209121, IMG submission 187292) | Oil polluted marine microbial communities from Coal Oil Point, Santa Barbara, California, USA - Sample 3 (SPAdes) (version 2) | ecosystem: Environmental > Aquatic > Marine > Oil seeps ...
CTGGCTTCCTCCAGCTTGATCATTACCACCCGATCGTTTAACTGCAAGGCCTTTAAATACTTTAATTTACGGTAAAAATCGCCAAAACTGCTGGACGATAAAAACAAGGAAAAGGGAGAAACTGTTTGGGAACGATAACTTTCAGAAACCCGACTCAAAAAAATCAAAGAAAGGCTGTCTAAGGACTGGTCTAGCTTTCCAATTTTTACACTCAACTCCTCAATCTGTTCTTCAAGTAAGTTGATTGAACCTAGGGTTTGCTGAATTTTTAAGCTGGTCAGCCGGATTTGGGAATCCATAATCGCAATCTCGTTTTTTAGACTGCTCTTCTGTTTTCCCAGCTCACTTAGTTTTTGAACTAATTGGTCAATGTCTTTTTGCTTGTCACTAAGCTCGTCTGCCTCGACAGAAGTGGGGACAAACAAACCTAGCCTTGGGAGAATAACAAAGGAAGGAAAAAACAAAAGCAGAGAAAAAAGCAGCAATTTCTTCAGACTCATCGGCGCAAGTGTTTTCTAACCGCCATGATGCTTGCCAGCAAACCAATCACTGCCCCAAAAAACATTTCTCCCAGTAAAATTAATCCAAAAGGCAAAAGACTGGTCGGCCAAAAAGGTATTTGTTGGAAAAAGGTCAAAAGCCGAGGTTTTAAAGCAAAAGCGACAACAGTAATTATCCCCCAGCCCAAAATTGCCCCCACTACTCCATAAAACATTCCTTCCAACAAAAAGGGGCCCCGGATATAGCCTCCTCCCGCCCCTAAAAGATTAAGCACCGCAATTTCTTTTTTTCGTAAAGTAATTTTCATTCCCACTATTACCCAAATAACAATTAAAGAAACACTAGCTAAAAAAACAATTAGTCCTAAGCCAACTTTTTTACTAGTCTGGGTCCATTTAAGCAGGGAGTCAACTACTTCTTGCTGAAAAACTATTTCTTCAAAAAGATCGGCTTGGCTACTTAATTGGGAAGCAATCTGCTTTAAGGCTTCTGGGCTTTCCGCCGAAATTTCAATTGAGGCTGGCAAAACCTCGGCTGTAACCATTTCCAAAAGCAATGGATTGTCGCCAAAATCTTGTTTATAGATCTCCAAAGCTTGCTCTTTACTAACAAAGCGCACTTCTTTTACCTCTTTTTTTCCTTTTAAGTTGTTAATTAAAGAGTCAATTTGCTCCTGCTTCATTTCATCTTTAATAAAAACAGTTACCTCTGGTCGAGTTTCCAAAAAACCCAGCACTGACCCTAGCCCGAAAAGAGTAAAAACCACCGCCGTAATAAGCAGAAAATTAGAAAACATAACCGCTACCGCTGCCAAGCTTTGATGAGGATTGCGACGCAAATGGTACCAAACCTTACTCCTAAGCTTCATTAATATTTACCTTTCTTTTTATCACTAATCACCTTGCCTTTGACTAATTTAATCACTCTTTTTTGAAAAGAATTAACAATATCAAAATTATGAGTAGCCATAACAACGGTCGTTCCTTCCTTATTAATTTTATCTAATAAATGAATTAGTTGCCAGCTAGATTCAGGGTCTAAGTTTCCGGTCGGCTCATCAGCCAATAAAATTAACGGTTTTATACTCAAGGCCCGAGCTAAAGAAAGGCACTGCAACTCCCCTCCTGACAATTGACGAGGAAAGGCTTTTTTCCGATCAGCTAAACCAACTTTTTTAAGCGCTTTATCAATCTGGCGCGGACAATCTTTGCCATTAACACAAAGAATATCTAAAGCCAAGCCCACATTTTCTTGAACCGTATATTCCTCAATCAACTGAAAATCCTGGTAAATTAAGCCCACTTTCCTTCTTAAAGTTAGTAATTCTTTGCCGCCTAGCCTTTTTTGGCCGTCAAAAACCAACCAGTTGTCTACTTGAACTGTTCCCTCATTCGGCGCCAACTGGCCAGTAATAATTTTAAAAACCGTGGTCTTGCCCATTCCAGAAGCACCAGTTAAAAACACAAACTCGCCCTTATCAATCTTAAAAGAAACATCTTCTAGGGCCACCACTGAACCAAAACTCTTGCTTACCCCTTTAAAAACAATTTTCATTTACTCAAGGACCTTAACCTGGCCAACATCCATTAACCAGCCCACCTCTTCAGAAGAAAAAGTCTGCCCCCAAACTTCTATTTTACGGCCAACAAACAAATCTAAATCAACCACCGAAGAAGTCAAGAAAGCAGTTTGCGATTCTCCTCCCTCCCGTAAAAGCCTATGGGTTCCGTCCCCACCTTCAGTGTTTTTCTCCACCACCCCAGTGGCCGAATCAATAAAAACACTGTCTTTTAAGCCATAACTTTCACCTTTTTTCGCCTTTTCCCCTTGAACCATTTTTCGACCACTCTTGTCAAAACTCGCTTCTTTGCCAGTAGTAAAGCAAAATATTCCCCAGCCACTAACCAATCCCAAAATAAAAACCAAGGCCACTGTCCAGAAAAATTTATTTTTTACTTCCTTGTCAAAAGAAAGCGGTTTTACTAAAGATTCAGCCTCTTGCGCAACTTCCATTTTTAACTCCCTTCCTAAACTTTTTAACCTTAAGCTATATTAATCTAATTTCACTTCTGCTTCAACAAACTTTTCCAAATCACCCCCTAAAACCGCATCTGGGCTAGAAGATTCAACCTTGGTACGCAAATCTTTGACCAGCTTATAGGGGTAAAGAACATACGACCTAATTTGCCGACCCCAAGAGGGTAAAGGGTTTTTTCCTTTAAGTCTTTTTTCTTCCTGTCTTTTTTTCTCCTCTTCAATTTTTAACAACTTGGCTGTTAACATTTGCAAAGCAATCTTGCGGTTTTGCTCTTGGTATCTTTGCGATTGGGCCGCAACCACAATTCCGGTAGGCTTATGCTTAATCCTAACGGCTGTTTCCACCTTGTTAACATTTTGCCCCCCATGGCCACCGGCCCTGAAGGCTTCAAATTCCAATTCATCGGGATTAATTCCTACCTCCTTTTCATCTTTAACTAAAGGTAAAACCTCAACTTTAGCAAAAGAAGTTTGGCGCAAATTTTGAGCATTGAAAGGAGAAATTCTCACCAAGCGGTGAATACCGGCTTCGTTTTTCAAATAACCATAAGCTTGATGACCATCAATTTTTAAAGTAACCGACTTAATTCCCGCCTCATCACCAACCACCAGGTCGATCACCTGACTGACCCAACCTCTTTTTTGGGCAAAACGAAGGTACATTCGCTGTAACATCGCGCCCCAATCCATCGCTTCGGTTCCGCCTTGACCAGCATGAATTGAAAGCAAGGCGCCACAGTTATCATATTTACCGGATAAAAAAGTTTTTTGGGTTAGTTCTTTTACTAATTTCTCCAAGCTTTTAATTTCCCTACTCAAGTCCTTTTTTAAAGATTCATCCTTTTCTTTTTCCAAAAAGGAATTAATCTCTTTGGCTGAAAGTATCCCCTCTTCAATTACTTTTAGCTGGGCTATTTCTTTTTCTATTCCCCCAATTTCTGCCGTCACTCTGCCTGCCTTTTCTGAATCTCTCCAGAAGTCTTTTTTCTCAGCTTGTTTTTTAAGCTCAACCAACCGCTTAGCCTTTTCCGGCAAACCAAGCTTAATTTTAATCCCGGTAAGTTTAGCTTCCAACTCAAGAAGTCTTTTATTCACTTTCTAAATCCTCCAAAAGCTGATTGCAAACTTCTTGAATAATCTGCTTTTTGATTTCTTTTTCCTGTTTTTGAGGAAAGCCTTGAATTTCCTCAGTGATAACAACTACTGTTTTTTTAATTTCTTCAACCAGCTTCGTTTTTTCAGCTGTTTTAATAATCTCCTCTTGGGTTTTGTCGGGTATTATCCCCCCGATCCTTTCTCCCAAAATCTGAATCCCCTCTGACATTTCCTCAGGTAAAAAATCAGGCTTGGTTTTTTCTCCCTCCACCTGGCCGCCGCTGGGCACCCGAACATCGCCGGCTAAAAACCAAAACAAGCCACCCACTAGCAAGGCAAAAAGCCCAACTCTAATCCAAGCCTGGCGGGGAATACCATTTTCTTTATCTTTAGTCATCTCCTAATTTTACCAGATTGCCCCATGCGTTTCTCCTCAGAGAGGTGAAAATTGGTTTTACCGTTCCACCTCGGAGGAAAAATTTGCCTTCGCTCCCGAGGTTGCAATAGGAATCAACCCCCGAGGTGGATTTTAGTTCTAATTAGGAGGCAACTCAGGATAGTGACATTTTTTCCACTTCTTGCCGGAGCCGCACCAACAGGGATCATTGCGACCAATCTTTTTCCTGCCGGAAATTACCGGCTTGGCTTTTCTGACCGGCTGTTCGCTCGTTTGATCGCCACCCGGTGATGTTTTGGGCATCGCGATCTGGCCTCGGCCTTCTATAATTTGACCCGGCCTTTGAGGCTGAAGCTGAACCTTGACTCGCAAAATTCTTCTCGCTAAATGATAATCAATATTAGCGAGCAAGGCCTGAAAAAGATCAAAGCTTTCTTTGCGATATTCAACCATAGGATCGCGCTGAGCGTAACCCCTCAGCCTTACTCCTTCTTTTAAATCTTCCAAAGCGGTTAAATGATCTACCCAAAGATGATCAATTGTGTAAAGATAAACCGATTTTTCAATATCCCGAGCAATCTTTTTTCCCAAAGCCTTTTCCCTTTCTTGATAAAGATGATTAATTAAATCGTAAAGAGCTGCCCCCATTTTTTTCTCACCTAAGCCCTTTATTTTTTTCTTAATTTTCTTTCTTTCCTCCACGTCCTCAATCGGCAAGATTTCACAAAAACCCAAAACTACCCTATCCAAACCAGGCTTTAGTGAAACCGAATCCAAGCTAGCTACCACTACCGCCCGAACCTCGCTTTCAAGCACAGCTAAAACTTCTCGGCGCAACTTTTTTGGCTTTTCTTCATGGTTAACAAGAATTTTTCTTCGTTTCTGATAAATAATATCCCGCTGTTTATCCACCACATCATCAGACTCTACCAAGCTTTTGCGAACATCAAAGTTAAAGCCCTCTACCTTAATTTGAATCTGCTCTAAAACCCGGCCAACCATTCCATGCGAGAGAGGCACATTTTCCGGCATTTTAAAACGGGTCATTAAATTAGAAATCTGGTCACCGCCAAAAACTCGCATTAAATCATCATCCAGAGCAACAAAAAAACGAGATGAGCCAGTATCCCCCTGCCGACCCGCTCTCCCTCTTAGTTGATTATCAATTCGCCTAGCCTCATGCCTTTCCGTACCAATCACATGCAAGCCGCCCAACCTTAGCACTTTATCGTGCTCTTTTTGCCAGTTTCTTAGTTCTTTTTTGTAACTTCGAACTTTTAATTTTTCTCCGCCAGCTGGCGGATTAACTTTTTTAGGCGCTTCACCACCCAAAACAATATCCACCCCTCGACCCGCCATATTGGTAGCTACTGTGATTGCTTTTGTTCTGCCAGCTTGAGAAATAATTAAGGCTTCTTTTTCATGGTTTTTAGCGTTTAAAATCTGATGGGGAACGCCTTTTTTACGCAAATACCGGCCGATTAGCTCATTTTTTTCAATTGAAGTGGTTCCTACCAAAACCGGCTGGCCGCGCTTGAAACAATCTTCAATTTCATTAGCTATCGCCGCATATTTGGCCCGTTGATTTTTGTAAATTAGATCCGGATGATCAGTTCTTGCCAATGGCTTATTAGTTGGGACTACAACCACTTCCAAATTATAGATTTTTTTAAACTCTTCCGCTTCGGTTGCTGCCGTCCCTGTCATTCCGGAAAGCTTTTTATACATTCGGAAATAATTTTGAAAAGTAATAGTGGCCCAAGTCTTGCTTTCTTGTTGAATAGAAACACCCTCTTTGGCTTCTACTGCCTGATGCAAACCATCGGACCACCTTCGGCCCTGCATCAGCCTGCCGGTAAACTCGTCAACAATAATTACCTGGCCGTCTTTAACCACATAATCTTTATCTTTTTGATAAATTGTCTGAGCTTTTAGGGCATTTTCAATATAATGAATAGTGTCAAAATCTTCTTCATATAAATTAGAAAAGCCCAGTTTACGCTCGACTTTTCTAATACCATACTCGCTCAACATGGCCGATTTTTGCTTTTCATCAATTACATAATCACCCTCTGGTGATAATTCACTGGCCAATTGGGTAAATTTTTGGTACTGCTGCCCTGACTCGCCGGCAGGCGAGGAGATAATTAAAGGAGTCCTGGCCTCATCAATCAAAGCAAAGTCAATTTCATCAACAATCGCATAATAATGATCTCGCTGTACCATTTTCTCTTTTTGGGAAACCATATTGTCGCGCAAATAGTCAAAGCCAAATTCATTATTAGTGCCATAAGTAATATCTGCCCGGTAAGCTTCTTTTCGCTCTACTGGCTTTAAAGACCGCAGCCTCCAATCGGTAGATTTACCTTTATGCTTGGGATCATAGACAAAAGATTGATAAGGAATAATACAACCCACCTTTAAGCCCAAAAAATGATAAACCGGGCCCATCCAGCCAATGCCTACCCGAGCCAAATAATCATTAACTGTTACCAAATGAGCGCTCTTGCCCTCTAGGGCTCGAAGATATAAAGGCAAGGTAGCTGTCAAAGTTTTTCCTTCCCCAGTTTTTTGCTCCGCGATTTTTCCTTCAAATAGGGCAATTCCTGCCATCAACTGAACATCAAAGGGGCGCTGATCCAAGGTTCTGACTGCCGCTTCCCGAACTACTCCAAAAGCTTCTGGCAATAGTGACTCAACCGTTTCTTTTTTGGCTAATCTTTTTTTAAACTTGCTCGTTTTTGCTTTTAACCTTTCATCCGAAAGTTTTTTGATTTTTGGCTCCCAACTATTAATCTGCCCCACTATTTTGGACAAGCGAGCAATCTCTTTTCGGTTATAATCAAATAGATTTTTGACAAATCCAAGCATGGTTTAATTATACTACAAAGCTTAAGGTGAATCTTGGTTATTAATTATAGTAGAATGGAAGAGATGGAAAAGACGGGAGTTGGTTGGGGGAGAAAAATTGGTAACCTTTTTATTATTGCCCTGGGAGCAGTGGCTCTTTTTTCTTTCACTCCCCTTCGCAAAATCACTAGCGCTCGTTTTAGCGTTTGGCAGCGACAAGCCAAGTGCTACCTTTTATCAGACTTTAATCTTTGCGGCCGGGTCATGGGCCAAAGCAGTAGCGGTTTGCTGCCTGATTCTCCTTTAAAAGATGTTTTTATTCTCGCTATTCCAGAAAGCAGTTTAGAAAGCCTGCTTGGTGAAAAAACCTTTGCCTGGTTAAAAAGACCGGAAGACCTAATGTTTGTCATTTCTTCCTATGAAACTTTTGAAAAAAATGTCATCCAGGTAACCAAGCCCCAACCTAATGGCATTTATGTTCTTAACCTCCCAGTCGGTTACTACCTGCTTTGCTTGGCTAATATGGGTTATTCCTCTGATAAAGATTCAATTATTCCGGCCTCAGTGGTCGGTTGTCTTCAGGCCCAAATATTATCAGAAGGCCAGACGACCCTAGATATTCATTGGGGCAGTGAGGGGATTGTTGCCCCTTAACTTATCTTTTTTTTGCCAACCCATTTTTGCAAAACTTCAGGAACTAAAACCGAACCGTCCTTTTGCTGGTAGTTTTCTATAATCGCTATTACGGCCCGATCGGTAATAGCAGTGGCGTTTAAAGCGTGAACAAACTTGTTTCCTTCTTTTGTTTTGACTTTAATATTCAATCTTCGGGTCTGAAAATCAGTACAATTACTGCAAGAATGAGTTTCCCGGTATCTTTCCTGCCCCGGAAACCAAATCTCAAGATCATACATCCGCCGGTTGGGGAAAGGTTGATCACCTGCGCAAGCGTGAACCACCCGATACGGTAACCCTAGCTCTTGAACTATCTCCTCTTGAAAAGAAAGCATGTTTAGGCACTCTTTGTCCGATACCTTAACATCGGGCATGGTATAAACATTCATTTCCACTTTATTAAACTGATGGACCCGAAACATTCCCTTGGTATCTTTGCCATAAGTGCCCGCTTCTCGGCGAAAACAAGTTGAAAAATTAACGTATCTTCTGGGCAAATCTTTATCTTTAAAGACCTCGTCTTTGTGCATCGGAATTACCGAATGCTCTGAACTACCCACAAAAACAACCTTGCCTTTTTCAAATAAATAAACCTGGTCCCAGCCGCCGTGTTCGGCATACCCCAACCCCCGCTCGATCTTTTTTTTAATCACCACCGGAGGAATAACGGGAATAAAGCCCTTGCTTGCTAATTTTTCAAAAGCATGCCACATCACCGCCAGTTCTAAAAGAGCCCCATCGCCCTTAAAATAACCAAACCGAGAACCAGACACTTTACTAGCTCGCTTAATATCAATTATTCCTAGCCTTAAACCTAGCTCCGTGTGGTCTAAGGGTTTAAAACCAAATTGAGGCGGCTCTCCCCATTTTCTTATCTCAACATTTTCACTCTCATCTTTACCCAACGGCACATCATCAGCCAGCAAGTTAGGAATTTTCCATAAAGCTTCCTTCCAATCTTTTTGTAAATCAGCTAATTTACTTTCTTTTTCCTGAAGCTCCCTTTTAAGCTTTTTACTTTTTTCTAATTGATCAGCAGGGGGTTTATCTTTGTTTTTTTTCAGTTCAGCATTTAACTTATTTCTCTCTTGCCGCAAGCCCTCTACAACCACAAGTAATTCTCGCCATTGCCCGTCAAGCTTCAACCAATCATTGACCAACTTGTCCTGATAACCCCTGGTCAAAGTGTTTTCCTTAACCTTTTTAGGGTTTTCCCGAACATATTTTGGACTCAACATTTTATAATCCTAGTTTATCACTAATTTTCTGCATTGCTTTTAAATTAATCCCAAAGAATTTAGCCAAGGGGATTCCCAATCTGTCTTCACACGTTGCAATATCCTCTCTTCTTGAACCCCGAGCAAAAGCTTTTTCCTTAAAACGGTTTTGAATCCGTTCAACTGTTACTTCGGCTAACTTTTTGCTTGGCAAAACCAGAGTAGTGGCCACAATTAAACCGGTCAAGCTATCCATAATAAACAAGGACCAATCCATTAAAGTTTTTGGCTCCCAGTCAGGGTGTAAATTGTAACAGTGGGCCTTTATCGCTTGATAGACCGATTCGGGCAAATCCAGATTTTCCTTTTTCAAAATCTCCACTGATTTTTTTCCATGGTCAGTATAATCACCGTCTGTAAATTGCTCATAATCAACATCGTGCATTAAGCCCGCTACCAGCCATTCTTCTCTAGTTTCTTTAACCTTATCTGGCTGACTCTCTTTTAAATAATCATATAGAGCCCCCATGCAGGCCTCCGTGGCTAGCATATGCCTGATAATGTTTTTGTTTTTAATTTCCCGTTCTAAAATTTGCAATAATTTATTTCTATCCATTTTACTATTTTGGCCGCAAAAGCGGAAACAGCACGCATTCTCTGCCTGACTTGTTCGTTAAAAAAGAGAATAGTCTTTCAGACACTCCAAAACCGCAGGCGGGGGGCATCCCGTGCTCCAGAGCCTCCACAAAATCCCTGTCGTGCATTTGCGCTTCTTTATCTCCTTCTTCCCTCATTTCTGCCTGCTCTTCAAAACGTTCGCCTTGGTCAGCTGGATCGTTAAGCTCGGAATAGCCATTCCCCATTTCCGAACCAGCCAAAATTATTTGAAATCTTTCTACTAATTTCGGGTTGTCTTCTTTTCTTTTGGCCAACGGAGAAACTTCCACCGGATGGTCAATTAAAAAAGCCGGACCCGCTACTTTCACCCTAATTTGCTTCCAAAGTTTATCAATCAAACGACCTTTTCTCTCCGTTTTATCAAACTCAACTTTCAACTTTCTAAGTTTCTCCTGCAGTTCTTTTTTAGTTGCCTTTAAAACATCAACGCTTAGCTCCTTTTTTATCCGAGAAACATAATCAATCTTTTCCCACCTTTTAGCAAAATCAACTTGAAAGTCACCAATCTTAAACTTAGTTTTTCCAAAAACTTTTCTAGCAACCTCTTTGTATAGTCTTTCTGTTAACTCCATCCCTTGTTGATAATTGACATAAGCCCAGTAAAATTCCATTTGGGAATAGTCCTGAAGATGCTCAAAACTAATCCCCTCATTGCGAAACTGCCGGCCTAATTCAAAAGTTTTTTCAAAACCACCAACCAAAAGTCTTTTTTGCCAAAGCTCCCCCATCGAAATCCGCAAATAAACATCAATGTCCAGGGCATCATGATGGGTAATAAAAGGATTGGCGTCCGCTCCACCAGCCACATTTTCTAAAATCGGAGTTTCCACCTCTAAAAACCCTTCTTTCAGCATAAAATCCCGAATAGTTTGCCAAAACATTGCTTTTTTACGAAACAACTCCCGCAAATCCGGATCAGTAGCTAAATCCAAATATCTTTTTCGGTATCTAGTTTCCTCATCTCTCAGGCCCTCTCGCTTTTCTGGCATTGGCCGAATAGCCTTGGTTAAAAGTCGAAAACTTTCTACTTCTAGAGTGATTTCACCAGCTTTAGTTTTAACGACTTGTCCCTCAGCTCCCAAAAAGTCGCCGATATCAAAAAGGGACAATAATCCATAATCCTTTTTCCCTAGCTTGCTTTCTTGAAACCAAAGCTGAATCTGGCCTGAAGAATCTGAAAGGTCCATAAAAGTAATTTTGCCGTGAGCCCTGATACTTCTAATTCGACCGGCAGTTTTGGCAGTTTTACCCAATTTTTTTCTAGCCTGCTCACAACTATGTTTCTTCTCGTATGAATGAGGATAAGGATCAATCCCGAGTTTACGCAACTGATTGGCTTTTTTAATTCTCTCTTGGCGAATAGTAGATAATCTTGATTGCGCCATTAGTAAATAATACCATTAATCACCAATTGATAAAATCTGGTAAATAACTTTACCCTTGGGAGTCTCCACCATAACCTTTTGTCCTCTTTTTTTACCCAATAAAGCCTGAGCCAAAGGCGAGCTATACGAAATCTCCCCTTTTACAGGATTGGCCTGGCCGTCAGAAACAATTTCCAACTCTTTAGTGCTTGAGTTAAAAGCAACTTTTACTTTTGAACCCAAGCCAACCACGCCTTTATTATTATTGCACTCAACAACCTGAGCATTATCCACAAAACTCTCTAGTTCTAATAACTGATTTTCCAACAAGGCCAGCTGGTCTTTGAGCGAGTCAAGGGCGCTATTGTCTGTCCAATCGCCCTGATCTCGAGCCCCTTCCAACTCAATAATCAACCGGCTTCTTTCTTTACGCAAATCAGCTAGCTTTTTTTGAACTCTTTCTAAACCAGTTTTTGTTAATATCTTATTCATCATTAAAATTCATCATTAAAAAACCCCCTTGCCGGGGGCTCCAATACAAAAAGTATTCCCCCTTTTTCTAGGTAATGAGGATTTTCTTAAAATTACAAGGAGTAATCAAATAATTTACTTTACTCATCACAATAACGTCATTATATTAAAATTAAACACTCAAGTCAAATCTTTCCCTAACCTTTTCAATATTATCTCTAACCTTAGCTGCTTTTTCAAAATCAAGGAGCTTTGCGTGCCCGCGCATTTCCCTGGCTAACTTTTTAACCAGCTTTTTTGCCTCCCCCGGCGTAATTCCCTCTAAATCAACTTCTTTTTCTTCCGCCTTTCTAGCCACAATCCTTTCTCTAACCGGCTTGACTATGGTTTTGGGCGTAATCCCGCGCTTTTGGTTATATTGAAGTTGAATCTTTCGCCTTCTTTTAACCTCGCTCAAGGCTTGTTTTATCGCTTTAGTTTCTTCATCTGCATACAAAATTACCTTACCGGCCGCATTCCGGGCCGCCCGGCCCATGGTTTGAACCAAAGAAGTTTTGGAGCGCAAAAACCCCTGTTTGTCCGCATCCAAAATCACTACCAGTGAAACCTCAGGCAAATCCAACCCTTCCCGAAGCAAATTTATCCCCACCACAACATCATATTCACCACCTCGCAAATCCGCTAAAATATCAGTTCGCTGCAGAGTGTCTATATCTGAATGCAGGTAGTGAACTTTAATCGGCTGAGGAGTATTGGCTGGATTTGCCAAATATTCACTTAAGGCTTCCGCCATCTTTTTAGTTAAAGTAGTTACCAATACTCTTTCTCCCCTTTTCTTTCTTACCAATATTTCCCTAATTAAACTCTGAATTTGACCGAAAGTTCGCCTAATTTCTACTTCCGGATCCATCAGGCCCGTAGGCCGAATCAGCTGCTCAGCTACTCGGCGCTCTGATTTTTCAATTTCCCAGGTATCTGGAGTGGCTGAGACAAAGATGGCCTGGGGCAACCTGCTTAATATCTCCGGAAATTTAAGCGGCCGATTATCCAAACAAGAAGGCAACCTGAAACCAAAATCAATCAAGGTGTTTTTTCGAGCTCGATCCCCTCGGTACATGCCTCTCAGTTGAGGAACAGTCATATGCGATTCATCAAGCACTACTAAAAAATCATTACCATACTGATACTTAAAGTAGTCAAGCAAACAAAAAGGCGGGTCGCCCGGAGCCCTTCCGTCAAAATACCGTGAGTAATTTTCAATCCCATTAACATAACCTACTTCTTTTATCATCTCCAAATCATAGTTAACTCGTTGCCGGAGACGATTAGCCTCTAGCAGCTTACCCTCCTTTTCCAGCTGACTCAATCTGATTTTTAAATCCTCTTTAATTTGTTTAAAAGCTAAACTCATCATGCTCTCATCGGCCAAATAGTGCTTGGCAGGATACAAAAAATACTGATCAAGCTGACTCTCTTTACCTTCAAACACTGATCTGGCGGTAATCTTGGTAATATTATCCTTTCGCCAAACAATCCTGATAATTTCGTCACTGTATGAGGGATAAATTTCTACCGCTTCTCCCCTAAGCCGGAAAAATCCCCGACTAAACTCTAACCTGGAGCGCTGATAATATAAAGAAACCAGGGAATAAAGAAACTTTTGTTTATCTACTTTTTTGCCTGTTTTAATCTCCAAAATTCTTTTCTGGTATTGCCGGGGCTCGCCAAGGTTGTAAATACAAGAAACCGAAGCCACCACAATTAGATCTTTCCTGGAAAAAAGATGGCTGGTCGCCTGAAGTCTTAGCTTGTCTATCTCCTCATTAATATTTACTTCCTTGGCAATGTAAGTATCAGTTTGGGGCATATAAGCCTCTGGTTGATAATAATCATAGTAGGAAACAAAGTAGGAAACCGCATTTTTAGGGAAAAACTCTTTAAACTCCTGATACAACTGAGCCGCCAAAGTCTTGTTGTGAGAAATTACTAGGGTCGGTTTTTGCACTTTTTCAATTACTTTACAAACAGAAAAAGTCTTGCCCGAGCCAGTTACCCCCAATAACACCTGGAAAGGGAATTCTTTTTTTAACCCCGCCGTTAACTGCTCTATCGCCTGAGGCTGATCACCGGTGGGCTTAAAATCAGCCTTTATTTTAAACTTCATGCTAGAATATTTTAACATCATGCTCAAAAAATTTTTCGAAGCTAGAGTAGCCCAAAAAACCATTAAAACCGGCAAGAAAAAGAAAAACATCCTTTTTTTCAATCCCTCACCATCGAGAATTTTCATTTTTGGCCTTGGCAGCAGCTTATTGCTCGCCGGCACCGCCAGCTTGCTTTTTCTCTATCTGCCTTTAATTAAGGCTATTTTTAACTATAAATTTACCCCGAAAATAAAAGAAACCGCTTTTCAACCACCAACTCCTTCACCAATCCCAACTACCGCTCCCGCTATCCCCACTCCCACCCCACCGCCAGTTGATTACAACGACTTTTATATTTTTATCCCCAAAATCAAGGCCTCAGCCCGGGTTTATGGCAACATTAATCCCGCTAATAAAAAAGAATACTTAGAAATTCTTAAAAAGGGGGTTGCTCACGCTTTAGGTTCCGGCTATCCAGCTCAAAATCGAAGCATCTACCTTTTTGCCCACTCGACAGATGCTCCTATTAACATTGTTCGCTATAACGCTGTTTTCTTTCTCTTAAATGAGTTAGAAAAAAACGATTTGATTATCCTTTTTTTCAACGGTAAAAGGTATAAATATAATGTATATAACAAATTGACTATTGGAGCTAAAAAAATTGAATATCTTAACTATTCAGAAAACCGGGAAATCTTGATCTTACAAACTTGCTGGCCGCCAGGAACAACCTGGCAAAGACTGATTATTTTCGCCGAACCCGCGCCGGAAAATACTGGCCGCCAATCTCAGTGATTAAACCTCTTAAAGACATTAACGATAAAAGCTGGCTAAGTTCAGCCATCTCTTTTCCAATCAAGCGCGCTAAACTATTAATATCCAACGGCTCTCTTTGCAAAGCCCCATAAATTCTTTTCTCTAACAAATTAAGGCTAAGCTTTTTTGCAGAATCAGTTCCCCTTTTCTCTCCTAAAATATCTTCCGCTCCCAAAGCCATCTTTGCCTGACCAGACTGAATTAGCTGATTAGTACCCGTAGAGGCTAAGCTAAAAATCGGCCCCGGAACGGACCAAACCTGTTTCTTTTGTTTGATCGCTAACTTAGCGGTAATTAAAGAGCCGCTGTTTTCCCCTGCTTCTACTACCAACGCTCCCAGGCTACTCAAACCGGCAATAATCCTATTTCTTTGAGGATAGGTCCATAACCTGGGCTTGGTTTTGGCTGGGTACTCAGAAATAACCAGTCCGCTATTATCTAAAATCTGAGAATACAGCTTTTCATTATCCGGCGGATAAACAATATTTAAGCCATTGCCAAAAACCGCTACCGTTGTTCCACCTGACTGCAAACACTGACGGTGAGCCTCGCTATCCACTCCATACATAAAACCAGAAATAATCACTACTCCCGCCGCCGCCAGAGGACAAACAAGCTGTTCAACCGCTAATTTGCCAGCTCGAGTCATTCGCCTCGAGCCTACTACCGCCAGTGATTTTTTAAAAAGAGCCTGTTTTAACTCCCCCCGATAATAAAGCATTTTAGGCGGAGAAGAGATTTTCCCAAGCAAGGCCGGATATTGCTTGTCCGTTATTTTTACCTTCTTGATTGGGTACTCAGACCAGATTTTCATAATGCCTAATTCTTTCCACCTCCTGATTTTTGTTTAGAACCAAACAAACCGCATCCAGACGCCAACAAGGATGCTTTCGAGCTAAAACTTGATTCTTTTGAATAAATACTTTGGCCATATTTTTTACTCGTATAACTTTTTTACTCGTAATCATTTCCTCGGGTGAACCAAAATTTTCCCCCGTCTTAGCCTTCACCTCCACAAAAACTAAAACTCCATTATCAATCATAATCAAGTCAATCTCCCCAAAGCGGGTATGAAAATTAGAAGCAATGATTTTAAAACCCTTTTTAGTTAAATAATTTTTAGCCGCTTCTTCTCCAACCCTTCCTTTTTGATAATTAAATTGTTTCATCTCTCCAAGATTGTTTCTCCTCGAAGGTGAGCCCTGGCTCCTCCGAGGTGAAACGACTTTACTCTTCAATCCTCATTCTGTATTGCAGGCTTTCGGCCAAATGGGCTTCCGTAATTTCTTTTTCCCCTCCCAAATCAGCAATGGTGCGAGAAATTTTAATTAGGCGAAAATAGGCCCGGGCAGAAAGGCGATAGTTGGCTACCGCTGACTTTAAAAGTCTTTGCACCATTAGACTTAAAGGGCAGAATTTGTTTACCTGCTTATTTCTCATATTGGCATTCACAAAAACGCCTTTAGTTTTGGCAAAACGATGGTTTTGCCGCTTTCTGGCCTGGGCCACTCGTTTTCTCACCACTGATGATTTTTCCAACCCCTTTTTCTTTTTCTCGCTAACCATTAATTTTCCCACCCCAACTGCCGGAACATTTAAATGAAGGTCAATCCGATCCATTAAGGGGCCGGATAACTTACTCTGGTAGCGATTAATTTGCCGAGGAGAACAGCGGCAAACTTTTTTGTAATCGCCTAAAAAACCGCAGGGGCAGGGATTAGCGGCCGCAACCAACATAAATTGGGAGGGAAATTGGGCGCTCCCGGCCGATCGAGAAATATTAATCATCCCATCCTCCATTGGCTGCCGCAAAGCCTCCAGGGTGGAACGGGAAAATTCCGGCAGTTCATCCAAAAACAGTACGCCATGGTGAGCCAAAGAAATTTCCCCCGGATGGGGCTGACTGCCTCCGCCAATTAACCCCACTCGGGAAACAGTATGGTGAGCGGTCCGAAAAGGGCGATTGGTAATTAAAGAGCCGCCCGGAGGAATATTGCCGGTTACCGAGTAAATTTTAGTTACTTCTAAACTCTCCTCTTCATTAAGGCTAGGCAAAATTCCCGGCAAGGCCCGGGCGAGCATTGTTTTCCCCGCTCCCGGCGGACCTTGTAAAAAAAGATTATGCCCGCCGGCGGCGGCAATTTCCAGCGCTCTTTTGGCCTGTTCCTGACCCATAATTTCACTCAAATCAAACTCCGCTTTAACTCCCTTTAAAACAATTTTCGGCTTACTTAACTTTAATTTATCAATTAAGGCTAGGTCATTAAGATGAAAAATCAACTCTTTTAAAGATTTAATTGGAAAAACACTCACCCCTTTAACCACCGCCGCTTCATTAGCGGAATCAAGGGGAATAAATATTTTTTTAATTCCTTCATCCTTAGCCGCTATCGCCAGCAAAAAAGCCCCTTTGGTATGGCGCAAACCGCCGTCTAATGAGAGTTCGCCGTAAAAAAAACTTTTTTCCTCGGGCAGCTTTATCTCTCCCATACACCGCAAAATCCCCACCGCAATTGGCAAATCATAGCAAGACCCCTCTTTGGGAAGATCGGCCGGAGCGAGATTAATAATTACTTTTGCCTGGGGAAAATCAAAACCGGAGTTAGCTAAAGCAGTTTTTACCCTTTCCTTAGCTTCTTCCACCGCCTTATTGGGCAAGCCAATAATACTAAAACCGGGAAAACCCTTTTTAGCGATATTAACCTCAACCTCAATAGGGATTGTTTTTAAACCAAAGTGGGCAGCCGATAAAACCTTGGTCAGCACAAGCTCATTTTAGCACAGCATTTAGAAGCTTATCTACCGCTTGGGGAAATTTTTTGGTTATTTGATAAATCTCACCCGCCATTTTCTGGTCATAAACATGGGAAGACGCATTTCTGGCTTTCAAATATTCAAACCAATTATCTACTTCTTCTATTAACCCTAATTGAGCCGCAGTTCTGATAGTATCTTTGGGGCTAAAAACCGTTATTCCTTTTTGGTCGGCGACAGCCCTCATCAATTTCCAACTTAATTCAAAAGTAAATTCGAAGCGTTGAATTGAAGCATCTTGATTAATCTGGGTTAATTTTAACGCCAGCGCCTCTTTTAACCGCTCGCCAGCTTTTTGCAGTTGATCTATCTGATATTTAATTTGCTTCTCTTTTTTCATTTTTACAAAGGTATAAAATTATTAAGCGCTATTTGTCGAAATTTTTTGCTGGTATTCTTAAAATCGACTAAATCTACTTTATAGGGAATATCGGAATTTTCTAAATCATCTTCTATCTGAAATTTTATTTCTAAAGGCATTTTTTTTTCTCCCCATACTCCCACATCAATATCACTCCAGCGGGAATTTTCGCCACTCGCTCTTGAACCAAAAACGAACATTCGATACTCCTTTTTAGACAAGTATTTATAAAGAATATCCTTGAGTTGTTTTTTTGTTTTTTTATCCAACATCAGTTTAATTTTAACAACTAATCAAGTTACAAATCAAGACCCCTTGACAACAGCCCTATAGTGTGATATATTATCCGCAAGTTAAATTATTAATAGTTAATCGTTTACACGGGCAATGATCAAAAAATTATTTTTCTTTTCTTTCTTGTTAATAGCTGGTTTAGCTTTTTTTACTAAAAATGCCAGAGCCGACTATATGTATGGCAATGGCGAGGTGACTCGTCAAATTATTGTGGATAAAAAACTCAAGCCTGTGTCCTGGAGTAAATGGTACGATAATCTTTCTATTAACGATATTTCCCTTGAGGCTGAAAAGTTGGTTGAATTCAAGATTTTGGTAAAAAACAGCGGCGAGGGCGATTTAGCTGACATCAGTGTAGCCGATACTCTTCCCGGTTCAGTTAACTATCTTTTTGGCGCTGGTGAATACAAAAAAGACAATCATCAGGTAGAATGGAAGATTGATCATCTTAATCCAGGCGAAGAAAAAGAATTTAAACTCCGAGTCCAAATAATTAAATCGGAACAACTTCCCGAAGGCGGCTCTTTCCCGGTAGTCAACCGAGTCAAAGTTATAGCCAATACTGGCGAAACTGACGAAGATACCGCTCAATTCTATATTAAGGGCAGGGTTGAACAATTGCCTGAAGCCGGTATCAACCTCGCTTTAGGTACAATCCTAGCTTTAGGCGCCGCCGCCACTGGCTTTTTGGGTAGAAAATTCGGTCGAGGCGAAATCTTAAGTTAACGATAACTGTACCTTAAAAATATACTCCCTAATCTTTTCTAAAGAATAAGTTTGAGACTAATCAGTTGAGAGCAAATCTAAATGTTTTGCTTTTAGCTCTTGTTCTCAGCAGCACCTTAAAAAACTATTTTTTGACAAAAAACAAAAGATCGCTTTTGTCTAACAGGTGAGAGTTTTGGCAATTTTTAAGCAAGGCAAGGCTGGGCTGATGTTGGAAACCAACATAAATGACCTTTTTACCCATTTTCTTAACTTGGGAAATAGCAGGAATTAAATCAGAGTCAGAGCTAATCAGGTAAGCTTGGTCATACTGATTGCGAAAAGCGCCAACTAAAAGATTAGTAGCCATTTGAACATCAACGCCTTTTTCGTGGTAGTGATTATCTGATTTAAGCAAATAGCCAAACTGAATGGTAAAGCCCTGTTTTTGCAACCGAGTTACTAAAGACTGTTGCTTAGCCATCATTTCTCGCGCTTTTTTATCGGCTTGAGCGGCTCGGATTTTACCAATACAAAAGTATTTCTTGGTTATCCTCGTATTTTTGCAAACCGATTTACTGAAGCCAAGATAATCAAAGTAGAAAAGATTTTTTAGACCCAAGCTTCTTAGCTTGTGATAAAAATTACTGCCATCAATAATGATAATTGATCTTGTTTGTTTCATGAAAAGATAATAACACAAAAAACCCTGCGCACCGGTAAACCGAGCACAGGGGAGATTATGCTTATATTCTAGCAAATTAACAGTTTTTGTCAAGATGAGACCAGTCAGTTGAGAGCAAATCTAAATGTTTTGCTTTTAGCTCTTGTTCTCAGCAGTTTAATAGAATTACACCTCTAAGGTGTGCGAA
>Ga0209121_10002358_pt1 | contig 19289 bp, 18 predicted proteins | sample Cruoilmetagenom3_FD_187292 | JGI IMG/M metagenome (GOLD analysis project Ga0209121, IMG submission 187292) | Oil polluted marine microbial communities from Coal Oil Point, Santa Barbara, California, USA - Sample 3 (SPAdes) (version 2) | ecosystem: Environmental > Aquatic > Marine > Oil seeps ...
CATATAGAACAATTTTTTAGGATATGACTAAAGGCAACTAAGAAAAAATCTTTAATTTTTCTGTCTTTTTCTTCATAAATAATCCGTAAAATTTTACCTAATCTGATTTTATTTTCCTCTGAAAACCAGTAATTGATTCTGTCTAAATGTTTTTCAGGGATTAAAGGCTTGATAGATTTTTTTAATGAATATGTTTGAACGCTGTCCAAATGATTTATTGTGTCTAAAAATTTCTTTATTTTCTTCTCCAGATAATCTGGGTCTATTGGTGTTGATTTTACTTTCGTTATTAGATATGCTATTTTATTTATGTCCGTTCCACTTGCTTTAAAGCCTCTTGATATTGCACTCACTAAAGTAGTTCCGCATCCCATAAAGGGATCGTTTATATGAGCATCAGAGTTATCTATATACTCATCAAAAAGTTTTTCAACCAGTTGAGGAATGAATTTTGCAGGGTAACGATGGTATCTATTTGTCCACTTACCTGTGTCGGAACGTTTATATCCTTCAAATGACCATTCCTTATCAATCTTCTTTTTGCTGAATATATGCAAAATTTCTTCAGGAGATTTTATTACCGTTTGCATTGTTTTCATACAAAAATTTTTCCTTTAATATATCCAAATCGCTATTTTTGTTGGTTTGCCACTGGGATAAAAGCCAAAGAGGATGATTTTCTCTGGTTTATTGTTATTTACTATCATTCTGAAAATTTTCTCTATCAGTTTTTGTTCGTCCACTATCTTATCCTAATAACAAGTACCGATTATATTATAACATTTCTATTTTTATATCAGAAAAATGAAGGTAAGTCAATATCTATTTTGAAACTCCAGACACAAGTTCAACCCTACAAAATTAAGGGAATTAAAATGCGTCTAAAGTCACAAAGTCAAGCACCATCCCCCGGGACTTTTTCCGTCCCCAGGGGGCGTCCACTGGGGTTTATTTGCCGTAGACGGGTAATTGTTCTCTCAAGAGTTCGTAGAGTTTTATATTTTCGGATTTATTCTTATCAACCTTTTGCAACCCAACACATAGCTCACCAAATGTCAATTCTTTTTTAATCGTTTTCCATAGGTCTGTTTCATCTTTAACACGATTTATATTCTCTATTATCTTATTCACCTCCGCCTTTATTGTGGAATCCTCTGAAGGTGTGAGTTTAACCTTATCTTTATTACCCCTATACTTATTTAATTTTTCATGCCTTAAAATTTTCTTTCTATGGTCAAGTATATCATCTTTTAGTGAAACAATTAAATCCATTCCGCCATTTGCTACAATCGTTTTACTCATTGTTGTGGTCATCTGCTCCCTGATTACTTCCCACAGTAATTGTCCCTTCATATTTCCCATTAATCGAGCCATTGCGAGAGAAACACTCAGGATTGCATTCATTCCGAGATTAGCTTTTCTCTGCATAACTTCTATCTGCTCCTCTTTTGTTGCTTTGAGAGACAATATTCCTCTTTCTAGGGCTAATTTCTTTTCCAATTCCAGCAATGACCTATCTATTTCTACAACTTTACCAATTTCATTTATTTTCTTCCCAAGGAATAATTTCGTAATAATATTTTTTACATTATCAACCGCGTTGAGACACCCTTTGCCCTTATATCGTTTTGCCCTTTTCCAGAGTTCAGTAAGTTCAGTATCTCCTTTTTTTGTAATTGCTTCATCGTCAACTTCTTTTCTAAAACGGTATGTTTTATTGTTTTTATGAAGTAGAAATAGGTCCGGATATCTCTTCACAGTCGGACAGTTAGGTGGTATGATACTATCAATAAGATGGATAGCTTCATCCGTTCCTGCAGAGGTTCCGAGTGGAGTGGCACCTCCAAATGAGAAGAGTTTAGAGCACTGTTTGCTTCCAGCAATACCTACCTTTACTTCCACACCAACGGTGGGAATACCTGTATTTGTTGATACCTCGCGGGCTACAATTTCTGTTATAGATAGATTAGCCATCAATGTTTTCACTAATGCTTCTTTTTGAGGTTCTACCTTGACATCTTCTCCTATAGCAAGTTTTCTCTGTAATTCCTTCTCTACCCTTACAACCGTTTCATACTTGCACAATCTTTCAGCATTAGAACCTCCACCTGCTTTCAAACCCAATGAGTTTGAAGCAAGCGCAACATGGGCTTCGAAATCCTCAATGGGTGATTTTGAGCGGTGGGAAACTACCGTTTGTAGATTCTTACCAATTGCAGTAAGTATAGCAAGCACCCCTTCGGTAACTGTACCGATCTGATTGAGTTTAATCAATGCAGTATTAATTAGACCTCTATTCGCTTTTTCTTCTATGGATGAATCCTTTGTCGTTATATTGTCATCACCAATAATATGAATTCTATCCCCGAGTTTTTTCATTATGATTTTCCACCCTTCGTCGTCATCCTCGGCAAAACCATCCTCAATTGAAATTATGGGAAGGTTATTCTCCTCAATAGCTTTTATATAGATATTTAATAGTTCGTCCCTTGCAAGAACAGGATGACTTTCATCCCTCCAGGCTTCATATATGCCTATTTCATCCTTTACACCTGTTGTTTTTCTGTAAGCGATTTCGAGTTCACTTGCTGCTGGGTCAAGAGCCATTGCCACATCCTTACCCGGGATGTAACCACAATCCAAAATAGCCTGCTTTTGCATCCGCCACAATCGTTGGACAGGAAGAATATCACCAGGTTCCTTTTTAATATAAGCGGCGATTCCCCCTTCAGTTCCTATACCTTTTACAGTGCATCCTTCTGAGTTCTCTATAATCTCTTTTAACCTCGTCTGAAGGTTAACTGTCATCTCCTGGGCTTTTTGATAATCTTTTACACTCAAAGGAATAAACATACTCTCCTGAAGACTGATATTACTTTCAGGAAATTCCTTTTCTGTATGACGACCACCCATACCACAGTTCCTGAACTGCCAGGGAATTGCAACTTCCCTCCTTCCTTTAAGAACTATTCTCTGCATCCTGTTATTGACCATTCTATCCTTAACTTCCATCGCCATATCTGTCCAATTCTTGATACTCTCCTTTGCTGTGGCTGTAACTCTTTTCGATTCCTTCCTGGCAGCGGATTCCCTTTCTCTGTATTCCGAGTATTTTCCAGGGTCAGCAAAGATGTAATCAAGAAATCCTACAAGCCCGATTCCAAGAAACAACCTACCAATATACACAGACCATCTAAAATCAAAAACAATCCCTATTGCTAATAACATAATAGCGATAGGTAAAGAAATTATCGCCATCCTTTGACTCGTAGCAGGACCAGCTGCAGAAACGGCTAAATTATAGGGAGCATCTGGATGGTATTCTAAACCGTTCTTTTTAATACCCTTTAGTTTACCGTAGGGAATCCTGACAAAAATCCATAAATACCATACGAATTTTTTGAAGAAGGGTTGAGTTATTCTTTTTCTTGCTTCAGGGAGCAAAGCAGGGTTTAATGCACTCAATCTGACTGCTGCTATATAATGTCCCATCTCATGTATTGCAACACCTATATGGAATGATAAATACCAGAATAATGCAGAAATTATTGTTTCCCTGGATGTAAAGATAAATTTCAGGACTTCTCCCCTTGTGTGAATAAATCCAGGAACGGATAATACAGAGGAGATAAATGCAACATGGAAGGATACAAGAATATGATTGGCAATTACCCATCCTTTACTAAGAGCCGCTCTAATTTTAGGAATATTTTTTGTTTTACCGATATAATTCATTCATTCTCCTTGTAAGAGATTTTGTTTCGGGAAATTCTTTCCCGAAACACCACAAAAATTTGATTATAATATAAAGCACAACTCTTGTCAATAGATAATTTTTATCTTCGTTTATTTCGAGGTTTGTAGAAATGGATTATTCCGAAATTATGAACGTCGAGATTTTTTTTTTTACATCTCTGAATTTTCTTGACTTATTTTATTTTTATGATATTATTTGAAAGTAAAATGTAAATGGAGGGAAACCAGTGATAGAAGAATTCTGGGGACTTAAAGAAAAACCTTTTCTAAACACACCCGATTCGAGATTTCTTTTCCCATCCAATGGATTTGAGGAAGCCCTTGCACGTTTGCTTTATCATATAAAGGAAGTAAGAGGAGGTATTGGGCTTATTACAGGAGATATTGGCTGTGGAAAAACATTTTTATCCTATAGATTACTGGAATCTCTTCCAGATAAAAAATATTGTAAGGCTCTGGTCATTAACCCAAAATTTTCACAAACCCAACTTTTGAGAAATATCTTAACAGGTTTTGGAGAAGAAAAAAATTATAGAACTAGGTATAACAACCTTGTTCGCTTAAAAGAAATACTTGAGAAAAATATTAATGAAGGAAGGGATAATGTTCTGGTTATTGACGAAGCGCAACTGCTTTCCACTAACCTGATAGAAGAAGTAAGATTACTTACGAATTATGAAAAACCCAGAAAAAAATACCTGCAAATTGTTCTATTTGCACAACCCGAGTTTGAGAAAAAAATAAGGAAGATAGAGCAATTTAGTCAAAGGATTCAGGTCAGATATCATCTTGAAGGTATGAGCAGGGATGAAACAAAGGAATATATATTACATCGTATTCATCAGGCAGGTTTGAATCGAGCGAAAATCTTTTCTGATGATGCATTTTTAGAGGTTTATAAAAGGAGTTCGGGGGTTCCAAGAATAGTTAACAATATATGTGAGAATGCACTCTTCATTGCTTTCAGTCTGAACCAAAAGACTATAAATGCTGAACTCATTAAGGAAGTTGGAACAGATTTGGGAATCGGAGTTGGGGATGAAGAAAAGAATTAGTTTTAAGAAAATGCTTGATACCACTGCTAAAAAGCCACGAAAGGCTAAAAAAGCAAAAGTGGTCATACACAAGACCAAAAAAGAGCCAAAGAAAGGTCCCAAAAAGGTTCTAATAAAGGAATCAATTTCAGAGCACAGACCAGAAACGAAAGCGACTTTGGATAAAAAGATTGTTTTATTCAGGCTTGCGAATGAATACTATGGTATCGATGTTTCTACAATAGACGAAATTATAGATATAGAAGTGAGAGAAAAGATTGCGGGGATGCCTGCCTATGTTAAAGGCGTTATTTCCCTCAGAGGGGAGTCGGTGCCCGTTGTATCTCTCTTTAATCAATTCCACCTCAATGGTAGGCCACTTAAGGAAAAAGAGACTATATTGATTACAGGAAAGAATAGTAAAACATATGGAATACTGATAGACGAATTAAAAGGTGTGATAGATATTAAGCCATCATCCATTCTTGATGTCCCAAGGATTTTTCCGGATAGTGAATTTTCTTACCTTAAGGGTATCGTAAGATATGGGGTAGAGATAGCTGCAATTATCGACATAGTGCAGATACTAAATAGTTATAATTTGTGAAGAAAATTTCATAGAAAGGTTTAGGAGGGATTATGAAAAAAGGAAAAATTGCTTGCTATCTTCTGATAGAGAATCTTATCGCTCTTTTCTGTGCGATTCCTATGATTTTTTTCGTCTCTAATGCGTTTTTGTTATCCACTAAAGTAGATATAACGGGATTATATCTTATCCTCTTTTTATTTGGGTGCATACTATCTGTTGTCCAATTCGTTTCACAGCTTTCGTTTCCCAGTCTCCAAAAGCGAAAAGAGGGTGATGATGTAACAAAAGAATGGTTGAGAATGTTAAGAAAACCCTACTTCGCCTCTTTCCATATATTAATTAATTTAATTTTAATCGATTTTATTCTCGTAATCTATGCAGGATTACAATTTTCTCTTAATTTCTCTCTTACCCTTTTGCTCTTTGTGGTAAACCTTGCTGTGATACTATTCTTTACATATCTTTCAATACTTATCGGTGATGTTTTTCTTTATCAACTTTTGCCTCAATATCAAAAGGAGGGTTTACATCTGAGCGGAAAAGAAAAAATGGTTTTTTACACATCGTTGAAGATGAGGTTTGTCTTATCCATTCTTTTTGTCTTTGCGTTTTCGCTCGTTGTTGGAATGTTTCTGGCGGGAAATTTCGCTTTACTCATTTTTGCTGTCATCTCAGTTTTTGCTCTTTGTTTTTTCACCATTTACGATGTTATAAGGAGAATAGAGATGATGGCACATAGTGCAAGAATGCTTGCTGAGGGAGAAACTGATTTGACTATGAGAATATCTATTGCCATACCGGATGAAATCAGTGAAGCTGGTAAAGCATTTAACACATTTATAGAAAAACTTAATAGATTAATAGGTTCTACAATAAAGCTGGAGGATGATATTACAAAAGAATCTAGTTCTATTGCATCGTCAAGTGAAGAACTCAATGCTTCTATTGAGGAAATATCTTCAACGATTAACGAGGTTGCCCATGGTGCTCAGGAGCAATCTACTAAAAGTAACGAAGTATATAAGGAAATAGAAAAGGTTTCTTCTATTGCAAATGGAATCAATACACAGATGAAAATGGCTATGACATCCGCCAGGAAGGCAAATGAGGCTGCATCTACAGGAGCCGAATCATCAATAGCTACACTTAAAAAAATGGATGAGATATACAATAATGCTCAGTCATCATCCATTACAGCCAAAAAACTGGAGGAGGATTCGGAAAAGACCGAGGAGATTCTTCATCTTATTGACGATATCTCCGAGCAAACAAATATTCTTGCTTTAAATGCAGCTATCGAAGCAGCAAGGGTCGGAGAATATGGAAGAGGGTTTGCTGTTGTTGCTGAAGAAATAAGGAAACTCGCAATAGAATCTGCCAATTCCGTAGGGAGGGTTTCTCAATTGATAAATAGCACTCGTCAAGGTATTACAGAGGTGGTGAGGATGATAGAGAATGGAGCGAAGGAGGCAGATGAAGGTAAGGTGCTTGTTGATAATTCAACGAAGGATTTTGAAAAGATTTCAAAAACCGTAACCCTTGTAACTTCTATGATAAATCAGGTTGGCGAATCAACTGCTGAACAGGAAGAGAGTAGCAATCTACTCGTTTCTGCTGTTGAAAAGATTGCCTCAATTGCTTCAGATACAGCAGCAAGTTCCGAAGAGGTATCTGCATCGATTGAGCAGCAAACAGCCTCTACCCAGGAGATGGGTGCAAGTGTTCAATCACTTGCTGAGAAGGTAAAAGAACTGGTTGATAACACCTCAAAATTCAAGGTTTCCAACGAATTGGATTCCGAAACACAAACCAGTAATGAGCAGCAAGGATAGGATACTTATTTGCAGGGTTGATGATTTCTATCTTGGTTTTGAGATTAGTGAGATTCAGCAGGTTATTATAACCAAGAAGGTTAATGTGGATGAAGAGAGAGGGACCATTAACGTTCGAGGGAAACAGACCCCCTTTTTAAACATTTTCAGGTATTTTGATTGTAAGGAAAATAGTGGAAAATTTCTATTAATACTTGGTTCAAAGAAAGGATCTTTTGCCTCTACTGTTTCCAAAATCGAAGGTTTTATTACTTTTGAGCCAGGCAGTGGTTTGGATTTATTGCCAGGGTTAAAGAGTCTTGTTAGAAAGGACTATGCAAAAAGAGTGGTGTTGTTCAATAAATTACCAGTAGTTGTTGTAGATACCCAGAAGATAACAATGGGTGAAGGGGGAAGTCATTGAAGGGGATAATAAAAGAATCTAAAAGAGAGTGAAACGGAAAGGAAGTGCTCCGTTCCTTTACTCATTTATTGGAACGCTCTCTGGCATCGGTTACTTTCCAATTGCTCCTGCAACATTTGCTTCAGTCGTCGTATGCATAGTTATCTGGTTTTTGCTAAGAACCCAGATAATTTACATTTCCATACTGCTTATTCTTTTTGTCCTCGGTGTCTGGATTTCATCCAGACTGGAGAATTTCTGGGGTATAGATAGTAGAAAAATAGTTATCGATGAATCCGTAGGGATGCTTGTTACACTTTACGCTGTTCCTAAAAATATATTCTATTTCATAATAGGATTCGCTCTTTTCAGATTTTTTGATATTGTAAAGCCGTATCCAATAAATGTGTCACAGGATTTGAAAAAAGGCTGGGGTGTTGTAACAGATGATGTAATAGCAGGAATGTATTCAAGTATCCTTCTATGGCTTTTTATCTTTTTACTCCATCGTATATGATGGAGATAATAAGAAAACGAGGGATAGGGAAGGAGGATAATTGGAAGCCATAATTATTGTAATAGGGAATGAAGTGGTTTCTGGATGTGTTGTTGATAGAAATTCTGCTTTTCTTTCTTCCGAGCTTCAGAGACTGGGTATCAGGGTAATAAAGAAGGTCATTATTCCCGATGAAAAGGATGAGATTTTGAAATCGTTACACGAAGGAACGGAAAGGGCTGAGCTTATAATATTAACAGGTGGGCTTGGACCAACCCATAACGATATTACGAGGAAAACCGTATCATCATTCCTCAAAAGAAGATTAATATTGAATGATAAACTTCTCACTAAACTGAAAGAACATTTTGCTGAAAAGGGAATAGAAATGCCACAGGTTTCTACTTCCTATGCACTCGTTCCCCAGGGTGCAACAATTCTTGATAGCACTATTGGAGCCGCTCCTGGATTCCTCTTCGAGGAAAAGTTCGGAACGATTATCCTCCTGCCAGGAACGCCGTATGAAATGGAAGCCATTTTTAATAAATCTGTTCTTCCATATCTCCGGAAGAAAGAGAAGAAAATTATCCTTTCACAAACCATTCATACTACAGGAATTTCAGAAGCAGAACTTTATGAAAGGTTAAAAGGCATAAAAAAAATGGAAAACGTTGTTTTCCTGCCTCTCTCTACAGGTATAGATATAAGGGTTATACAAGAGTCAGATACGACCGAAAATGCAAGGGATGAACTTTTAAGTATAACAGATTCCATTATAGATAAACTTGATGATTTTTATTATGGCTCCGACAATGAAACACTTGAGATTGTTGTTGGAATCCTACTTTCAATGCGTAGAAAAAAACTTGCAATTGCGGAATCCTGCACTGCTGGACTTCTTATGAAGAGAGTAACAGATGTCCCAGGGAGTTCAAACTATTTCGTTGGAGGTGTGGTTACCTACTCCAATGAAGCAAAAATCCGTATTCTGAAGGTAAATAAGGAATATATAAAAAGGAAGGGGGCTGTTAGTGGTAAGGTTGCAGAGAGAATGGCGGAAGGTGTGAGGAAATTGCTGAAGGCAGATTATGGGGTTTCCATAACAGGTATTGCGGGCCCATCAGGAGAGATGAAAGAAAAACCTATTGGTCTGGTCTACATTGGTATTTCTGACGAGACATCCACTATTTCAAAGGTTTATCATTTTACCGGGACGAGGGAAACCATAAGAGAACAATCCGCACAGGCTGGGCTCGATTTACTCCGCAAGAAACTACTCGGGATGGAAATAGGAAATAAGAAAAAATAGTTAAGGGAAGAAGAAATAATGAGGACATTTATTGCTATAGAAATTCCAGAACATATCCAGAAGAAAACATTCTTACTTACAGAGAAGATTCCACCCACTTACGTACGGATAAAATGGGTGAAACAATTTAATATCCATCTGACATTACTCTTTCTTGGAGACGTTGATGAGACTAATATGGAGATGATTAAAGAGGGATGTTTGTCGGTTTCAAGCAGTTATTTCGGTTTTGATATGGCTCTATTGAATAGTGGTGTTTTTCCAAATTTCCGAAAACCGAGGATTATCTGGGTTGGTATCTCGCCTGATTCGAAGACCAATCTTGTGCATCTTGCAAATTTACTGCGAGAAGCACTAAGTTTCTTGAAGATTGACGAAAGAAAGGGTTTCAGTCCACATATCACTTTGGGGAGAATAAAAAACATCTATAATTTACTTTCATTAAAAGACTCCATCGAACAAATATCGTTCAAAACAGAAAAATTTCCTGTTAAGGAGATAACCATTTTCAAAAGTGTACTAAAACCCGATGGACCCATCTATACACCAATGGCAAAATTTCCACTTAGGCTCTAGTAAATGAAACCACTAAAAATCTCTGTGAATCTGTGGTTAGGGTTCCCCGCCTGCCAAAGCAAACCTTGTGCGGCGGGCAGGTCTGTGGTGAATCTTTTCCAGGAATTTAATATTTTGAAAGGAGTGTATTTATGAATATTTTCGGAGTGCCTGCGAAGGAATATAGAAAGCGGAGAGAAAATTTAATAGGAAAACTTCCTGATAAATCTGTTGCAATTATTCCTTCCAATATAGATGCTTTATTAAGCATAACACCATACAGACAGGCGAGTAATTTTCTTTATTTTACTGGATATGAACGGGATAAATCTATACTGATACTTTTCAAAAATGGTAAAATGAAAAAGTCATTTTTTGTTACGGAAGAGAATGACCCAACGATGGAACTATGGGTTGGAAAAAGACCGAAATTGGATTACATTAGAGAACATTATTTATTTGATAATGTTATACCAGCAAAGAAATTTAATAGTTTTCTCTCGCGACTTCTTAAAAATTCTGATAATTTATATTTTTACTTCCCACCTGAGCCGATGGAAATATTAGGACAGGAAAGGATTTTATCAAACAAGTTGAAAGAAAAATATCCATATCTTGCGGTACAACCTCTATTACCCATTATTTCAAAATTAAGAAGGAAAAAGTCTAAGAGCGAGATAAATCTTATAAAAAAAGCCATCGAAATTACAAGGGAAGGTATATTAAATGGAGTAAAGGAGATAAAACCCGGGAAATACGAATATCAAGTCCAGGCTGCGCTCGAATATGGCTTCAGGTATAATGGTTCAAGGAACAATGCATTCTCGTCTATTATTGCATCCGGTATAAATTCTACAATCCTGCACTATTCGGAAAATAATTCGAGGATTCCGGAAAATGGGGTAATCTTGTTCGATGTTGGTTCAGAATACAATTACTATGCGAGTGACATATCAAGAACATTTCCGACTTCAAGGAGGTTTTCAAGAAAGCAAAAAAATATCTATGAGGCTGTTCTTGATGCTCAGAAGGTAGTGATTAAGAGGATAAAACCCGGTAAAACTTTTAAAGATTTGAATGAACTTACTGTCAAACTTTTATCCAAAGCAATGCTCAAATTAAAATACATTAAGGACAAAAAGGATATCGTAAAATATTATTATCATGGCGTCAGCCACCCCATTGGTCTTGACATACATGACCTTTCCGATAACAATATTTTAGAGGTTGGAGATGTAATCAGCTGTGAACCAGGGCTTTATGTCAGAGAGGAAAAAATTGGTGTGAGGATTGAGGATGATATACTTGTTACGAAGGAAGGAGCACAGGTACTATCAGATAGTATACCAAAAGAAATAAATGATATCTATAATCTCTTTTAGAAATAGCACAGGATTCGGTATGACAGAACAGTGGCACCCTGTTCAGAATGACAACTTTCCGTAGAGGAATAACATTAGGAGAGCAAATAACCATACAAAAACCACTGGTGGAATAAGATGTCTGTAGATTTTGCCAAAATCCGCCTTGAAATATTCCTTTGTTAAGACGAGACAAAGGTGGACAGGTGAGAGTAAAACACCTGCAAAACCACTTGCATAAGAAAACATAATATAAGGTAGATTTAGACCATTTTGAAGGAAGAACGGAAGAAGTATAGAAAAGGAGACGCCGACATAGGCATGGTTTATACCTGTAAGAAGACCGACGATAAAAGGAGCTGTAAAGAGAAGAAGCCATAGAGAACAACCCTCTGGACTGAGGCCTCCGGTGATTGAATTGATTGCACCGGTATTGAGTAATATACTCTTAAAAAACATAACCGAGAAGAGAAGAATTATTGTTCTATAATCGAATGCCTGTTTGATGGCATCTTTCCAGGCATCCTTACTGAGGTGTGTTAGGAGTGATACAAGCACTGAAACACCTGCCATAATATATAAGACATTTATCTTAAAGAAAAGCACGAGGGTAATGATTATGATAAGGTGCCAGGTGGAGCATAAGAGGTTCTTTAAACCATCCACCTTTTTTGTAGTAGAAGATTTTTCTTTGAATGGTATCCTTTTTAGTCCAAAAATGAGACCTGCAAGAATAGCTACAAGGCTTAGAGGAAATTGGAATCGAGCAATGACGAAAATAGGTACTCCTATTATGGTGGATGTGAGTATTAACCCGGGATAGAGGGGCCAAAAATATTCCCAAACATGTCTGAACCAGTAGTTAAGAAATGTTTTTTGAGCAGGTTTCAACCCAAACGTAATTGCGGACTGCTGCACCATTGGTGCTGAAACGAGTGCTCCTCCCGGCATCGGGAGTAGCCCAATTACTGATGAGGGTATTACCAAAGAGAGACGATTGTCCGGAACCAGACTATTGAAACCATTCATCATCCTTGAGAGGTCGCCTCTTTTTTCAAGAAGTGCTCCAAAATACTTTATAAAAATGACGGTTCCAACAAGAGTAAGTGTATCCGTACTGGATACTGATTGAACGAATGTAATGAAGAATTCCTTTACCCCTATTCGAAAAAGTATAGCGGCAAGAATACTACCTGTAAAGATTACCAGACCTATGTCTATATGAAATTTTATAAGGATAATTATGACAATCAGAATAATCAGAAGATAGAGTATGGGTAACATTATGAGATGGGAAGGTTTATCCTATCGATGATTTTGGTTATAATTTCTTCTGTACTCTTATTTTGTTCGACAGAAATGAAACTTATTCCTGCATCTTTTGCAGCTAACCTATCAGGGGTACTATCACCTATGAATAACACCTCTTTTTTTTCGAGGTTAATCCTTTTAATTGCAAGCTCCAATGGTTTTCCCGAAGGCTTCCAGACTCCATCGTCTCTTGTGACAATTCCATCGAAGGTGAGATTCCACTTATTTAACAAATACTCCACATTGTTACATGAGTTGTTTGTAACAATTGCTTTTTTGATTCCTTTATCTGAGAGAAAGACAAATATTTTTTTTGTCCATTTTTTTAACCGTGCTTTCTGGGTTGCTTGGTTTTCAAAGGTTTCAAGTATCTTGATTGCCTCATTTCTGGGCACACCATTAAGATTGTTTATATATGTAAGAATAGGTAAGTTTTTGACACCGAGTTTTCTTCTTATGAGATTCCAGTCGTAGTGTGAATCAACGAGTGTCCCATCGAGGTCAAATATAATTCCCTTAAGCATCAGTGGATCTTGAACGGATTATCAAACAAGTTTCTCAAGTATTTTATCAGGTATGTCGAAATTGGAATATACATTCTGCACATCTTCCTGTTCTTCGAGTGCTTCCATCAGATTGATAATTTTACTAGCACTATTTTTATCGTTAATTTTTACTGTAGACTGTGGAACCTTTGTAATTTCCGCTTTCAACACCTTAAAGTTTTCTTTTTCTAAAGACTCTTTTACGGATTCAAATGATAATGGGTCTGTAGTTATTTCATAGATATTGCCCTGAAGTGAAACATCCTCAGCTCCACCTTCGAGAGAAACCTCAAGCAGTCGGTCTTCATTTATATCATCTCTTTTTATATGGACAAGACCCTTTTGGTGAAAAATCCAGGTAACGGAGCCGCTTTCACCCATATTTCCACCGAATCGTGTCAGTATTCGTCTTATATCAGCAGTTGTTCTATTCTTATTGTCCGTTAATGCTTCTATAAAGATAGCAACGCCGTTAGGCCCATAGCCTTCAAAATGTGCCTCTTCATATGTTGTTCCTGGAAGTTCTCCTGTCCCTTTTTTCATAGCCCTTTCAATATTAGACTGAGGCATGTTCTCCATTTTTGCATTTGTAATAGCAGTTCTCAATCGAGGATTTGAATCTATATCACCACCCCCTTGCCTTGCAGATACCGTAATCTCTTTTATCAATCGGGTGAAGACCCTCCCCCTTTTTGCATCCGTCTTTTCCTTTTTTCTTTTTATTGTACTCCATTTCGAATGTCCACTCATAAAACCTCCTTATTCCCTCTGTGGTCCTGGGAAAAGAGTAACCACAGATTAGCACAGATTTTCACAAGATATTTTAGTTTCTTTTGTTTATTTAGTTTATCTGGTTTGTATGGTTTTGTGTCCTTCATTTTACAATAAAATTTTTCTTTCTGTGTTAATCTTGTGTAATCTTGTGGTTTCTTTTGTTTTCATAATATTTTTCCACTTCCTCCTTTGCGGATTAAGGGAATTCCCTTTTTGCAAAGGGGACAATTTTCAGGTGTGTAGTTTTCTACACTCGTTTTGTAAACAGCAAAGAATGGATAAGTAAAATCAAGGGGGTTCTCACTTCTATCGATAAGTACTGAAATACCTGTAACCTTTCCCTCTAATTGTAAGACTGCATCAATCGTTGCCTTTATTGAACCACCTGTTGTCAATACATCATCAACCACTAAAATCCTTTCTCCTTTCTCTATACTTGAACCCCTTTTTACTATCCTCTTTTCATTACTTTCTTTTTCCGCAATACCAACATAAGTACCCAATTGCCTTGCTACCTCGTATGCAATTATTGCTCCACCTATTGTGGGACCTATAACCTTATCTATCGTATATGTTGAAAAAAACATTGCAATTTTTGAACAAAGAAGGGCAGAAATTCGAGGATTTTCAAGAATCATAAACTTTTCAAAATACAATCCGCTATGAAGGCCGGATGTTAATAAAAAGTGTCCTTTCTGAATTACACCGTTATCAGTTAGAAGTTTTTTTATTGTTTCGCTCATCTTCACCTTCCTTTATTTCTTCGATAACTTCCAGAGCTATCTTTTCGGGTTCTTTACTATTGATGATAGGTCTTCCTACAATGATATAATCAGCCCCGTTTTTTATTGCTTGTTTTGGTGTAAGAACCCTTTTCTGGTCGAACTTTTCCGTTCCTTTTGGTCTTATTCCAGGGGTAAGAACAATAAAATCGTCTCCGCATATTTTTCTTATTTTCTTTATTTCAAGAGAAGATGCAACGACTCCGTCCAATCCAGCACTTCTTGCAAGTTCTGCAAGTCTTTCAACCTCCTCATCAATGGTTATTTTGGGGGTTCCCAGAACATCTCGAAGGGATGCTTCGTTTATACTTGTTAGAATGGTTACACCAAGAACAAGTGGTTTTTTCTCTTCATTCCAAAGTACCTTGACAACACTCTCCATTAACTCGAAACCTCCCAGTGCATGTATGGTGAAAATATCGACATCGAGTTTTATAAGTGTCCCCACTGCCTTTGTAACGACGGACGGAATGTCAAAATACTTAAGGTCTAAGAAGACCTTGAATCCCCGTTTTTTTACCTCTTCTACCGCTTTCAGACCAGAGGAGGTGAAAAGTGCACAACCGATTTTATAGAATTTTACACTGGAGCCCAGTTTATCCATAAGTGTTTTTGCCTCTTCAAGTGTCGGAACATCAAGAGGTACTATCAAACGTTCTTCAGACATTATCTTCATACTACCTCCTTATAATCCTTATTTCAACTTTTTCTTTGCCATCTATACCGATTTTCTTTGCTGCGCCCAGGGAAAGGTCAAGAATAACCCCCTTTACAAATGGTCCCCTGTCGTTTACCCTCACTTTTACACTCTTTTTATTTGAGAGGTTTGTGACAATAAGGGACGTTCCGAAGGGTAATGTTCTGTGAGCACAGGTCATCTTATACATATCGAAAGTCTCTCCCGAAGCAGTTTTCTTTCCATGAAAACCAGGACCGTAGTAAGTAGCGTAGCCGACGATTATATCTTTTGTGTTACTACCAAACCTCTTTGATGGAGTGCAGCTGAAGCTGATGGTATAGATTAGTAATAATAGAACAAATTTTTTAATCCTCATTTTTCTATGATACCTATAATCTCTTTTATATTCTTTATTTTTTTCTTTTCCAAAAAATGCTTTATTCCGTCAAGAATTTTTAGCGAAGCATGGGGTTCTCTAAATGTAGCAGAGCCGATCTCGATGAGGGATGCCCCAGCCATAAGGAATTCCAAAGCGTCTGTGGAATCCATAATTCCTCCACCTCCGATGATAGATATATTTGTATTTCTGGCGACATCCCAGACTGCGTAGAGTGCCATGGGTTTAATAGCAGGTCCGGAAAGACCGCCACTAAAACCACCGAGTTTTGCTCTCCTTAACTCTATATCAAGAGAAAGCCCCATATAAGTGTTGACGAGAGAAATGGCATCTGCTCCGTTTTCTTCGGTTGCTTTTGCGATATCTACTATGTTTGTAACATTCGGCGTCAATTTTACAATTAGCGGAAGTGATGTTTTCTTCCGTACGCTTTTTACGATTTTCTTCGTTGTTTTTACATCTTGTCCAAAACTCATCCCTCCCTTTTTTACATTTGGACAGGATATATTGACTTCTATTGCGTTTACAGAGTTTTCCAGTTTTTCAGCGAGCATTCCGTACTCTTCCCATGTCTCGCCAGCAATACTTGCTATAATATTTGTCTTGAAACCATTAATTTCTGGTAAAATCACTTGAAGGAAATTATCAATTCCAGGATTTTCGAGTCCAATAGAATTGAGCATACCGCACGCTGTTTCAACCACTCTTGGTGGTGGATTCCCCGTTTTTGGATTGATTGTAATGGATTTGGTTATAATACCACCAAGCTTCGAAATATCCAATATGTTCTTCATAATAAGACCATATCCGAAGGTTCCCGAAGCAGTAAGAAGGGGGTTTTTAAATTTTAGGCTATCTATCTTCGTTGAGAGCTCATTCGTCAAATTTCTACCTCTGTGCTCTGAAAAACGGGACCATCTTTACAGATAGTCAGAAAACTTTTTCCATCCCTTTTCTTTACACTGCATCCAAGACAAAGACCGATGCCGCATGCCATTCTTTCCTCAAGTGAAACATAGACAGGAATTCTTTTCTCCTCTCCCATTTTTATGATCTTTTTTAACATTTCTCTTGGACCACAGGAGTATATCGCGCATTTTCTCTGTTTTCCCTTTTTTATCAAATGGAGTAAAGCATCCTGTGGTTCACATTGCCAGCCTCTTGTGCCATCATCGGTTACAAAGACGATTTTTTTACCAAAATCCTTCTCTAACATTGACCCCAAAAATGAAGCAGTCCTCTCTCCGTAAATCAAAGAGAAATCTGCTTTTTTGCTCTTTAGTCTTTTTGCCAGAAACCAGAGTGGAGCGATTCCGATACCACCTGCAACAAGTATAGGGTAAAGATTCTTGTTAATAGAAAAACCGTTTCCTAAAGGGCCCAATATACTAATTTTTTCGTTCTTTCTTTTTTCTGAAATCATCCTTGAGCCACTGCCGACAATCTTTAATAGTATTTTTATTCTTTCTTTCTTACATTCGAATATACTGTATGGTCTTCTGAGAAAAGGGTCATAGGTTTCACAACTTTTAATCATTACGAATTGTCCAGGTTCTGCTTTACCGTCAAACCCTGGAAGATAAAACTCGAGTAAAGAGATACGATCATCAAAAAGACGGTTACCGAGGACGGTTGCCTGGAAATCATCGAGTCTTTTCATAAAATTTCCTATCGCTCTACAGATGGTTCTTTGTTCGGTTCGTCTTCATTAGTTACTTTATCGCCTACTCCCTGCTTTACTCCGAGTCTTTCTATAGCCCTTGAAGCTGCGGATGCGTATTTTGTTTCTGGAAACTTTTCTACTATGGAGCGGTATGTGGTGAGTGCACTTTGAAAATCCTGTTTCTTATTCTCGTATAAATAGGCAATAGCAAGAGCTGACTTGGGTGCAAAAGGGCTTTCAGGAAAACTATCAAGAACATTACAGTATTTCTTTAATGCACTATCTGGAGCACTTTTTTCGAAAAGGTATACTTCGGCAAGGAGGAAAATAGTTTTTGGTATATCTGTACTGGTGTCAGGGTTTGTTAGTATTTCCGTATATGTTTTTATTTCCTTTAAGACATTATTTTTTTTGAAGGCAAGATTCCGAATCTCCTCTTCTGGATTAAGTTTTGATACATTATCATAGGAAGCGATGGCTGATTCTATATCGCCAATCCTTTCTTCATAGATTAATCCTTTTTTGTAAAAAGCCTCTGCTGCATAGGGTCCTGAAGGATAAATGGCTATGAAGTTTTCTAATTCATTAAATGCATTATCTATGTCATTATTCTCAAGATAGACATTTACCATTTCGAAGGTTACCCCTGCAATTTTTTCCTGAGCATTACTTTTTTCTGAAATGCTTTTGAGGATTGAAAGTCCCTCTTTGGTATTTTTCGTTTTTATAAGAACAACAGCATATTTTTCGTCAATGTCATTTTTATCTTCGCTCTTCTTTGCAATGGCACGTGCTTTTGTTAGCACCTCTTTTGCTTTCTTTAGACTATCATTTTCCATATAGACATTCCCCATTAAAAGAAGTACCCTTGGTAGATAAAGACTTTTGTTATATTCTTTCGCAAAATCCTTCCCTTTTTTCAGCAAGGTATCGAATTCCTTCTTTTTAAAATGGGTTTCAATAATTCCTAAGTAGGCAGCATCCTTCAGTTTTTTATCTTCCATCATGAGAATCTGATTGAAGGAGCCAATTGCAGGGTTATAATCCCCCATTTGAAAATAGGTCAATCCTGTCAGATAGAGGGCTTCACTTAGGAACGGGCTTTCTGAATAATAGATAATTATTTCCTCGAACTTTCTTAACGCCTTGTCAAATTCACCCTTTTCAAGATAAGCTTTCCCCATAAGAATTATTGCATCATCGACCCACCTTGATTCTGGGTGATATTTTATTATCTTTCCACATTTTTCTATTACCCTATCCAGAAGTTCTTTTGGAGCTTGTCGATTGGAAGAATTCAATTTCGCTTTCATTGCACTTGAGTAGGATGTCTTTGCATTATAGAAGGTATTGAAGTATGCGCAGTTGGTTAATATTAAACAGAGTGCAGTAACTGCTATGTATCTCTTATATCTCATTTAGTATATCCTTTTTATCATTCTTTTTTACATCTATTATTATATTTTATCATTTTTTTTATTTTCTGTCAAGAGAATTTAACGAGGTTACTGAAAAAGTATAGAATATGGCACTCTGCCCTGGATCTAAGCGGAGCGGAAGGCAGAAAAGGGACTTTTTCAGCAACCCCAGTTTTTTTTCTTGACAAATTTAAAATTTCTCGTATAATAAGACCAAGAAGGACTTGATGCGATATGCAAAATAAAAAAAATAAAAGGAGGAATAATGAAAAAAAGAATGGTAATTTTTGCTCTTCTCTTTATCTTTTTTGGTTTATCGTTTGTGTATAGTTATTTTGATTCCAGTCAACCTCCCCATATTACTCCGCAGATGGCAGATAAACCCCATACCCAGTATAAATTCCAT
>Ga0209121_10002359_pt1 | contig 19285 bp, 16 predicted proteins | sample Cruoilmetagenom3_FD_187292 | JGI IMG/M metagenome (GOLD analysis project Ga0209121, IMG submission 187292) | Oil polluted marine microbial communities from Coal Oil Point, Santa Barbara, California, USA - Sample 3 (SPAdes) (version 2) | ecosystem: Environmental > Aquatic > Marine > Oil seeps ...
CACAGGCGCACGGGCTCTGCCCACAGGCGCACGGGCTCTGCCCACAGGCGCACGGGCTCTGCCCACAGGCGCACGGGCTCTGCCCACAGGCGCACGGGCGAGGTTCGCCCGCCCGGGACAGTTAGCGGTAGCATTAGCAAAAACAACCACTTGACCCCCCGTCCGAGTTCGCCCACCCGTCGCCCGAAGTGCCGGACGGGCGCCCAAGACCTCGGGGTTCACCCCCCGAGAGGGTAACGCACATAGGCGAAGGCGGAGCTGTCCGGCGCCCAGGACGGCACGTTGATCGTGCCCTGGCCGCCGGTGAAGCCGTCGATGTCGGAGATCCCGCTGCCATCGGGTCGCATGGTGCGGATCAGCACGTCGCGGTCTTCCGGGTGGCTCTCGGTGTCCGGCGGGTAACTCAGATAGGCCACAAGGCTGCCGTCTGGGGCGGGGTGGGGGAACCAGTTGACCCGCGCGTCGTGGGTGATCTGGACGCAAATGGTGCCGTCGAGCGGTTTGTGGAAGATCTGAGCATGGCCCGGCGCTGCCCCCGCGGGTTCGGCGTTGAACCACAGCGCGTCGCCCTCGGGCGAAAACTCCGGGCCGTCGACCAGCCTCGTGCCCTCGGTATGCACGCTGTCGTCGCCGCCCGCAGCCGGGATCGTCCAGATCCGGGTCATCAGCCGCCCGGCGTGCAATTCGAGCCCGACATAGGCGAGCGTCGTGCCATCGGGTGAAATACCGTGGAGGTAGTGCCGGAAAGCGTAGGCCGCGGGGCGGTCGTTCGACACCCGCAAGGGCGTGCCGCCTTCGAACGGCAGGCGGTAGATATGGCCGTCCTCGGAGGTGACGAAAATCCAGCGCCCGCCCGGGGAGATCACGTGGTCGTTGTTGATGTCCTCGACCGGGGAGGTGTCGATCTCGGTCGTCGTGCCGGTGCCGGCCTCGGCGCCGCCTGCAGTAATCCTGTAGAGCTTGCCACCGCCGTTCACGATCAACCAGCGCCCGTCCGGGCTCCAGTTCGGCGCTTCGATCCGGCGGTTGGTGGTGCCGACCAACCATTGCGCGGTGCCGTCGCGGCTGGTGACGATCAGTTCGGCGCGTTGCCCGGGGGCGAGCGGTGCGGCGGCGGGGAAATCGGTGGCTGGCAGGGAAGGCACGGGAGGTCGCTGCTTTGCCGGTGTGATCGTCGCACTGCCCGAAGGCCGTCGGTCCGACGGTAGTTCAGCCGGTGCCCGGGCTCAAGAGGTCAGCCGGTGCTCAGGCTCAAGGCGGCGAAGCACGGGCGCGCGGCCCAGAATGCATATGCCCGGTCCCGACCGTGGCCCGGATGCGCCGTTTCTACCAATTGCGCCACGGGTGGTTTTGACCCCGGGTCGGGCCGGGAGTATTGTGCGCTCGGACCGCCCGCGAGGGATTGGGCGGAAATGGGTGTATCAACCCCCGGGGGCACTTACATGGCGCAAAAATTTCCCACCTGGGCGGCCTGGCTTGCCGGCGGCGCGGCTGTCATGGCCGCGGCCATTGGCTATATCGTCCTGGTCCAGCCTTTCGACCGCGACGGCTCGCCAATCGGTGCGCCAGTCGGGGCGACGGACGGTGCGACGGACGGTGCGACGGACGGGGCGACGAACGGGGCGCAACCGCCCGCCGCGGCGCTGAGCCCACAGGAAAGCGACCCGGTCGCGTCTTCGGACGCGGTTCCGCCCGCGGCAGAGGGCGCGAAAGAGGCCGCGCCCGAGACAGCGGCGGAGGCGCAACCGCCGATCGCGCCCGCGCCTGTGGAACCGGAGGCCGGAACCGATATGGCGGCGACGCCCGATCCGGCCGAGCCCGGACCAACACCCGGAGACGCGCGCGCAGCCGAAGCCCCGCAATCGGCGCCGGTCCCTTCGGATACCGATACCGATGCCGCCGAGGTCGCGGCTGAGTCCGCCGAGGCTGAGGCTGAGGCTGAAGTCGCTGAGCCGTCGGTGGCCGGCGACGCCGTGCCGGCAGCACCCGAAGCGATGGTGCCACCATCCTTCGACGTGGTGCGGATCGAGCCCGATGGCGGCGCGCTCGTGGCCGGCCGTGCAGACCCGCGAGCGCAGGTCTCGGTGCTGGTCGATGGCCAGATGGTCGCCCAAGGCGAGGCCGACAGGGCAGGCAATTTCGTTACCATGTTTTCCCTGCCGCCGGTCGATGCGACCCGGGTGATGACCCTGGAAGCGACCCCGGCCGAAGGCTCGGGCGATGCCGCGCCCGTCTTGGCCGAGCAGAGCGTCATCATCCAACCGGCGACCCGTACAGCGCCCGCCGGCGGTGAGGCTGTTGCGGCGCTCACACCGCCCCCTGCCGCCCCCGCCGGCCGCACGCCGCCGCCGCAACCGGCGGACGACGTGGCGCCCCCGGTCGATGACGCGGTCCCAGTCGGCGACGCACCGGACGCCGCGCCGGAAACCTCCGCGGAGGCCGCACCCGAGTCGACCCCGGAGACGAGCCCGGAGACGAGCCCGGGCATCGCGGTCGCCCCGTCGGCGCCGGGGGCCCCCGCGTCTGCGCCCGCGCCTCAGCCGGACAGCGCGCTGGCCAGCGAAGCCGTGACCGAAACCGCGCCCGGTGCGCCGCAAGAGCCCGCCACAGTGCCCCTGGCGGCCGAAACCGCGCCGGCCGCCACCGCGCCGGCCACCCCGCCCTCCACCGACGAGGCCGCGCCGGACCGGGTCGCCGTTGCCAAGACCGCCGCGCCGCGCCTGCTGCTCGCCGGACCCTCGGGCATCCGGGTGATTCAGGACGGCCTGCCCTCCGCCCAACTCACCATCGACGCGATCTCGTATGACGATGCCGGCGAAGTGGCGCTCTCGGGCCGGGGGCTTGGTGAAACGACGCTTCGCATCTACCTCGACAACGCGCCGGTGCGCACCGCGGTGATCCGCGAAAACGGCCAGTGGCGTGCGCCCCTGCCGGCGATCGACAGCGGCATCTACACGCTCCGGATCGACGCGGTCGCCCCGGATGGCAGCGTGACGACCCGGGTCGAGACCCCGTTCAAACGCGAAAGCCCCGAGGTGCTTGCGGCCGCCGAGGCCAAGACCGAAGCCGCGGCCGCAGAGGGCCGGGTGCTCACGGCGGTGACCATTCAGCCCGGCAACACGCTCTGGGGCATCGCCGACCGGCGCTACGGCGACGGGTTTCAATACGTGAAGATCTTCGAGGCCAACCGCGAGTTCATCCGCGATCCCAACCTGATCTACCCGGGCCAGATCTTCACCCTGCCCAAGGACAACCCGGCCGCGCAGACCGGTGCCGCGACGGAGTGACCGTCGGACGCAGGCGGTCGGCCGCGTGGCTCTCTGGTCATTGCCGCCGATCGGGCCTACCTATAGCGCTTCGAGAAAACAATGAATCGCCAATACCCTGCCACGCCTCCAGCGTTCTCGGGATAGTGGCGATCCCTTTTGGCTCGACGAATTCTCGAAACGCTTTTGGGAGCACCCAGCAGGAGGCCAGGTATGAGACGAGGCGGCGGACGCACGACGGTTTCTGACGCGATGGCGTCGGGCAAGCAGGCAGGGCAGGGCTGGCGGACGATCCGCCGCGTGGTGCCCTATCTCTGGCCTGAAGGGCAGACCGAGGTAAAGGTCCGGGTGGGCGTTGCGATGGCTATGCTGCTCATCGCCAAGGTGGTGGCGGTGGCGACCCCCTTGTTCTACGCCGCGGCAGTGGACGCGCTGACCGGCGAGGAGAGCGACAGCGCTGCCTGGATGCTGGCGATCGGGGCCGTGGGGCTCACCGTCGCCTATGGCGGCGCGCGCTTCTTCGCGGTGGGGTTCCAGCAATTGCGCGACGCGGTCTTCGCCAAGGTGGCGCAGCGGGCGCTGAGGGCGCTCGCACTCGAGACTTTTGAGCATATCCACGCGCTCTCCCTGCGCTACCACATCACCCGCAAGACCGGCACGCTCAGCCGGGTGATGGAGCGCGGCGTGAAGGGGGTGGAGTTTCTGCTTCGTTTCCTTCTCTTCAACATTGGCCCGCTGTTCCTTGAATTGTTCATGGTCGCGACGATCTTCTTCGTGTTGTTCGACGTCTGGTACCTCGCCGCCGTAGTCGCCACGATCGGGGTCTATGTGCTGTTCACCTTCAAGATCACCGAGTGGCGGGTGAAGATCCGCAAACAGATGAACGACCTGGATCAGGAGGCGCACCAGAAGGCGATCGACTCGCTGCTCAACTTCGAGACGGTGAAGTACTTCAACGCCGACCGGCGCGAAGCCGAGCGCTACGACGCCTCGATGGCAGGCTACGAGGACGCGGCGATCCGCACCTCGCAATCGCTCGCTTTCCTGAACGCAGGCCAAAGCTTCATCATCACCGCAGGGCTTGTGGCGGTGATGGCGTTGGCGGCCGTGGGCGTGCAACAAGGGCGTCTCTCCACCGGCGATTTCGTCATGGTCAACGCCTACATGGTGCAGATCACCATGCCGCTGAACTTCCTCGGCTCGGTCTACCGCGAAATCCGCCAGGCCTTGGTCGACATGGGCGAAATGTTCGACTTGCTCGAACAGCCGGCCGAGGTTGTCGACAAACCGGACGCCCCGGCGCTCGAGGTGAACGGCGGGCACGTGCGCTTCGAGGCGGTCGAGTTCGGCTACGATCCGGCACGGCCGATCCTGCTTGGGATCGACGTTGATGTGCCGGCGGGGCAGACGGTGGCGCTGGTCGGGCCCTCGGGGTCGGGCAAGTCGACCATCGGGCGGCTGTTGTTCCGGTTTTACGACGTGTCGGGCGGCCGGGTCATGATCGACGGGCAGGACCTGCGCGACGTGACCCAGGACAGCGTGCACGCAGCCATCGGCGTGGTGCCGCAGGACACGGTCCTGTTCAACGACACGATCCGCTACAACATCGCCTACGGGCGGGCCGGCGCCAGCTTTCCCGAGATCGAGGCGGCGGCCAAAGCGGCGAAGATCCACGATTTCATCAATTCGCTTCCCGATGGCTACGACACCACCGTCGGCGAACGCGGGTTGAAGCTCTCGGGCGGCGAGAAACAGCGGGTGGGGATCGCGCGCACGCTGCTCAAGAACCCGCCAATCCTGTTGCTCGACGAGGCGACCAGCGCGCTCGACACCGAAACCGAGCGCGACATCCAGGTCAGCCTCAAGGCGATGGGGGAGGGGCGCACGGTCATCACCATCGCCCACCGGCTGTCGACCATCGTCGATGCCGACCGGATCGTGGTGCTGGAAAACGGTGTGGTCAGTGAAGAAGGGACCCACGACGCGCTGCTCGAAAAGGGCGGAAAATACGCCGCGATGTGGACGCGCCAGGCGGCAGAAGAGGACGAGGCCGGGGTGGCCGCCTGAGGGCGGCGTCCCGGCGGGGATTTCCGCAGCCGGGACAGGCGTTTCGAAACGCCTGGTCCACGCGGTTTCGAAACCGCGTCGAAAGCCGCTTTGAAGCGGCTTCGACCCCCGCCCCGTCGACGGGTTGGACCTGACAGAGGGGCACCCACCGCGTAAGCTGCCCGCATGTTGCGAGTCACTGACCTTGCCACCGATCTCATCGGACCGATCTCCTTCGAGTTGGACCCGGGCGCGTGCATCTGCGTTCAGGGCGCGTCAGGCTCGGGCAAGAGCCTGTTTCTGCGCGCGCTGGCCGATCTCGATCCGAATGCCGGGTCCGTGCGCCTCGGCGGGCGCGCGCGCGAGGCATTCACGGCGCCCGAATGGCGTCGGACCGTGGCGTTGGTGCCGGCCGAAAGCGGTTGGTGGGACGAGACGGTCGGCGCGCACCTGGCCCGCGAGCCCGACCCCGTGCCCTGGCTCGACGCGCTCGGCCTGGGCGCCGCGCCCGGCTGGGAGGTGGCCCGGCTCTCGACCGGTGAGCGCCAGCGGCTGGCGCTGGTGCGCGCGCTCCAGACCCAACCAAGCGTGCTGCTCCTCGACGAGCCGACCGCAGCGCTGGACGCAGCCGCCACCCACGCGGTGGAGGCGCTGCTCACTGCGCGGTTGGCGGACGGTATGTCGATCCTGCTCGTGACCCACGACCCCGCCCAGGCCGGGCGCCTCGGCGGGCAGCATTTCCGGATGGATGCCGGGCAGCTGGAGGCCATCGGATGATCGACTATGTCATCCTCGGCTGGGGCGATCTCGCAGCGGCCTCGGTGTTTCTGGTGCTGAACGCGGGCCTGTCGATCTGGCTGCAGCTCGGGATCGAACGACGGCTTGCGCTCTCTGCGCTGCGCATGGTGGTGCAGCTCTTGCTGGTGGGGCTGGTGCTCAAGGCGGTCTTCAGCATCGCCAACCCCTGGCTCACGGCGCTGGTGGCGCTGGTGATGATCGGCTTCGCTGCCCGCGAAATCCGCGCCCGCCAGGAGCGCCCGCTGGCCGGGATCTGGGGCTGGTCGATCGGCGGCGGGGCGATGGCGCTGGCGGGTCTGTTCATCACCATCTACGGGCTCTCGGTGGCGATCCGCCCCGAGCCGTGGTGGCAGCCGCGCTACGCGCTGCCGCTCCTTGGCATGATCCTCGGCAACACCATGACCGGGGTGTCGCTGGGGCTCGAGGCGCTCACCGGGGCGCTCAAGCGCGAGCGCGTCGCGGTGGAAGCGCAACTCCTGCTAGGCCGCACCCGGGCTGAGGCGTTTCGCCCCCAGGTGCGGCGCGCGCTCCGGGCGGGGTTCACCCCGATCATCAACGCGATGGCGGCGACCGGAGTGGTGTCGTTGCCGGGGATGATGACGGGGCAGATCCTTTCGGGTGTCGCCCCGGAAGAAGCGGTGAAATATCAGCTGCTTATCATGTTCCTCATCGGCGGCGCGACCGGGCTCGGGGTGCTCGGCGCGGTGCTGGCCACGGCCCGGCGGATGAGCGACGACCGCCACCGGCTCCGGCTCGACCGGTTGGGTCCGGCGCGGCCCGGGAGGTGACGAGAGGCCCACAAGCAGGCCCACAAGCAGGCCCACAAGCAGGCCCACGGGGGCCCAGAAACAGAAAACCCGGCCGAAGCCGGGTCATCAGAAACAGCGGGGTATCGCGCTGCGGGCGGTTCAGCCGCCCCAGCTGCGCACGGGTCCGCAATCCATATGGGTGAAGTTCGAGCCGGAGTAGCGGCCGACGCCACCGGCGTGGCAGGCGCTTGCGGCCTTGGCGACCTGGCTCACCGAGCGGTGCTTGAGCCGCAGGTCGGCGGCCTGACCCTTCATGTGCAGGGAGTTCTTTGCCACCCCGCGCGACCGGGCGCGCAGCATCGCGTTGGTCTCCGGGCTGCGGTAGCCCGAAAGCAGCGTGTAGGGTTCGCCCACGTCGAGCAGGGTATGGGACGCGGCCATGATGTCGATGGTGCGGGTATCGATGTCGATCCCCCTGTCGACCCGCCAGTCGCGCATGAAGTGGTTCACCTCTTTCAGCGCGTCGGTGATGTACTTGCCCTCGATCCAGTAGATCATGTCGATCATTTCACCGGTGCGGCCGGAAAACATCGCGATACGGCGGATGTCGCCCGCCCCACGCAAGAGGCCCGCGGCCTTCGAATAGGTGGGGGCTGCGGTCAAGGTGGTGGCTGCGAAGGCGCCGAGTAGCGCACGCCTGCTGAGCCCGGTTGAGCTTGCGGTTGTCATCTGTCCCAGTTCGTCCCGTCTTCTGCGTTAACGCCGCAGACTGTTGAGCCGCGGCGCTTCCTGTGCACCTCATCCCCAGGCGCAGGGCGGTTATCGCACACGAGGATTCGAGCGCCAAGGCCATTGTGTCTAGACCGCCTCAAACAAGCCATAATTGGCAATAATTCGCTCAATTGCATGAAGGCCACGTTAAATGTGACCCGTTTGCAGCAAGTTAGAGTGAAGTTCGCTGGAAACAGAGTATATCGGTATTGTGAATGGACAGTTCGGCCGACTGTGGCAGTATCCGATGACAAAAATCACTACATTCCCGAGCTTTCGCCCCACGATCGAGGAAAAAGAATGACGCCTTTGTCGCGCCTGAAAACCCGTTTGCTTTCGACCATCGCCGCCGCCGCAATCCTTGCAGCGCCAATCTTTGCAGCGCCAATGGCGGCGGCAGCCGAAACCGCGTCGAGCACCAGCTCGAGCCTTGGGTTCTCCGCCTTCGCGCAGGCCGTCGCCGAAGCGGCACTCCGGCATGACGAGGTCGCGGCCTTCTACCGCGAAACGGGCTACGAGCCCGTCTGGACCGGGCAGACCGAGGCCGAGAAGACCAGGCTCACCGCACTTCTCAAAGCGATCATGCATGCCGAGGAGCATGGCTTGCCGCAGTCGGCCTACGACACCACCCAGCTCACCGCCATGATGCGCAACATTTCCAGCCCGCGCGATCAGGGCCGGGTCGAGGTTGATCTCACCAACCTGTTTTTGACCTACGCCCACCAGATCCAGACCGGGATTCTGGAACCCAGCTCGATCGACAAGCTGATGACCCGCAACCCGCACCGGCGCGACCCGGTCGAGCTGCTCACGGGCTTCCTCGAGGCCGAGAACCCGGATGCCTTCATGCATTCGCTGATCCCGTCTTCGGATGAATACGCGCGCCTCATGCACAAGAAGTTCGAGATCGAACGGCTGGTCGAGCGCGGCGGTTGGGGCCCGCAGGTCCAGGCGGGCGCGCTCAAGCCGGGCGAGCAAGGCCCGGGCGTCGTGCAGCTCAGGAACCGGCTGATCGCGATGGGCTACCTTGGCCGCTCGGCGACGATGACCTATGACGCCGAGATCCAGCGTGCGGTGCAGCTTTTCCAGGAGAACATGGGGCTGAACGCCGACGGTGTGGCCGGTCCGGCGACGATCGAGGCGATCAACGTGCCGGCGTTGGAACGGCTGAAATCCGTCGTCGTCGCGATGGAGCGCGAGCGCTGGCTCTCGATCGACCGCAAAGACCGCTACATCTGGGTGAACCTTACCGATTTCACCGCCCGCATCGTCGATGGCGGCGAGATCACCTTTGAGACCCGCTCCGTGGTCGGCGCCAACACCTTCGACCGGCGCACGCCCGAGTTCTCGGACGTGATGGAGCACATGGTCATCAACCCGAGCTGGTACGTGCCGAAATCCATTGCGCGCAACGAGTACGTGCCGGCGATGATCGCCTCGCAGGGCACCGCAGCGGGGCATCTGCAGATCCTCGACGGCGCCGGCCGGGTTATCCCGCGCGAGACCATCGACTGGACGGTGGTGACGCCAAGCTACTTCCCCTTCGACCTCAAGCAGCCGCCGTCGGGTGGCAATGCGCTCGGTCGGGTGAAGTTCATGTTCCCGAACAAACACAACATCTACCTGCACGACACCCCGTCGAAGTCGCTGTTCTCGCGCGAAGTGCGGGCGTTCTCGCATGGCTGCGTCCGGCTGCAAAAGCCGTTCGACTTCGCCTATGCGCTTCTTGCGGCGCAGGAAGAAGACCCCGAAGGCACGTTCCAGTCGATCCTGCGTACCGGGCGCGAGACCACGGTCAAGCTTGAAACCCCGCTGCCGGTGCACCTCGTCTACCGCACGGCGTTTTCCGACTTGCGCGGCCACATGGGATACCGGGCCGACATCTACGGGCGCGACGCGAAGCTCTGGTCAGCGCTTCAGGACGCCGGCGTGAGCCTGCCGGGCCTGGGCAGCTAACCTGCCGGCCGACGGCTTGGAACATCGCGGGCCGCGCCGGCAACCGGCGCGGCTTTTCCTGTTCCATTGAGCCCTTAAACCGACTAAACGGTTGGCGCCTGGGGACATTGGAAAGCTTGGATATAGGGATGGCCAAGGACGACATCGCAGCCCGTATAGTCGAGATCGTCGCCGAACAGGCGGTGCTGGAACCCGGTGATGTGAAATTGGACCAAACGCTCGCGGACCTCGGCATCGACAGCCTCGGCCTCGTCGAGGCGATCTTCGCGATCGAGGAATCCTTCGACATCTCGGTGCCGTTCAACGCCAACGAGCCCTCCGAGAGCGACTTCGACATCTCCTCCGTCGGCGCAATCGTCGCGGCCGTGTCCGGGCTTGTGACCGACCAGAAGGGCTGAGTGCCGTGCGGCGGGTCGTCATCACCGGCGCGGGCACGGTCAACGCGCTCGCAATGGATGTCGCCGGTACCATCGCGGCAATGAAGGCGGGGCGCTCCGGCATCGGCCCGCTCGCGTTTCAGGATGTCGACCGGCTGACCGTTCGGATCGGGGCGCAGATCAAGGGCTACGCGCCCGAGGCGCATTTCAACCGCCAACAGATCGCGCTCTTTGACCGCTTCACCCAGTTCGCATTGCTGGCCGCCCGTGAGGCGATCGGCCAGGCGGGGCTCGCCTTTTCGGGCGCGCTCGCGGATCGGTCCGGCGTGGTGCTAGGCAATTCCGGCGGCGGCCTCGGCACGCTCGACGACAACTACCGCACCGTCTACGCGGAGGGGAAGAACCGGGTTCACCCCTTCGTCGTGCCCAAACTCATGAACAACGCCGCCGCGAGCCAGGTGTCGATGGCCTGGAACCTGCGCGGGCCTTCGTTCACCGTCGCCTCCGCCTGCGCCTCGTCGAACCACGCGATGGGGCAGGCGATGGCGATGATCCGATCGGGGCTCGCCGAGGTGATGGTCACCGGTGGCTCGGAGGCGATGCTGTGTTTCGGCGGCATCAAGGCCTGGGAAGGGCTCCGGGTGATGTCGAAGGACGGCTGCCGGCCGTTCTCGCTGGGGCGCAACGGCATGGTCCAGGGCGAGGGCGCGGCGATCTTCGTGTTCGAGGACTACGACCACGCCCGCGCCCGGGGCGCCGAGATCCTCGCCGAAGTGGCCGGGTTTTCGATGACGGCGGACGCCTCCGACATCGTGATGCCGTCGCGCCAGGGGGCAGCGCGCGCGATTGCGGGGGCGATGCGCGATGCGCGGCTGAACCCTTCCGATGTCGGCTACATCAATGCTCATGGCACCGGCACCGCCGCCAATGACAAGACCGAATGCGCCGCCGTCGCCGACGTTTTCGGGCCAGATGCCGATCAGGTGATGATCTCGTCGACCAAGTCGATGCACGGCCATGTCATCGGCGGCACCGGGGCGGTGGAACTGATCGCCGTGCTGATGGCGCTGCGTGAAGGGGTGATTGCGCCGACCATCGGCTACGAAGAGCCTGATCCGGAGTGTTCGCTCGACGTGGTGCCCAATGAAGCGCGCGAGGCCGCGGTCACAGCGGTGCTGTCGAACGCCTTCGCATTCGGCGGTCTCAACGCGGTGCTGGCGCTGACGAAAGCGCCTTGAGGAACGGCGCTTCATCGCGTCGGGCCCCGACCTGTCCGGTGCACTCCCGGTCCGGTCCGGCCGCGCGACAGGCTTGGTCCGCCGACACTCTCCACCGGGCGCGAAAGCCGCGGCTTGCAACGATAACCGCCGCCCGATGCTCTCGGGCGGCGGTGGAATTGTGGTGTTGCGGTGCGGCTTTACTCGGCCGGTGCGGCGGGCGCGGCCGGTGCGCTCACGCTATCCCAGGCGGCGGTGAAGCCTTTCAGCGAGACCGGCGCGGTGATGGTCGCGAGCTCCGTTGCCCGGGCCACGATGGCGAACCCCATGTTCAGCACATCGCCAGCCTTGAAAGCGGCGATATCCGCCTCGCTCAGGTTGGGCTGCACCAGGCACCCGGTCGCCGGCATGCAGAAGAGGTAATTGAATTCCTTCGCAAGCCCCTTGTCGACGGCGAGCTTGACGCCGGCGGGCAGGTAGGGAACCAGCTCCATCGACACCGCGACGTCGGCCTGCGCGACCGCCGGACCGCCCGGGGGGACAGGGCGCACCGAGAACTTGCCGAACGGGCGATCGTTATCGTCCTTGAGGACTTGGGTGACCCAGCACAGATCGGCGCCTTCGCTACCTTCGGGACGCCGGACGCATTCGCGCGACCAGTCGGTGAAGACTTCGTCGATATAGGCCGCGGGTTCGCCACCGGCTGCGGCTTGCTCGGCGGCGGGTGCGGCGTCGCTGGCCGCGGGGGCGGTCTCCGTCCCCTCCGGTGCAGTGTCGTCGCCCGAATCCTGGGCAAATGCGGGCGTCGCAAGGGCGAGGAGCGCGGCGAGGCCCAGCGGTTTCAGGAGATCAGCCATGGTCGGTTCCTTCGTTGTGGTCATATGCGGTCGCCGCGCTGCTTATCATGGGCCGATAAGGCTGTCAGGTGCGAAATCGTTGGCCGCGCAGCCAGCGGGGGTTTCCTGCCGAAACCTGCCGCGACTGGCGGTGTTGGCGGACCTGGCTGGCGGACCTGGCCTGGACGGTGGCCTGGACGGTGGCCTGGACGGCGGCCTGGACGGTGGCCTGGACGGTAGCCCGGGTGCGGTGGGCCGGGCGGCGGGCCAGTGCGACAGGACAGTCCGGCACGGCACAGGGTTCCGCAAGGCAACCGTCCTGACAAGAAAAAGGGCCCGAAACCGGACCCTTCTTCATTGAATTTTTGCTCCCTGTCGGGCTGGCCGACTTTGTGAGACGGACGCTACGACAGAAGGTCGCAGGGGTCAACTGCCTCCCACGCCTGGATGAGCACTTTCTTGCCACGCGACGCGGCGACGGACCGGGAGGGCCCCCGTACGGCGCCCGGCGCGGGCTCCTGGAGCGCACCAAAAAAGCCGCGCCCGGGGGCGCGGCCAGTCTGACAGGGAGGAAGTCATCCGAAGTGTAAGGGACTACATTCCGGATGAATTCACACTGGCAGCAATTGGTTAAGAATGTATGTTCATCCGGGGCGCTCGGCGAAGAACCTGTAACAACGGTTTGGCCAAACACAGCGAAACGCCAGTCAACGGCACGGCGTTTTCTCGTGGACCTGCCTCGGTCCGGGCAGAACGGTTCGGGTAAGAAATTGTACCGGGAGGTGGAAATGGACGGTCGGGTGTTCGTCGGTGGCGGCGGTGAAGCGTATGCGGAAAAACAGGGCCTGCTGCTCAAATACGCCAACCGGCACGGCCTGGTCGCAGGCGCGACCGGCACCGGCAAGACGGTCACCCTGCAGATCCTGGCCGAGGGGTTCTCGGCTGCTGGTGTGCCGGTGTTCCTCTCGGATGTGAAAGGCGATCTCTCGGGCCTCGCCGCGGCCGGCAGCGAGAGTTTCAAACTGCACGACTCCTTCATGAAACGCGCAGCCACAATCGGGTTTGACGAATATGCCTACGACGCCTTCCCGGTCACCTTCTGGGATCTGTTCGGCGAACAGGGCCACCCGATCCGCACCACCGTGGCCGAGATGGGCCCGCTCCTGATCTCGCGCCTCCTGGAGCTGACCGACGCCCAGGAAGGTGTGCTCAACATTGCCTTCCGGGTCGCCGACGAACAGGGCCTGCCGCTGCTCGACCTCGCCGATCTGCGTGCGCTCCTGGTCTGGGTCGGCCAGAATTCCGACGCGCTCAGCCTCGAATACGGCAACGTCGCCACCGCCTCCGTCGGCGCGATCCAGCGCGCGCTTCTGGTGCTCGAGAACCAGGGCGGCGAACATCTGTTCGGCGAACCGGCGCTGGAGCTGGCCGACCTGATGGCCACCACGCCCGAGGGGCGCGGCCGGATCTCGATCCTCGCCGCCGACAAGCTGATGGGCTCGCCCCGGCTCTACGCGACCTTTCTGCTCTGGCTGCTGTCGGAGCTGTTCGAGGAGCTGCCGGAGGTGGGCGACCCGGACAAGCCGAAGCTCGTGTTCTTCTTCGACGAGGCGCATCTTTTGTTCGACGACGCGCCGAAGGTGCTGGTGAACAAGGTCGAGCAGGTCGCGCGGCTGATCCGCTCGAAGGGGGTGGGGGTCTATTTCATCACCCAGAACCCGGCGGATGTGCCCGAAGACATCCTCGGCCAGCTCGGAAACCGGGTGCAACATGCCCTGCGCGCCTTCACTGCGCGCGACCGCAAGGCGCTCAAGCAGGCGTCTGAGACCTACCGCGACAACCCGCGGTTCTCGATCGAGGACGCGATCCGCGAGGTCGGAACCGGCGAGGCGGTCACCTCGATGCTCGAGGCCAAAGGCGCGCCCGGGATCGCCGAACGCACCCTGATCCGCCCGCCCTCGTCGCAACTCGGGCCGATCTCCACGGCGGCGCGCGACAAGCTGCGCGCGGCCTCCCATGTGGCGGGCAAATACGAAGACAGGATCGACCGCGACTCGGCCCGCGAGATGCTCATGCGGCGCGCCGAGGAGGCCGCGAAGGCGGCCGAGGAGGCAGAGGCGCGCGACGCGGCGGCCGAGGCCGGGGGCGCGGCGGGTGAGTTCCAGCTCAACGATTTCAGCCGTGCGCGGCGCTACAGCCCCGGGGTCGACGACAGCCCCCGCCGAGCGACCAAGCCCGCGACCCGCGGTCGCCAGGCAGGCTCCGACGGGTTTGGCGGCCAGCTCGGCGAAGCGATGACCAAGGCGGTGATCTCGGAGCTCAAGGGCACCACCGGAAAGCGCATCGTGCGCGGCATCCTCGGCGGGTTGTTCAAGGGGCGGTGATCCTGCGGGGCCTTGGACGCAGGTTGATAGTCTTCACCCTGCTAGGTCTCGATGCTGTGACGTCGTGCAAAGCACGCCGGCGACACAAATTACCCCGATTTCGAGATGCGAGACGGGCCGGTTTCGCCGTCGCGCTCAACGCGGCAGTGTTCGGTGCGGTCGAGCTGCGCGCGCAGGGCGACACCGGGTTCGACCTCGACACCCACAATCCCCGCCGCATCGTGGATCTCGGCTACAGATTAATCCTGCGGCTCGGCGCATTTGGACCGATCTGTTCGGCTCCTACCTATTACAGGATCCTGAATGGTCGGCCGACCGCACTTTCGCGCACGCGATCGTCGCTTTCATCGGTCCCGAAGTGGTCGAGACCGGGCGGTTTGTGCCGCCTGAAGACTTCTTTGTTCCCGCGCAAATGCTGGCTTGGCGGTTCGGACAGACATTCGCAGATGTGGGTTGCCGCGTTCACCGTTTGCTTTTCGAACGGGACGGAAGCGTCCTTGTTATGGTGATCGATGGGGCAGATGATCCGGACCTCGGCGGTATCGAACAATGCTTGCTTGGCGCCGCCCTGGTTGCCGCCCTGGCCGCCCTGGGCGAAGACATTGATGGGGTGCCGGCCCAGCCTGGCCCTGTACGCCGCGAGAGGATCAGGGGAATCGTGCAAAAACATGCGCGCTGAACGGCGCTGCTACTTACCGCAAACCACCGGGTAGGTGATCGGCAAACCCCCCTGGCCAGCCGCGGGCGTGTCACCGGCGCAGCTCGGCCGACCGGGTCCTGCCGCCCAGAACAGGTTCGGATCCTCCTGCATCATCCCCTGCCACCAGTTGCTGCCTTTGGCGAACCGGCGGCCGGGCGCTTTCTCGCGCATGACTTCGAAATGCAGGTGCGGGTAGGACGACAAGAGACCGGTCTGGCCCAGGGTGCCGATCTGCTGGCCGCGCGCGACAGGAGCCCCGGCCTGGACCTGGCGCGCGTCGAGATGCTTGTAAACGGTGAAGCTCACCCGCCCGTCGGGGCCTGTGCCGTGGTCGATGATGATCCGGTTGCCGTACATCGGCTCGTGGTAGGAGAGATAGACCCGGCCCGCCGCCGCAGCCAGGACCGGGGTGCCGACCGGGGCGGCAACGTCGATGCCGAGATGGCCCTTTTCGCCCTCTTGCGAGACCGCCAGGAACTGGTTCGAGATCGAGGGTGCGTTGGCGGGCAGGACGACCGCGATTTCCGTGCGCGAGTCACGGTGGTAGGGCGCAACTTTGCCGTAGTCGTTGAGGTTGACGCAAGCTGCGAGTGTGGCCGCAGCCAAGGCAAGCGTGAGGGCGCCCCGGGTGCGGGCGGCGCGCCTCCGTCTGTCCGAGCACTGAAACATCGATTGTTTCCCGATCCCGCATAATGTTCGCAGGGCAGGCTAAATGTCCATTGTGGCGAAACGAGGGCGAAGGGGCGCGGTCGCGTGGCCGGGCGTGCCGGGCGGTGCAGCGCCAAGGTTGAGGCCCGCGGGATCGGAGAGATGGGACCGTCCGGGCGTCATATCGTTCAGACCCCGCCTCGAACCGACCGCACCGTCCGCGCCGCGCCGGAACGCCTTTCGAAAGGCGTTCCCAAGCGATTTCCAAATCGCATTGCGCCGTCTCAGCCGTATTTCGCCGCGTGTGCCTGCAGCTTCGGTTCGACCCGTTCCAGAGCATCCCGCATCGCCGGGGCGAAGCTGTCGAGCCCGAGGCGCTCAACGTCCAGCACCGCGTTATGGGCTGCACAGAGGTGCCGCGCCTCGCCCCAGGCGTCCACCAGCGCCTCGGCCCAGGCGCGGAACTCCTCCACCGCGCCGGGGCGCGGCTCCAGCACGCGTCCCAGGGTCATGTGGAAGGAGATGCGCGTCCGCCGCCCCAGCGCCCGTCCGATCCGGCCCGGCGGCATCGCGTTGAACGTGTCATCCACGTGGATGGTGCCGGAAGGGCGGTGGTAAGCCATGACCGAAGCGAAGTGCAATTGCTCGTTCTCGGGGATGAAGGTCACCCCCCGGGGCACGGTGAACTCCAGGTCCGGGCCGAAGGCGGGCCAGAGCGCGGGATCCTCGGTCAAGAGCGGTTCCCACGGCAGATCGGGGAACCGGCGCTTGTGGCGCGCGGTGCCGTAGAGCGCGGCCGACGGGAACTGCGCGTGCATCGCCCGCACATGCAGCGTGTGAAACGGGTGCAGGTTCACGATTGCCGCCACCCGGTCCTCACCGCCGGTGATGCGCTCGACCTCGGCCCGCACCTCCGGGCTCAGCGTGTAACTGTCGAGCAGGACAAAGCGTCCGTCGCAAAGCTTCACCAGCGCCGCCTGGGTGCCGACATTCAGAAGCCTCGCAATCTTGAACTGCCCCCGGATGCTCCAATAGCCCGGGCCGACTGCCACCATGTCACGCATCGCACACCTCTCGTTTCGATCGGGGTCAGGTAGTCCCGGCTGCAGAGAGCTGCAAGGCAGAGAGGGAGGTGACGCGGCGGCATTCCGTGACGGCACGAGATCGCGCAGCCTGGCGCAACGGCGGCGCATGCGGGGTGCCCGATCGGGGGGCCGGACGCCGCACACCCGGGCCGGCACGCCGGTGCTCAGAGCGGCCGGATCCTCAGCCGCGAGATCCGGTTCTCGATCCGCTCGATGACCTCGAAGCGGAATCCGTGGAACGAAAACTGCTGGCCCGCGCTCGGGATCATCTGCGCCTCATGGATCACCAGGCCGGCGACGGTGTTGGCCTCTTCGTCAGGCAGGTTCCAGTCCATCGCCCGGTTGAGGTCGCGGATGGTCATCGTGCCCTCGACCATGTAGGCCCCGTCGTTCAAACGGGTGATCTCGGTCTCGGCATCGGCGGTGTCGAACTCGTCGGTGATCTCACCGACGATCTCCTCGAGGATGTCCTCCAGCGTAATCAGCCCCTGAAGGCTGCCATATTCGTCCACCACCAGGGCGAAATGGGTGTGGCGGCGCAGGAACTGGCGCATCTGGTCGTCGAGCGTGGTGGTTTCGGGGATGAAATAGGGCTCCATCGCCACCTGCATGACGTCGAAATTGGCATAGGCCTCGGCGTAGCTGCCTTCGCCCGCCTGCTGGCCGGCGGCATACATCGCGCGGGAAATATCCTTGGCATGGATCAACCCGACGACGTTTTCAGGTTCGTCCTTGAAGATCGGCAGGCGGGTGTGCGGCGAGGCCAGCGCTTGTTCCAGCACCGCGGCCGCCGGGCTGTCGGCGTCGATCATCTTGATCTGGCTCCGGTGCAACATGATCTCCTCGACCGTGCGGTCGCCGAGGTCGAGCGCGCCGAGCAGACGGTCGCGGTCCTCCTTCTGCACCGCGCCTTCGGAATGGCCCAGTGTGATTGCACCGGCGATTTCCTCGCGCGCAAGCAGGTTGGCGTCGGGGTCGGTCTCGATCCCGAAAACACGCAGCATCACCCGTGTGATCGCCCGCACCGCGGCCACGATGGGGGCGAAGACAAGGACCACCAGCCGGATCGGCGCCGAGACCAGCGCAGCCGCGGCCTCGGGCCGGGTGATCGCGTAGGTCTTCGGCAGCACCTCGGCGAAGATCAGAACGAGGAGCGTCATCACCAGCGTTGCCCAGGCCACGCCCTCGGCCCCGAAGGCGCGGGTGAAGAGGGCGGTTGCGAGCGAGGCCGAGAGGATGTTGACGAGGTTGTTGCCGAGCAGCACCGAGCCGATCAGCCGTTCGGTGTCCTCGGTGATGTCGAGCGCGCGTTGCGCACCGCGCTCGCCCCGGTCGGCCCGCGCACGCAACTTGCCGCGCGAGGCGGCGGTCAGCGCGGTCTCGGATCCCGAGAAGAAAGCCGACAACACCAGCAAGAGCGCGATGGCGCCGGCGGTGATCCAGTAGAAATTGGTCGAAACGAGGCCGGGGTCGGCGGGGTCCATGTGTTTGTCTTTCGTGTGGCGGTCGCCCATCTATGGGGCGCGCGCGAACGCGTTTCAAGAGACCGTGCCGAAGATCCCTGGCTGTAAGACAGGAAAGGGCCGAGGGTGCGGAGCCGGACTATACGCGATCCTGGGTCAGAGTTCCGCTTCGGATGGAGCCATGCGATTTGAAGCGGCCCGACAGTCTCGGACTCGAAGTCGTTGAAATCTGTGGGATCGGTTCGGCTGCTCGGGAACCGCAAATCTCCCGGTCAACAGGGCGAAGCGAAGCGCCTTTCTACCAGCGCGGACCAGGCTCGCGGGCTCGCCATTCGCTGCCTTGGCGGGATCGTCAAACCGCCAGAGCCCCCTGCCTGGGCTTCTCGGACCCAATGGCGCCGATGGTCGGCCTGGCAACAACGCGGCGCCCTCCACGCGACCGATCCAGACGGAGAGCTCCGCGAACGCGGGCTTGCCGACAGTGTCGGTCAGGGGCAGGTCGGGCGCGTCGTGTTCGGGTGCGATCAGCACGCGCCCAGGGTGGGTATCGGCGTTGCGCGGATCGAACGTCCACCACCCGCCGTCCAGACAAACCTCCATCCCGGCCGCGATATCCACGGGCGGGCAGGGCGGAAGCCGCCCGACGCCGCTCACCTGGCCCGTGCAGGACCGCGCCTGGATGTTCAGGACGCGGCAAAGCGCGACCGCGAGATGCCTGTCGTCGGGGATACGCCGACACGCGCGCACAAGGTCTCGGCCGCGGTGCGGGTCGCGCGGGCCCGGTCCGGGGTGACGTGCTCAACAACAACGCCGGCATCTCCAGAGCCGACCATCCAACCACGCCGGATGGTGAGGATGTCCGCGTCGTCGTCAACACCTGCGCGCCGGCCCTGCTGACCCGGCTGCTGTTGCCCCGCATCCCGGCACGCGGGCGTCTCGTGCGTCTGTCGTCCGCGGCGCAAGCGCCGGTGGATCTCGACGCGATGGCC